>OKTU01000046.1_pt1 | contig 82676 bp, 60 predicted proteins | sample 1606311 | NCBI WGS metagenome assembly OKTU01 (sample SAMEA3879557, study PRJEB24766) | human gut metagenome | biome: human-associated habitat; feature: feces | place: USA | collected 1985/1987
ACCACCTCCCCCCTTCGGGTACTCCTCCTCCCGGGAGGAGGAGAATTGAGAATGATGGGGTTGTGGCATTGCGCTATACTAATTCTTTAATTGCGCTATTGTTATTTCTTTTACACTATTCGCTCACAGGTTCTACTTTCTTCTTTCTCTTGAATATGAACAACTCACTCAGGCGGTCCATCTTACGGCGAAGCACAAGACCGACACCTGTCTCGGTTATCTCACCATCGAGCACACTTTCATAGTTCTTGTTGTGGAACACGCGGATATAGCGTGTACCACTATTATCCAGACGATACTCCAAAGAAATATTATCGATGAACGATTCTACGTCATTCGTTGCATTGGCGCCACTAGATACCTTTCCGCCGATTACAATCTGTATACGATCATTGAAGAAACGCTGAGAGTATCTGAAACTGTAGTCCGTTTGTTTGTCCCCCGTTTCGGCAGCCGTACGATCTTCGATGCCCACACTGAGGGAAGCATTCTTCAGGTTTCCGGTCAGAGCATTAATCTGACTTTGTAATACACTGTTCAGCGCAGAGCCCATGGTCAGCCCACCACCTTTTCCACCGTTATAAAGATACATACCGGTGGCAAGCATGGTGATAGCCTGCTTACTTCGCTCATCGACGCTCATTCCTGCCAGTTCGCCCTGTACGGTGGCGTCTTCGGGAGCACTCAGGTTAAAGCTCAAATCAGGGTTTTCCAGACGGTTCTTGATGCTGATGGAAACGTCGAAGTTCACCATGCGCGAACCGCCATCATCGCCATCGGACACAGAAGCACGTACACGTTCCGTAGCCGTCAGGTTGAGCGAAGGGTTCATCGGATTACCCGTCCAGTCCACATAACTTCCATTGACAAACTGGAACTCTTTCAGCGGAATAACGGGCAAGGCGTATTTCATCATACCACCGATCAGGGTATAGCGACCGGACAATGTAAGATCGCCTTGCGGAGTATATTGCAGGTTCAGGTCACCTCCACCTTCCAATTCCACACGGCTGCTACGGTCGGGGCTGAGGTCGGCACGCAAACGCACGGCATCATCAATGTGCACAGACAATAACATATCCATACCGCCAAGCGACATGGTAGGTACCTCTGTTGCCCGCACCGAAGTAGTGTCCGTGAAAGAAGTGAACGTAACAAGTTCACCCAAACGGTCTTCTACTGTCAGAGGAGAGTCAGTCAACACATAAGTCACATCTGTGTTGCCCAGTAGATTCATGTTTCCACGCATGGTCAAACCATCCAACGGGCCACGTACTGTGGCATTCAAATCTACGAAGATCTTACCGTAAATCATACTTTCCTTGGTACGGGGAGCATCGAGCAACGTGTAATTCTGTGCACGCAGGTTCAGCTTCGCCGTCGGATTCTCCATATTGCGGAAGTCTACGTTCCCGTCTATCGTAAAAGGATTACGACTGGTAGTGTATATAGCAAACTTATTAAAGATAAGTTGATTATCTTCTATCTTCAGCGGGCGATTATCAAACCAATAACGTGCCCCTGCCTGACGGGCATAGACAGATACACTGTCCAGTGAGAGGTCACCACTCAATTTAGGCTTCTCCATGGCACCACTGATATAGAGCCCACCATCGATGTCACCGGTAAAGGTAACTACCTGGTCGGGCATGAAAGCATTGGCAAGCGAGAGTGGGAAGTGCTCGAAAGTAGTGTTGACTTCAAGCGAATCGCGCCCGTTGTTCTGGGTCAGTACGGCATCAGCAATCATTACCTCCTGGTCTTCCGACCGGAAGTAGGCATTCAGATAGTGCGTACCTTTATCACCCGGGAGCCAGGTGGCACCCAATCCGATGTTACCTACCGGCTGTTGTTCGTAAGTCAGCTTTTCCACACCGGCTTCAGCGGAAACTTGCAGTGAGGTTGCCGTTTGTATATAGTTTGCTTCCGCAGAGAAAAGTCCCGTGATACGGGGCATATAAGGCAGAATGCCACTTAGTTTATCCAGGCGGAAACGAACGAGTTCCAGATTGATATTCTGTAAGGAGACGGTGTCGGAACGGTCAGATTGCATGCGGAAGCAGAGTCCGTCATCGCTGTCCATATCCACATTGGCATAAACGCGCATATTCTTGTGCAGATAAATCCAGTCGCTATTGTCTACGAAACGGAACTTCTGGTAAGCAATGATAGGCTCGGCAGGTGTCAAGCGGAAGGCAATGCCATTGCCCCGGCCCCGGCCCTCTATCAAAGGACGGGCATTGATACCGAGATCAAGTCCGGTATCTCCCTTGGCGTCCACATAATTCAGGGTCAGTTCGGCATCTTCGTTGCGGATTTCACCCGTCAGTGTACTGCGGAAGACAAACTGCGGATTTTTCGGTCCGTTTATAACACCCCCCTGTAACTTCATGCGTGCAGTGTCCTGGCTGATGGCAAAGAAAATGGTATCCAGTTGCAAGGAGTCCATACGCAAGCCATGTATGGCAGTACGCCCGTTGATACCGCGCCGGGGCGTGGTACCGAAGCGAAGGATAAAATCATCAAAGGAAATATCCTTTGTTGCCAGGAAGTAACTGACAGGATTCTGCTTACCGGCTTTCAGTTGCATACCGGCTGAGGGTAGCGCTCTCCGTAATTCCGCATGGTCGAGTTGCTTCAATTCTATTTGCCGGCTAAGAAGTGCGGCAAAGGCAGTACCCTGATCCATCAGCTTCTGCAAGGTGCTGCGGGCACGGAACTGAAAGTCGAGGTCGCCTGCATCCATGCTCATCTTGATAGAATCATGGCGCGCTTCGGCACCGAGAGTGAAAGCGAAAGGATACTGCAATGGTTTGGGAGAAATACCTAACTCATGTAGACCGACATTCTCCACATTCATAGTAACCTTACCATCCAGATATTTACGGTCAAGACGCATATCAGCATCCGCCTGCATCTTCAGCAGGGCATTATCGCTGGTCATGCGTACAGTGGCAAGAGCGGATTTCAGTCCGGCTGTCAGGTCGATACCGGAGATATTCCAGTGTCCGTATTGTAATTCGCCGAGAGAAGCTTGTACAGCGGCTAAAGTACGGTGGTTGGCGGGATCGAATCCCTTTCCTTTGGCGGTAACCTTGGCTGAAAGGTTATAGATAGAATCTTTAGGCAGGAAGTGGTGCACTTGCAGGGCATCCACATGAAGGTCTGCCTGATAGGCTTCGGTAGAAGTATTGTAACGGGCCAGCAAAGTCAACACCCCTTCACGTTCTTTTAACTTCAGACTGGCATCGTAATTGGGACCATCCAAACCAAGTCGTGCCGCCAAGTGCATACTGTCCGGCACTACGATAGAGCCATCCGGAGTGACGCCTGTCAGCCCGGTAAGGAAATTCAGATTCTGCGTGCGGATATCGAAATCAATGCTCCCGTTGCGCGTCAGACTGTCAGTAAGATTCCATATTTCACCACCACCATTCAGGGTAAAAGCCCCTGGCAGATCGATGTTGAAGCGGGAAATCTGCATCTGCTTGAAGTTACCTTCCGTACCGGCGCGGATAGTCAAAGGACGAAAAGGATATGCATCCTTGAATGTATCAGGCAAGTCACCTGCAAAAAGCATCACGTCCTGCTTGCCGATGCGGGCATTGAAACGGGCGGAGAGCCGTCCGGAAGTGGGAATTTCCACCAGCTCCCAATAAGTCTGGGCAGTGAAATCCATTTCGCTATGTGGGGTGAGCAGTTTTAAAGAAGGCACCTGAATGACAGTGGAATCAGCAAATACCCGTCCCGTCAATGAAGTAATGCTCAGACCGGAACGCTCGTTCATGGAGAATTCCCGGATAACGGCATTGATGTTCCGTCCATGATAAAGCACGGAGTCCACTCCAATACGAATATCCCTCAAGGCTATGTGCGAAGCATCAAAGCCGGGAGCAGGTTTCACACCGGTGCTATCGGTAGCCGCAAGACTACCGGTATCTATCAGGCTATTAATGGCACTGAGCAATTGACTACCCGTATCATAGTTCACCGTAGTACCGCTCAATTCAAATTTCTTCAGACCGTACATCTGTCCGCCCAGATCAGCAACCGCATCATCTACCTCCGCATCGCCCAAACGGGCAGCAAGACGCATGGAATCCAACGGCATTTGCAAATCGACGGAAACGTTTTTCAGTGCCAACCTGTGCAAGGCTACTTTCCAGTTAAGGGCAGTAGTCGCGGTGTCCGGTTCGGCAGTGGTAGTGTCGTTCATCACAACGAGCATATGAGTATCACTCAGTTCCACACGGTTGATGACGGCATCTTCTTTTTTCAGGTCTATACCGTGACTTTCGAGGAAGAAGCGCCCCAGCACACCACGTATACAAATACCATCTATCAGATCGGCAGAGTTCAGAAAAACTCCGTTCACAGTTACCTCATCTAATTCTACTTGTCCACGTATCAGCGGCCATGCCTGCACACGTACGTTCAGGCTTTCCAGTGTCAGCAGAGTATCAGGAGTTTGTTTCACGGCAAGGGAGTCGCCGGGAGCAGAGGAAATTTGTTTATCTGCCTGTACAGGCTGAATCACCTGCACACCGCGTACCAGCAGGTTCAGCGGAAAGCGGAGGTCGATACGTTCAACAGATATATCCATACCCGTTGCCTCGGATGCGATGGCAGTAGCTTGCTTCCGTATCAGGTTCTGTACGGGAGGAATATAAAGCAATACCATCAGTATTACAAACAATATTATAGGGGTGAGCAGTATCCACACCACCCATTTCAGCCATTTTCTTCTCATTAGGACATCAATCGATAGTCAGTGTTAAAATCGTTACAAAGTAAACAAATTCTAACGACATTTGGTTGATGCAAAAGACAAAAAGGCTATTTATTCCACTATCCGACACTCTACATTACGGATTTTATTACTAAAATTCACTCCTATCCCGAAGAGCTAAACCGGCCGGAAGCAAAAGGTTATGCATACAGTTTCTTATTTATCTGCATCAATGCCCCTTAGAGAACGCTGGAACCTGACAATTAAGATAAGAAGAAAGATTTCTGAACAGAAAAGATTTTCTACTTACACATATTTTTCAATATTTATCCTTGCCGCTTATCAATAAATCCCCTACCTTTGCTTCCACCAAATAGATATAACAAATATGTTCCGATACGCAACAAACAGGCTCAAGATGTGTTTATTCGTCTTTTGCCTCCTTTTTCCTTTCAGCAAATTGTCTTCTGCATGGCATAATGCTGCCACACAGGATAAGGCTTTTTCAACTTCAGCTGTATTAAAAGCATCTCCTGACAGTATAATGCCCGAACGCCTTACGTTTCCCGATTCCGTGGCACTTGCGGCACCCGAAGCTGCCGGAAGGAGCGCTTCTTCTCTTGTGACTTACCTGAAACAGCATCTCAGCACAGACGATCAACTAGCACGCGCCATCTACACCTGGGTTTCAAGAAATATTAAATACAATGTGTACATAACTTATACTTCGCGCAGCGAGGAAACGGACGAGACGAAAGAACTACAAAAAATACTGTCCGAACGCAAAGGAATCTGCCAAGATTATGCATTACTTTTTAAAGCACTGATGAAGGAAGCGGGAATGGATGCTTATGTTATTGATGGCTATAACCGCAGAGACGGTGCCTTACTACCCGACCCACATGAATGGTGCGCAGCCAAAGTAAGTGGAAAATGGTATATGTTTGACCCTACATGGGGCGCAGGATTTGTAGAAAACTACCAGTTCATTCCTTCCCCGAATCATCGTTTCTGCAAGCTGTTACCGGATACATTGCTGAAGACACACATGCCTTTCGACCCGATGTTCCAGTTCCGTGAACGTCCACTAAGTTATGAAGAGTTTGATACAGGAGTTGTGGATGAGCAACGCTCCGTACCGGTGTTCTATTGGGCAGATACATTGGCGCTGTATGCACAGCAAGATACACTGGAAAGGCTGGCAAGCGTCAGACAACGCATGTTATCGAATGGACGAAGCAATGATTTGGTTTATTATATGCTGGAACTTACGAGTAATAACATCCGCATCGCCAATTACCAGAAGATTCTGAATGCTTACAATACGGCAATGGATTTACAGGGAAAGGCTACGGATGCCATCAATGAATTCGTCCGTTACCGGAACAAGGCGTTTGAGCCACTGAAACCGGATGCCGAAATTCAGGCGATGGTAGATGTCCCTGAGGGATTGATAAACCGGGCAGATAGTGCGATTAATAGCATTCGCACCGCACCGGAAAGATACAGGGAACCTATCCTGAAGCTACGGGATCAAATAATGGAAGTGGCAACAACTGTATATAAACATAAACTTTTTCTGAGGCAGTACTTTAAACTACCGGCCAAGCAAAGGAAAGGAATGTTTAAGCAGACGAAATAAAGAAGAAGAACACTTTTCCTCACCACAGAGTAGCACAGAGTTTCACGGAAGGTTATCTAAACTCTTTTTGCAGCTTGTTCAAGCACATCTCCTATCAGACCCAGTGCAGCAAGCGATTTTTCTTTTATTTTTTCATCAAAAGGTACTCCGCGCGAGGATTCAAGTTCTTTCAATAAAGTAACAAGATCGCTGGCTCCCAATAGAGTAAACAGGGGAAGCATCTTATGCCCCATGGCGGCAATGCCGTCTGTATCTTCTGTTTCCAATACCTGTCGCAAGCGGTCAGCATTCAGACGTGTTTCTGCGACGAAACTTTCCAGTATGGATTTTGCCGCATCCGGATCATCACCGGAAAAAGCGGTAAGGGCGGAAAAGTTCAAGGTAGAAGAAGGGGCGGCATCAACAGTAGCAATATCCGCTTGCAGCACACCAATTTCTGCAAGCAATTCATTCACCGTAAACGGTTTATGCAGACTTCCGGCAAAGCCATGTTGCAGGAACTCCTCACGCTTCATATCACTGCGAGCGGTAACGGCAATCACCGGAATAGCCTTGGCTTGCGGGATATTCGAAGCACGCAGCAGCCTCAGCAAATCGAAACCATTCATGGCAGGCATTTGCACATCGGTCAGCAGCACATCGAAAGTATCAGTACGGAGGGCTTCCAACAGTTCATCCAGTTGCAGGCAGGTTACGGAAGTAATGCCACTCTGTGCAAGCATGGCGGCAGTGAGAGTAAGCTGAATGCGGTCATCATCAATCAAGAGAATATGCAAAGCGGGTATCTGAGTTTGTGAGTCCTCACTTGGTTGCTCATTCAAGGCGGAAGTATCATTATCCAATGCCACCGGATACAAAGGTACCCGTAACGTGAATGTACTCCCCTTTCCAGGCACGCTGTCCACTTCAATACGTCCCTCCAGCAGTTGCACCAGCATACGAACAATAGACAGTCCCAGTCCGAAGCCCTCCTCTCCCTGTGCTCCGGGCAAGCGGGTGAATTCTTGGAAAATACGTTCACGATCACCTGGCTCCATCCCCTTTCCCGTATCGATAACAGAGAGTTTCAAATGGTTACCGGGAAAAGCTGAATCGCCTTTCGGCACAAAAGAGGCAGTCAGCGTAATGCCGCCCTCCGAAGTAAACTTCACTGCATTAGAGAGCAGGTTATTGACAATCTGGCGTAAGCGCAATGGATCACTGATAAAAGCTCCTTTCAGTTCCGGATCTATCTCACACTTCAAAGACAATCCTTTGGCAGAAGTCAGTGGTTCGAAACTGACATAGATTTCTTCCAGCAAGCGTGCAGGATGAAAAGTAACACGATTTATCTCAGCTTTATTCAAGTCGAGGCGATGGAAGTCGAGCAAGTCGGTAACGAGCTTCAGCAGGTGTTCCGAAGAAGTTTTCATGTTGTCGAGATAAAAGCGTTGCCTTCCGTCAACGGTGAGCCGGGAAAGCAAGTCAGCATATCCCATAATGGAACCCAAGGGAGCCTTGAAATCGTGGGTAATGGCAAGCATCAACTTTTCGCGGGAGGCAAGCAACTCTTCGGCAAAACGATTGGCTTCTTCCAATTGACGCCGATAACGGTTACTACGGGTGACATCCCGCCAGATCATGACAAGAAAGATAACGGACAGCACAACAGCCCCGGCAGCAATACCCGAAATAATCGTTGCAGAACGATGCCGAACAGCTTTCTGATACTCAGCCTCTTCGCGGGCACGCATCAAGGTTTCCTGTTCATATCCTTTCAAAAGACTGTCGATACGAGCACTCAGTGCATGATCAAGACGTTGCAAAGTTCGCTTACGACGCTGCATCACACTATTGGTAGCCCTCTTCTGTTGGGCAACAGTGCGCAGCTTCGCGTGCAGGGAATCAACCGGATTATAAGCATCGAGTACAGTATCCGTAGCAACTTCAAGGGTTGTTTGCACCTGAACAGCAGAATCTTTGCGTGGTGGAACGAAAACTTCTCCCAGACGACGGAAGAAACCTTTTTTTTTGGGTTGTGTAACAACCGTATCGCGACGGGCAATAACCCGGCGTTGTACGCGTTGCTGGGTGATAATAGTATCCTGTTCGGCAATAATCTGTTCCACCTCGCGGGCGGAGATCATACTGTCATTAGCATCGCTCAGTGTACGCAACAAGCGGACGGTATTGGCATCCTTTTCTCTCAAAAGTCCTATCAGACTGTCCGTACGCAGAATATCACTATTATCCGAACTCATAAGATTCTCCATTTCCCGGTGCACGAAGAACAGGGAATAAAGTAAGACTGCCAACAGGACAGCATAACCGGCAGTTATCTTCTTCTTGGAGACATTATTCATTTATCTTTCGTTTTATAGCGGAAACGCAACCAAAGCATGATACCTGCACTGGTTAGTCCGAATGGGAAGGCCATCCATACACCGACCGTACCCCAGCCCAGCACGAAACCGCATAAGTATCCTACAGGCAAAGATATAACAAAATAAGAAATAAATGCGATGAACATCATCGGTTTTACGTCTGCAATACCACGCAGGGCATTGGCGAAGCTGATTTGCAGTCCGTCACCAAACTGGTAAACCAGGAATGGAAGGAACAAAGAAGACACCATGGCAGAAACCTCCACGCTATCCGTAAACCAGCCCCCCACCTGGTTGCGCAACAAAAATACAATACTCAGAAGTACCACCGCCATTGCCACAATAAGGTGATAACCGGCGTATGCCGAACGGCGGACATTTACCATATCGTTCTGCCCCTTGAAGTTACTTACGCGAACAGCAATCGCCGCCCCCATCCCGTAGAACATCATAAAGGTGAACTGAGAAATAGTAAGCATAATCTGATGCGACGCCAAAGCAATAGTTCCCAGCCAACCGACCATAATCGTACTAAGGCTGAATGAAGCCGTCTCCATGCCCATCTGCAAACCGACAGGCCACCCAAGTCCATTCAATTTCCTGAACATCTGTTTCGACCATCCCAATCGGAAGAACCCTACCTTATATCTTAGGAACCTCCGACTACGAAAAACAATCAATGCAAAAGCAATAACCATGACGATGCGTGAGAACAGGGTACTGATCCCCGCACCGAGCAATCCGCATTCCGGGAAACCGAACTTTCCGTAAATCAGCACATAATTGCCGACAATATTCAGTGCATTTCCACCAAGAAGCACCCACATAGCAGTCTGCGTTTGAGTAATGCCATCCGTAAATTGCTTAAAGCCATTGAACAGCATGACAAATACCAGGGATGCAAGTAGAACCAGGAAATAAGGTTTTATCAAGGGAAGCAGTTCCTCAGGCTGTCCCATGTATTCCACACAGAAATAGACGACAGCCATGATAAGCGTCAGCAACAGTGCCACCAACACATTGGCAAGCAGACTTGAACGCAAAGCTTGTCCGGCCTCCATGAAACGACGGTTACCGTAGAATTCACCCACCACAGGCGTCAGTCCATAAGAGAAACCGGTACTGAAAATAATGCAAAGTGTAAAAAGATTGTTGGTGAAAGAAGCGGCAGCCAACTCGGCCGTGCTGTGATGCCCCACCATCAGGGTATCGGCAAATCCAAGAACAATGACACCCATCTGGCCGATAACGATGGGAAGTCCTAAGTAAAAGAGGGCTTTATAGTGCCCCTTGTATGTAGCAATTAATCTATTCATTTATCTTTCTCATAATATAATACCACCGAGTTTTCCTCACGGAAAGCCTCTTGTGCAACTGCCTTCAGCCGCTCTGCCGTCACTGCGCGATACCGCTCCACCTCACGTTCTATATCCTCCGCCTGCCCGGTCAGTTCGAACCATGCCAGATTTGTGGCTACATTCAGGTAATTGATATTCCCGAATATCTGAGTGGATTCAAACTTATTCTTTACTTTCTCCAATTCCTGTTCTTCTATCGCCACTTGCTGTAACTCCTGCAACTCTTTACGTACAGCGACCTCAGCCTGTTCCAGTGACACTCCGGCCGACGGTTTTCCACTGATATGCAGTAATCCCGCATCACGCGTTCCCGAAATATAAGCATCTATGCCGGAGAACAATTTCTGTTCCTGCACCAACCGACGGTTCAAGCGACTGGAGCGTCCGTTACTAAGGATATCTGAAAGAATATCAAAAGCATAGTAATCAGGATGCTCGCGACTACACATATGAAAAGCCATAAACAGCGCATCCAAGGGAACAGGATGTTTCACTACCTGTCTGCGTTCCTGCGTCTGTACGGGTTCCTGCGGCAATTGTCGCACAGGCACATTCCTGCGGGGAATCGGGCCGAACCATTTTTCTGTCAATCGAACAGCTTCTTCCCATGATATATTTCCGGTAACGGCAAGCACGGCATTATTAGGTGCATAAAAGCGGTAAAAGAATGATTTCACTTCCTCCAGTGTAGCTTGTTCGATGTGCGATAAATCCTTCCCGATGGTAGGCCAGCGGTACGGATGCACCTCGTAAGCCAACGGACGGATAAGATGTCCCACATCTCCGTAAGGCTGGTTCAGACAACGCTGTTTGAACTCCTCCATGACCACACCGCGCTGCACTTCAAGGCTTTGTTCACTGAATGCCAGTTCCAGCATACGGTCGGACTCCAGCCAGAAGCCAATCTCTACATTCGACTTGGGGACGGTGAGGTAATAGTTCGTAATGTCATTGTTCGTCCAAGCATTGTTTTCGCCACCTGCCGACTGCAAAGGAGCATCATAGTCGGGTATATTCACAGAACCGCCAAACATCAGATGTTCAAACAGATGGGCAAAGCCGGTATGTTCGGGATCTTCGTCCCGGGCACCTACATCATAGACGATGTTCAGTGCTACCATCTGAGTACTGAGATCCTGGTAATGCACCAGTCGCAGACCATTATTAAGACAGTATTTATTTATTTTCATAAAATAGCGATGTTACTTATCGGAGAAAGGAATTTCTTTCTTTTCGGTAATAAGGTAAATGAGTATCCCAATATTAAGTAAATAGAGTATCTCAATTCCCCTCCTCCGATGGAGGAGGGGTGCCCAGAGGGCGGGGTGGTAGGTAAAGCAAGAAATACCTATGAATCATATCAATGAGGAATTCTTTTCTCACCTACCACCTCCCCCTTCGGGTACTCCTCCTCCCAGGAGGAGGAGAATTAGGATAGTACTATTTAATCACTTTGCTCATTTCTTTTCCGTTTTGAACTAATTTCACCAACAGTTTAGTCCAATACTGTCACTTTCTTGATCTTCACATCCTCTTCCGGGCGGTCGCTACGATCCGTTTTTACCTGTTGTATCTTATCTACTATATCCATGCCTTCGATCACTTCACCGAACACAGTATATTCACCATCCAAGTGTGGAGTACCACCTACCGTAGTATAAGCCTTCACCTGCTCCGGTGTAAAGTGGAATTCCGGTTGTTTGGCAACTTCCGCCTCAGCCTGTGCAAACAGTGTATCCTGCAAGTTCATCAGACCATCCTGGTCATTTTCCTTACGCATCTTATAGATTTCCTTCATGTGCTTCTGTGCTAAAGCATTGAACACAGTAGTCAGACGATTCTGGTTCATCTGGTTCTCCATCCCCAACAACGTAGTATCATTATACACTTTACCCGTCACAATGTAGAACTGGCAACCCGATGATTCCTTCTTCGGATTCACATTGTCCCCCTGACGCGCAGCCGACAATGCACCTTTCTTATGGAAATACTTCGGATAAACAAACTCAGCCGGAATAGTATAACCTACATCACCTGCACCCAGCATCTTGCCTTTCGGAGCATTCTTTGACTCAGGGTCGCCTGCCTGTATCATAAAATCCTTGATGACACGGTGGAACAATGTACCTTCGTATGTACCCTCTTCCGCCAGTTTGATGAAGTTATCACGATGTTGCGGTGTCTCATTATACAGTTTCACGATAATGTCACCCGCAGTTGTTTCAATCTTCAATTTAGTTTCCTGATCCATGTTTCTATCTTTCTTTTGTCCCGATTGGCAGGCTGTAACGCTGCAAATCAGTATGGTTAATAATACGGTGAAATTCCTCTTCATAACGCTTTTTATTTAAATTAAGTTTGCAAATATACGATTTTCAGACAAAACGGTTTACCTTTGTGTCTTAAAAGAGACAAAAGATAAGGCAATGAAATCCATACTCATCGTTGAAGACGACATTACTTACGGTATGATGCTGAAGACCTGGTTAGGCAAAAAAGGCTTTCAGGTAGCTTCCGTCAGCAGTATCGCCCGCGCCCAGAAACATTTGGGAACAGAGGGTGCCGACTTGATTTTGTCCGACCTGCGTCTGCCCGACAAGGACGGCATCGACCTGTTGAAGTGGTTGGGAGAGCAAGGTCTGTCCATTCCACTCATCATGATGACAAGCTATGCTGATATACAATCGGCGGTGCAAGCCATGAAATTAGGTGCCAGCGACTACGTTGCCAAGCCTGTAAATCCGGACGAGCTTCTGAAGAAAATCAGTGAGGCCGTGAAACAACCCGCTGCTTCCCCAAAACAAACCATCAGTTCCGGAAAAGGAGAAAGTACCCATCAGAAAAATGCAGGCGGTGCTCCGTCTTCCGACTATCTGGAAGGAGAAAGTGATGCTGCCAAGCAACTTTATAATTATGTAAGACTGGTTGCCCCCACCACAATGTCGGTACTGATCAATGGTGCCAGCGGAACGGGTAAAGAGTATGTAGCCCACCGCATCCATCAACTCAGCAAGCGTGCCGGACAGCCTTTCGTCGCCATCGACTGTGGCTCCATCCCTAAAGAACTTGCCGCATCGGAATTCTTCGGACACGTAAAAGGTTCATTCACCGGAGCATTGACAGACAAAACAGGAGCCTTTGTTGCAGCCAACGGAGGAACCATCTTCCTCGATGAAATAGGTAATCTCAGCTACGAAGTCCAGATACAACTGCTACGTGCCTTGCAGGAACGAAAAATACGTCCGGTAGGTTCCAATAAAGAAATCACTGTAGATGTGCGTTTGGTTTCCGCTACGAACGAAGATTTGGAACAAGCCATCGAGAAAGGAACTTTCCGTCAGGATCTATACCACCGTATCAATGAGTTCACCCTGCGCATGCCCGAACTTAAGGACCGGAGAGAAGACATCCTCCTCTTTGCCAACTTCTTCCTCGACCAAGCCAACCGGGAACTGGACAAACAGTTGATCGGGTTTGATGATGCAGCATCCAAAGCATTACTGGAATACCATTGGCCGGGAAATCTGCGACAGATGAAGAATGCGGTACGACGCGCCACCCTATTGGCACAAGACCAACTTATTACACTGAAAGAACTAACTGAATTGCAACAAATCACTCATTCCCATGTAGGTTTACCATTGCGTAATGAAGAGACAGAAAAGCATCAGATTATCGAAGCACTGCGGCAAACGGGAAACAATAAAAGCCGGGCGGCACAACTACTGGGCATAGACCGTAAAACATTATACAATAAGCTGAAACTTTACAATATAGAGAATTAACAAACCAGCTTTTCAGCTTACAGTTCTTTCAGTCTCTCCGAATCCCGTTATTCATTGGGTTTCCGGCTGAAACTACTTTTCTCTTTTCACCACTTCATACACATTTCCGTATTCCGTATGTTTCCTTTTCAGTCCTGCCCGAATCAGTATTTGTCCGAAACGCATAGGGTTACTACCTCGCATAGCGGCAGGATTAACCGTTTGTAATTCGCTGAAAATGTCGGCGGCGGTCAAGTCAAGGCTCTTTTCATGGGGAAGCGGGGTCCGGAACCGGGAAACAAGCACCTCTTCAACAAGACTGATACGATAAAACTTTTCATTGTGTCTTTGTAATTCTTCCTCCTCTTTCTTGGTGAACCAGTTACGCCGTCCGGCAGACAGTTCAGCTTTCAGTTGGGCAAAAATCTGGTCATGCTCTATGTGGGTACAGTCGATGTTGTGTTTCACTTCCACGCAAAGGAAGCGGCGGCTGCCCGTTGGGTCGGTAAGCAGATCGAAGCGATTGCTCGTACCGATGAACGACGCGACGCGGGGCAGCTGTCGGAAACTCTGTTGATAGGCCTTACGAATATTAAGGGTGGACATCTGCATCAGGTTCTTCAGCAATGGCATCTTGGTTTCGGCATATTTATCGAATTCATCCATGTTCAGCAATCCCATTTCCGCCAGGAGCCGTTCGGCTTGTCCCTGCGAGGTAAGTTTCAGATTGTCGGTATAGTAGCGCATCAGCACATCAGGCATTAGCGAGCGACAAAAGGTGCTCTTCCGGCGCCCCTGCTCCCGGCTGACAAGGATAGGCGCTACGCTGTTGGCATGAAGTCCGGACAGGTTCATCCACTGCGAAGCAAGCCCCAACATCCATGTGTGAAAACCTTGTACCCACAACGGACGACAAGAAACACGTTGGGCAAGTGCGGTCAGCCGGTCGTGACCATCCCAAGCGGGCAACTCTTCCATATAGAGATGAAAAGGGTGATAGGAAGGAATATAAGAGGAATAGACGTAGCGGCTCAGGTCCTTGTCCCAACAAGGAATACCTTCGTCATGCGCTTCGATACATAAAGCGTTCAGTTCACGCTTGCCGATGGGAATAAAGGGAGCGGCACGTTGACCGGCATGGCGGAATTCGGTCTCGTCTGTCAGCAGGTTGTAGCGGAAGTCATAACGGATTGTCAGGAATTCCTTTACATTTCGGGTCAGAAGCAAAGTCGCGTTGGCGAGGGGCTGCGATGCTTTTGGGGTTATTTTCGGTTTTGCCGTTTTCATCTTTTCCGCAAAAGTCAGTAATTGGCTTGCCTCGCGCAGGAGGCGATGTTCTTGTAATGTCATTCGATTCTTCTTCATGATGTTTCTTGTTTTCTTTAAATGGTTAATAGTATCGGTTTGTCGAGCTCGATGGCACGAAGTTAGTATGCGGGATAAGGGGTTTGCAAGCTTTTTACGACCTTTTTTATCATAAATGTGCTTGTAAAAGAAGATAGGACTCTGATACGCACAACCCACTTACTTATATGCATTTGGATACTGCCTCATAAGTGAACGACTGGAGTTGTTCGGTTGAATGACTCTAGTAGTTCAAGTGAACAACTGGAGTCATTCGATTGAACAACCGGAGTGGTTCACTTACAAATAAGCACCTTTGACACAATTACCAAGGATATTAAACACATCAAGTAATAGGATGAGCGTAAGGCGGCATGCGGACTCTATCTACCACCCATACCACGCGACACGTGGAAGTGAAGTGGCGAAAAGGAAAAAGTTGTTTCAGCCGGAATACCGATGAACAGGGGATTCCGGAAGAGGCTGAAAAAACGGAATCTTCTTTATTATTACCTCAGATACTCAAATCCAAAGCGACAATGCAAGCGATCTTTCTAAAGGACTTTCCTTGAATATCGTCATAAAGCAATTATTACAATCTTATTTCAGAGAATTTAATTCAGTAATGCTTCATATACTGACATCATTTTCTTTTTAAACACTTCAAGAGCATAATTTTCTAAAAAACGTTTTCTTGCCTTTCTCCCTAATTGTAGTGCAAGCGTCTTAGAATCCAGCAGCTTTATAATTTGCTCTGAAAGCACTTTAACATCCGGACTACGTTTTCTTTTAATACGCCTTATTGGAGACTTTAGACCGGAAACACCATCAATAACAAGTTCGCTAAGTCCACTGGTATCAGTAACAACCAATGGTAAAGCATGCATCATCATTTCAATAGCCACCAATCCGAATTCCTCATGAATAGAACAAACTACGCCAACATTAGCAATTGTATAGAGCCCATATAACTGCCTTTTATCAATTCTCCCCGTGAATGTGATTCTTGACCAACATTTTTTTGTTCCCCTAAGGCATTCATTAAAATCACCATCCCCTGCAATAATCAACCGACTTTTAGGATAATCAACCAATACACGTTCAAAAGCTTTAATAAGAAAAGGAACTCCTTTTATTTCATCAAGCCTCCCAGCAAATATAATGATTTGTTCATCATCCTCTAGATGATATTTCTGCCGCAATTTCTTATCTTTCCCTCTTTTAAGGTAACAATCCGCTATTCCATTGTTGATTACACAAGCCTTAGAAGTACCGATACAACTTAATTCTTGTAATGCTTTTAATGTATGTTGCGCAACACAAATAATCAGGTCACACCGCTTCATCATCATCCTATACTCCTTTATTTCATCTACTATTTGTTTCTCTGACTGAGTAAGTTTACTTCTCTTTTTATCCACTATACGCTTCAATAAATCAAAATCGCCTAACAGACTGAAACTCCAGTTGGTATAGTGTACAGTCAATACAATATGGCATTTAAAAAGGTGCTTCAAATATTTTACAAGATTATTATCAGGCAGAAAATTCAAATGGAAAATGATTCTGGTATCGCTGTCCTCTGTTATAAGTGTTTTGAGTAAGTAAGCCACATTACGCGAATAATATTGTAAACATGCAGCAATATTACTATAAGGTGTAGGTATTGATATTTGCTGATATCCACCTTTATCTATAATTGTCGTTTCCAAGCAATCAGCATAAAGATGTATCACACAAAAATCCATTTTAGAAGACAACAAGCAATTCGTCAACTGCTTTACATAAGTTCCGATTCCATAATTCATTGCTCTACTGGCCTTCTCTAATATATATATTTTACTTTTCATGATTCTCGAATATCAATTTAAGTGCAATACCTGTATATCCATTATTGCGAATTCCTATTTCCCGAGGAATATTGAATAGCGTTTTAGGAGTATAAGTCGTTTTATCTACTATTATTTCTAATATTGTTTCCCGATCACCTATAACTTCTCCATCCCATATTTTAGACAACTTATTTACCAGCACCCCAGCTTCTTCATCTCCTTTATTCTGCTTCAATGCACAAATCAAATTATTGATATATTCTTTGCTTATGAGTTCATGGGGATTTATTCTTTTACAATATCTACTAATTACATAATAAGCAATTCCTTTCAGTCCATCTTCCAATGAAAAATCCCTAAAACGAGTTACATCCTTCTCTAAAATTTTTAAATCAAGTTCCTCCAAGACTTCATCCCTGTCAGCCTTCACAAAATCATTTTGTATCAGATATTCAATTCCCCAGGCAATTCCACACAGTCCCTTAGCAAAACCGATTGAAGCCGATTGAGTAATCTCTTTATAAATCTCATCCAAAAGATATCCTCCTAATTCTTCATATAACTTGCTACCCGTCTGTCTCGCATAAAGATAGAAAAAGATACAGATTCCCATTTTCCCATTTAACAGTCCTAAATCTCGAATAAAACTAGCATTCAATATTAAATAATGAATAATTCGATTCAACATTTTTGTTTTTTGGCTCATAAGTTTTCTTTTAATACTTTTTTTATCGGTAAGAGAAATCTTTCTAAAAGAGACAAATCATCCGTTATTATTTCTGCTTTTCCTTCCATTTCCAATAAATATGGCAATTCCTTATTATAAGATGTAATAAGTCCTTTGGGTAATAATATTTCAACTATATATATTTTTTTCTTTTCTATTTCTGAAGGTACTAAAGAGATATTTTTTATCACTCCTTTTACAATTCCAAATTCATTATTAGGGAAATTATCAAAACTTACATTTACTGTTTGTCCTATTTTTACTTTACCGGAACGTTCTGCGGGCAGTAGTGCCTTCCCCATTAAAAGACCTTTTTCCTCTGGTACAATATTGAAAATTGGCTCTCCAGAAGCAATGTTCTGATTTATACTCCAATATTGTGTAAAAGTGATTTGTCCAGATATGGGTGCTATTATAACATAACTCAATTCCCAATTTTGAATTTCAGTGATTAATTGTGTGATGTAGTTATTCACTTGGGTCTCTAGATTATTTTTCTTTTCTGAATATTGAAATTCCATGTCTGACAAAGACTCACACATCTGCAATGTTTGCAATTGCATATTGTTTAAAGTTGCATATATATTTTCTAAAGAAAGTTTTCTTTGTAGATAATTATTATAACTATTTTCTAAATTTTCTTCTGACAATAATTTCTGTACAAACAAAGTGGAATCCCTTCTATATTGTTTTTGTCCTATTTCAAATTGTTCTTCGACAAGTATCTTCTGACGCAGTATATCTTGATATGATACTTTATATTGCTCTATTTTGTCTTGCACCCATTTAATTTTCAGAAAATAATATTGTTCCCTTTTAAATCGTATATATTCTGAAAGAGTAAGATAAAACGAGGAATAAAGAGCCTGCAAATTACCAACTTCCAACCCTTTATTAGGCAATAAATTAATAGTATCCAATGAATTGATTGACAAAAGATACTTTTTCAAATGCAATACGTCATGAGGTTTTGCACTATTTTCAATAACAGCCAAATAGCTTCCCTTATCGATATACTGATTATCATTAATATATAAATGTTGTATTCTTCCAGAGGATTTCGCAACTATACTTATTGCAGGATTGGTGCTCGTTAAAACTACTGAAGATGTAATAACATCCGGATATTTAAAAAAGGCACTGCCTAATAGAATAACAACCACAATAATAGCAGTTAAAGTTATGCCACGACGCAAAATCCAAGCAGGTACCTCTCCAAGAATTTCCTGTACTTCTTCACTTCTTAACTCTATATTATTAGTATCTTCGGACATTACACGCCTAATTCTAATTGATTTTTTATCAAAGTATAGTAGCTCCTCTTCAAGCTGATGAGTTGTTTGTGTGTACCTTGTTCTGCTATTTTTCCCCTGTCAAGAACTATTATATGATCTGCATTTTGTACAGTACTGAGCCTATGTGCAACTACAACCACTGTCTTTCCGACATAGAAATTCATTAAATTATCAAGAATCACACGTTCATTGTTGGCGTCCAAAGAATTAGTAGCCTCATCAAAGAAAAGATATTCCGGATTCTTATAAACCGCACGGGCAATTAATAAACGTTGTTTTTGTCCCTGACTAATTCCATTTCCTTCCATGCCTATTTTTGTATTATATTTGAGCGGAAGTGATTCTATAAATTCTCTAATATTAGCAATTTCCACAGCTTGTAGCAGTCGCTTCTTGTCAATACTTTCTTCTCCAATTGCTATATTATTGGCAATAGTATCTGAAAAGATAAAACTATCTTGCAGAACGGCTCCCAAACGTGCACGCCAAAGATGTGGATTTATGTCATCAAGAGAAACATCTTGTATTTTTATATTTCCTTTCAATGGCGAATAGAAGCCTAACAAAAGTTTTATTATGGTTGTTTTTCCACTACCACTAGCACCAACTATTGCCGTTACTTTGTTTTGGGGAATTTCAAGAGTCACATTATCCAACACATAATCCCTATCTGCTCCATCATATGTGAAACATACATTTTCCAGTTTTATACTCTTATTGTCCGGTAATTGGTTTATTTTTTCGGTGATATTGAATTCCTCGTCTTCCTTATTATGCACCTCATTTAAACGCTCAAGACTTATTTTAGCATCTTGTAGAGATTGGGTAAAACCTATGACTTCGCCAATAGGAGCAGAAAGCTGACCAATAATATAACTGATTGACATCATCATTCCTAATGTGATATCTCCATCAATAACAGCTTTCGCTGCTAAAAAAGAAATAAGCAAAGAAGTTATTTGATTAAAAAAAAGTGAACCAACTTGCTGATATTGACCTAATGCTACCCCTTTCATGCTGATTCTAAACAATTTAACCTGTATCCTTTCCCATTTCCAACGCTGTTGCCTTTCACAATTATTTAGTTTTATATCTTGCATACCCGTTATCATATGATATAGATTCCCCTGTTCTGCAGCAGCTTGTGCAAAACGATTACTATCCAGAATCCTACGATAACGAAGGAAGAGCATAATCCACGCAATATAAAGTGAATTACCTAAAATAAATACACCTAATATAGGCAAATTATAGTATGCCAAAATAAATGCAAAGATAAAAAAGTTTGCAAATGAAAATAGAGTTGACAAAGTTGAACCAGTTAGGAAGGATTCAATTCTTCCGTGGTCGCCAATACGTTGCATTATATCGCCGATGTTTTTTGTATCGAAATAGCGTATGGGTAGTTTCATTAATTTAGACAAAAAATCGGATATAAGCGTTATATTAATACGAGTATTTACATGGAGAGTTATCCAACTTCGAATAAAATTTACGCCAAGTTGAGTTACAGATAGTATAAGTTGCGCTATGAGCGTCAGGGTCACAAAGCTCAAATTTGCATTTCCTATACCTTGATCTACCATTGCTTGAGTAAGAAAAGGAAATATTAGTTGAAAGAGGCTTCCGAGTAACATTCCAATTATCAATTGTGCAATCTGTGATTTATAAGGTATTAGATATTTCACATAATAATAGAGATTCTTTTTACCCTGTTGATAGTCATCTTCATACTGATAGAATTCTGGCGAAGGAGTCAACAAAAGTGCAGTCCCGATATTTTTCCCATCCACTTTAGTACTAAGCCAATGCTTTAAAAAATCATCTTCACTGATCACTATCTTATCCCTGGCCGGATCAGAAATTTTAATTTTATATTCGCCCTTCTGAGTTTTTTTATGCCATAACAAACCACAAAATGATTCTGATTCCAATGTAAAATGCAGGGAAGGGGAGTCTCCCTACTCAATTGTTCAAAATCAGTCTTTACCCCTAAAGTACGAAAGCCTATACTTTCCGCCGCATCACTAATTCCCAACATAGAAACACCCATACGCGTAATATAACATCTTTCACGTAAGGTCTGCAATGAATATTTACGGCCATAATACTGAGCTATCATCCGCAAACAAGAGGGTCCACAATCCATTGCATCCAATTGAGAGTAATGTGGAAAGGCTTTTCTCATTCTTATATACCGATTTTATTCTCCTTTCAGCAATGCTTCCAGAATTACATTCAAGAAGAATCCCATTACTGAAGTTTGCACTATCTTCCCATCCTGGTCTATCAGAATACCATGAGGAATACCAGTAAAAGCGTACAATTCTGCGGCTTTAGAATTAGCCGGTAATACAAACTGCCTCCATGGCATATCCGCCTTATCCATCGCAATAGTCCAACTCTTATTACTTGTATCCATAGATATACTTAGCACTTCCAGGCCTTTATTTTTATATTTCTCGTATACTTGCTTTATCTTAGGAATATCCGCTATGCACGGACCGCACCATGAAGCCCAGAAATCAATAAAAAGAAATTTGGAATGCCCAACATATTCAGATAACCACTTTCGTTCTCCCTCAGGGGTTATTAATTCGATATCTATGAATTTCTCCTGCTGCATGTGTCTTCTTTGATCGTCTTCATCTTTCTTTCTTTTTGCCCAAGCTATATCTTTAGCGGTCAACCATGGGTTGTGTTTATACCGCTTCTCAATATAATCATAGACATCTGCAAGTGCATCATAGTTAGAAATTTCCGATTTATATTCAACAATAAGCTTCTGCCCGGCAACATTCAAATAATTATCTTTCATCATTTCGCACAAAAGAGAATCTGCCTGTTCAAAATACCGTGTTGACAAAACATAATTCCCCTCATCTTGAGTAGTCCGAGCCAAATGTCTCACTTTCCTACACACCTGCAACAAGGAATTATATAAATCATTAAGATAAGTACCATGAGCTATTGAAATGGTATCATCCATAGCGACTTCAATAGTATCGTGCTCCAAAACCAATTCAAGGGACAGAATATCCAAACTATCACTACCGATTGTAAGTACCGCAAAGTCTTTAAGGTTCTCAACACCATCAAAATGAAACTTGCCATTTTCTACCTTCACAGAGTCTACAGAAAAAAGTAAGGTATCACCTTGCAAATGAAACAACTTGATATATTCATTATCATATTTATCGCTTATCTTTCCTTTTATATGGTACATTCCTTTTTGAGATACCTGCGAAGAAGCAAATACGCTTATGAGGGAAAGAAATAATATCAGCAGCTGTTTCATTTACTCTCCACCTTTCTTGTACGAGCAATTACTGTCGGAACTCTATATTTTCCACCGGAGTGAAAAATAGCATCCCTTACTGATTCATACCTTGCAACAGCTTCAATAATTTCAAGATGGTCTATCACATATTGCCTACTGACAATTTTATTATCTACAATATAAGTATATCCATCAGGATTTTCAATCTTCTTGGTTTCAGTTGAATCAGCAGGAATAGCGGCATAACAGAAACTTGAAAGACAACACAATGCGATAAAAGAGTATATTCTCATAAATTATATTCGTTTTCTATTAGTTTTAAAAACCTATAAGCCCAGTGAAGGTCTGCCAAGGAAACCCCTCCATCAAGTAACACTATTAAGTTTCCAAATTAGCATCAACATTTCCAAATTAATATTTTCCAGAAGTACTCACACAGGCACAAAAATGAATTGTCATGTAATGCCCTCCACCAGACATAGTGGAACTCACGCTGGTACAAGATTGCGAATTCGTCACTTGTACACACTTCCCCCCGCACACCGATCAGATGACCGATCTCCACATAAATCATAATCTTTTCCACCCATTATATACTTCATCTCTTGTTCACTCATTTCACTGAAATTATTCAGCTTTAGTTTTCCTAACTTTTTCATCACTTCTCTTTTTTAAATTAACAATTATAAATTACATTTCAATACGCAAATCTTTAAAGAATATCAGATCTTCTATTTTATACACATCAGGTAATTCGTAACCATTGATTAGGATGGTTGGGGTTGCCATAAGTTTTGTCTCCTTTTTCCATTTCTCATGCGTCCTAAACTCTTGTTCTACAGCAGGTGCATTAATATCATATTGATATTTATTAAAAAAATCAGTTGTATTATACTTCCCGCCATTAAACCATAGGTCATAAATTTCTTCCGAATTTTCTATTGTATTATTTTGGTAAGCACTTATCAGAAATTTATTGCTTGGATTCAAGTCCTCACCAAACGAACTGAAGATATATTGAATACAAGCCTTGTCTTCCAATTTCTTTTGCAATTCTCGTAATCGTTTGTGCATTCTTCCACAAGGTTCACAATGAGGATTACTAAACACACTAATAAGTAAATCCGCATTAGGATTACCAAATAGAATTTGCGATGTAGATTTACTTACCGAATACTTCGCTTGTTTTTTTAATAAAGTGACAAAAACTTCTTCTTGCATTTTCAAGCTTTCCAGTTCATATTTAGCCCCTCTTTCTTTATTAAAATCAGAAAAAGCAGACATAGCCAGATGGATGCATAAAAAAGGTATCGCATAAATGGCTGCAACATATACTATTTCATTCAGGCGAATTACCGGTATGAATATATATCCACAAACAACATCCACAATCAGCATTCCTATAAACAAAGCCTGCACCAACAAACAAAGAGGACACCATTGTTTCACTTTTACTTTTTGAAACCAGATACTCCAAAAGACATAAGGTACAGTACACAAATTCAACAAAACCACATATACTACATATTGAGGAGTAATAAGCAATATAAGCATATTTGAGATAAAATAACCTAAGCCAATCTCACTCCAACTGATTAGCCCCCATAGCCTTGCAGCCTTAGAGTCCAAAACATTATTACAGTCACTTTTACTAAACAGAGAACATAATTTATCAGCATACCTGCTATTAAAGTCCAATTGTTTCTTTGCAAGCAAATGTCCTATATATATTCCAACAATATTCAGCAAAAAAAGTAAATTAGCGCCTACACTATTGAATACATTCTGCCAATAAAACAATAAACATAGCATCATGACAGAACATCCCAACACTATTTGTACTCCTGTATGCCATAAATCTTTCCTCTTATTCTCTCCATAATTAGGTTCTCCGGAAGTTTCGTCAGGTTCTGCAACCAATGCAATCCCATCCCATACTTTGACAAATTCACTATAGGTCGATTTAATATCCACTCCTCGCCATATATAGAATATTTTCTCGTCTGTCTTTCCGTAAACATTTACAAAATCATGATTTATATGAGCGATATCAAGGAGGCACTAATTCTTTAACAGCCTCATCCTTTGTCTGAGTACGAACACCTTTATTAGCAATTCCATAATCATTCAACATCATGGATAATCCCAACATGCTATATTTATAGGGATGTTCCTCGTAATATTTATAAGAAAAGCCTGTATATTTAAGTTTGGCATTATCTAAAAAGACAGTAAATATATTAGATTTCATATTTATTTCCAATCTTCTTTTAACAAAAATTCCTCTAAACTTTGAGCATGGAGTCTAACTGCTATAATCGTTCCTTCTGAATCTAATAGTATACCATAAGGTATACCATATATTTGATAAGCTTTCGCTAAATCCGAATTGGTGCCATTCACTTCTATAAGCTGTTCCCAAGGCATTTTCAGTTTTTTCAACGCACTTTTCCATGCCGCTTTATTACTATCAAATGAAATTGCCAAGACATTTAATCCCTTATCCTTATACTTTTCATAGACCTCTTTAATATGAGGTATATCTGCCCGACAAGGACTGCACCAAGATGCCCAAAAATCAACAAAAAGCAAACGTGATTTTCCAACATATTCGGATATAGATCTTTGTATTCCAAGTGTATCTTGTAATACAAAATCAAAATACTGAGAATTAGCAGTTTCTTCTTGTTTCTTCGTAAATGCAGCCTGTTTATCCAAAAGTTCCTTAAACTTCTTGATATCAGCCTGTGTTACCAAAGAATTATTTTTTTGTAAGGCTTCTAGTTGTTCATGGAGTTTAACCAGGTTTTCAAGTGGCCAAATCGCTGATTTATTATCTGCAATAAATCTTCGCCCCACTAAATTCAATCTGTTTTCTATCGTTGCATTATATATGAATTTCTGATAATCGTCGTGCGCTTTATCTCTTTCAACGTCTATCGTATCACTTTTTATCATTAAGTCATACCATACTCCACAAAGCCGTGTTACTTCACTATTCAATGAATTGCGCAAATCATTAAGAGGTGTTCCGGATACAACAAAAGCAGTGTCCATATATACACGAATATCTCCCTCTTCCAGAACAACTTCTACTGATTTTATGTATGGATATTTCCCAATAGTAACAATGGCGAACTCGTCAACATTAGCTTTACCCTTAAAAGAGAATTTACCTTTTTGAACTTTTGCAGAGTCAATAGAAGTGATCAAAGTATCTCCTTGAAATTGGAACAATTTGACATATTTTCCATTATAGTCATTATTTAAGATTCCGTTTATATGGTATTTTCCTTGTGAGCATACCAAGATAAAAGGGAAAAGAAGCATCGTTAAAATTATTATTCTTTTCATTCGTTTCCTCCCTCCTCTTTACGAGTGCGAAACATGTAAAATGGGGTTCTATATTCTCCCGCTGTTGTAAATACAGCTTCACGCACTGTATCAGCAGTAGTAACCCATTCTATTTCATTCCAATGGTCAAACATATATTTTGCAGTAATAACTTTATCGTCCAAAATAAATATATATTTAGTAGTATCAACAACATTTTCAGAGTTATCTGCATAACATTTCACCGAAAATACGGCAAACAGCAATATGACAAAAATTGTTTTCATTTTATACATGCAATTGTGTTTTATAAAGCCGTATCTTTCTTTTCTAAAAGAAAGACGGCTCTAATTTAAATGAGAATATGCAAAATGCTACTACATTAAGAGCAGAAGCACGATACAACTTTTTTTGTCATAAAATCCTTTTGGGGTGTACAAGTTTGAGAGATCAACGTTGATGTTCCATATGAAGTTCCATATTTAGGAGGACACACTCCATTACATGTATATAGACTCTCCTCACACTTTTTTTTAGCACTTGGATCGAATTGTCCACCTACCACAAACTTCATTTCCTGTTCACTCATCTCACTGAAATTGTTCAGCTTTAATTTTCCTAATTTTTTCATGGGTTCATAAATTAATGAATAATAATTTTTCTATATCAGCAAATATAAGTCTTAAAACCAGACATCCAGCACATGCAAACTACAAATATGCAATTCGGTCAGTTTTTAGATACTATTCGGTTACAACCCATTCCACTTCCGACAACTTGTAAACGAATCTCCATTTACCTTTCAGCGTATTTCTACATCTTCTTGATACTTTAAATTCATGATCAGTAATCAGCCGTATCCAATACTCTTCTTTCCTTTTCTGCCATACAGTCAAATAATCAACATTTACAATCGTTGATTGATTGCAAATACAAAAGTTACCAGGAAGAATATCAATCATTTGTTTAATAGAAAATTGCAACAAATGACTCTTTACTTTCTCTTTAGTAACAATAACAAGATATGGTCTATCCGTATAGACACAAACAATATCCTCAAATCTAATCATTTGCATATAGGAATATCGTATAACCATTATCCCATCAGAGTTAGATTGTAGTTCTCTAAATATTTCCATAAAATTACATTTATTTTATCGTGTACATACTCCATGTTTTAAGAAGGCTAAGAGCGTATAAATAACTTTTATCCATTAAGCCTAATTGCTCTCTAATATTATAGGCCAAAACCGTAAATCCATCTGCAATTCCCAATATAGAATATATAAACTCCCTCTCTTTTTGCCAAAGATAAAATGTCGTCATATCAGATAAAAACTCGTCTACCGGGTTACTTTCCCAATAGAAGCTAATAAGCTCCATTTCTTCTTCCACATTTTCTGTACAATCCGGAACATGAAGTGAATGAAGATAATCATGGAGAGAAACAAATCGGGAAGATCTGCATAATTGAACATACAGATATAGCGCTACAGACGTACGCCCCTCTTCACTGCAATCATTCGCCAATAGACGTATAATGAGTAATGATGTTAAATTAAGGAACGCGCTATATGGAATGCAATATACTTGATATCGGGAAATCTCAAATGCATTTCTCACTACGGCATTAGCAGGATGATGCGCCCACAATTCTTTTCCATAAAAAGTAGGTACTAACTCACAAGACGGATGATTCTCCACAATCTTCTTCAAAGCCTGATAAACAGCCTCCTGCAAGATCGCTCCATGTACGGTATAAGAAGAGAATATCAACCTAATATGTTCTCCCCTCTCATACGACAAGAAAAACATATATTGATGGATGTCAGGATTGGACATCATATAAGTATGTAGCAAAGGTAAAATTCTTCCCCACTCATCCTGAGCATAAAATATGGAAAAGCAATACAAGGTTCTATTACCCTCTCGAATAAATTCTGTGTTCATAACTACTTTAAAAATATAGGATTATCGTAATCAAAGTTCTTATAGGCAATGCCTTGACCAAAGCCATTGGGATTGACAGATAGTTCGCCACACTCATATCTTTCAATTTCCCAAAAGTTTTGTGTTTCTGATAAATATACGAGTATTTCCGATTGCAAATCAACATTATCCACTCTATAGAAAGAAGACAGACAGCCTTCAATATCTTTCCACTGTCCCCCTTCCGGATTTTTGCCACCGATTATTCTATTCTTTTCATCCAGAAAATATTGATTGATATTCTCATAATGGGACGAGCGGTTGTAGTTACAATAAATATTATCCTTCAAAATGGTTTTAGAGTAACTACCGTCTTGATATCGTAGCAATACTTGTGTCTGATACGGATTTATATAAAATAAATACATTTCTATTATATGCCTTCCCATATATTCTTGCGAAACACGCTCTTCATGAGAATGATGAATCGCTTTGCAGAATCGATTTTCTGAAATAAATTCTTGCTCTATTCCGGATTTCCATAACCGGTAATACAATTCAATATCCTCTAAACCGTATCCGGGAAGCGCCTCATTATAGCCATTAACAGACAAGAAATGTTTGCGCCATAAACAAAGACGCCCAATAACGTCTCTCTCTGAATACCTTGGAGTATAAAATACTTTTTCATCAGACACACAGAAAAGATTCAATATGTATGCGGCAAATCCTTCACCTAAATAGTTGTCAGCATCCAAATTACAAACAATATCTCCTGTTGACAGGCGGAATGCCATATTCCGGCTATGAGTTCGATGATAGCAAGTAGGGGTGATCGTTTTGTAATAGTTGAATATGCTTGTATCAAACAATTCACCCTGTTGCTTTACCCATCTCTCTAATCCATCTGTTGAATTATAATCCAAAAGATTAAATTCAACCTGCTCAGATAAGAAATTATCGTGAATATTCTGTTGCAATGTCTGTTTAATATGATGAAGGCGATTCATACAAGTAATATTGAAAGAGATTTTATGGGCATATTTCAAAGAATCGACCTCTTTTGGCACATTTCCTTCTATATCAAAAATATTCTTTCTGATACCGAAGCTCCCTCCATTAGCGATAAGTTTGCCGGCAAGAATATTAGATTGGGAAATTTTTGCATTATACTCGTCCATTTCATGCCATGTTTTGAACGATGAATGAGTAAATGCAATTCCTTCTTCTTTAGTATTCCTGATTGCTCTATTATATCTGGAATCTTTCACTTCGATACGTCTGTAACCTTTCGCCATCAATCTATTGATTAAATCTAAATCTTGATAGCTAGCAGGTGCTAAACTTTCATTATATCCTCCAATGGATAGAAAATCATTCCGCTTAATTGATATACGTCCAAATGAACCGTCAAAACCATCATCAGAACATTGGTGCAAAAACATAGGTCCATCATTCTTTATAAATTGCAAGATAACAAACCAACCACCATTACTTCCTGTATAATTATCACAATCCAGATTTACTAAAATATCATTTTGCGCCAACATATGCGCAGTATTTTTTGCTATAGAAGCATGCCAATAAACCATCTCTTCTGTATAAAAGTACTTTAGATATCCAGACCGTATTTCATGTTTAAAGTTATCAGATATCCATTTACGAAGTCCGTCCGTACTTCCGAAATCTACGAGCACAAATTCTACTATTTCTTGCAATCTGCGATTATCCTCTAGATTTTGAGGAAGAGTCTTTTTAATCTGATAAAATCTATTCTTACAAGTAATGCAGAATGAAATTTTAGGGGTCTGAGAATTATCAATCATAATAGTTTTATAGATGTTTATTATAAATGCAAAGTAATCAAATCCAACACAGAAAACGGTTTATTATTTATCATAAAAGGTTTGTTATCTATCATTATAGATATATTATCCATCTTTACTGGTTTATATGCTATCATTTTCCACACCCGTATATTTCCAAAATATCAACCGATTCATAACTCCTCTATTAAATAATAGTATCCAATTTGCAACCTTGTTATGGTCTTGGTACGGAGCAGAGCCCCAGTGTGGAATTTTTCCACACCCTATTCCACACTTTCCACACAATCCCACACTGTGCCACACTTCCCCACTCACTTTTCATCATTAATTATCAACCATTTACCTAAAATTCATATCTTCTGGCACGTGCTTTGCAACTATAATTTACGTAAGCGCAAAGCTTCCTAAAGCAAAAAGGAAACCTAAACTTTCAACTATAAAATATATTTAGTATAATTCTAAAAAAGCAAATGATTATGAAAAAGTTAGTATTAGTAGCAGCCCTGTTTATGTTTGTTTGTGGTGGTTCTTTCGTGGCAAACGCTCAGGATCCGGTGAAAACTCAACAGCAACAACCGGCAACGGAAAAAACTGAAGAGCCTAAAGCCACTGAGCCTGCCAAGGAAGAACCCAAAGCAGAAGAACCGAAAGCCGAAGAGCCCAAAGCTGAAGCTCCTGACAACGGTACTCCTGCAACGGAAACACCTGCACAGCCTGCTGAATAATAGTAAGCACACTGACAACAAAAGCCATCCCCTACTTGTCTATTCTGGGGGATGGCTTTTGTCGTTTTCAGACAGTACCTATTAATAAGTATCAAAATATACAGAACCGCACTAAAATTACCTATAAATAGCGATTTCTCACTTTTTCCTTTCTACATACCTTTGCAAACAAATCGATAGAGATGTTTCGCAAAGTTCTTTATATTATAATAATACTGTTCATCAATCACTTATCTGCTTCTGCCCAACAAGGTTACGCCCTCACCGGAACTATACAAGATGCGCAGACTAAAGAGCCATTAAGTTTTGCTACCATTCAATTACAAACTGCGGATAAAACCTGGTATGGCGCTCTCAGCGACCAGAACGGACGGTACTCTTTCACCAAATTATCACCCGGAGAATATACAGCAACTGTATCTTATCTGGGATATGACAAGCTGACAAAGACCTTTTCCATCTCTAAAAATACTACATTAGCTTTCCGGCTTACTTCATCTACCATGGCATTGAACGAAGTAGTAATCACTGCTTCAGAATCAAAAGGAGTAACAAGTGCTTCAAAGATAGACCGTAAGGCAATGGAGCACTTACAACCAACCAGTTTTACCGATCTGCTGGAAATGCTTCCCGGTGGAAAGTCCATCGACCCTAATATGGGGAAAGCAAATCTGATTAACATCCGTGAAGCAGGAAACAGCAGTGAGATAATCTCCTCATTAGGAGTAGGTTTTTCCATAGACGGCATGCCGGTAAACACAGATGCCAACTTGCAATACCTCAATGGTTCGAGTACGAGTAGTAAGCAATTTGTATCCAAAGGGGTCGATATGCGAACCCTGTCTACTGACAATATAGAGAGTGTGGAAATCATCCGCGGTATACCTTCCGTAGAGTACGGAAACCTCACAAATGGATTGGTAAACATAAAACGTAAATCCACGGCCTCTCCTTTAACTGCCCGCTTTAAAGCAGACCAGGTAAGCAAACTTTTCTCTGTCGGCAAAGGTCTGGCTATAAACGGCAGCAATGTACTAAACTTAGACCTCAGCTATCTGGATTCGAAAGTAGATCCACGCGACAGCCGTGAAAACTACAAACGTATCACAGCCTCAGCACGCTGGGGCAGCAACTATAAAGCAAACATCGGACACATAGACTGGCGCATAAATGCCGACTATACAGGCTCATTTGATAATGTGAAGCAAGATAAAGATGTCACCATCAAAGAAGATTCTTATAAATCATCTTATGATATAATGACACTGGGAAGCGAATGGACTCTGAAACGTCCCATAAACTCTTTCTTGCGCCAGTTACAGGCCAGAGTTTCCGTCTCACAAGAATTCAACCAGATCAAAGAGCAAAAGACCATATCCATAGACCGCCCTATGGGTATTCCCAATAGTATGGAAGAAGGGGAGGCCGACGGACTTTATCTACCCTATAATTATATAGCAGATATGCTGATCGACGGTAAACCGTTCTATGCCAATGCCAAGCTTAACGGAGATTTCGCCTTCAATTGGCTGAAGAGTTCTCATACATTGAAACTGGGTGCAGAGTGGAAATTAAGCAAAAACTTCGGTGACGGCCAGGTATATGATATTACCCGCCCCTTACAGACCGCCTCTACTACCCGCCCGAGAAACTACAGTGACATCCCTACCCGACAGGAATTATCTATCTATGCAGAAGAACAAATGAAACTATCACTTGGCAAGCATGAATTCTTCCTGTCCGCCGGTGTACGCGTAAATACTTTTATCGGCTTGTCGGACAAATTCACCATGCAGGGAAAACTTTATTTCGATCCACGTTTCAACCTAAAATGGAGCTTGCCTGCCCTGGGTAAGAACGAAGATTGGCACATTGACATTTCAGGTGGTATAGGCTGGCTATCCAGAATGCCGACTACAGCACAACTGTACCCGGACGACCTGTATGTAGATGTTGTGCAACTGAATTATTATCATAATAATCCCGATTTCCGTCGCATCAATATGATGACTTACAAATGGGATAATACAAACTATGACCTGGAACCGGCACGTAACCGGAAATGGGAAGTAAGGCTGAATGTGGACCACAAAGGATACGGATTCTCTATCACTTACTTCCAAGAACACATGAATAATGCTTTCCGGGACAAAACTTATTACCGTACGCTGGCTTATAAGAAGTATGACACTTCATCCATCAATTCTTCGGAATTGACCGGGCCACCGGCATTGGAAGATTTATCGTATACAGAAGATGCACTGATCAATACTTACGCAACGACAGGAAACGGCACATGCGTAGACAAAGAAGGTGTGGAATTCACTTTTCATACGCAACGAATCAAGCCGTTACGCACAAGGTTTACCGTCACCGGTGCCTGGCTGAAGACCACATACAGTAACAATGCACTCCGATACAAGGAATCTTCTGTCATGATTAACGGCGAACAGTTGCAATATGTAGGCCTGTATGACTGGGATTCAAATTCCAAAATCCAGGAACAGTTCAACACCAACTTCACGGCTGATACGTACTTGCAAAAGATAGGTATGATTTTTTCACTGGCCGCACAATGCACCTGGTATACCGCCAGTCAACCATTATGGAATAGTGGTATGCCTATCAGTTACGTGGACAAAGGAGGGAACATACATCCGTTTACGGAAGCAGATGCCAAAGATGCACAACTTCAGCACCTGGTATCAATATATGGAGACACTTATTTTGACCGTATAACGGTTCCCTTTGAAATGAATCTGAATCTGAAAGCAACCAAGCAAATCGGGAAATATCTGGATTTATCGCTGTTCGTAAACAGACTACTGACAATATCCCCCGATTATCATAGAGGAACACAACTAATAAGACGTACAACCAATCCTTACTTCGGTATGGAGGCTAATTTAAGATTTTAATATTAATACATAAAACAATAATCAATGATGAAAAAAATTAAGTATCTCGCATTAGCAATTCTATTGGCCGGCAGCTTTACAATGACAAGCTGTAGTGATGACGATGTCGCCACTACACAGGTAAATATGGGTTTAAATATCAAAAACACTATCGGAGATAATCTGAAAGTAGAAACGGGAACCTATACATTCGCTAACGTGAGCACCGGAACAGAGACAACCATTGACTACGGCGCTACACTGACCCGTGCCGCTACCGAGAGTACACTGGCAACTTTGACGGATGGGCTCTATAACGTAACCTTCATAGGTAAAGCAACTTATACCTATACCGTAACAGAACCTGTAATAAATGGAAACGGCGAAGAAGAGAATGTAGAAGTAACCAAAACCGCTGAGGCAAACATTCAAGGTTCACAACAGAATGTAGAAGTAAAAGGCGGAAGTGTGTCACTGAACCTGACTGTTTATGTACAGAACAAGGATGAAAAAGGTGACTTCGTAATTGCTGAGATTTTTTCCGGTGGTTCGTTATATCCGGAAACTAACAAGCAATACAACGGAGACCAATACATCCGCATTCACAACAATTCTGCCGAAACGCTTTATGCTGACGGTCTGGTATTGCTGGAATCTAAATTCCAAACAACTCAGAAGTTTGATTATACCCCCAACGTCATGGAGCAGGCAATGGTGGTACATGTGGTAGCCAGAATACCCGGGAATGGAAACGATCATCCGGTATTGCCGGGCAAGAGCATCCTGTTGTGCGATAACGCCATTAACCATACTGAGGCGTTATCCTCTTCAATCGATCTGACGAATGCCGATTTTGAATGGTACACAGTTGGAAGCACTTCCGTTCCTGACGTGGATAATCCGGATGTACCCAATATGGAAATGATTTTCAATTATACAAAAACAATCTGGTTATTAGCCAAGCAGGGCAACAGGGCTTATGCTATAGGCCGTATACCGGAAAACATCAGTGCGGATAATTATTTAGCCGACTATGCCTATACCGCTAATTATGTGAATAGTGGAGTTATAATACCTGTAAAGAGTGCCTACCAGTTTCCTAATGAATGGATTATCGATGCTGTCAACCTAAGCCCTACTAACGGATACGTATGGAACGTGGTAAGCCCTACCTTGGACATGGGATATTCTTATATAGGAGAAGGTACCGCAGCTGTTGAAAATGCAGGCAAAGCAGTTATCCGTAAAACATCCTACACTACCGAAGACGGACGTGAAGTGCTGCAAGATACCAACAACTCAAGTGTAGACTTTAAAGCTTCAGTACGCGCTACATTGTTACCTGTTCAATAGTCCATTAGAATAGAAAAACCCAATAATATAAGCTCAATATGAAAAATATCAGAACAAGGGGCATGCTCTTATCCTTGGCAATTGCACTATTTTCCTCATGCCAAAATGAAAACATTCCAGATGCATTCACAAAAGGAACGCATGAACCAGAACAATACTATATAGAATTCTCTCAAACGGTTGCTAAGGCTGTCAAGGATAAGGATATTCGTGACTTTATAAAACAACAGGCATCATTGCGCATAGATAATGATTATGATGTAATCTACCATTACGTCAAAGACATAATGATGAATAATGGGAAAACGTTTAGAGAAAACTTAGCAAAGTATTATCACAATGAAAATATAGAAAGTTTTGACAAGATAGCCAACAGTGATATGACACTTACTATTTTAGTACCTTATATAAAAAACATAATCAGCGTTGATTCTTGGGATACTGAAAACACTATTCCTATTGTAGCATATAGAGATGAAAATAGCAATGTTTTGCCAGCCTTTAATGCACAAGGTGAAGTACCTTCTTTAGAAAGATACTCTAAGCCAAAGGAGGCAGTATTGGTCATAAAGTCAAATGAGCGATTAACAATCAATACAAACTCTGTAACCAGATCCCTTGACATAGATGCAAATTCAATATCAAACGATGAAGGTATTTTCGGTTACTTCATTGATAGTGAATTTAATAATATCAAAGAGTACAATCAATCTTCTTCTCCTCACCCAAAAACAAGAACTACCAACTCAACATCCCAGCCAGAGGTGTTTTTGAATTTTGATATGGAAGACAAACTTTATATTTCATCTTTATCTAAAGAAGCCTGTGCAAGAGATTATATTTACTATGGAATTACTGAGGTTTTCAATATAACCGAAGGTACGCTCGACAAAGAATATCGTGAATACATTACCTCTATTCAATTTAATAGCTACAATTCATTAACACACGTTAATGATTTAGAGAATCAATCACCTGATGCCGATTGGAGTGATGGGAACTTAGAAATTGTATTTGATTTCATATTTCTTACGAAAGAAGCAGCCATTTCAACAATAAAAAAGATGATCTCTGTCGAGATTAATAAACTATTCGATTCAGAGACAAAAGGTACAAAAATATACTATCTTCCAAATCCCATTGAAGTTTTTAATTGGGATTTAGCTAAATTTGGTGATACATATAAAATTGATGTTTCAGAGTATGACAATGGAACTCAATCGCAATATACCTCAAGCATAACTTCTGTATATGGAAGTAACTTTAAGAGTGAAGCCGGCGGTAGCCTTTTCGGTTTAATCAAAGTTGGAGCTAATTATTCTTATTCTAACACAACAACCAAACAAGCAAGTACAGTTATTACTTCTACAAATAATTCGGACCCACTTGGGGGTGTTTTCGTGAACTTTTTCGATCCCATCTATACAAACGATAAAGTATGGATAGTACTCACATTTTACGACTATGATACCGGTATCAATTTTACAGAATTAGGTTTTCAAATAGATAGAGGAAAAGATAGTCTAAATAAGCTAATTAACGATTTGAAAAATCGTGTATATGACGACGATGTCTTAGATTATAATCCTACTGGTAGTACAGAGTATTATGTCGAGCTCTCTAATTGGACTCAGAACAGTAATTTTTATACTAGTAATACTGGCATGGTCACTTTAAGCATTGAACCGAAAAGAATATACCAATAATTCAGAATATCTTTATAAACTTTTCCAATGAAACAATGTTTCCTCACCCTATTAACCATAGTGTGCCTGCTTCCCATAAGAAGCTGGGCGGCAGACACACTCCATATTGAACCAAAGCTATTGTCGGAATATAACCATACGACCTTATTCCGCAAGCAGATTTGGCAGAACAGTGCCATCCGTTACAATCTGCGCCCTTTCAGTCTGACCACCACCAGTGTGAACGGACTGTATGAGGAGCGTGGCAATGCAGCACTGGTACAGGAAGGAAACGGAGAAAAGAATTTCAATATAAAGGTAAATTCCTTTGTTGTGCTGAACCAGTGCAGCCGGCTCTTTGGAACCGCTTCTTACCGCAACGGGCGCAGGGAAAACGTAGTATGGAATGAGAATTCTGACTTTTCATTACTCTACCCGTATGTAGTAGGTGACTCCATCGGTGGGTATATGAAGGAAGAAGAATACAAATTCTCCGGTGGATATACTTACCGCTTCGGGAAATGGGCAGGAGGAGCGGAATTGGATTATCGTGCAGTGATTGCCTACCGTGACAAAGACCCGCGTCCACGGAATATCATCTCTGACTTGAAAGCAAGCCTTGCACTCTCACGCAATCTGGGCGAGAAGTACATATTAGGTCTGTCCGTGCAGGCACGCAAATATAACCAGAGAAGCGATATCAAATATCTTGCCGATAAAGGCCCTACTTCTGTCTATCAAATGCTGGGTTTGGGCATGGATTATGTCCGCTTTGCAGGCTCACAGACTTCTTCCCGCTACACAGGTTCGGGAATAGGTGGCAGTATCGATCTGCTCCCGGCAGGCAAAAACGGAGAGAACGATGGCTTCTCCGCTTCGTTGCGTACCGATTATTTCCATCTGACTAAAGAATTGGTCAGCATTAACTACGCTCCCATCAATGAGGTCAAAAATGTAGACATTTCATTAGAGACCGCATGGACCCGCCAGAACCGGGAGTGGAAATATGGAGTAAACTTATTGGCAGCATTGCAACAACGTACAGGTGTTGAAAACATCTTCGGTGATCCTACCGCCAATGTTTATCCGAAAATCAGTAGTGTGGATCAATTCAAGAATGCCACGCAGAAAATAGCATTGAAGGGTATGGTGGGACAAAGCCTTTACGGAAGCCGTCGTTGGGGATGGACATTACTTCCTAGCGCTAATTACGGACAGACCAAACCGGAATACAAGGATAACGGACGCTACGTAGAAATAGCTTCCGCAAGTGGCGGACTGGAGGCACAATCTCTCTGGAAAGTATCGAAAATGCTGTTATCAGCGAGCGTTGCCGGTGGATATACCACCAATGTGAAGTCTGAATATTCCCTGCCGGGACTGGATGCTCAAAAATCGGTAGGAAGTACATTGCTCTCTAACATCGATTATCTGAGTGACGACCATGCCTCCATAGCCCTCAAGCTACGGGGAGACTATGTAGTTAATAAGCAGTATGCCGTGTTCCTGTCCGCCAACTGGCTACACCAGGAATACAAGAATTGCGGTGGAACAGACCGGATAGAAGTATCCCTGGGAGTTACTTTTTAACAACAATAATGATTAACAATAAAACAAAAAACAACAATGAGAACTAAAACATTATCAATCGCAGCCGCCATCATGGCGTTATTCTTTATCGGAACTTCTTGCAGCAACAAGCAGAAGAGCACCGAAGAAACCGCAACCACCGAACAGACCACCGGTGCAATGGAAATAGACGATCTTCTGGCTAACGCCGAGTCACTGACCGACCAGGAAGTTACCATCGAAGGCGTATGTACACATGCCTGCAAGCACGGCGCCACTAAAATCTTCCTGATGGGTAGCGACGACACACAGACCATCCGTGTAGAAGCAGCCAAACTGGGTTCTTTCGATACCAAGTGCGTCAACAGCATCGTCCGCGTCACCGGAACCCTGAAAGAACAACGTGTGGACGAAGCTTATCTGCAACAATGGGAATCACGCTTGAAAGCTGCCGCTGCCGAAAAGCACGGTGAAGGCGAAGCCGGATGCAGCACTGAGAAGAAAGCACGCGGCGAAACAGCCAATACGCCCGAAGCACGTATCGCCGACTTCCGCGCCAAAATAGCCAAGCGTCAGGCCGAATCAGGAAAGCCCTATCTGTCATTCTATTATATGGAAGCCGCCAACTATGAAATTCAGTAAGGCGGGAACCGCATTTCGGAAATGGAGCCGGACAATCCACCGGGACCTCTCATTCTTCTTCTCGGGGATGGTATTGATATATGCCATCTCCGGAATTGTGATGAACCACCGGAATACGATCAATCCCAATTACTCGGTAGAGAGACAGGAATATGCCATTACCGAAGTGATGCCCCCGCAGGCCGGAATGAAAAAAGATGATGTCCTGAAGCTGCTGGCACCACTCGGTGAAGAAAAGAACTATACCAAACATTACTTCCCGAAGGAAAACCAGATGAAGGTATTCCTGAAAGGCGGTTCCAACCTGATGGTCAATCTACAGACCAAGCAAGCCGTTTACGAGAAGCTGACACGCCGTCCGTTGATAAGCGCCCTGACCAAGCTGCATTACAATCCCGGAATATGGTGGACTCACTTCGCAGATGTGTTTGCCGTAGGACTCATCATTATTACCGTCACGGGAATGGTGATGCTGAAAGGACCAAAAGGCTTGTGGGGACGAGGAGGTATAGAACTTGCAGCAGGTATACTGATTCCGCTACTTTTTCTATTTCTATAAACGACTCAAGCTTCGCATATAGCCTGAAGGTATAAACATTGGATAGCAGCCTAATTATCAAAGCATTGCATTTACCAAGCATTTACATCAAGAGGTAAAAGCATTTACCGCAGGATGTAACGACCTTTACCCCGTATTGTAACGCTCTTTACCTCGGTATGTAACGGCCTTTACCTCGGCGTGTAAATGGAGTTACCATTTGGGGTAAACAGAATTACCTACAGGAGTTTCGGGATCAATCCATGCAGCTAACGAGTAATTAAAATAGGTTCAATACTAAAAACAAAAGATATCAATGGAGAATATCATTGAATGCAATAACCTGACGCACTATTATGGCAAACGGTTAATTTACGAAAACCTCAGCTTCAGCGTGCCTAAAGGGCGCATCCTGGGACTGCTGGGGAAGAATGGTACAGGAAAAACCACAACGATCAATATATTGAGCGGTTACCTGAAACCCCGCTCCGGCCAATGCTCCATCTTCGGACAGGACATTCAGACGATGCACCCCTCAACACGCCGTAATATCGGTCTGCTCATCGAGGGACACGTGCAATATCAGTTCATGACCATCCGGGAGATTGAGAAGTTTTATTCTGCTTTCTATCCGGGACAGTGGCGCAAAGAAGCGTACTACGACCTGATGGACAAACTGAAAGTAGCTCCCGGACAGCGCATCTCGCGTATGTCGTGCGGACAACGTTCGCAAGTGGCACTGGGACTTATCCTGGCGCAAAACCCGGAATTGCTGGTACTGGACGATTTCTCTCTCGGCCTGGACCCCGGCTATCGCCGCCTCTTCGTGGACTATCTGCGTGACTATGCCCGCTCGGAAAACAAAACTGTTTTCCTGACCTCACACATCATTCAGGATATGGAACGTCTGGTAGACGACTGCATCATCATGGATTACGGACGTATCCTCATCCAGCAGCCCGTAAAGGAGCTATTGGACACGATACGCCGCTATACCTGCACGTTGCCCGAAGGTTACAAGATGCCGGAAGATAAAGACTTCTACCATCCGTCTCTTATCAGAAACACGCTGGAAACCTTCTCGTTCCTGCCTCAACAAGAAGTGGAAAACCGCTTCAAAGCCCTTCAAATGCCTTACAGCGATTTGAAATGCGAGACTATAAACCTGGAAGATGCCTTTATCGGACTGACGGGAAAATACTAATAATGCGAATCAGCAGTTGAAACAGATTCATAACGGAATGGAAATGAATCAAATGATGAGTAATACTATCTCAATTCTCCTCCTCCCCGGAGGAGGAGTACCCGAAGGGGGAGGTGGTAGGTAAGAAAAGAAGTCCTTAGGTATATGATTCATAGGTATTTCTTGCTTTACCTACCACCCCGCCCTCTGGGCACCCCTCCTCCGACGGAGGAGGGGAATTAAGATACTCTATTTACTTAATATTGGAATTATCATTTAGCTCATAACCGTATAAGAAAGGAGTTAATTTCAACTCCTGATTCACATTAATAACTAATAACTATTATGAACGCTATATTTTATAAAGAATGGATTAAAACCCGCTGGTATCTGTTGCTTGCACTGCTGGTTACGCTCGGTTTTGCCGGCTACTCGATGTTGCGCATCAACCGTGTTGCCAGCATGAAAGGCGTGGAACACGTTTGGGAAGTTATGCTGTCACGTGATACCGTATTCGTGGATTTACTGGAATTTATTCCTCTATTGGTCGGGATATTGCTTGCTCTGGTACAATTCGTACCCGAAATGCACCATAAATGCCTGAAACTGACATTGCATCTGCCCTACCCGCAACTGCGGATGATTAACCTGATGCTGCTCTACGGACTGGTAGTGTTACTTATCTGTTTTGCCGCCAACTACTTGCTGATGACGGTTTACATGCAAGGCGTCCTGGCTCCGGAACTTTATTCGCGGATTCTGCTGACAGCTCTTCCCTGGTATCTGGCAGGTTTTGCCGCTTATCTTCTGATTTCATGGATATGCCTGGAACCGACCTGGAAACGCCGCGTCCTCAATCTGGTAATCTCTGTATTGCTGTTGCGTATCTTCTTCCTGGCTCCGGCACCGGAAGCCTACAACGCTTTCCTGCCCTGGCTGGCAATCTACACCCTGCTCACGGCAAGTCTCTCATGGCTTTCCATTGCACGGTTCAAGGCAGGAGAACAAGATTAACAGGTTATACATTCACTATTAAGAACGAAAAAGACAATGAAACGTTTTAGTCAAATATTCTTATACATCACCATTGCATTGCTCATTATCTGGCAGTTGCCTTGGTGTTATTCTTTCTTTGCGGCAAAGCCATCGAAGGTTCCTTTCTCCATGTACAGCAGTGTCCTCGGCGACTTCCTCTCCATGGGCAATGAAGACGGTAAAGGCGTGGTACGACGCGACCAGTCCGGCAATGTATATACACAGGAGCAGACGGACAGTATTCTCCCGTTCTTCTACATGCGCCAGCTTATGGCGGATGAGCGGTTTCCGGACAGCATCAATGGTGTTGCCGTCACTCCGCGCGAAGTGCAGCTTACAAATTTCAGCTTCCGCTCGGCAGCTTCGGATATCAATGCCTCCAAGATAGAGCTTTATCCTTTGCTGGAAAGTATGTCGGGACGTGTAGATCTGAGTATGCCCGATGATGTATTCCGCGTCACCTCGAAAGGTATTGAATTCATCGGTATGAAAACCAATACGGTAGATACGGACAAAAGCCAACTGTTCACAGAGGCTATGGTGAAGAAAGGGTTTAAATTCCCTGCCCGCCGATTGGCCGGTAATCCCACTACTCGCAAGGAGTACGATGAAGGCTATCTGATTCTGGATAATGAGGGAAAACTTTTCCATCTGAAACAGACGAAAGGACGCCCGTATGTGCGTGCTATTTCCCTGCCGGAAGGCTTAAATGCGAAGTATCTTTTCATCACGGAGTTCAAGGACCGCAAGACGCTGGGTTTCCTGACGGATGTGGATAACAACTTCTATGTGCTGAACAATAAGACGTATGATGTGATCAAGACCGGAGTTCCTTCCTTCAACCCTGAAGAGGATGCCCTGTCTGTCTTCGGAAATATGTTCGACTGGACGGTTTGTGTGAAAACAGCCGATGCGGACGAATATTATGCACTGGATGCGGATGATTATTCGCTTATCAAGTCCATCAGCTTCCCAAGAAAGAGTAACAGCATACCGGGATTGCACTTTACGTCCTCTCAGGATAAATATGTGAAGCCACGCTTCTGAATACCAAGATCCCTATCTCTCATGCACAAACTAAGTTATTGAGAAATAGGGATATTTTAAATACTGCACAAATCATTAGCAGACAGATAACTGCGTCTGCTAATATTTTTTATAATCAAACCAATCAAAAGAAGCCTTCTTTTTACTTACTTTACCATTACTGCTGGCATACATTCCTACAAAAGGTCCAATAAATCCCTTAGCAATATTGGTACTGCACACTGTTGCATCTAAATTCTCTCCTATGAATTTCAAATCATCCTCAGATGCTCCATATAAAAAAGAATATTGTAGCCCATTTCCTTCTATAGCCAAAATAACTTCATTCCCTTCATAAGGTACTCTGTTTAAAATAACTTCAGACCCATCTTTTACCATTATGAGGCGAAGTTCCCGCGGTGTCTTCCCTTTACCAACCACAACCATACGGTATTGAAATCTATCATTTTGCATAATAACCATCCCAGCCTCCTCATTAACTGACGAGGGTCTAAAAGTCATAGAAACAGCAGCTCTAAAATGATGATCTTCTACCCGGCGTGCAACCAATGAGGGATTAGTTAATTCAGTAGCCTTCTGTGGCCTCAAATTAAGAAGTAAGTGTGAATTTTTCAACTCATACCATTTTTCAAAAGGTGTTCGTAGAAAGTTCCAGCAGTATCTTAATGAATCTGAATCAAAATCATCACGAATCGGCAATAATTCTACCGGAAACTCTGGCAAATTAGGAAATTTATCTTCCATCAACACTCTACCAATCCCTGGATTAAAAATTGGCTGTTCTCCTTGAAAAGAAACTGAAGTCAAAAATGTTTCCCGTCCTAACATATTATATCCTTCTATAGGTCGCACTCCCAACATGACAGCATACCAGTCATCATTCTGTGTTTGAATCAGATCAGCATGTCCAACAGTGGTTATATCTATTTCATTTCCCAAATGTCTATGTGTCAATACAGGATTACAAATGAATGGAGTATAAGGACCTGTCACCTGATCGGATGTGAAAACAGAAACTGCATGATTCTCCCAAGTTCCCCCTTCTGCTATTAGCAAATAGTATTTTCCTTTAATCTTATAAATATGCGGTGCTTCCGCATACGGACTATTGATGGCATAACCACTTGAAACAATATGTCGTTTACCTATAAACTCACCAGTGGTTAAATCTAATTGCTGAACATAAATACGATCCTCAGCCGGATAGCTTCGAGGCGGGGTTTTATCATTGCCATTGATGCTACCACAATACCAAACTTTTCCATCATCATCAAAGAAAAGAGAAGGGTCAATACCTGGAGCATCTTTTATAAAAACAGGTTCACTGTAAGGTCCCTCAGGATTCTTTGCTGTCACAAAAAAGTTCCCTCCACAACCGGTAGCAGTACATATCACATAATATAATCCATTATGATAGCGAATCGTAGGTGCCCAAAGTCCCCACGAAGCTTTCAAACCATCTTTCATTTGTAATTGAGAGGGTCTATTCAAGACATGTCCGATCTGTTCCCAGTTCACTAAGTCTTTACTATGGAAAATCGGTAATCCCGGAAACCACTCAAAGGAAGAAGTTACCATATAATAATCCTCTCCCACCCTACATAAGGAGGGGTCCGGATGAAATCCCGGCAATATAGGATTCTTAAATGTTTTCTGCGCAGAAGCGCTGACTGTCAACACCAAAAACAAAGTGAGTAAACACCCTTGTACAATCTTTATCATATCATATAATTTTAATTATTTATAGTCTTAGCAAAATTCTTTGGAAGCATCTCAAAATGCTGCTGAAAACACTTCGTAAAATACGATGAACTGGTAAACCCTGTCAAGGAAGCTATTTCATTCACCCGATAATTACCCTCTTGAAGAAGTACAGCCGCCCTCTTCAGACGATGCAACCTAATATAATCATTTGGAGTCAAATCGGACAACCCCTTGATTTTGCGATGCAAACTGGAACGGCTCATATTCAATTTCTCCGCCAGTAAATCAACATTGAACTGCAGATTTGCCAGATTAGCTTCAATTACAGCATTTACTTTTTGCAAAAAGAGCTCATCTGCTTTTGTTAAAGCTACTACATTGGCTTCTGTCAAAGGACGCTTACTGAACAACTCTTTTACAAGTTTCCGGTTCTTCAATAAACTCTGCACTTGTGCCTGCAAATACTCTAGCGAAAAAGGCTTCTCAATATAAGCATCCGCTCCAAGCTCCAATCCCTCTATCTTCGACTGCAAATTAGATTTTGCTGTTAATAAAATAACCGGGATATGACTATATTCAACCTGAGATTTTATTGTTTCAAGTAATTCCATTCCATCCATATTCGGCATCATAATATCACTGATTACAAGATCAACTTCAGCTTCATTCAAAACTTTAATTGCTTCCAGACCATCCATCGCCCGAAGCACTTCATAATTGCTCATCATTTTCTTACTGATAAACTCAAGCATCTCCAGATTATCCTCTACAATAAGAACTGTATGTTGCACTTTTTTCACATCTATATCATTCGTAACAAGCGATTCTTCTTCATTCTGTTTTTCACTTCTTATCGCATGAAAATAAGGAAGCCGTAACACAAATCTGTTGTTCTCCGTACAAGTAATATCCAATTGCAAACTGCCTCCATGTAATTCGGCCAACGACCGAGCTAACGGTAGGCCTAACCCTCTGCCGGAACCGACTCGTCCTTGTGATGACACCTGTACGAAGGGCTCAAAAATCTTCTCTCGCATTTGTTGTGATATCACTTCACCATCATTCTCCACACTAATAAAAAAATACTCCTTATCAACTTTAGCAAGAACCATGCTTATATATGTAGAAGAATACTTTAAAGCGTTAGTGAAGAGGTTACTGATAATCTTAGTAAAAGCTTCCACATCCACTTCTGCCGATAATGGAGATTCCGGCAAAGAAATATCAAACCGGATACCTTGTTGTTCTGCAGGAAGTTTAAAACGATCATAAATAGTTTGAGACAACAAAACAACATCAATCTGCTCAAATTTCATTCTCATCTGTTTAGCCTCTATCCGACGGAAATCAAGTAATTGATAAGTTAATGACAATAACCTTTCTGTATTTTTCATTACCGTATCCAATGATTCATTTGTTTCAACATCAAACGACTTATTATGGATAATATATTCCAAAGGTCCCTTTATTAGGGTCAAAGGAGTTTTTATCTCATGAGCAATATTAGTAAAAAACTCTATTTTAGCATGATATGATTCACGTTCCTTCTCTTGTTCTACCCTTAGTATTAACTTCTTTTGCTTTTGGTATATTCTTCTTTTAACATAAAAATAAGACATAATAAATGCAATCAGCAAAAGTGCTCCATAAAAGGCATAAGCCCATGAACTCGCCCACCAAGGTGGAAGAATACAAATATCCAAAGTACAAGTTTCTTTCCATTCCCCAGTACTATTAGAAGATTTTATCCGTAACTTATAGTTTCCGGGACGCAAATTTGAATAAGATATCCGAGGAGTATTATCTACCAATATCCAATCTTTATCCAGTCCTTCTAACTTAATATAACATATATTCTTTTGAGAAGCTCCATAACGCAAAACCGCATAATCAAAACTAATAAAATTCTGATTATAATCAAGTGTTAATTCTTTCGTATAAGTAATCGACTGTTTTAATGGAGAATTTACACCGGGACGCACATCTTTATTATGAAGCTGAAAATTAGTAAGAAACACAGGAGGAAAAGTTAAATCATCCTTTATTTCAGAAGGATCTACAACCGACAAACCTTCAATAGTACCAAAATATAGACGATTTTGTGCATCTCTGAATGCAGAATTAAAATTAAATTGGTTCGTTAATAATCCATCACTTTTCGTAAATACACGAATCTTGTTTGTAGAAGGATTTATCCGGACCAAACCTCTGTTAGTCCCTACCCAAATATTCCCCAAATTATCCTGGACAGCCTTATAAGCCATATCATCCGGCAGTCCATTTGACATAGAATAGCGGATCATACTATCCTGAACAATATCATAACATATCAACCCATATCCAGACGTAGCAATCCAAAGTCGTTTTTCAATATCTTCAAAAACACTTAGTATTCTGTTTATGGAATATCCTGTTTTTTGATGCAATATTTCCTGATAATTTATTATTTTTCCATCAATAGTATAGCAAATCAGGCTATTGCCTATTGAAGCCAGCCATATATTCCCTTTTGAATCTTCACATATATTGTGTACATATATATCCTCAAGACCTTTTACAGGGGTAAACTTTCCGGTCGATCGTTCAAACCAATATACTCCCTTTTGAGTACATATCCAAATACGTTTCCGTTGATCATAACAAATGGAATAGATAGAGTTATCCACATTATATTTATTATCAGAAATATAATAACGTGAGATTTCTCTTGTCTGTAAATTATAAATATTAAGTCCACCAGAAAACACTCCGATATACAATTCGTCACCAATGATTTTCATACCATGTACATTGTAATGATCAAGACCAATATCCATTGAAATCATTGTTTTCGTTTTCGAATTAAAGCAATTCAAGCCAGCATCCTCAGTACCGATCCAAATATTCCCAATAGTATCCTGACAAATTTCCCTTATAGCCTTTCCCTTTAAAGAAAACTTATCAATTAAAGGATAATAAGACTCTATAAATCGGTTCTGAACCAAAGAAACATAATTGATACCACCAAAATAGGTACCAACCCATAAACCATTATCACGATCTTTGTAAACAGAATAAATAGCGTTATCAGACAATGACAAAGGATCAAAGTAATCCCGTTTCAAACGAGTAGTACGTTTTGTTGTCTCATCATAACTATACAAACCTTTTTCCGTTGCAACCCAAAGAATATTTTCATCAATAAGGATATCATGTACAAATACGACTTCTCGTTCATCAACCCCAAGAGAAAGATTAGAAAAGTTTTTTTTACTCAGGTCATACCGAATAATACCAGAATATTGAAAGCCCAAATAAATAAAATGCTCATTACCTGTGATTACCTGCAACTGGTCATTCGGAGATCTTAGGCAATCTACCTTTATAGAATGATACCTGCCTGAAGACTGATCCAATAAAAATAATCTTCCCTTGTCTCCTCCTAACCAAACACGGTTACTTCCATCTATCCACATAGCTGTGGACAAAAAAGTAGAATGCTCTTGTTCACTCTCCTTAAATGGATAAAACGAATAATCACCTGTTTCAGGTTTATAGCAATATACACCCGCCCCTTTCTCCAAAAAATAAATCCAACCATCTGAATTCACTTTAATAGAAATAACCATATTTGAAGGGGTATTCCCCTCCTTTGTTTTCAGATTAAAATATTCCAAAGAATCACCTTTAGCATCATAACGGGATATACCGTTCGCACCAACCCAAAGTGTTCCATTCCGATCTTCACACAAGGATAATATATAATTTACATCAAATGGGATTTTTCCATTTATTTTATGGTGATACGTCTTTACTCTATTCCCATCATATCGATTCAAACCATCACGGGTAGCAAACCACATAAATCCGCTCTGATCTTGCACGATAGAAGTTATATCATTATGTGAAAGCCCATCGTCCATGGAGAGATGAGTAAAATGAAATTGTCTACCCTCTGCTCCAAACATCTGACAAGTGAACATTACGATACCAAACATTAATCCACGGAATAATCTCATTGCTTCATTATTTTAGGTTTCAGACACAAAATATATGCTATTTTTTATAATCAATCCACACCTTCATCTTGCCTGGCTCTCTGTTATCCCATATATAATAAGGTATAAATTTCAAAGTTTCATCAACTGATATTCCTATGATTTCAACTACCCCTAACCCGTCATTTCGAGTTGTAGTAAATGCCATATCCGAAGTAATAACAGCTTTTGTAATGGCAGGATTATCAATTTGTTCCAAGCAATATACTAACGGACCACGTTGAACAGCACGTTTGCCAACATTCGCCTTAACTCTCGGATCAGCCTCAACAAGCTCAACTTCCATATCTATACATAATTCAACCACATCTCCATCTCGCCAGTTATGTTCTAAAGTAGCATATCCTAGTTCAACTTTCGTATGTTCCATCTGTCCGTTGTACGCTAACGTATACTGTTTGCACCATCCTGGTATTCTAAACTTAAGACCTGCCTTGAATGGTTTTCCCGTTTTTATTTCAAAACGGATCTTACCTTCCCACGGATAATTTGTAACCTGTTTTATCTCAACACTATCACCTTGATAGTTTATATACGCCGTACTACCAATATAAAGATTCACCCATATATTTTTATCTGATTTCGCATATAAATAATTACCAATAGAGGGCAGAAAACGTGATATCTGGCTTGGACAACAAGCTGTTCTATACCATACTTTACGATGATGGGTACCATCTGTTTCAAGCGGATTCACATAAAAAAACTTATCTCCGGACAAAGAAATTCCTGCTAAAGCCCCATTGTACATAGAGCGCTCCAAAACATCCGCATACTTAGCATCCCCACTCAGTAAATTCATCCGGTTATTCCAAAATACCATACCAACAGAAGCACAAGTTTCACAATAAGCTTTATCATTTGGTAAATCATAATCTTCTGTAAAACCTTCATTTTCTTTGGAAGAACCAATTCCTCCTGTCAGATACATATTACGGTCAACAACATCATGCCATAATGAATCCAATGCCACCATGTATTCTTTATCATTGGTTGCAGCAGCTACATCTGCCATAGCCGTAAACATATACATTGCACGTACAGCATGACCAGAAATTTTACGCTGCTCCTTTACCGGCAACAAATCCTGATGATATTCAGGACTATTCCAAGTTCCTAAACCGTGTCCACGCTGCGCTAATAACCATTTGGAGAAATCAAGATATCTGCTATCATGTGTTTTATAATACAGTTTCACTAAAGCTAACTCTACTTCCTGATGCCCCGGTACCCATATTTTCTTACCCGGTCCAAAAGTCTCTATCAGATGATTGGCAAAACGGATAGCAACATCCAACAACTTACTTTTACCTGTTGCATCATCATAAGCAATGGCAGCTTCAATCAAATGTCCACAGCAGTACATCTCATGTTTATCCATGTCAGTCCAACGCTCGTTTATATTCCCAAGAAGATAATAAGTCATCAGATAGCCATCTTCCATCTGAGCTTTTGATATATAATCAATGATAGTATCTATTTTAACTTCTAGAGTAGGATTATCTTGATTCTTCAACGAATAAGCTACTCCCTCAATCATCTTATATAAGTCCGAATCATCATATACTAAACCTTCAAACTTACCCGGAATTACTCCTGCAGCAATAGCAAAATTACGTACTCTGTGTGTCGAATGCTCACATTGTTCAATGCAAACGTCCAAGGTTGTTGCAGCATGTATTTCCAGTCTGGGTTTCCAAAACTGATCTGTAATAGTAACCTGAGAGAAATTTACAGGTTCCATTTTGCGTAAAAAAGGTACATCTTGCTGGGTGCAAGAACTAAGCACCCATATACTCACCAACAAATAAAAAAATCTTCTTATCATAGTATCTTTTTATTTATAAATTAACGGATTCTCCAACTAAATCCACATTCTTCTCTACCACTATTCCTTGTTTTAAAGACTGCATATCCGGTTGTTTCCCTCCAACAGACATCTTTATTGTACAGGGCATTACAACGGCTCGTCCATCATCTTTTACAACTGATAAATCATCCGATTCAAGAAGAAAATGGATAGTCTTAGTCTCGCCTTTTTTTAATGAAACCCTTTTAAAACCTTTCAACGAACGTATAGGAGTTACAAACGGGAGACCTTCATGAGAGATATAAACCTGTACTACTTCATCTCCATCCATATTTCCAGCGTTGGTTACGTCAACAGAAAATTCGATAGGATCATTAGTCGCAATTCGGGTAGGTATTTGCAAATTAGTATATCTGAAAGATGTATAACTCAGACCATACCCAAATTCATACAAGGGATCACCCGAAAAATAACGATATGTTCTACCCTGCATACCATAATCCTCAAAACCAGGCAACTGCTCTAAGGACTTATAAACAGTAACCGGTAAGCGCCCCGAAGGATTATAATCTCCCAATAAGATATCGGCTAAAGCAGTACCGGCTGATTGTCCACCGTACCATCCTTCTACAACAGCATTAACTTTTTGATGTTCGACAGGAATACTTAATGGGCTTCCGTTTTGCAAAACAAGTACCACAGGTTTCTTTAAGTCACAAATAGCAGCAACAAGCTCTTTCTGCGTATCTGGCAAATCAATCTCAGTACGATCTCCCCCTGCAAATCCTTTGCTCTTTACGGTCATTTCTTCTCCTTCCAGGTTCTGATTGATTCCCATACACAATATTACAATGTCTGATTTCCGTGCGGCTGCAACAGCTCTTTTCATTAATACCTTATTATCAGCCCGTCCCCACAGAAGTTTAATCAAGGCATGGTTTACAATCTCATGTCTATACTCTATCCTTATTTTTATCATTTCACCAGCTTTACAAGAACGTAAATAGAAGTTTTTGCGAGGATGGTGTACATTCCCATATTGAAAAGTTAAAGAGTCATTTACAAAAAACTTATAACCATAAAAACCTTCCATTCCCAAAGCGTATCTACCAGTTTCAGGAATACGGACAAATGTTTCATAAACAGCTCCAAAATTATCAGCTGGTATATCTGAGCAAGGTGCTTTATCCCACCAAATGTTATTGATTTCTTTCTCAATCAAAGTATGTCTAGGATTACCCCACAAATTTGGATTATTATAATAAGCAGATCTCACTCCATTTTGTTTTCCTGTAACATCCGTAAACAAATAATCAGCGGGAATTGGCTCTACCTGTGGAAAATTCTCTGATAATTCACAACCAACCTCATACCGGATATCAGCTTCCGGAATTTTATTCCGAATACCCTGTAGCACAGTTACTCCATTTTTATTATACCCACAGTAATTCCCCCATAGAGTTTCCTCATCATTTGCCGTAGGACCAATCACTGCTATCTTTTTTATTGATTTCTTCAAGGGTAATATTCCATCATTCTTTAGTAGCACAACAGATTTATGCGCAGCTTCTAATGCTATTTGACGATTTCTGTCACTATCCACCACGCCCATTGGAAGTTTAGCATACGGTACAATATCATCAGCATCGAACATACCTAACTTGAACCGGGCTCTGAATAATTTCATAACAGATTGATCGATTTCCTGTTCTGTTATCAAGTTCCGCTCTACCGCTTCACGTAGTCCCCGATACGCAACACCACAATTCAAGTCAGTACCTCTCTTTACCGCAAGTGCGGCAGCTTCTGCCGCATTTGCAGTTATTTTATGATCAGTATAAAAATCCCGGATTGCTCCGCAATCAGAAACTACATATCCACTAAATCCCCATCTCTTCCGCAAATATTCCTGTAATAACTCACTGCTACCACAGCATGCCTCCCCTCTAAAGCGATTATAAGCACACATTACAGACTCTACATTTGTTTTTTCCACGACTTCTTTAAATGCAGGCAAATAAGTCTCAATCAAGTCTTTCTCAGAAGTTTCAGCATCAAATTCATGTCTTAGAGGTTCGGGACCACTATGCACCGCAAAATGTTTAATTGTAGCTATCGTTTTTAAATAATGTGGATCATTACCCTGTAATCCTTTAACAAATTGCACAGCTAACTTTCCTGCCAGAAATGGATCTTCACCATAAGTTTCCTGCCCTCTTCCCCAACGCGGATCACGAAAGATATTAATATTAGGAGTCCAAAAAGTCAGTCCTTGATAAATGCCACGCTTCCCCTGTCGCACAAAATCATGATGTTTTGCACGTGCTTCATCGGAAATAGCATTAGCAATTCTAAACATCAATTCATCATCAAAAGCAGCAGCCATACCAATTCCCTGAGGAAAGACAGTAGCTTGACCGGCACGAGCCACTCCATGCAAACATTCATTCCACCAATTATAGGATGGAATACCCAAACGCTCAATAGCAGGTGATTGATACATCATTTGGGATATTTTCTCATCAAGAGTCATCCGGCTTACTAAATCTTTAACTCTCTCTTCCACATCCAATTTTGGATTCTGAAATGGATACTTAAATGATTGAGCAAAGGTTTTCATCAATGCCCCCCCTAAAAGAAGGATAAAAACTATTATTATTTTTTTCTTATTTATCATAGTTTATACTGTCAAAGTAAAAAACAATCAAGACATCAATCTGAAATAAAAAAGATTTTCTTCACGAAAGGATTCACTGACAAATTAATGTCAACGGACGAAGATATAGGCCTACCAAGTACTCTGCAATCACGAATAACCACATTATTAATATTATGTACACCATCCTTCCCGAAAATTTGTGATTCTACTCCATTTAAGTTAGTCAGTACATTAACATTTGAAATCTCAACTCCGTCAATTGCACAATTACCAGTACATTCCCGCCAACTATTATCTGTTATTTCAAAATCGACTAACCGAGGAGCTTCTGCTCCATTAAAATCGAAACCTTCAATAGTTATATTTTCAAACCGGACATTCTCAATACGCGCAGAATCAAAACCATTAATAACCATTCCGCGCTTGCATTTCACTACATCAATATTCTTAAATGTAACATCTCTAAAATACTCAACACAAGTCTCTGTACCAATCTTTGCTGCCGCAGAATTGCTAACAGTCAAGATATTGTCGAATAATATCCTCTCCGTAGCAAACACGCGTTCACTATCCAGACCTTTTACCACCACATTATCATCACCAGCATGAATCACTGCATTTACTAATGAGCAATCTACAGAAGAGTCAAAATCAACTCCGTCCGTATTAGTCCAGTTTTTATAAGGGCGATTATTCAAAATTTTAAGATTCTTCATGTGAAATCTTTCCGAACGATAAACCCGAGTATTCCAGAAAGTGGGATCACGAAGTACAACACCATCATAAAGCACATCCTTGCAATTAGAAGCATAGACCAAATGGAATTCACGTGCACCATTTCTCCGGAGTCCTGCCCATCCTGCACCGTCAACAGTACCATATCCTAACATCTGAAAATTAGAAACACTGTCCATACGTATCAATGATTTATCCTGATAATCACTAGGATCTGTACTGCCCATTATCAAAGCCTCATCAGCCAGGAGAACGGTCATATTACTACGCATATACAACTCACCCGTATGATATTTACCTTTAGGAAAATAAAGTACCGCTTGTTTACGTGACGCTTCATCAATTGCCGCTTGAATTTTCTTGGTATCTTTACTTACTCCCGTAGTATCCACTCCGAACTTCAGAACATTGATAATTTCCTTATCACATACTTGTGCCTGATAGTCTGTTACTGGATTAATCAGCAAATATAAATCTTCCAAATTATTGATTTTTACTAAGAGGTAAGCAGCCTTGTCGACAGTAAACAATAATCGATTACCTTCAGCCTTTGCCTTAATCCCTTTACGCAAAGGACTAATCACATAGCTTTGAATAGGATTATCAACAATTACCTCTATTTGTACTGGCTTCGTTTCATCATAAACCATTTGGCTATAATGAATAGGAATATCTATCTTACCTATCTTTTCAACAGACGCCTCTACCCCATTCACTTTCACACGAAACTGATTACTCAAAGGAGCATCACCTAGTCCCGAAATAAATCGGCAAGCATCAGATTCTCTTTCTCCATTTTCCGTAGAACATGCTATACAAAATAAACTAATTAATAAGTATACCCATAAATTCTTTCCCATATTCTTTCTTACATTTATTCAGTTATTAAAGCATCATGCAATAAATTATTCAAATATTCAATGCCATTACAGTCCGTTGAACGCATAAACCACCCCTTTTCTTTAAACGATATGATGCAATCTTTCAGAACAACTCCTTCAACCATCTTCATATCAATTACAGGGTATTTATCAGTCAACCGACAGGAAGCCAAATTATCTAATGTAACGTTTGAAGCATTCGCTATAGAAAAAGTCGCCTGATTATTTGAAGATATTAGTTCTACATTTCGTAAAGTCAACTGATTCACATTATTTGCCACCAACCCACGCTTACACTCTAATCGAATATTTTCTAAAATAATATCTTGAGGAGGTGCTTCTTGAAGTCCAATAATATTAATAGCCTGTTCTATATTATGACCTATTATATTTGAGTAACGAATATTCTTAAAGAATGGAGTTTCTTCTGTAACCGGGAATATACTTTCTGTAGTCCCTTCATATCCCATATCAATAGAAATACCTTCACGAAGGTCTTCCATGATAATGCCATTCGCTAACAGATTTTCAACCACACCTCCACGTCCACGTCCAGTTTTCACCCTTAAACCGCGAAGCGTTCCTTTAAAAACGCAATTCATTATTGTTACATTCCGAACGCCACCAGACATCTCACTACCTATACCTACAGCACTTCTTCCATGGGCAAAAGTACAATTCATTATAGTGATATTCTCACAGGGAATACCCACTTTACGCCCATGTTCATTATAGCCGGATTTAAGGGTAATGCAATCATCTCCACAGTCAACATAACAATTAGAAATACGTACTCCATTACAAGATTCCGGGTTAATACCATCAGTATTCGGCGATTCATAAGGTTGTACTATGGAAACTCCCTGAATATTTACATTACGACAATAAACCGGATGAATGGTCCAAGACGGAGAATTTGTTATAGAAAGATCCGAAATTTGTACATTATTACATCGATATAAATTAATCATACGGGGACGAGGATACTTTAATGGAGAACCTTTCGGATTATCGGGCTCACGCTCCCGAATACCACTTTGCATACGAATCTTATCCGTTTTCCAAAAGGCATCCCACCATACCTTACCCTGACCATCTATCTGTCCACGTCCGGTAATAGTTACATTTTCCAAATCGTGTCCGGTAAAAAGAGAAGCATATACCCTTCTGTTAATGCCTTCCCATGATCCCATTATCGCAGGAGTATTAGCTATATCATTATGAAAATAGATAACTGCACCTGAACAGACCTCAAAAACAATATTACTTCGTAAGAAAAGAGGGCCGCTCAAATACTTTCCAGCCGGTACTATCACACGTCCGCCCCCATTAGCAGCTGCGGCATCAATGGTCTTTTGAATAGCAGCAGTACACAATGTTCCATTTCCCTTTGCTCCATAATCGTTCACATTAAAGTATTGCGCAAATAAAGTGATCGGCATCAAACAAAGGAATGCTAATATTTTTTTCATCTTCATTTTTCTCAGTATTTACTTATCTACAACATTTTAACTCAACTGGACCTAACAAACCTGAAGGCACACTCTCCCAATGCGAAGCATCAAAATTACGATATGCCACATCTACTAAAAAGAATGTTTGCCAAGGGACCTTATTTTTATCCAACCAAATTATCCGGTTAGCATCTAAATTACGAACTTCAATACGAAGCTTATTATTCTTTTTTTTCAAAATTCCAGCATCTATATTTAGTTCAAAAGGAACTGACCACGAATTACCTACATACACACCGTTTATCCAAACTTTTGCCACTTCCCGGACATCTCCCAAAGCAAGTTGGTAATGCGTGGCATGAACAGGCGGTAAATCAAAATCTGTTTCATAAATACCTATGCCACTAAAATAAGATGCCATCGTATCCGGGGCCTCGGTCCAACTATCAACATTTTGAATATGATAAGATGCCGGCAATTGAGGACTTCCCTCTTTAAAAGAAACATTCCAATTACCATCAATACGATAAGAAGCAATCTGTTCACTGTATTCCCATTGGAAAGATTCTCCATCATTATATAATTTAATAAAACAAGACTGTCCAGGAGCTAACTGCAAAAATATTCTATCCTCTTTTGTCCGGGCTATTCCACGTTTACCAGTCAATGGATTAAATAAAATGATCCCACTGGCAGACGACATCCCCAACCGTATCCAACTTTCTTGGAATTCATTACTCTGATTTGCCACAAAATAAATAATTCCTTTCTCGTTTCTTTTACGGATATATTCCAATTGATGTTTGCCAAATTCTTCATTACAGACTCCAATACTTTTCAGTGATTCAACATAATTAGCATTAACTATTACATTAGAACGATCTTTCAACCTCTTAAGCAAAGAAGCAAATTCAGAACGACGTGCTTCTATATTGTAATACCCCGGAACGTCACGAGGCATACGATAAGCAAAGATAATATTGATACCGGAGGCTGCCATTCTTTCTAATTGTTGCAAAGTTTCCAATGGCATTCGTTTACAACAAGGTATGACAATAGTCTTATATCGTGTATGTCCAGAAGTAACAATATGTCCGTCTGCACTTTTGCACAAAGCAAGTTGCCTATCAGAAATATAATCAAAATCAAAACCTTCTCTTTTCAAAGTACGGGCAATATCCCCTATATCCTGCCTGTAAAACCAATTATCCGGATTATGAATAGTAAACATCATCAGCTTACTTCTACCATCCTCATCATCACATTCAGTCCACAAATCATGCATTGGCATATAAAGCAGCACTTCATTATCAGGCTGGCTATTCTGCAATAGATGTTGACAACGGGCTACATAAAGAGAAAAATCCGGCATTACTTCTTTAAATGGTGTTGTATGCCCAAAATCAGCAGCGGGATAGAAATGCCAACCGGGAAATGATATCTCTTTGGGAGAATATGCTCCACAAGTAAGCATTACATGATTTATTCCGCATACAAACAACTCATCTATCTGTGGTTTGGCTTGTGAAAGAGCAACTTTAAAATGATCTCCCAGCCAAGTTGCAGTTTCAGATGATGTGAGTTCCTTTCCCATCACATGTGAGGCAGAAGACGCAAACTTCAATAGCATCTTATCAGGGCGTCCAAACGACTTCTCATTATAAAGTGGGTCTATACGTACATTTTTTATATGCAATGGACTCGCCCCAAACGATTCTGTTTGAGGAATATCTGATGCTCCATACAAATCAAGCCAATTGGCAGGAGAACCATGAGCTTGTTCCACAGTTTTCACACCATTTTTTTTAGCCCAATGATGCCAGACATTAACAAAATTATCCAATAGTAAATCTGAAATAGTTTCCCGATAATCACAAAGAACCCTACGGGATTCATCATTTCTATTTGTCGGATCAAGCAAATAAAGATAACGTCTCAAATCATATCCTCTACGCTTCTTAAACTCATCCAGAAATACAGGAGAATAATCGGCTCCATATACTTCATAAGAATCATTAAAAGTAGCCCTTAAAGTAGTAGTAGAAGAAGAAAGAAACAATGAATCAAAACGTTCTAAATATTTTGCCACTGAAGTTTTGTTGAAATGGTCTATCACAAGTCCCTCACCACCTATTCCCGAACGCTTCGTCATTTGTCCGGTAGGAAGTGAAAACAATCCATAAACTTCCCATTTCTTTGCAGGGAATTTAAAACTTAATATACCATCAGTACTCACTTTTTCTGTTAGATCCAAATAATCACCATCAGTAGAATAGGCACTTAATACACTTAACTCACCCTTTTGTAATGTTGAGAGTGCTAATGAAACCTCTTCACCAGGCATTGCCGTAAATAACCTCTTTACTACTGAGTATTGTGCAGCCATGTCAGAAGTAACATTTGGACCACCAAAAGGCCATGCCGAAGTTAAGGAAGCATCTATCCGCATACCCGCTTCCTTAAATTTTTCTGCTGTATAATTCAACATTTCAATCCACTGAGAACTCATAAAAGGAATATACTTTGTCTCATACCCTTCTACCCCATATGTAGCAGCAATACTTGCTCCTCCATATCCCAGTTCCTTAAAATGCTGCAAATGCCACTCTATTCCTTCTTTATCAACTGCACTCCCCAACCAATACCACCAAAGCCAGGGACGTTCTGTCTCTTTAAAATCTGCTAAATCCTGCTGTTGAGCCCAGCCTGGGACTGCATTCAGCAACATAAGCAATAATATACTTTTTAGGACCTGCCTTTTCAAATTTTTGCTTTTCATTTATACTCAGTTATTTACAACAGTAATACTATGATAATTTATTTATTACCTATTAAAGAAACGGTTCCAATCAATCCTGAGGGTTCAAGTTCCCATCCAGCCGTATTAAATGAACGACGTTTAGGGTCAGCAATATAGCATTCTTGCCATGGTACTTGATGTCTATCCATGCCGACAATTCGGTTTGTAGCAAGATTTTGCACTCTGACCTCCAATCTATTCCCCTTTTTTCTAAGTAAATCTGCATCAAAATCTACTTGATAAGGTACAGCCCAACTTTTACCAATAGACTTACCATTAATAAAAATTTCTGCCATTTCACGCACTTCCGAGAATTTCAGACGTATACGAGTAGCTTTTTCCAATCCAACAGGTAAATCGAAAATTGTTCTATAAGTTCCTGTGCCACTGTAATAGCAATGAAGACTATCCCCAAGTTCAGTCCAGCTAACCAAATTGGCTGTTAACACAGGCGACGGAACAGCCTCTCCCTTACCAAAATCAATAGTCCATTCTGTACGTAAAGGGATAACAGAACCTTCAAAAGATTCACAAGGAACTTTGCTCTTTTTGCCACAGTCAGCAAACAATATTATAGATTGCCCAGGGGATAGCTGAAGGGTAATCTGGCTTTTGTCCTTCTTTTCTATTAATGGAACAAAGAAAAAATTCCCAGTAATAGGATCATAAGCAGTCATATTTTGATAAAGTTCATCTAATTCAATACTCCCATCCTGAAATTCATCATCCAAATTAGTTATAAAGAAAACCTTACCACCATCCATTTTCTTTCTAATAAACTCTAAACCACACATTGGAAAACCTACTTTAGGAATGGCCAATGTTTGCAAAACTGAGTCTATATTGTGTGCAACAGAAACTTGAGAAATATCTTTTATGATTTCTCGTTGAGCTAATAATTCATACAAACGTTGACTTACATTATTAAGCCCAGGAACATCTCCGGGTATCTGTTGATCAAAAATAACCGGTACCCCAGATTTTGCGAATTCCACAAGTTTCTGCATAGTCTCCACAGGAATTCTTTTACAGGCAGGTACTACAACCGCTTTATAAGAAGAATAGCCTCCTCTACTCCTTATTTTTCCAGCCTGAATAGTCATTTCTTGAAGTAATTTATCTGATACATAATCAAACTGATAACCAGATGACCGCAAATGTTTAGCCGTAACTGCAAAAGGCCAGTCATCACCCCATTTCGTAGGAATATGATCCATCATAGCAAGTACCCCCAAGTCCCTCCGAACCTCACTGAAATAGTCTGAAACCGGATAATAAAGTAGTATATCATTATCGGGTTGGGAATGTTGCAACACATTCTGAATTCTGGCAATATACAAACTAAATTCAGGCATATAATTCATAAGAGAGGAGCGTACTCCGAAATCAGGTGCAGGATAAAACACCCAACCTGGATAAGCAGAATCAAGAGGAGTATTCGTTGCGCTTATCAAATGAATATGATTAACCCCCGCTATAAAAAGTTTATCTACTTCCGGTTTTACCTGAGACAATGCAGTACGAAAATGATTCGTCAGCCAAGTAGCGGTTTCACTTGATACTAACGAGCGCCCCATCAGATTACCAGCAGAAGAAGCAAATTTCATGTGGAGAATATCAGGACGCTTATATGGTTCTCTACGCGTATCCTCATCCACCCTAACCTTGTCAATATTAAAACAGCTGGGACCAAAAGACTCACATTGTGGAATATCTGCCGCGGCATACATATCCAATATATTCGAAGGACTTCCATGTGCTTGCTCTATTGTTTTAAAAGAGCGGGTATTACTCCAGTTTGTCCAACTCTTTAAAAAATTATCCAATATAAGATCCGCTATCGTAGTACGATAATCACAAAGAAAACGCTCTGTCAATTCATTACTTTCATTTTTCAATAATAAAGAGAAATAAGGCTTTGGAGAATAACCACGTCTTTTCTCAAACTCTGTGATAAAGGTTGAAGTATAATCAGCTCCATATACTTCATATGAATCATTGAATAAAGCACGAACACCTTCTATATTTCCCAAATCTTTTTCAAAGTCCGCAAGATAATTCCTCAAGGATTGCTCATCAAAATGGTCTATTACAAGCCCTTCTCCTCCTGGTGATGAGCGTTTTACCATTTGGTTGGTAAAACCACCGATGACTACTTCTATCACCCATTTACCTTCAGGCAAAGAGGAGGAAAGTATTCCATCACCATCTACTTTAGAAGTCAAATCCAAATACTCTCCCTTATCAGAAAATGCTGATATGGAAATAACATATTCGTCCGTTGTATCTTCTATCACTTTCTGTCTAATGCTTTCGCTAGCTCCAAAGCTATCCAAACGTTTTAGGAACTTTGCTCCATCCACTTTTTTCACTTGCTTACCTCCAAAAGGCCATGCTGACGATAAAGCCATATCTACCTTCATATTGAGCTGCGAAGCTCTCTTCAATGTATACCGAACCATCTTATACCATTCTGGACTGCGATAGGTTATTTGTTTATCTTCATATCCTTTCACCCCATAAGAAGATATAACAACTACACCACCATATCCAGCCTTTGAATAAGCTGTCAGATGTTGATTAATCAGTTCCTCTGAAACAATATTCCCTAACCAGAACCACCAAATCCATGGTCGTTCTTCAGCAGCATATTTCCGAGCATCATTCCAAGAAATAACCGATTGAGCTTCTAATCGCAACAAACCAGAAGTAAAAGCCAGAAAGAAAATTAAGATACACTTTTTCATTGCATATATCGTTATTGTTTTATGTAAATATCTTCTCCTTGCAGCTATTCTAAAAAAAACAAGGAGAAGATATATTATTTTTATTGTAGAAGCCACATCAGGTTATCAACACCATCCGTACCATCAAATTGTCTTTTAATAGCTTCCTGAACATTCGCTTCATTGGTCTGATATTCTGTCTGCGGATATCTCCACCTAACAGGAATCTTTCCACTCGGATTATTCATATTATCGCCAATATTTAAAACAGGAATCCCAGTGCGACGAATATTATAGAATGGCTCCCAACCAGAATTATTAAAAAATGCAATATATTTTTGATTAAGAATCTGTTCCAATTGTCCTCCATAAGCCACAACTGAACTATGCAAATATTCTGAAATAACAGATTCACTGATTCCATAAAATTGCATAGAAGCACGGATTCCTTTTTCATACTGTTCCTCAGCATCTCCCTGTATCCATCCTCTATTAATTGCTTCTGCAATATTAAAACAAAGTTCAGAATAACCCAACAATATCATTGGTTCTCCAGTAGGAGTACAATAATAAGTCCGATTATAAATGGAAGCTTTATCACGAGCAGCATAGATATTATCATAACTATCATTACAATCCACGCCACCGTATTCCATAACATCAAATTCTATATTATCTGGATTAGCGGTTACCGCCTCTTTCGTACGCTCGGCAATAACAGAAATACGTGGATCATTATACTTCTTGATTAAATTATAATAAGTATTCCCTATTCTATAATAATCAGAATTAGCTAACTGATAAAACAGCAAGTAACGATTCCCCTCTATATCATACCACTTAAATGTCATATTATCATCATTCGAGGTAAATAATGGATATTTTGACGGGTTATTCAATATCTCTGCAAACTGCTCTTTTATTTTCAAATCAGTATCACCAACTTTTTTACTTAGATTTATAAGAATTCGCAATCGCAAAGCATTTACTGCTTTCTGCCACCCCGCAACATCACCTCCGTAAATAAGATCACCACTCCCAACAGATACCTTTCTGGTTACAGCATCTCCTAAAATAGAGTTAGCTTCTTCTAAAAGGGATAAACAATTCATAAAAACATCTTTTTGGCTATCGTATTTCGGAGTAAAGTTACTTTCCGATTTACCTTTCAATGCATCATTCATAGGAATATCCCCCATCTGCATGGTCATATCCATCAAACAATACACCTTAAAGAAATTTGCAATTCCCCTATAGGCAGGTGTATTGATGCGATCTCCCTCAAATTCCATAGAAGCTACATCACGTAATACGGAATAAGGACTGAAGCTCGCTTCACTTCCTAAATATCCCTGAAACGAAATATCGCCTTGTTGAGAAGAAATAGAAGCAATATATTGTGCCCATCCATTATAAGTTCCTACAATAGGACGATATGCCCCCAATGTATTGGCTATCACATTTGTCAGAATCAATGTTGGAGGCACCTGACCTTCGGATGGTGAATTAGGGTTCACTTCGTATTCTGATAAAGGCTGGCAAGCAGAAAACAAGAAGATACCTGCTACCATAGTTATTAATTTATTATTTGTAATCTTCATAATATCTAACTTTACATTAATTCAACTTTTAGAACGTCAAGTTCACATTAAATCCTACATTACGGAATGAAGGAGTTTGCAAATTATCCCAAGTCGTATCTTCATTATATTGATCTGGATCAACCAAGCCCGATTTTGTAATTAAAAAGAGATTCTTTGCAACTAAAGATACATTAGCTCCTTTTATAAAAGTATTTTTCAAAAGCGCACTAAGATCATAACTTAATGAAATTTCACGGAACTTCAAAAATGACCGGTCAACAAGCACACATTCATCAATACCATAATAGCCTTTGGAGTTCTGTATATAATCAAAATAGTTTGTAGTCTTTGCATTCGGAGCAAATTGCCGGGTATCACTGATAACATTACCATCTCCATCGCGTTCCAATGTACCGGAAATTACATTAACTCCTTGAGCTATATAATCTTTACCCGCATACCAATCTTTACGTGCCTGATCGTCAATATCCAAAGAACGACCGCCGGCCCACATATATCGATTGTACTGACTCAACATTTTTCCACCAATACAAGCATCAAATGAGAAGTTCAATGTTAGTTTACCATAAGACATGGTATTTGTAAACCCCACCATTAAATCGTTATTTGCATATCCTAGTTTTTGCTTAATATCATCTTTCTGAATCTGCCCATTAGCTCCAATAATTACTTGTCCCTCGTATTCACTTCCTTCTGGAGCACACATCATGGCTGTACCATATATAGCATCCATTCGATCACCAACTTTCAATTCACCATATTTTGTTTGACCTTCAGGAAGTTCTTTCAAATATTTCCGATAAGAAGATAAATTCAGTACAGCTTCCCAACTAAAGCCTTTCGGATTTTTAAAAGGTGAACCTGTAATAGCAATTTCCCATCCTTTACGTAGTGTTTTTAAACCATTCAATACATAAGATGTCCATCCGGAAGCTTCAGATATAGGTTGAGAATAAGTCTGCGGCCCATCTATAAAATAAAAATAAGTCGCATCAAACGCAAGGCGATTCTTAAACAAACGAAGTTCACCACCAACTTCATATCCCGTACTATATGACGGTTTTATATCCTTTGAATAAATAGTTGACGGAGATGTAAGGCCAATATTATTATTCCACGATTGGGTTTGCGTATAAACCGAAGCAAAATAATAAGGAGAAAAGGCACTACCCACCCGTGCAAACGAGCCCCTTAACTTCAAATAACTGACGAACTCAGGCAGCCTTACATATTCAGAAACAATGGTTGCCAATTGTGCAGATGGATATAAATAGCTATTTTTGCCAAAAGTAGGAATAGTAGATGACCACTGATTACGTGCCGTCAAATTCAGTAATATATAGTTTTTCCAACCTAAATCAAGATATCCATATACGGCATACTCTGCCAATTCCCGCTTGTAACTTGTGGGTTTAGTAGGTTTTAATGTGTTTTCAAGTGTATAAATCCCCGGAACCGCAAGTCCATCCGTACTTGCAGAATGTCCACGATCATTATATTGGCGAGCATTGAATCCCAACATAGCACCTATATCAAATGCTCCTATTCTTTTATCATATTTTGCCATTAGGTCCGTCAACACCTGAAAATCAGCATAGTAAATTTGGGAGTAGTTTCCATTTCTTGAATATACCGTCGATTGAGCCGTTCTATAATCTTCCATACGTTCATTCATATTCACCCCAGTACGCAAAGTTATATTCAAGTCTTTTGTTGCATCATACTTTAAAGAAGCACTACCATAAGTGGTATTTTTATGATAACCATGCAGATTCTCATAGAGAATAAAAAAAGGATTATTATAATCATAAGAGCCATTTTCATATCCATCCGCCACATCAAAATTGCGTTGTTGCAAACCTTCCAGTCCAGGAGCCCAATAGTTTCTTAAATCCCTAACATCTACATTAGCACCAGCCCAAAGAATCATAGAATAAATAGGACTGTTTCGTCCATAACCAACCGAAGGAAAATTCGGAGAATCCATCTTATTATAATTAATATTTGCATCAAAGCGCAATTTTTCAGAGAACTGGATTCCGCCACTCATATTTACAGTATAACTATTCAGGCTAGTATTCTCGAATACCCCTTTCTGGTGCATCTGGCTCAAAGAAATACGGAAATCCCCCTTATCCCATTTTGTCTCCACACTCACATTATTATTTGTAACAACACCTGTGCGCAACATATTATCCAGATTATCTTTTCCACGAGGTATCCAAGGAATGGCAATACGATTTCCATTCTCATCATACGGACTATTCCACTGTGCCAACAGACGTCCATCCAATTCAGGTCCCCAAGCGCCCCAAAACTCATCTGTAGAATTGCCTACACGATACTGCCCTTGATAACCCGTACCATATTTCTTTTGATAAGAAGGATTGGCAATCATGCCTGTATCAAACCCAGTTGAAGAGTTTACAGATATTCTCACTCCCTCTTTTGCTTTCTTAGTGGTAATTTGAATGACACCATTCTGTCCCATCTGACCATAAAGAACAGCCGCTGCAGGCCCTTTCAACACAGACATGCTTTCAATATCTTCAGGAGCAACCTCCCAAAAAGTGGCACTCTCTACAGGAACCCCATCAATCACTACTACAGGTGCTACCCCACGTAATAGTAAAGCTGGTGTATCAAATAGATTAGGCGAATTAGACACTTTCAAACCTGCAATTTTTCCTGTCAAATTAGAAGCAGTATTGGCTGCCGGAACTTTAGTAAGCCCCGGTGCAATCAAATCTTGTACCGCATATCCTAATTTCTTCTTTTCCTTTTTAATACCTAAAGCGGTTACCACAATTTCCTCCAACACTTCGGAAGTAGAAGCCATAGTCACATTTATTACACTTCTATCACCCACAACTTCACTAACCGGAGTAAGTCCTACATAAGAGAATATAAGTACACTTTGTGATCCAGGCACTTTAATTGAATAATTTCCATCAATATCGGTTATTACCCCTGTTCCAGTCCCCTTTACAAGAATTGATGCTCCAATGACAGTTTCTCCCTTATCATCTATCACTTTTCCCGTCACAGTAATTTCATTGCCAGATTGTCCTAACAATGTTGTTGCACACATCATCAACGCAACAAAAAATATTCTGAATAAACTAACAGTCTTAGTCATACTTCTTTCTTTAAGTTAAATATCTACGAAAATTCAATGCATTATTTTGCTGTATCACGAATACAACGAACTGTCCAACCTTCGTTTTGATAAGTCCAAGATATCCCACTGTCACCGGAATCCCCTCTACGATGATAAATCAACCAAGGATATCCACCTTCTGAAATGTCAGAAGACCACCAACTTGTTTCGCGTGCAGAAAGTGAGTTCCAAGATTTCCAACTGCCATCAGTTGCACGACCTGAAACAGCCCAGCCTGTCCAACCTGTTATATTCTGATAATGATCATGAGCTAGCAAACCATTCATGTAGTTCATATCGCCACTGGCAAAATCTTCCGTACTAGCTCCTATAGAACCTAGTAGAATAATAAACTCTTCCTTCGAAGGTATATGCCATCCTTCAGGGGCTAACCTTCGCTTATCAACCACAGCATGCCAATTGTAAATGCCTCCATAAAATTTAGCTTGTCGGTTTACAACCCCATTATTGAAATCGTCTCCATCCCATATCCAGTTAGGGTCTTCTCCAAAAATCCAACTATACGCTCCTCGTTTAGAATCTCCAGCGGCAGTCCATTCTATGGTATGATTCTTATCGCAATACTCTATTGGAGTACCATCATTATACTTAGTCACTCTCAAATTTTCTGCCAACCAATATTGTTGGCCTATTTTTACTATTTTATAATCATTTCCATCAATATCCTGTACTGGCATCTCAATACGCGTATCTGCAGTATATATTGTTTGAGAGCCCTCTATTCGATATCCTCGAACATGATAAACATCTCCAGAATACAAATCGGGAATTTCCCCCACAATAACTGCTCCTCCACCTTTAGATACATATTTCTTATCTGTTATAGTAGGATTCTCTTTCTGACTAATACAAAGGCCTGACTCGGAAACATTACTTAAGTCTCCATTCATTATCATCATATAAGTCAACTTCGTATTTGTCAGATCAACAATACTCACTCCAAATCCATCACCATTATAAGCCGAAAGATGAGACTTATAAAGTATTGTAGAATGAATATCAGTAGTAGTCATTGTTCCATTGATTCCATCAGATGTATCTTCTAAATAGATATATCGCCTACTATCAGAATAATAAATAGCCAAACGCTCTCCTCTCACTTCCCAAAAGCCTGCACTTTTTTGTCCAGATGCCAACGTTTCGGAATAAATGCCTTCTTCTTCAAATTTCATGGTTGCTCCTAACAGAGTGAGTTCACTAGTCACACCATTCAGAACTTTTGTGACAAGCCAAGTTCCGATAATCCGTTTATCATTTTTATCCGCTATAGGAGCCACTTCCTGTGTGACAGTAAATGTTTTAGCATAACTTTCCGGCAGTCCCTCTCCATTGATTTTCACGACTGCCGAACGAGGAGTATTTGTTGTATTGTCCTTAAACATTATACGAAACAAAGCCGTTTTAGGTGGGTTTCCCGGAACAATATTATCCTTCAATGAAACAATCCAGCCATCTTCAGAAGTAGCTTCCAACCGCATGTTTGTCTTTACTTGAAGTTCTAATATGCTTTCAAGCCCATCCACAACCACCTCTGTTGGTAAATCCACAAATTCAAAGCCGTCCGGGTTCAACTGAACCACTCTAATCTTACGCACAACAGTTCCTGCAGTCACTGTAACTTCCGCTACACGTTCTTCAATATTATGATTTTTTTCAACCTTAATATGGAAAGAAGAAGTACCTTCCGGACCACTCTCCAAAGACAATTTACACCAAGTTGCATTACTCTCAGCGGTCCAAGCATAATTTGATTTCACCTCTACAGTTTCGTCAGTTCCCTCGGGAACAACATTTATCGCTTCTTTTGAAACTGTCATCTCATAAATGAAATCAGGAAATAGTTCATCTTTGCTACACGATACAAAGAGTAGGAGACACAATCCTATTAATAAAATTAATCGATGCTTTTTCATGTTTAGATAATAATTAATGAGTTGTTAATCAAAAGTCTGTTTTTTCATTTCCAATTAAATTTAAAGTTAAAACTGAATTTAATCCTAAAACGATATCGATATTATTCTTTGGAATTCAATAGAAAGTGTCACATTATTGCTTACTTTCACAAGAGCGAATATAGACACTTATTTTAAAACTGAAACCATTCCGACAGAATATTACCATCAATTGACAAGATAATAATATTCTAGATTCTACTTCTCTACTTATCACGCAATACAGGAAATTCCGTGATACGCAGGGTAGTACATCCATAGGGAATAAGCGTAATCTCTTCCTCCAGAAATTCTGCATTGCCTATTCCATAAATCATACGACTATAGGGTTGAGGTCCTGCCATTTCATTATAAAGCTTCCATGAAGGAATACGCTTTGCTTGCGTTTTTATTTCAATGGGTGCATTCTCCTGATTCCAAGGGAATAGGCTTTTGCACTTATCTTTATGTTCTACAACTATAAAAGAATTCTCAGGTTTTACCGGATCAAAATTTATAAGCCCATAATTCCAGGGAGTAGTCGGCAATACTTCATAATAAAATTTACCATACCTGATCGGATCATCTTTTACAGTTTTCTTCATCCACTTCTCTCCTATCTTCAAAGCATAAACAAGAGGTCCTCTTTCAATAGCAACGGCATTTTCATACCACTCAGAAATCTGAATATTCATTGGAAGAGTTAACTCTACAGTATCTCCATTCTTCCATTCTCTTTTGATGATATCAATCCTATTTCCACTTGTTTCCTTATACAAAGTACCATTAATTCTGATTTCAGCCTGCCTACACCAAGATGGGATACGCAAATGGAAAGGGAAAAATGCAGATTCTGTCATTTTATCTAAAAATTCAACATCAAAGGTAACTACATGATTCATCGGGTAACAAGTTTTCTCTACTATTTTTACAGGAATACCATCAGCCACATTCAATATGACTTCTGAAGGAGCATATACCAAAGCCCCTACCCCATTGTCTGCAGTAGCATACCATAAGTTTTGTACAAATTTAGGCCAACCTTGATGGAAATTGGAGGTACAGCATGGATATCCTGTCAATAGCCCAAACACTATATCAGTCTCGCCATGATTGATATCAAAATTATGTATATGTCTAGTCAACATAACCTGATTAGGCTGTTGAAAATACTGTCGTGTCATAAAATCATCCGATATCTGAGTAGGTAAAGCATTAAATGCCAACTTTTCTAAGTGGTCAGCAAACTGAATATCACCTGTAATTTCAAGCATACTTTCTAATGAATACATCAATTCAACAATTGAGCATAATTCTGCTCCTTGAGTCGGCTTATTACCATGAAGTGCTTCGTCAGCACCATACATACCCTGTGGCTGACCATGATATTTGCGAATATCGGCAAAAGCTTTCTTGACAGCATGAATATAAAGAGAGTCCGGATCTTGTTGATAATATATAATAGGTTCCTTAATGCCTTGAGCTAAATTCACTCCATGTATGGTATTAATTCGTGTCAAGTCATCACGATTCCAGAACATATCTACATAATCATAACTTTGTTGATGTAGCAGTTTGCCAAGATCAAGCAAAAAAGAATCACCTGTAATATTATAGAGCCAGTAAACTATCTGCAAATTGTCGCAAGCCCGGTATTCGGCCCAAAAAGTCCAATTTCCTAAAGGTGTATAAGGTAATGTCTGAAGTTGGTAATGAAAATAGTTAGTAAGAAAAGTTATTACCCGCTCATCTCCAGTAGCCGAATAATATTGTTTCAAAACTTTTAATACAACCATACGAGGCCACCAATCTTCTGAATTATTGCGTTGTAACCCTATTTCAGGCTCAAAATTTCGGGATGGACCAAAGAATCCATCTTCACGTTGACTGGCAAGTGTCCATTCAATCCAAGGTTGGATTTTCTGTTTCAATAGATCATCATCCAAGATGTAAGCTAGTGGTAACAATCCATCAATCCAATAGGGTCCCCGCTCCCATTGATCACCATCTCCGCCAAGCCAGCCATTACGTTCACCCATAACTTCCGGATAAAGTAGATCTAGTGAAGAAGACATACCGGCACTTTGACGGAGAAGCATTTCTTTCAACCAACCGGTAGGCTTAATACTACCAATAGGTAACTCAATATAAGGCTTACGTTGTAGTGGATACAAATTATTACAATAGTTTGCTGCCATAGTTCCTTGAGCATAAACTTGTTCCACATTGAAAAAGACCCCCAACATAAACAGCAGGAGTAATGCAATTCTGTTTTGATTCATGATACATTCAATTCTTGTTTCTGGCAACGAAACTATTGAATGTTCTCAAACTTACCAAAAAATTACAGAAACCTACCATTTTTTGGTAAGATACTACAATTTAGCTTGTGAAAATACGAAGAGAAGCATGAATATGGGAAATTATATGCAATGCGGTTATAAAATCAATACTATCAAATAAATTTCAGATGAAAATAAAATTCGCACCTTTACCCATCGAGATATTCTTGAAAACATAAAGGTCTCAATGGGATAAAAGTACGAAAATAATAACATAATGCAATAGTTCTTTATAGCATATTGAATCCTTGCCAAAGATTCGTCTGCGGCACAGGCGCCTCCACATCAATCATTTCTTTAGATACCGGATGCACAAAACTGATATGGCGTGCATGCAGGCAAATGCTTCCATCCGGATTGGAACGGGCAAAGCCATACTTCAAATCTCCCTTGATAGGACATCCCATCTTTGCCAACTGGCATCGTATCTGATGATGCCGCCCGGTTTTCAGATCCACTTCCAGCAGAAAGTAATTATCCGACTTACCTATCAACCGATAATGCAGGATAGCCTTTTTACTCTTCGGCACTTCCTTATCATAAGCATAACTTTTGTTCTGCTTTTCATTGCGCACCAGATAGTTCACCAGTTCTCCTTCCGGCTCCTTCGGAGCATTCTTTACGATAGCCCAGTAAGTCTTCTTCACCTCACTGGTTTTAAACATTTCATTGAGGCGGGACAACGCCTTGCTGGTCTTGGCAAATACAACAAGACCGCTCACGGGGCGGTCCAGCCGGTGGGTAACACCGATGAAGACATTACCGGGTTTCTGGTATTTCTCCTTCAGATACTGCTTTACGGTTTCCGAAAGCGGCGTATCTCCCGTCTTGTCTCCCTGAACGATCTCGGAAGCGGTCTTGTTGACTATAATGATATGATTGTCCTCGTATACGACAGTCATACGCTTTCTTACATATTCATACCACCATCTACCTGGATCACCTGTCCTGATACATAAGAAGACATATCAGAAGCCAGGAAGGTAGCAATGTTTGCCACGTCTTCGGGAGTACCGCCGCGACGCAAAGGAATCTTCTTTGCCCATTCGGCTCTTACCTCGTCAGACAATGCAGCAGTCATATCGGTCAGGATAAAGCCCGGAGCGATAGCGTTGGCACGGATACCGCGAGAACCTAATTCCTGTGCGATAGATTTAGCCAAAGCAATCATACCAGCTTTGGAAGCTGCATAGTTGGCTTGTCCGGCATTACCGTGAACACCTACTACAGAAGCCATATTGATAATGCTACCAGCTTTCTGGCGCATCATAATCGGAGTACAAGCGTGAACGAAATTGAAAGCGGATTTCAGGTTAACGTTGATAACCATATCCCATTGTTGCTCGCTCATACGCATCATCAGACCGTCACGGGTGATACCTGCATTGTTTACCAAAATATCGATGCGGCCAAAGTCTGCATGAATAGCCTCTACCACCTTGGCAGTATCTTCAAAATTAGCAGCGTTTGAAGCATAACCTTTAGCTTTCACGCCCATTGCTTCAATTTCCTTTGCCGTATTCTCTGCATTTTCATCAATCACCAAGTCAGTGAATGCGATATTTGCTCCTTCAGAAGCGAACTTTAATGCGATAGCCTTACCGATACCGCGTGCAGCACCAGTTACAATGGCTGTTTTTCCATCTAATAATCCCATACTTTTTTAATTATTGATTAAAGTTATTCTTTTCTACGCAGTGCCCCGAACACGATGTTCTCAACGTATTGTCCACGTGTTTCATCGGTCAGTTTAGCACCTATATGCCCACGTATGTAAGGCACTTCAATGCCTTTCACACTGTAATGCACCAATTCGGCAGTCATGTCGATATCGTCAACCTGAAACACCCCTTTCTCCACGCCCTCACGGAGAACATCCTTGAAAAGCTGTATTTCTTTGGCATCAAAACGTTTTCGCACCTTCTCCACCCGCCATATATCACGGAAAAAGGTAGCACGGAGTGTTCCATTCCGGTACACCACCTCTTTCACAGCATCCAGGCGGGTATAAATCATTTCGATTATCTTCTGATCGGGCGAGATGTCTTTCTCTACCACCCGCTTCATTATATCCGAAAGGATGTCCAGCTCCGATTCGACAACAGCCATATAGATCTCTTCCTTACTTTTAAAATAGGTATAAAGCGTTCTTCTACCTTTTTTAGAAGCAAGAGCGATATCGTTCATCGTGGTATTCTCAACACCCATCTTTGCAAATAGCTGACGGGCTACATCCACTAATTTAGCTTTTGTCTTCGATACGGCCATATATTAATAATTGCACATTGCTTAATAATTTGAGCAAAAGTATAACTTTTCTGTATATCACACAAGAAAACGCAGATTTTATTAACATTCGGTCACAGGAAGAGGATAAAAAAGCATATTTACTATAGGGCTACTTATCAATCAGTTAGGCTATACATTACATTTTTTAGCAAAAATAAGATGGATTTTATTTGTTTGTTTCATAAAAAGCCGTACCTTTGCACCCGTTAAACATCGCGGAGTGGAGCAGTTGGTAGCTCGTTGGGCTCATAACCCAAAGGTCATTCGTTCGAGTCGGATCTCCGCAACTAAATAAAAAAAGACCGTTTCTAAACGGTCTTTTTTTGTATCCTGATAATACCTATCGTTATTTCACAACTACTGTCGCTGCTTCTTTCAGTTTTATATCCAATGAGGCGCCTTCCGACTGAGGCATCCAAACTACCTGATGACATTCCCCCTTCTCCAGAGTACATCTTTTATTGCCATGAGCATATAGATATTCTGTATCAATATGGAAAGAGCTTGCATTCACATTCCAACTGCGTATTCCGTTCAGATGGAGATGCAAATTATCTGCTTTACCAGTATTAAACAACCATGCACCATTCTGGACTGTTAAAGCTCTAAAGTTACAATCATTTATGGTAGCATAATCTTGCACCATCAGAGACAATGAATCACGGGTCAAACCTTCAACAGTCATTTTCTGGGCTTCAAGACTGGTTTGTAAGAACTGTACGTGATCTGGCAAAGCTATAATTATCTCTTCGGAGCGTAAATTAAGCCAATACAGGCCCTGATATTTCTTTTCAAGCTTATCATTAGGAAAATCAAAAACGATACGCAATGTATCTCCAACTGAATTCATCGTCATAAATTCATCCATACCGGAAGCATAACTGAAAGATCCTTGTCCGGCTTCACCAGAAGTAATCTTCAAAGGAAGCTCTCCAAATGCCGGCATTCTTATTCCCTTTTCTTCACCCTCACCCGTAGCGATGATATTTCTAACCGCCACCATCTGTATAACTTTGCACTGTGGTAGCTGAACAGTCTTCTTTTCTCCTTTAATATCCAGGAAAATATTATCCCAACCTGTAACTTGCATAGAGGCGTAGAATATGCCAGCGCACACCACAACCAATCCGGTAAGCAACATTCCAAATATTATATAAGTTGTTCGTTTCATAATCTTCTTCTTTATTTTTGTTTCTTACTAAATTCCCGGTACATAGCCGACATGTCTTCTGCCGAAATACCGAGGGTATACATCTGCTTGAAGAAATAATCTACTTCTTCTTTGAGAAAATACTCTTTACGCAATGAAAGGATTAACGCACGAGCACCGGAAGCGACGAAATAGCCGATACCACGTTTGTTATAGATAACCTCCTGCGATTGCAGATAATCGTACGAGCGCATCACCGTATTGGCGTTCACCTCTACCACAGCTGCATATTCTCTGACGGATGGTATGCGTTCCTCTTCCCGATATTGCCCGAGAAGCACTTCGTCACAAATGCGATCTGCTATTTGAAGATAGATGGCTTTACTTTCTTTAAAATTCATACTTACCAGCGGTTAATGATTTCGGATTCTTTAAAACGGAAATAGGCAACTACCCAGTTGAAGACGGCCATTGCGAAAAAGATTACCGTAGATGAGAGTGTCATCGTTTCATCCGATACGGTCTGATTTACTCCACCACTGCGACCTTCAAATAGCATTTTCGCTAATACTGAACCTATCGCTATATAAACGATAGCAATCACAACAATAGCTGAAAAAGTCTTCACAAATGAATTCTTTGGCCAAATGGAGCTACCCAAAACAAACAGGGACTGTGCAAAGAAATAAGCACTTACTCCCAACATGAAATAATTGCAATCATCGAAAACTGTCCAGAATTGTCCTTTTCCCACCAGATGGGAAAGTGGAGTAGAAGCAATTATACCTTTCAACTCGGGATAACTAATCATATAAACTGTTACACGTGTCCAGTCCGCCAGTTTGAAAGCTATTAGAAATACAATAAGGAAACCGAAAGTGAATACCAGCCAACGTGAGAAAAACTTTTCGAACATTGTGGCAGGAATCATCAACATAGCTATCCGGTTCGTTTTAGTCTTCATGCGCTCCATTATAAACGAAGCACTCAAAAGCCCCATAATAACAAGTGCCCAGACGAAAGCTCCTAACTCGAAATTCCAGATAGGATCTTGGCTCACTCTCCCATCTGCCTGTAGATAATTGTATTGGAAATATCCGTTCCATACGAAAGCAATCGCCATTATACCGTACATCATTACGAAGCGTAGCAAATTTGCCTTCCAACTCTCCACCATTTCTTTGCGACATAAGTTCACAAAACGGGGTGCACTAAAAAAGGTATCGCGTATCATTGTTCATTCTGTTTAGGGTGAAACATTCCTTTTATCTTCTCAGGGTCCGTAAGCGCAGCACCGAACAGCAATTCAAGATTAATCTCCGACTCTTCACCATCCGTATTCGGCAACATCAGGAAATTGCCCTGTATGGAAGGAAGCGTGTAAATTGCTGCTTCTGCCAATTCGCGCTCATCGCTTTCAACGAAAAGAAACTTACTACAGATGTTGGCAGTGGATGCATCGAGCAAAACATGGCTGTTATCCATAATCACCACATGATCCAGTATCTTATCAATATCCCGCACCTGGTGGGTAGAGATAATAATAGTTCGGTCGTCCGACATGCCCGAAGCAATAAACTTACGGAACTGGCTCTTACCCGGAATATCAAGACCATTGGTCGGCTCATCCATAATCAGCAGTGAAGTGTGGGTAGCTAATGCAAAGCTCATAAAAACCTTCTTTTTCTGCCCCATAGACAAGGCTCCCAGATCGATATCCTGCTCCATTTCAAAATAATGCAGGTACTTCACCATGTCTTCCTTACTGAAACGGGGATAGAACTGACTGTTCAATTCCACGTAACTGACTAAAGATATGGGAGGTAATTCAAATTCTTCGGGAACCAGGAACATATCCTGTAGTGTGATAGGCAACCGACGGCGTACATCGGTATCATGATACATTATTTTCCCACTCTTAGGAGTAAGCAAACCGCTCATCAGATAAAGCAGTGTAGATTTACCGGCACCGTTCTTTCCCAGTAACCCGTATACTCTACCTCTCTCTAACGAGAGCGAAAAATCGTGCAAGACTTCTTTTTTGCCCCGACGATAACTGAACGAAATATTTTCTACCTGTAGCATACTTATATGTTTTTATAGGTGGCAAGGAAACAAGATACAAGGAGAAGGCCTTGTCAACTGGTATCTGATACCTTGCTAGCCCCAATATTAGTGTATTAGTTTATTAGTACACCGCAAAGGTAGACAATCTTTTTAATAATCCAAACATTTACAGAAAAAAACATAAAAAAAGGAGGAGCTAAGAATCACTCTCCACTCCTCCCGACACGACAAACAACTAAAATTGTTGCTATTTGATGCCTTCCAACGCCTTTTTGGCAGTAGCATTGGTGGGGTCTATAGCCAGAATTTTATTCCAGAACTCTTTCGAAGTAGGATAGTCGCTCTTTAACAGATAGTAGTAACCCAGATAACTGTAGCACTCTATCAACGCAGAGTTATACTTCGGTTCATTCTTACTCAGCAGCATGTCCATTACCTTTTCGTAATAAGGTTTCGCCAGCCCGTCAGTAGTTTCGGGGTCCATGGCAGAATTGGTCCGGGCACGCCACATTTCTCCCAGATAACTGTCGGGAGCTTGTTCGGAAACAAGGGTGAACACAGAGTCAGCAGACTGCAATGCCAGTTTACGGTCGGCAGGCTGCACGGCGAGCGAGTCCGAAGACGTGCCCTGTCCGTAATAAAGACGTCCTAACTGGAATAATGTTTCAGGAGTCTTCTTGTCTTTGGCTAATGCATCGTAATATTTACGGTACGCAGCAATAGCCTCTGCATAATTATTATTCATTTCATGGGCATCGGAGATTTCACGCCACAAGTCCACTTGCGTATCATCTTTCTCTAATGCCTTGCCATATTCTATAATAGCTTCATCGTATTTCTTCAATGCACTCAATAAGGCGCCATAGTAACGGTAATCCAGATAAGAATAATCAGCCTTGTCCGAAGCATTAAAGAAAGCATGAGCAGCCTTTTCCGCATCTTCATAGCGCTTCAGGTCCGTATTGTTATACATGACAAGACGGTTGAAAGCAGCGTGACGGGCATTCTTTTGCAAACCTTTCTGAGCAACCTGCAATGATTTCTCGAAATCATGGTTCAGGAACAATGCAAAAGCATATTTCAGCATATCATCTTCCGTAGCAAGAGGCGTATCGATAAACTTAGCATACATTTCAGCAGCCTTGCCGAAACGATTGCTGGAATAGTACACCTCCGCCAGTTCCCTATCGGCTTCCAGGCAATTCGGATCTAAAGCTTTGAGTTGTTCCAACTTCTCAATAGCCAATGCAGGACTGGCAGACTTATAGGCCTGTGCATACTTCAGATAGGCCTCCTTACAATTCGAATCAAAATAGATAGCTTGCTCATAAAGCTGGCAAGCTTGCCCTATATTTTTTTGTGCAAGGGCAATATCACCCTCCAATACAGACACCTTGGGATCTTTGTTATTGGCTTTCTTTGCCATTGCCAGGTACTCCTGAGCTTCGGTAAGCTTTCCGGCATCCAGATAAACATGGGCAACGGAAGTTACAAGATCCACATTCTTTTTGTTTTTCCCTTTCAGCAATTCCCCTACTTCTTCAGAAGCTTGTGCAGGATTTGTCTGAATCAGGCTTTTCATTTTATCTACCCCAGCCTGCCATTCAGGTACAGGCGTTTGTGCGGAAAGTGTGCCGGCCAACAGCAACGCTCCCATACTAAGAACTAACATCGTTTTCATAATAGCATTCATTTTAGTTATTTATCTTTTATATTCACCACCCGTACCGGTTGGGTAGCGGGTACTAATCCCGACTTTAAAATAATCCGCTGTCCCCGGTCGGAAGCGAGGAAGGAGGCAAATCCCCACGGAAGCGCACTCCGCGGATCATTCAACAGGACATAGATGCTGCGTGTCAACGGATAATCACCGTAAAACAAATATGCCTGATAGGGTTTGAAACTGTTTTCCGGAGTTGCCTTGTCGGCAGCGCTGACGGACATCACCCGTACTTCTTTGCTGAAGGAGAGTCCAGTACTGTCATTGCGGTCGCTCAGCCAATTCACGCCGATAATGCCGATGGCATCAGGAGTCTTTGACACAAAGTCGATGACCTCTCTATTGGTCTTCAACGCCTTTATCTGGTCTGCCAATGGAGCACCCTTACAAATGGAATCTACAGCAAAACGAACGGTACTGGAATTCTTGTTATCAAATACCAGACGAATATCCTTCAGCTGGGATGCCGGATAGATTTCTCTCCATTGTGTGGCCTTTCCCGTCAGGATGTCGCGAATATCATTCACTGTAATCAGCGTATCAGGATTATCTTTATTGGTAATCAACGCTAACCCATCTGTAGCAATCTTTATCTCCTGCGGGAAGAACTTCCGGCTATTGAAAGAGTTCATCTCCTCCGGGGTCAGTCTGCGGCTGGTGATTGCCAACCGCAGACTGTCCTTGAGCAATAGATTGACGGCTTCTACTTCCGTCACATAACGGGGCACAATTCCTGCCAAAGGAAATACACCTTCAAATACATCCACCTCTTCCTGCACGATAGGCTGGAAACTTTCGTCCGCAGCAATTGCTATCACACCGGAAGTGTACGTATCCGTCAGTCCGTCCTTAGGCTTATTTTGGCAGGCAGACACCCAAACCAGTATCACCGCCAAACCTAAAAGTTGAAGTTGTTTCACCGTTTTCATAACACACACATTATTGTAGCTTGAACACAACAGGTATCGTATATTTCACCGACACTGCTTTACCATTCTGCTTACCGGGAATCCACTTAGGCATAGACATAATCACGCGGACAGCTTCTTTGTCCAGATAAGGGTCTACACCTCTCAGCACATTCACATCACGTACACGTCCGTCGGCACCTACCACAAACTGGCAAGTTACACGGCCTTGTGTTCCGTTTTCCTGAGCGATAGTCGGATACTTCATGTTCTTGCTGATGAACTGCATCATCTCTGTCTGACCACCGGGGAACTGAGGCATTTGCTCCACCATATCGAAAACCTTTTCAGGTTCCGGTTCAGCCTGTGTTACCACCTGCTTCAGGTCGGCAATATCCTTACCGTTTGCCTCGTCGTTACCTTTCACGTCAGCAATAGAGATAGCTACCTTGGTTTCTGTCAATTCTTGCTGACTCTTAATTTCATCCTCATCTCTCACTTCTTCATCTTTCTTGATGACAGGAGCGGTAAATTTGATAGAACTCTTCAGCGCAGGAGGCGGGGGAGCAACCGGCTCCACTCTTTTCATTTCTTCCTGCTTAATTTCCGGTTCTTCCAATTGAGATAGGGTAGTCACCTCGGTCATCACTTCTTTCTGTTTCGGTGTAGCCATCTTAATCAAGGTAGGGATACTAAATCCTACCAATGCGATGACAATCACCAGTATCACAGCAATGTTATGACGCTTCGGAGATTTCTCTCTTAACTGATAAGCACCATAGGCTTTATTCTTGCCACTGAATATCAGGTCACACCATTCCGAAGAACTTAAATCTACTTTAGCCATATTCTTACTTTTTTAGGTGTTACACATTATTCGGCAATGTTCTGCGACAATTCTCCCTTGCTATCATAGTTCTTTATCAGGAACTCATCGGCTTCGGCGATATCCGTAATCACATACTTACCTATATTACATATCTGCATTTCATCGAGTGCATCAATCAGATTCATGTACGAAGCATCATCGGTGGCTTTGATAATTACGGTCGGGGTATCCTTTCCGCTCTTAATTTCACCCAGTTTCTTCGTAAATTCTTCCTCTGATATCTTAAGATCCAGTTTCTGCTGTTTCAGTTCATTCACTTCATTTACAGCAGCTCTATTACGTTGCAAAAGCATTGCTCTCAGACCGTCCGCTTGATAGGTTGTTTCCTTCAGCGAACTGTAGTCCTTATAGTTGGGCTCTCCATCGTAATAATACAATTTATTGTCACCTCCCAACAGTAATGTGATAGCTTGTGAAGCCTTCACTTTCGACTGCTGTTCTTCTGTGACGTTCTTATCATTACTCGGCATGCTTATCTCCATAGTCTGAGGTTTACTCAGTGAAGTACAAAGCATAAAGAAGGTAATCAGCAACATATTCATATCCACCATCGGTGTAAAGTCCACCCTGACGGTCATTTTCTTTTGCTTATTTTTTCCGCCTTTTTTCTTATTGCCGCTTTCTTGTATTTCAGCCATAATATTTCCTTTCTGTTAGTCTTCAGAAGTAGTCTTCAGAGAAGTGATCAGATTATATCTGTTCTCTCTGAGGTCCTGAAGTGAGTTCATCACATTCTTGATCACGGAATAAGGAGTATTAGCATCCGCCTTAATGGCGATACGTAAATCTTTGTTCGTTGCACGGGCATTGCGCACCCAGGCTTTGAACTGATTATCGATACTATCGGTAGGTATCCCCTCATTCTTTAACACAGCGTCTTGCTGATCCTGCGGCAAATCGAGGTACTTCTTCATACTCTTCATCGGCACTCCGAAAGTAGATGCCAGTGAGAATTTCTTAGTTTCCTCCGGAGTGAAAGTCACCCCATATTCTTGCCCCATTGCTTCCAGCACCTCGCGCAAATCAGACTGTTTGTCCAGACTCATAAACACTTTTCCGTCCGGATCGACCAATATCTGCAGGATATTCGTTTCCGGGATCTTAATCTCGGATACGGAGGCCGGAGTGGTAACTTGTACCGGCTCTTTCTTCACGAACGTAGACGTCAGCATGAAGAATGTCAGCAGCAATACAGTTACGTCACTCATCGCCGTCATGTCGATGAACGTACTTTTCTTTTTTATTTTCGCTCTACCCATAATTGTAGTATTTTAAAAGGGTTCGACCGATTTACTTATGCGTAGCTGCAAATGTCTGCACGATAGAGAAACCAACCTCGTCAAGGCTGTAAGTTAACTTATCAATCTTATTGGTATAATAGTTATAGGAGATAACAGCCAGTGCACCAGTCAAGATACCGAAAGCAGTATTAATCAAAGCTTCGGAAATACCTTGTGACAATGCCATAGAGTCAGCAGAACCTCCGGCAGCCAGAGCGGCAAACGAACGGATCATACCGATAACCGTACCAAGCAATCCCATCAATGTACCCAGAGTGGTGATAGTACCGATAATAGGTAAATTCTGCTCCATCATTGGCAATTCCAGTGCAGTAGCTTCTTCCAGCTCTTTCTGGATAGCAAGCAACTTCTGATCTTTGGCAAGAGTCGTATCATTTTCCATTTCAGCATACTTCTTCAGAGTAGCATTTACTACATTAGCAACAGAACCACGTTGATTGTCGCAAAGTTCCTGAGCCTTCTTCATATCGCCAGCAGCCAGAGCAGCTTTAATGCTAGCAACGAATTTAGCCAATGAACCTTTACCGAAAGCAGCACCAATTGCAATGTAACGTTCAATACTCAGTGCAATAACAGTCAGCAAAAGAGTCTGAATAACCGGAACGATGAATCCACCTTTATAGATAGTACCGAGGAAGTTCCCTGGCAGCGGATGATTGTTCGGGTCATTGTTCATAAAGTTAGAGGGATTTCCCAACACAAAGTGAAAAATAAGCACGGCAACAATAAAGCAAATTACGATTACCCAACCGGCGGATTTGATGCCTTTAAAAGAGGCAGATTTCTTTTGAATAGTTTCCATGATGAAAAATTTAAATGGGTTTGTATTAAAATTGATTTTTAAAAATTATGCGCATGGATATAGTTCTCCCCTTCACAGCATGAACACGCCGCTAACACCCGTATACCCCCCCCAAGACATAGGGTTGTAAAAGGTCACCTACTTTCAGCCATATTTAGGGAAAGGAGTAAAGGGAAAAAGGAAAAACTAGTAAAAGGAAGTTTAAATCACAATCCGCCGCAAAGTATAGATGTAGTATTCACTACTAAAAGAAGTGTAATGCGGATCTTTATCTGAATAATATAGTTTAGACTGGTCGTGTACCAACAAATTGTGATGAGAAGAAATCATCAAAATGCCTCTCATAAAAGATGCTGTTTCAACAGCTCTGCGAAAACGATAGGGATTAAAAGAATATCTTTCAGAGATAGGTTTATTTCCAAGTTCTGCATCCGTAGTCCACATAAACTTGGAATTAGTAAATAAGCTTCGTGTATTATTAGCGACATTATCCGAAGAAGCATTCTTTAATGATGATGAAGAAGCACTCACCTCACATGTAGATGCTGCTTTATCAACCATCCCCGTAAAGTTGACGGCTCTGCTACTGAGACTATAGGTCACCATAAGTAGCACAAATACCAAAAATGTCTTTACAGTTGTTCTCATGTCGCTTTCAATTCTATTAGTAACAACAGCTAATGACTGTTTTTTGTTTTACTAAAATCGAATTTTCTTTTAATAAAAAAATAATGTTCAGTAAATAAAGGATTTATAATACCTTTTAAGACGAAGTAAAGGTACGAATAAAACATCAAATACGAAAGCAAAGATAAGATATAAATCCCTGATTTTAAGTAGTTTTAATCATTGATTCCGAACTATAATCCGGTGGTATTACATAGATAATACAACAATGCATATTCTATTATAAGTATGCAATTAAAATGCAAAAACAGCACTAAATATCCTTTCCATCAGTACACAAAAGATAGGGGAGTAGGTGAGAAAAAGGTTCCTTATTCTTATTATTAATAGGTAGTATATTGTTTACCTACCACCTCTTCCTGCAGGTACTCTTCCTCCAGGAGGAGTAGAATTGAACAGAACAGTAGGGGGTATAAATACAAAAAGCCCCCATATCGTTAGATATGGAGGCTTTCCTCTAAAAAACGGCAACTACCTACTCTCCCACTTGACGCAGTACCATCGGCGTGATCAGGCTTAACTTCTCTGTTCGGAATGGGAAGAGGTGGAACCCTGATGCTATAGTCACCTGAATAAGTCAGACATGATGTAAAAAGTAAAACTAAAAACTGAACGTATATATCCGCCATACAAGGCAAGGACCAAAAGTGAACGGGCAATTAGTAATGCTCGGCTATGATGTTACCACCTGTACACCTGCATCCTATCAACGTTGTAGTCTTCAACGACCCTAAGAAATCTAATCTTGTGGCTGGCTTCGTACTTAGATGCTTTCAGCACTTATCCAATCCCGACTTAGATACCCAGCAATGCACCTGGCGGCACAACTGGTAAACCAGAGGTCAGTCCAACACGGTCCTCTCGTACTAGTGTCAGAGCCACGCAAATTTCATACGCCCA
>OKTU01000093.1_pt1 | contig 64415 bp, 59 predicted proteins | sample 1606311 | NCBI WGS metagenome assembly OKTU01 (sample SAMEA3879557, study PRJEB24766) | human gut metagenome | biome: human-associated habitat; feature: feces | place: USA | collected 1985/1987
TGATGCCAACTTTATTGAAAAATCACTGATGGAAGAAGCCGACACATTTAACGAGAAATTATCAACAGCTACAAGCCTTTCATTGGCGAATAGCAGAAAGACCTACTCAACAGACAGGGAGGATATGATAAAACTTATTCGGATTTCATTCGGTTACTTCATTCAAACTTACTTCAAGATAATGAATGACGAGAATCTGTCTTGGGCAGAAAAAAAGGAGCAGTTGGAAAATATCGGAATGGATAAGCAGATGCAGGAAATGTTTGATGCAAAAATGGTCAATCGTCAGAAAGAAGTCACGTTAAGCCCAACACACAAAATCAGAAAAGTAGTTGAAATGTTCAAATACTTTTTAGAAGACAAGACAGCCGATAAAACAGCATTTGCGGAACAGCTCACCAAAGTCTCCACAGACAAGATGATGCTAATATCAAGAATCATTTATACCGTAGGTTATGGTGGAAAAAGATATAATGATGAATACGACGATAAAGGCAACAAGAGCAGGATTCTATCGAATACGCTGCGGAGTTATGATGGTAAAGACCCTATAAATACCCGAAGCAAAATCTACTTTTAACCTTATTATCAATAATATAAAAGAGTGCGTTAGAGTGACAAACTTTAATGCGCTTTTTTTATGTGGGTAAATTATCCCTGCATTTTTTGCCCACATACCAACCTGCCGAAAAATTATAAAGACAAGATAAACGCCACTAACTTTGCATCATCAAAAAGGAACAAACAAGTAAGTGCGCATAGCTTCAGTAGTTCTTTAATGACTTAATAATTAAAAAAAACAATAATTTAAAAAATAAACAAATATGAGAACAATTGATTTTTCTAAAGTTTCAAACAATGAAATAGCAAACACAGTAGAGAACACTAAAGTAAGTGCAGCATTCGTGCAGGAACTGAAAGAAACATTTCTTATGTTCCCCGTCAGAACAGATATGCGTTTCAAACAGTCGCCTAAAGGTCAACTGATTATATCGGTCACAGTCGTTTATGCTACTGGCATGACACAACATTTTGAGGGTGCAGGAGATGTAGACCTTATTTCAGCAATACATCTCGGTATGGCTAAAATGATAAACGGTTTACATGAATACAAAGCGGAAGAACACGAGGTGGAGATTGCCCAAGAGGGAGAAAACTTGGTAATGGAACTGTTCAAGCAGTACATAAACTCCACTATGAGAGGCTATATTGAAGCGGACTGGTACAACAACAGCGGTGAGCGTTACCGTTGCGTGAGATTTTCTTCCACATTCAACGGGAATGTAAAGTTCTGCATGAAAGCAACGGATGAAGTGAACAGCCTTATCTGTGAAGCCTGCAAACCCGAATGGATGAAGAAATCAGAAGCGGAAGCCAAACTACAAGTTCCCGAACAGAATGAAGTAGCTTAAACAGTCAGTCTGAAAGAAAGTCGAGGGAACAAACTCTCTCGGCTTTCTTTTTAATCGGAACAGAGAAAATGAAACAGATACAGTTTACTCAAACATATAACAATGAAGCCGCACACAGACAAGTGAAGCTGTTGATGAAGCAGCACAAGCAGCTTTATATCCAAGTGAACGGTGAAGCATGGATAAGCAGCCAAGGGGTTACAGGAATAAGATACCAACTCAACGCACAAGGCTGGCAGTGGATTCTCAACTATCTGCAAACGGGAGATTATGAAGACTTTGGAATATTCCCGTCCAAACTATCCAAGTTATGTAGCGGATTCCAAGAAAATACAGTAAAAGAACTGATAGAACAGAAATACAACATTGCAAGAATCCCCTTTTTACGGGAAACCGAAGCCTATATAAAACTTCGGGGACTGTTCCGTTTCGGAAAACTCTTTTTCAGCATAAGGAGAAGCGATGAATTTATAGATTATCTAAACAGCAAAGGATTATGATTACCCTACATAAAGGTCAATACTTGTCTGACGTAATGAGTGAGATTCCGTCAGACTGCATACTTTCCAAAAGAATACCCGGTTGTGGTGCTACCACTCTGGAACTTGAAACCGAAAGGAACTCCATTATCGTAGTGCCTAATGTACCAGTCATCAAAAGCAAGTGCGGCAAATACAGCAATCTGTTAGGCGTTTATGAAGATGTTACAGTAGATAAGATTCGCGATTATCTAACCAATAACAGACTGCATAAGATAATGACTACTCCCGAAAGTTTCGGTAAGGTGAAAACGGCTTGCAGCGATATTGACATTTATAATCATTTCTTCCTGCTGATGGACGAATGCCACCAATTAATCAAAGACGTGGATTACAGAACAGACATAGTGCTACCCATGAATGACTTTTTCCGCTTCAAGAGTAAAGCACTTGTTTCCGCTACCCCTATCGGATTCAGTGACCCAAGATTTAAAGAGTTTGAGACAATAGAAATAAGTGCCGATTATGATTACAGACAAGAGATTACAGTTACACATACTTATAATACCAACAAGGCTATAAGTGAATATTTAGAAAAGCATAAGGAGGGAACTGTCTGTTTTTTTGTCAATTCTGTGGTAATGATTTACTCCATAATGAAACAGTTTGACATATTGGAAGATTCAGCCGTTTATTGTGCGCCAAAAAGCCGTCTGAAACTGAAAAATGATTATTCCTTTGATAATGCCTATAATGATTGGAGCGCAGACACCATGAAGAAATACAATTTCTTCACAGGCAGATTCTTTACGGCATTCGACTTGGACTTGCCTTATCAACCCGATTTGGTAATGGTTACAGACCCTTATATTTCCGAATACACCATGCTTGACATAGATACGGACTGCATACAGATTTGCGGAAGATTCCGTAATGGTACAAAATCGGCAACACATATCTATAGGGTGAATCCCGATATAATCTCCAAAGACAGAGAACAGATAGAATGGGAGATTTCGGCACATGAATTTGCCTATAACACGATACAGACCTTATACAATAGTGCGGATAACAGAGAAAGCAGATTTGCTTTCGGTGCAGTTCTTGAAACCATGCCGTTCCGTAAATTCCTATATCCCGATTTCACAAAGAACTGGTTTGCCATAGACAATGAGATTAATTCCGTATTGGTGAACAACAGATACCAATCAAGACAAGAAATAATGAACTGGTACAGTGACTGCCATTTCTTCAATCCCACATTTGAGAATTGCGGACATAATGAGAATGACGAGAAATTAAAGATTGTCAAGGCTGCACGCTCGGTAAAGGACAAGCGCAGAAGAATATTACAGCAACTTGGCGAAATGGAAACTCCCTATTCTGAATATGCCTTAGACTATATCAATGATATGCGGAAGATTGACCCTTTCATTGTGGAAGCGTTTGAAACTTTGGGTAAAGAGAGGATAGAAGAACTTAACTATTCCGAAAAGAAAATCAGAGAGGAAATGATTCTGACACAGCGTAAGGGGAATAAGGTTATCAAACTGATTAAGAATATATTCAAGGTTGGCAACAGATATTCCAATGAGAAAATAGTTAATGAATTGACGAGAATATATGAGATATTGAATATCCATCCCGAAAAAACGATAAAAGGCAGTATGATTAAGGACTACTTTCAAGCGGTGGACTGGAGGGATGGAAAAAACAGAGGCTATCAATTAATCAGTGAGTTGGTTTAGCTAATAGTGACAAAATCCGAAAATCTTGTCTTTACTATACCCCTTACAGAAATTAAGAAAAATGTCACTTGAACCATATACGGAGAATGAAACTCTTTCATTTTCTTACTAACTAATGATTGTGCCGATTTTATTTGGAACTTTTTAATGCAATAAGTAAGATGGCATATCCGAACCTACCACATTCCAAGCCTTTAAAAATTTACTTTTCAAAATCCGATTCTGATTCTCAAAAAAGAGGTGTTCATTTTAGGGGGTGCGAAGTGTTCATCTTAGGTGGGTCGCATATAAATACCTAAATATAAATACCTACCTACCCGATTTTTCAAATCGGGACAGATTGGTTAATTCTCAAAATCTCATATTTAATTGCCTATGATTATCTATTTGCCTACAAAACAGACGTTCACGAATCAGAAAGAAGCGAAAAGCTATTTCGGAAACCACCATTACAGAAGATTGGTAAAGAAAGGAGATATTTATTTTACGAACTATAAACATACGGTTGCTAATGACCTCATACAGAAAAATAACATCTAATATCGCAGGAAAACTCAATTTACTGGAAACGTACCTATTCTATTGCTTGGCTCTCTGTTCCGATTGCAATACGATGGAATCATATATCAAACAAGATAACTTGACTGATTTCTACGGAATTAAAAAGACAGACCAGATAAGGGAATGGCTGCACAGGTTTGAATCACTTGGATTAGTAAGCATAGATAAATTTGATGTTTACGGACAATATGGAAAATTCAACAGATGCAGCTACCAATCAGATACGGAGCATTATGTTCTTATAACTAATAAGCTATATGATGAACCGATAAGCAGGGAACTGAAAGGCTTTCTTATCTTACTAAAATGCCTATGTTTGAACGGAACGAACACCACTCTTTACAGCCAAAACAAATTAGCGGAAGAACTTGGCTTGTCTAAAGGTACAATATCAAGATATATGAATGAAGCCATAGAAAATGGCTATGTAAAGAGGGACAAGAAAGGAATACACCTGCTTAGAAAGGATATATTTCTGATAACTTTTGAAAGCCAGTTAGCCATTATCAAGAACCTATATCCCGAAATAATCACCGATGAAGACCTTGCAAGAGGTTACATCGCTTAATATATTGCCAAGCCGTAAGTAACCCTTGCGGCTTTTATTTTTGGCGCAGAACCACAATAGCACATTTTTCCGATTCTGACTTTCTGAAAATTTCCACTTTAATAAGAGTTATATAGCCTATACTTTATAATATGCCCAATACAGCTAATACCATTAAAAAGACTACATAATTAAAGAATCACCCATATTCAGTTTAGCTAAAAATCAAGAAAATAAGCATTGATACCCCTTACTCAAAATTTTATAGGGTGTCTGTCTTTACGGTGTACCTGTTCAAACTCCCCCTCCCCATGTTACGGATAAAAAGTGTTTTTATAAATAACCGTATATAATCCCAAACATATTTATAGTAAACAAAAAGGTATCATTCAAAATTTTTAGTAATATGAGAAATTTAGTTATCATGCCTACTATGGCACAGAATCGTGAGAGAATGAATTTGGGTGAATATGCGGAAGAAGCTACCATTATCCAAGACGAGCCAACCGTACAGCCGAGTGTGAACTTCTTGGAAGCCAATACGGATGCAATCACTATGAATGAACTTGCAAACAAATGTGTCGTTCCAACTTGGGCTAACCAAGAACTGACCATCGCACACCAAGACTTTGTTTCTTGCGTGCATGATGCGGCTTGTTCATTCTATGCAGGTGAGAGAGTGAACATTCCCAAAATCAGAGTTTCGCACATTGTACGGGGTAGAATACCGTCTGCATTGGGTAAGAAAGCAAGCGAACTATTGGAATGTGAAAAGACACAATTCTATCAGAGGCTTGCATTTGCTTTCACCATTCCAACCATTATCGAAACGATAAGGGGGCAAAGGCTTGAATTGTGCATCGGTGGGGTGAGAAATTACAGCGACCTCAATCTTTATCGTGCATCCAAAGGTTTGGAGAAGTTTTCGGTTTTTGTGGGCTGGAGAGTTAGAATTTGTAGCAATCAAATTTTAACGGGAGAAGGTGTCAAGTTCAATATGGAAGTAACCAATATCAGCGAACTTTACAGAAATGTGCTTGAATTGTTCCACAACTTCAATCCTGCAAAAGAAATCCACTTGATGCAGTCACTTACCAACACTTCATTGTCTGAAACGCAATTTGCACAAATCGTTGGACGGATGAGAATGTTTCAAGCATTGTCACCTGCAAGGCAGAAAGCCATCCCAAGACTTCTGATTACGGACAGTCAGATTAATTCAGTTTGTCGCGACTACTATCACAACGAAGTGTTCGGGGCAAAGGACAACGCCATATCAATGTTTGATTTTCACAATCTTTTGACACAGGCGAACAAAGGCAGCTATATTGATAGTTATTTGTTACGAGCCGTAAACGCTACGGAAGTTAGTGTTGGCATTAACAACGTCTTGCAAGGACTTGATAACAAATACGCTTGGTTCTTGGGATAAATGAACTTATTGGCAGAAAGGGCAGCTATTCAGTTAGTTGTCCTTTCTTTATTTCTACCAATCTATTAAAATTTAGAGTTATGGATAAACAGATAGACAGACTTATAGAGCATATCAGAGAATTGGAAGCCCGTTTGGGAGAGGTGGATAACAACCTTAGATATATAAAGATAGTACAGGCATTGAAACATTCTTTAGAAAAGTTGGATAATATGCTGAAAGATAATACCGCATTACAAAGAGAATATCAAGCAATATATCTAAGCTACTTCTATACAGGTTGCGGATTCTCCTTTTATGACAGGGTATGCAATTCTATCTTGGAATACCAATATGGGAACAGACCATTTTAAGGAATACCATATATATAATAAGGTGTGGAATGTCTTAGTAAGGTGTTCCCACCCTAAATATATTCACTTTCTATATTAGTGAATGTTTGTTTGATTATCAATGCTTTAATTATTGGCAGTCTAAATAAACATTCACTTTCATTCATTAACTTACAAAACAGAACATTATGTCACTTAAATATTCAAGTACAACGGCAGACTATCTAATTTGGTCTGATGCAATGAACCTTATCCGCAAATTAGTTAAAGACGAGAATTATAAAATCTCGCTTCTTATAGCTTTGGGATGCTTCACAGGATTAAGAATATCTGATATTCTATCTCTAAGGTGGAAGCAGATATTAGGTACAGATGAGTTTACAGTAATTGAGAAGAAAACAGGTAAGGTAAGGACTATCAGACTGAATCCACAATTGCAGGAACACATTAAAGAATGCTACGAGCATATAAATCCAATTGGAATCAATGCACCTATCTTGGTAAGTCAGAAAGGCACTATCTTCACAGTCCAGAGAATCAATATCATTCTTAAAGAGGTGAAGAAGAAGTACAGGTTAAAGATTAAGAACTTTAGCTGCCATTCTCTTAGAAAGACATTTGGCAGGCAGGTCTATAACATGAACAGCGATAACGCAGAGTTGGCATTAGTTAAGCTGATGGAGTTGTTCAACCATAGTTCTGTTAGCATTACTAAGAGATATTTGGGACTAAGGCAGGAGGAACTATTAAATACTTACGATAGTTTGACTTTCTAAACATCTTAAATGGATTAGTGACAAAGTTTGAAATTTCTGTTATTACTATACCCCTTGCAGAAAATGAGAATTTTGTCACTACCACAACATATTATAGAAACCGTTACAAAAAAATAGCCGTATATGCAGGAAAGGTTCAGCTATGACAGGCTGCAAACTCCGAAAAACAAGCATAATCTTTATAACTGACAGCAGGTATGAACTTTAAAAATTATCGTCTTATATACCCACTTCAAATTTTCATACCGCCATGAAGTTATGAAGAAAAGAAGCTGATATTATCTAAATTCCTATCACAGATATGTTTTAAAGCACTTAGAACTGCATTTATCAGTGTTTTATCTTTAGCTATTCAAAACCTTTCGCTAACTTTGCAACCAATTCTAATGAACTAATGCGTTAGGGAGTTGGAAGGACATATTTAACGAAAGGTGTTATTGAGATTATCTTCTATAATCAAATCTCGCAAAATTTGAAATGGAACGAAGATGGTAGCAATAGCACCCCACCATTTGATATATACCTACCTTATTTTCTATAAGGCTTTAGATATTGTCAAAACTGGTGTGGGTAGCTATTGTTTTATCCGTTCCATAGGCAATGCGAGAGCCTGATTATAGGATAAAGCAGATATAGTTCCCACACCTTATTTTTTTATCCGCTTTCTTCGGGGAATTGGATAGCGCAACAAACGTTACTTAAAGATATGATAATCATAATCATTTTATACATAATAGCTATCATAGGCTATAAATGTAAGAGTGTAGGAGTATGCCTGTTTTTCGGACTTTTAGCTACAATATTACTTTGTTTGAGAATAGGTTCAGAAACTGGTCACGCAATTTATAATTCTTTTTAATTAATAGGATTTTATAGAATAAGCAACAGGATTATTGAATATCAATATCTTAAAGTATTATTCAATATATTGTCTAATAATTAAGCACTACGTGTGCATAAGATATATTTTACAATTATGGCAACAGAAAGAGTTCCTGCGTGGAGATTCGTTCACAACACTCCATATCGACCACATGAATTTGATATTATTAAAGCATATGACTTGATGGAAAATGAGAGATATTCTATAGTTAAAGACGACCCTATTGGTGGTATTAGCGGTTGGGAGCTTTCTCAGATAAACAACGATACTCGTCTAACAATAAATATACAATCCTATCAAACAGGGAAAATTGTATGTTTTGACCCTGCCATATTATTATATTCATTTGGTGATGGCATTTCCAAAAGACCTTTAGCAATGAGGGAAGAAGAATATTGTCGTAGTATTAATAAGATAGTTTCGGATAAATTAAGAAGCTCTTTTCCATACATTACACATATAGAGTTTATAAATTATATCCTTAAATTAATCGGTAATAAATATTTCTATTTTAAATTTATGGTAGATGGAACAGGAGAAATTCCAGAAGGTTATCAAACATACGAAGAATATTGTAAAAAATATCTTCGTCACATTAATCGTTATATCGCATATTTTGCAACATAAATCAAAAGTTGCATTGCGACAATAATTGATTGTGTACTCTTGTTTATTCTAATGTGCATTAGAAACCATTAGGTTACTTAGGTGCTTTTCAATTTTTAACATAGTAAATTACCTTTGACTAATAAGAAAATGACAAAGACGCTTATACTTTTAAGTAGCATAATTGCATTTACCGCTTGCAGCCCTACCAAACAAAAGGCAGAACAAGTTTCTACCATAGACAGCACCTTGCAGGTAAAAGTTGATTCTATCCTGCAAAACAAGCTATCCGAACTTGATGCAACAATAGGGCAAGCTATTGTAATGGAAGTACGGACGGGAGAAATCAAGGCTTTTGTTGGTTCTGATTCTATTCTGCAAGAATCGGGATTAGTGCGTACCGCTTCACTTTTGGCAGCATTGGAAACAAAGGCTGTTAAATTATCCGATACGATAGACGTTGCGGATGGGGTTTTAGCTGTTGGAAAAGATACATTGTGCGACCATAATTGGCATAGAGGTGGATATGGAAAAATCACAGTAGAACAAGGTTTTGCTTTCTCGTCCAATATCGCCAATTACAAGGCGGCAAGAAAGGCATTTGATAATGAACAAACCTTTGCAGAAACACTTGCAAAATACGGTTATCAAGTGAAAGATACAAGTCTTGTCTATAACCCTTTGGGATATGGCATACCCACTACTCCATTGCAGAACTTGACTTTCTTTAATGCAGCGAGCAAGACAGCCATTAAGCAAGCATTGGAATACGCTGTTTCTGATGGATTAGCCAAGCCTGCCCAATCCGATAAGGTTAAAGTAGCAGGAGCAACGGGAACAATCCAACTTTCAAATGGAGAATATGCCGTAGAATTTTGCGGTTACTTCCCTGCCGATAATCCGAAATACAGCATCATTGTCTCCATTAACAAGAAAGAATTACCTGCAAGCGGTGGACTGATGGCTGGTGATGTTTTTAGGCAGATTGTTGATTATATGGTAGAAGATAAGCTATGAGACGTTAACAACTCAAGAAAGTGGATGGGGACGTTCTGCACAAGGTAAATTCAACTTTGGCAACTTAACCACTGGAGCTAAATGGAAAGGTGATTATGTTAGAGGAAATGACCATGATGCTAAAGGTAATCCTATCAAATAGAAATTCCGCTCTTATAATTCTATGGATGAATATGCGGCCGATAAACTGTAGTTCTTGAAACACTTATATGATTTTGATGAAAATGATGACATTAATACGTTTACCTCCAAACTTACTGGTAAGAACAAAGGTAAGAGAAGATATGCAGAAGCTACTGATTATGCTGATAGAGTTGCAGCTGTATTCAGAAGTTTCAAGGACGGTGGAGTTATCAAGGCATAGGCAGGAACTATAGTAGCTGATAATACTAGAGTAGTTAAACCTACTATATAGGAAATAGTTCCGAGAACTTATTAGATTTCAGAATAGCCTTAGTTTGTTTAGGACAATAGAAGTGATTGGGAGAGATAGTAGTCTCGTAAGAAAGCATAGACTGTCTATAATCAATATATGGAAGATAAAAAGACAGAAGAAGGCTTGCGTAATCTAAATGGATTTCTTACCTTTACAGACTATGCTACAATGGGATTAGGTGCTGGTAGTTTATTATTTAAAGGAGCAAAATGGGCAGGTAAGAAAGCTATTGGTTAGGTTTCAAGGTAGATAGCTAATAGCAGAAATATGGGAATAGTAGCTAAACCATTTTAGAGGAGTGGATTTTAGTCCGAATTAGATTGGTCTCCTAAATCTTGGTTTGAAGAGGCAGGAAATTGGAAAGGCTATACTTAGGAGGACATTGACATTTTAGCTTCTCATGTTCCGGAATATCACGAAATAGAAAGAGTAGCTAAAGCTAATGGAACTTGGCTGAAACTACCTAATGGTAAGACTTGGGAAGGAGACCCTAGAAGTTGGGTTTAGCTTGTAAGTAGAAACGGAAGAGGTTTATCTCCTAATGCTGGTTATCATGGAATACGAGATTTAGCTACAGATGGGAATCCGGAGTTTAATGGTAAAATCTTTCTAAGTAAAGATAAAAATGTAGCAGGCTCTTATACACAAAAAGACGATAATATATAGCATATAGCTATTCCAAGAAATTCTACTAATTATACAATAGATGCAGAAGGTCGCAGATTTGATAAGGCATGGAAAGTGCAATAGAATGGCAAAACAGTATACAAAGATACAGATGAATTTGCATATAATACTGTTGAACATCCAGACCCCAAATTAAGAACTTAGGTAGCTACGGTTAATAATGTAATAGACCCAGGTCCAAATAGACCATTCCCTGTTTTAAATACAGTTAGTACTGATATTATAGTTGGTAATGGAACTATAAGGAAATCCTTATTAGGGAACAATGGAAATTTCGATTTTTAGAATAAAAACATTTACAGAGGACTAATGCCTATTATTGGTTTGTCTTCATTTAATAGAGCAAAAGAATGACAATAGAAGAAATAAAAGACATTATTAAGGATATTCCAACGGGAAGCAAAGGACTTGCAATGGGACACCCGATAAATGAAGATGTAAATTATCATCTTCAACAATTACTATTGAAATGGAAATTTGATGATGAACTTTTTAATGAAGTACTCACTGTCTTAGAAAGAAAAGTGCAGACAGTCAGAGAATATCAAAGGGGAGAATATAAAGGAACTATGTTTGAACACATGACTATGGAAAAGTGGTTAAGTCCTGCAAGAAAGGTAGATTGATTTATAATATATTAACTTTACAATTTATTAATCTGTAAGTAATATTGAATAGTTAGCAGGAGGGTAATTTATCGCTTAAATAGCTTGTGCAGCTACGGCTTTACTAAGAAGTCGTACAGTGCACAAGCCAGCACATTCAGAACTAGGGCTTGTAGTATTAACATAATATTCGTATTTTCTCCTGCTAACTATTCTTGTACAAAGATACAATTTTATAAGTAATATTGAATAGATGGTATCTTTACAATAAAAGGAGAGTAATGTTGCTACTCTCCTTTATGAGAATTAGAGGTTTGTCTAGTAAACCTCAAAGCCTTATTAGGCTCTTGCAATAGCTAACTTTGCTAGCTAAGTAACTGTTAAATTAGAGTTGGCCTTAGTACGAATTGGGCAATCCCAGCAACTCTAATAGACGTAGATTTAACATCTTGGTTAGCATATTGGGACAATAGACTACCTGCGATGCTGCGAATATTTGGTATCTATCTCGCATCGCTAAGTAATCTTCCGCACAAACTAGCTGTACTAGAAGTTATTACCATAGCTTCATTCTCCATATCGGTTTTACTAATAGTAGTTTATGAACCGTAATCACCCTACTATGAACCAACCACTATGGTTAGCTATTGCAAAGATACCATATTTTTATATATCAAAAGGTTACAAAAGAATATGGAAATTAGTAAAGAATTGCGAATATTAAGAGTTTTGGATGATATTGTCCTTGACTTAAAAGAAAAAGAAGAGTATGATATTATTAAGAAGCTGTATGAAGGTCTGTTAGAAGAAGGCATTATTCCGCCTATAGAAGATATTGAAAATAGAAAAATGCCTATTAACAGTATCGAAGGGCATTTATTATATCGTATCTATTTAGCTGCCAGAAAAAGCTGGATAAAAGAACGCTATATAAATCCAGAAGCTAAAGGCGAACCTTTTGAAGAGGGTTACTTTTAACATAATTAAACTTTGAAAATTCATTACTATTGACTATGATTGAAAAGAGGAGAGCTGCCAACTCTCCTCTTATTCAAATGTAAAAATCTACGCAGTTGTGCAAAAACTCTTCTATGAGCTATCCCGATACTAAGTCTGGACAAAATGCACAAGCAAAACTAACAAGGAGTTTAAAAAATGTTTTCATTAGCTTTCTTGTTTTAAGATTTTAAGTCTTATCTCTGTAATGAACAATCTAATATGTCAAAGACCGCCAATTACAAAGATAAGACTTTTTATTTTAAAGCAAGACAAACTAAGAGATTATAAGACAGATTAGTAATATTGAATATAGAAAATAAGTTGTGTCTTTGAAAAAGAAGTCTCCACTACTGGCAATAGCAGAGACTTCATGATGACTGATTACCTACTAGGTAAACTTCTACAATGTTCTCTTACAAATTCCCACTTGCCAAAGCGGAAACGCACGTAAGCACGAACATGTACAGGTTTGTCGCTACAACACTGGACTGTTTTACTGTTTTGAGACAGAGCTTCATTCTAACAGTTCTAAAAAGAATGAAGATGTCTATTGATTGGTTGTACCATATCTTTAACCCATTAGTTTACCCTCTGATTTTGTTTGGTTTACAGAGATACTGAAAGGGATTACAAAGATACAACTTATTTTCTTAGTTATAAATATAATAACATGGATAGAGTAAAGGTAAATGTGGGCGATAAGACATATAATTGTCAAGTTGCCAAGACAGAAGAAGATAGAAAGAAAGGTCTAATGGGAGTAGAAAATCTTCCTTAATAATCAGCAACATCATAAAAAAAGCCAGCCTATCCAATTACGGATAAGTTGGCTTTTTCAGTTCTAAACAAACATCTTATTAACTACAAAACTATGTGTTTCACAAGCATATTTAGAGATGCAGAGAACACAAAACAATAAGAGTAGATTTTTCAGCAGGTAGATTTTTGAGAAGAAATTGCTTTATATACCTATTGCAGTTTTCTATACCTATACGATATTATGCAATGGTAATACAATATATGAATACTTTTTCTGTAGAAAGAAAGCTACACTATACCATTATATACCATATCATTAGATAGGTAAAAAACTGATAGTCAAAAGCAAAACTATTAGAAAGAATCATTGCATAACAACATGATATTTACTAACTTTGTGGTGCAGTTCAAGGCTGCAAAGAGATTATTTATTTAATGTTGAATCTACATTGATATTCGCAAATGTGTAAACCGTAGTGTAAACCACAAGATAAATAGAAGAAAGAGACAGAAAGACAATAGATAACCGTAAGATTCGCTTGCTCAGCAGGTTGCCTTTGAAAGTCGAGCCGTAGGCGAGGCTTTTAAAGGTCTTGAGAGCACAACACTTTTAATGTTGGGGTCTTGGGTTCGAGCCCCAAGCGGATCACTTGAAAATCAAGCAGCTATCTAATCAGATAGCTGCTTTTTTCATTCAAATACTACGTTTTTCGCTTTCTGATGTAAACCGGAAATTCGTATGAGCGAAACAGTTAAAGTCTTGTGTTACAAGTCTAAAATCCTTAGTAATGGCGAATATCCGCTAATGGTATGCGTTTGCAAAGATGGCAAGCGCAAGTATCAAAGTCTGGGCATATTCATAAAAGAGGAGCTATGAGACTTCAAAACAACACACCAAAAACTAAATGCCCTAATCGGGAAAGAATAATCAGCCTAATCAATGAGAGAATAAGCGAGATACAGAAAACCGCTTTAGATAAAAGGATAGCAGGCAAATACTTTACGGCTGCAACCCTTGTTGAAGCCACAAGTACAAACAGCGTTGCCAATAAAACGGTTGATGAATACTTTCAGGCTTACATTCAGAATCTGAACAAAGAGAATAGAATCAGATATGCAGGAATGTTTAAAGTGCCCTATTCCTCTTTTATAAAGTTCAATAAGCATCTTGCCATTCCATACACACCGCACGCCACTCCTTTGCAACTACTGTAACGCTTGGACAAAGAGTTTCCAAAGAGGAAAAAAAGTGCTGAAGCACACAAAATCAACGACATTTGGGGTATTGACAAAATTTCCGTGTTGGTAGTCTAACCTAACGGTTCTTGTGGGAAGAAATCTTTAATACTACAATTCAATGCTTTAGCTATCTCATTCAACAGAGTAATGTTATACTTTTGTGGCCTTTTAATGTTCTCAACATGTCCGATAAATCCTCTATTAACATTTATATAATCAGCCAAAACAGCTTGAGAAACACCTAACTCAATCCGTCTTTCCCTAACCTTATCAATCACATACTGGTCAATTTTGCTAATCATACCTACAAATTAATTAATTGGTAAAGGAAAGATTATTTGAGAAAACGTTTGCAGGTCAATAAGACTGTATTATCTTTGCATAATCAAAATAGAGGCAACAAAATAGGTGTGGAGAGATAAAACCACTTATAAAACTGGCAAACTTATATTGTTACCAATATGATGATAGGTCTACTTTATAGATTCAGGCTTAAATAAAGAGGTCGGCCAAAGTAGATAACAAGGGGGATATTAGTGTTCCCCTTTCTTTTGATTGTCTTTTCTAGAACCATTTTACAATGTGAATTTGTTATTTTTTCCCGACCTTCAATCCTCCAGTCATAGCTTTCCTCGGCAACCGCATCAATTTCCTTGCTGGCGCAGTCTGTCTGTAAATTAGTAAGCTTGCCTTTGTCACGCGCGAAAGCTACAAGCCAGTTTACAAAATTACATTTACAAAACACAAATATTCCGTATATGTATTTGCAGCTGATTATCAAAGAACTACAAGATATCTATTTTCTGTCAACAAGAAGTTAGGAGTTTGTCGACAAGGAGTTAACTTCCTGTCAGCAAACTCTTAACTTCTTGTTGGCAGAAAGTTGGATATATTTCTATTATTTGACAAATGTAATATTACTATATTAGGAATCAACTGTTTTTTGATTTATATTTGCACCGATATGAATGAGTACGAACAGAAACTTGAATAAATAAAAAAACATGATTAAAGCAGACTTGCATATTCACTCCCATTATAGTAGCGATGGAGAGTTTAAAATTATTAATATCATAAACAAGTGTTTAGCTCAAAATATAGACACCTTCTCACTGACCGACCATAACTCCGTAAAAGGTGTCCAGGAGGCTGCCGACGGAGCACAACAGGCTGGCATCCACTTCATTCCGGGCATTGAAATAGATTGTAACTACGAAGGTGTCAACTTGCATTTATTAGACTATCATATTGACTGGAAATCCTATGATTTTCTTTTATTGGAAGAAGATATCGCCTCTAAAGTAATGAACTCATTCAGCGAAATGATCGACAACCTTCATCGATTAGGCTTCACCATAGAAGCAGATGCAGTTCTGGACCAAGCGAATGGAAAACTGCCATCGGGCGAATTGATTGCTGAAGTAATGCTAAACAGTGATATATATGCTTCTCCCCTACTGTCTCCTTATATGAAAGGAGGTAAAAGAAGCGACATGCCTTATATCAACTTTTATCTTGACTATTTCGCACAAGGTAAACCAGCCTTTGTCCCCATTCAGTATATGAGCTTCCGGCATGCCGTAGAAATGATTAAAGATAATGGTGGCATACCGATCGTAGCACATCCGGGACTTAATCTGAAGGGAAGGGAGCAGATTGCTGAGAAGCTATTGGACAATGGGGCTAAAGGTCTGGAAGTATTTAATAATTACCACCAATCGAATCAAATCAGCTACTTCGCATCTTTAGTGCAACGGCAGAAGGCAATAATGACCTGCGGAAGCGATTTTCACGGAAAAACGAAACCTCTAATAAACATCGGGCAATTCAACTTCGAAGGTCAGTTTGAAGATTATCTGAAAGAATCCATTTATTTGCATCTTTATAACAACAATAGTTCGTTAAGTTTTGAATTAACATAAAAAAGTAGGTCAAGTCCTGCAGATTCATTAAATTAAGGATAACCACATCTTCAATTATAAGATTGACGTGTTTAACGAACTATTGAAAAATAACAGGTGCCTCTAATTTAACCCATATTCAACCAAGGCGAACCATAGTCCATCCACTTAAAACGATGCATACTACCTAAATCAACTCTCATGATATATTCGTCTTCACCAATAAAATCATTTAAAATCTTTTCTGAAAATCCCCACCCACCGGAGGCACTCGCTTTTTCCAAGACATTGACAAGGGGATAAAATGTATGCATATACTCACCAGGCTGAAGATATTCCGCTTCACATTGAAGCATTTCTTTCGTATCGCATATAATCAAAAAACCTTTGCCTTTACTAAAGCTTCTTGCGCATTCCAATCGACCGGTAAAACTCGCAATTTTACCATCCTTACCAAGCCTATTGCACGTTCGAAATAAAATCGGTCGTGTTGTCGGCAAATAGTTCCGTAATACAATATCCCACACATCAAAAAAAGCCTTACTTTTTTCATCGGGTCCAGTAAGAATCCAATTACCAATAAATCCTACAGTCTGATCAGTTATCTCTGAGTTCTTTTCTAAGATATCAATCAAATTTTGAGCGATCTCTACTTTCTGTTTTTCTGATAATCTGTATTGAAATTTATCATTCATAAACTTTATAATACCTCATTGTCCTTATGTGCACAAAAGTAAGGAATAAAAAAAACATTCTTTCCTATTTCGTGAAGTTTTTCAAACGCCAGACAGGCTCCTTGCCGATAGAATTCAGGAAATAGTTTCAAAAAGTTAAATAAGGACAAACGCTTATCTTTTCCAAAATAGTTCGTACATTTGCCACATCTGACATATATGTCAGACTAATATATCTGATTCATTGTTAATATACCGAATCAGCAGAATACTATTATGGATACTTACAAAATCGGCCTCGATATCGGCTCTACTACCGCTAAAATAATAGTGCTGGACAAGAGTGAGAGAAATGTCCTTTTCTACAAATATGAAAGGCATCAGGCAAAAGTTCAGGAATGCCTACTGGCATTTTTCCACCAGCTGAAAGAACAGATGGGCGATGTTACTTTATCAATCAATATCACCGGTTCAGTAGGCATGGGAATTGCAGAAAAATACTCTCTGCCTTTCGTGCAGGAAGTGGTAGCGGCAGCCCAATATATTCGGCAGAATCATCCCGGAATATCTTCCATGATCGACATCGGAGGAGAAGATGCCAAAGTCGTCTTCTTCCAGAATAATCAAGCCACCGATTTACGGATGAACGGAAACTGTGCCGGAGGAACAGGGGCATTTATCGATCAGATGGCCATATTATTGGGAGTATCGATGGATGAACTGAACGGACTAGCTCTCCGGGCAACACGAGTGCATCCGATAGCTTCCCGATGTGGTGTATTCTGTAAGACGGATATTCAGAATCTGATAGCCAAGAATATACCGAAAGAAGATATCGCGGCTTCCATTTTCCATGCTGTAACGGTGCAAACCATCGTTACACTTGCACACGGATGTGATATTGTTGCTCCGATATTACTTTGTGGAGGACCGTTGACATTCATTCCGGCACTCAGAAAATCATTCGCCAACTATTTGCAGTTATCAGAGGAGAACGATTTTCTGCTACCGGAGAAAAGTAATCTTATTCCAGCCTGGGGAGCAGCACTGACAGAGAACTCCCGGAAAATGAAGATAACTGAGTTAACCGGACTTCTGGAAAATCTATCAGAAAAGGCATACCAGCCACAAAACAGCCTTCCACCTTTTTTTAAGGATGAAACGGAATATCTGCAATGGAAGGACAGGTTGGCACAATATGATGTGCAGCGGACGGAATTAACATCCGGAATACAACAGGCTACCATAGGAATAGACTCCGGCTCTACCACCACCAAAATAGTAGTGCTTGATGAAAATAACCGTATCCTGTACTCCTACTATCACGACAACAAAGGAAATCCGATAAAAGCCGTGGAAGAGGGATTGCAGAAACTGCATAAAGAATGTCAGGAAAAAGGGACGATCCTGCAAATCAAAGGAGGATGCTCCACCGGATATGGAGAGGATCTGATAAAAGCTGCTTTCCAGATGGATGCCGGTATCATTGAAACCATAGCCCATTACATGGCTGCCAAACATATAAATAAAGATGTATCTTTCATCCTAGACATCGGCGGACAGGATATGAAAGCCATTTTCACAAATGGCGGGATTATCAACCGGATTGAAATAAACGAGGCTTGCTCATCCGGATGCGGTTCTTTTATCAGCACCTTTGCACAGTCACTGGACTACAAAGTGGAGGACTTCGCCAAAGCGGCTTGTTTCTCAAAAGCTCCGTGTGATTTGGGAACACGCTGCACCGTTTTCATGAATTCCAAAGTGAAACAAGTGCTCCGTGAAGGGGCATCCGTGGCGGATATAGCGGCCGGTCTTTCTTACTCTGTCGTAAAGAACTGCCTGTACAAGGTGCTTCAACTTAAAAAGCCGGATGAACTTGGAAAACATATCGTGGTGCAAGGTGGAACCATACGCAATGATGCCATCGTACGAGGTCTGGAGAAGCTGACAGGAAAAGAAGTATTCCGTAGCGATTGTCCCGAATTAATGGGTGCTCTGGGCTGTGCACTTTATGCAAAGCAACTTAAGACGGCCGAAGTAACAAATCTGGAAGATATGATGCGTCAGGCCCAATTCACTTCCCGACAGGTTCAGTGCAACGGATGTGAAAACCAATGTGCCATCACCCGGTACACCTTCGGCAGTGGAGAACATTATTTCTCCGGCAATAAATGCGAAAAGGTGTTTACCAATAAAGGGAATGTTTCGGAGAAAGGCGTAAATGCTTATGAAAAGAAAATCGAATTTCTGTTTGACCGGCAAGTAAATATAGCCGCTCCACTACTGACCATAGGTATTCCCCGCTGCCTGAATATGTATGAAGAATATCCCTTCTGGCATTCTTTGTTCACTGAGTGTGGCATCCGGGTATGCCTGTCGGATGCTTCGACGTTCAATAAATATGAGAAGGCGGCCAATATGGTAATGTCCGACAATATCTGTTTCCCCGCAAAACTGGTGCACAGCCATATCCAAAACCTTATCGAATACAAAGTAGACCGGATATTTATGCCGTTTGTCATATTCGAAGAAATCGATAAGCAACAACAAAACAGTTACAACTGCCCCATTGTGTCCGGATATTCACAGGTTATCAAGAATGTCCAGACAGATAACTTACCGATTGACCATCCGGCCATCACTTTCAAGGATACAGGATTACTGTATAAGCAATGCCGTGACTACCTGAGCACACTGGGCGTACAAGAGCAGGTAGTAAAGAAAGCATTCGACCATGCACTGAAAGCACAAGACGCTTTTGAAAAAGAACTTATCGCCTATAACCGGCAAATAGTTGAAGAAGGAAATAAAAAGCAGAAGCTGATTATTCTCCTTGCCGGACGTCCATATCATTCGGACCCGTTGGTACAACATAAGATTTCGAATATGATCAGTGCTATGGGCGTTTATGTAATTACAGATGATATCGTCCGTCATCAGGATATTCCACTGAAAGAGGTGAATTTTCTGGCTCAATGGGCATTTACCAACCGTATTTTGAAATCAGCCAAATGGGCAGCGCAGCAGGGAAATCACGTGCAATATATGCAGCTGACTTCTTTCGGATGTGGACCGGATGCCTTTCTGATAGACGAAATACGCACTTTACTGAAGCAGTACAATAAAAATCTTACTTTATTGAAGATAGACGACGTTAGTAACACCGGTTCCATCAAACTGCGTGTACGTTCGCTGGTAGAGAGTCTGCACATCAGTTTGCAACAAGCTGAAGAGAGACAGGTACAGAAACCTTTATCCCTCCCTCTTTTCACCAAAAAGGACAGAAAGAAGAAGATTATCGCCCCATTCTTCACCCCTTTTATATCACCACTTATTCCTTCCATTTTTAAAGTGGCAGGATATGAAATGGAGACTCTGCCCATAAGCGATGAATGCTCGTGCGACTGGGGTTTGAAGTATTCCAACAATGAAGTTTGCTATCCGGCTACACTGATTGTGGGTGACATCGTGAAAGCTTTTAAGGAAGGACGATATGACCCGGACAACACTTGTGTAGCCATTACGCAGACGGGAGGGCAATGCCGTGCCAGCAACTACATCTCTTTAATAAAAAAAGCATTGATAGAAAACGGATACACTCATACTCCCATTCTGTCAATAGCATTCGGCAGCGGAATAGATAATCAGCAACCGGGCTTCAAAGTAAATTGGCTGAAAGTATTGCCAATAGCGCTTGCCGCTGTTCTATACAGCGACTGCATAGCTAAATTCTATTACGCCGCCGTTGTCCGTGAGAAAAAGCCGGGACAGGCAGCTAAATTAAAAGATATGTACCTGGAAGCGGCAAAGCCTCTTATCCTGAAAAACAGACCGGAAGATTTGCTCAGTTATTTATCTCTGGCAGTTGACGAATTCAATCAGATCTGTCAGCAAAAATCACGCCCTAAGGTGGGTATGGTAGGAGAAATCTTCCTAAAGTTCAATCCTTTTGCACAAAAAGATATCACCACATGGCTCATAGACAGAGGTATAGAGGTGGTTCCTCCATTGATGACAGACTTTTTCATGCAAAGCTTCGTCAATATGAAAGTAAACCAGGATAGTCATATAAAAAAGAAATATATTCCTGATTTCGCTATCGACTGGCTTTATGAAAAAGTTCAGAAACAAATTGATAAAATCAACAAGATAGGAAAAGCCTTCCTGTACTTTCAACCCTTTGAAAATATTTACGAGAAAGCGGAAAAAGCCAAGCAGGTTATATCGCTGAACACGCAGTTCGGTGAAGGCTGGCTGATTGCCGGAGAGATGTCGTCTTTTGCCAGTCAGGGTATTAATCATGTCATCAGTTTGCAACCATTCGGGTGTATAGCTAACCATATTGTGGAAAAGGGAATAGAAAAACGTATAAAGTCTGTCTACCCTCAGATAAATATATTATCTTTAGATTTTGACAGTAGCGTCAGCGATGTGAATATCACCAATCGCCTGTTACTTTTTGTTGATAACATAAAATAAATAAGACCATGGGAGCTACAGAAAACAATGAGTTGGAATATCAAATAATTGAAACAGCGAAACAGCTTTTTATAGAAAAAGGCTTCGTTGAAACCAGCATGAGTGATATTGCCGCAAAAGTAGGAATAAACCGTCCTACCCTACACTACTATTTCAGGACAAAAGACAGAATGTTTCAGGCTGTATTCGGTTCGATAGTGATGTCGCTATTACCGAAAGTACAGGAAATAATACAGCAGGAACTGCCGTTCATAGATCGCGTAAGTCTTATATTGGATAAGTATATAACACTCTTCACCGAAAACCCTGACATGCCAAAGTTTATATGCGGGGAAATACAGCGCGATGTCAACCACCTGCTTGATGCAGCTAAGGAAATGCAGTTTGAAGAAACGTTCCTGATAATAAAGGAACGACTGCTCATGGAAATGGAAGCAGGCAGACTAAAGAAAGTACCCATACATACAGTATTCATAACTTTCTATGGTTTGCTTACTTTTCCTTTGATTACAAAAAATTTGATCACCAGCATATTCCTGAAAGATACTACCGATTTTTCGGTTTTTATGCTGGAGTGGAAGCAATATATTCTTTTTCACTTGATGAATTTGCTGGGTATTGAGAAGGGAAATTGATTGTTACTCATATACATAACCGATAAAAAAAGTATAGTATGAAAACGATTCGAATTATTTTCTCCTTATTGCTGATAACTGCAATGAGTATGCCTACTCTTTCGGCACAAACTAAGAAAGAGAAAAAAGAACTGAAGAAGCAGGCCGTTGAAAAACTGGTCACATCCGGGAAGTATAAAATAAATGTAAACAGAGCTCTTCCTGCACGAGGACGGTCTGTTACACTAACTTCACCGTACTCTGTGGAAATAAAAAATGATTCCGTTATATCTTATCTGCCTTACTATGGGCGTGCTTACTCTATTCCTTATGGCGGTGGAGAAGGGCTAAACTTCAAAGCTCCACTCACCGACTATAAGTTGGAGTGGGGCAAGAAGGAAACAGCCAAGATAAAGTTCTCTGCACGAAGTGAGGAGGATAAGTTCGATTTCAGTATAGACGTTTTCAGTAACGGATCATCTACGATATTCGTGAATATGCAGAACCGTCAGTCCATCAGTTTCCAGGGAGAACTGGATATGCCGGAAGAAATCAATCAATGATTACCTTTGTACATGATATCTTTTTAAATTTATGTATAAAGAATACCAACCCTGCGCACTACTCTCTCCCTATATAGACAAGTATTGGGAATTCAAAGGGAATCCGGAGTACGGAATGCGTATCAACATACTTCCTGATGGATGTACAGACTTTATCTTCACCCTTGGAGAAGCAACACAAGCGGTGAATAGCAGTCTGACCATGAAGCCTTATCGTGCTTATTTTATAGGTCCGATGAATAGCTATTCGGAATTGGTAGCGTATGCGGAAACGGTTCACATGTTAGGGGTTCGCTTCCTACCTTGCGGACTATCCCGTTTTATCCGTCTGCCACTGCACGAACTGACTAACCTGAGAATCAGTGCAGACGAAGTAACCTGCTTTTTCGATACTTCTTTTGCAGAAAGGTTATGCGAAGAAGACTCTTTAGAAAATAGGATAAAGATCATAGAAGAATTATTTATCAAATCTCTTTATAAACACGACTTGCCGATAGATCCGCAGATTGTATTTGCAATAAAACAGATTAACCGGCATCAGGGAAAACTGCCCGTGCAGTCATTGATGGAGGATATTTGTCTGTGCCAGCGACAATTTGAACGCAAATTCAAGATGAACACAGGTTATACCCCGAAAATATACAGCAGAATCATGAAATTCAAGAACGCGGTGGATTTATTAAGGGGCACTACCAGTGACAATCTGCTCTCTACTGCTGTCCATGCAGGCTATTATGACGTGCCGCACCTCTCAAGAGAAATTAAAAGGTTATCCGGCAATACTCCCTACTCTTTCCTTTCTATTCCTCTGACAGAAGAAGATGTCACACTGACTTACGTAGAAGCATAAATGTCGTTTTTGTACAATGCAGGAATATCTCCGACTACCTATATTTGCACCATTCAATTAACAAAACAAATTCTGCATTATGGAAACAATGAGAGAAAAAGCCGCACAAATGTTGCGCGAAAGTGAAGTAGTCGTTCTGACCTCAGTAAATAAAGAAGGATATCCACGCCCCGTACCTATGAGTATGGTTAAATCCGAAGATATTTCAACAGTATGGATGTCAACCGGAAGCGACTCCGTGAAGACCGAGGATTTCCGCAAGAATCCGAAAGGCGGACTATGCTTCTATGCACAGGGAAACAGTGTTTGCATGACAGGTGATGTGGAAGTAATCACAGACCAAACTGTAAAACAAGAGCTTTGGCAAGACTGGTTCATCAATCATTTTCCCGGCGGACCGACCGATCCCAACTATGTAATACTGAAATTTACAGCAAACCACGCCACTTACTGGATTGACGGAAAGTTCATCCACAAGAAAGTTTAATGGAGCCCTGCGAGAGAGATAAATCTACCGGAAACGAATCCAATAAAGAATATAAATTCATATATTTGTGTCTACTATAAAACAGACTTATATATGAAACTCAAAACTTTATTATTTCTGTTCATCTGTCTTTCATTAAGTGCCTGCAAGGACGATGACAACGAACCGGGTGGAAACGGTAATCGGCCCGAAACACAGGCATGGATAGAGGATACTATGCGGGAACATTATTTCTGGTACAATGAAATACCGGCTTCTGAGAAACTGAATTATGCCAACGAACCGGAAGCTTTTTTCAAATCCTTATTATCGAATAAAGATGGAAAAGACCGCGGAGCAGGTCATCAATATTTCTCATATATAGAAGAACTTACGGGAGGAAATACCCGTAGTTCTATAAATGAGAGTTATTCATACGGTTTTGAATTTACCGGCATTTATGCTGATAAAGCACATCAGAACATACTCACTCTTGTACTGTATGTTGTAGAAGGGTCACCTGCTGACGAAGCCGGTTTGAAACGAGGTGACTGGATCACGAAAATCAATGATAACGCAGTGACAGATGCTAATTTTCCATCACTATCGGGAGGAGAAGCCTGTTCATTGACTATAGCCAAATGGGACCCGGATACAGAAAAGTTTATTCCCCAGAGTGAGAAAATAGATATGCCGTCAGCACGTCAGGTAGAAGATGATCCGGTATATACATGGAATGTCATAGAAAGAAAAGGGAAAAAGATAGGATATCTGCTTTACAATCATTTCACTACCGGAAAAAGTGATGGTGACACATCTTATGACGACCATTTGAAAGCACTTTCGAGCTCTGAATTCAGCGGAGTAGATGAATTTGTTCTGGATTTACGATACAATAACGGTGGAATCCTGTCGTCAGGTATACTGCTGTGCACGATCTTCCAGCCTGCAAATCGAGTTGGCAGCAAATTAGGACACCTCCAGTATAATGATAAACAGAAAAACAGAACAAGAGATTTCTATACCAGCAAGGAGGTTTTGGAACCAACAGGAAAAAATCTGGATCTGAAAACCTTGTACGTATTGGTGAGCAGTTCTAGTGCGTCTGCCTCGGAGATGGTAATCAATTCTTTAGAGCCTTTCATGAATGTAGTAGTGATTGGTGAGACCACCGTAGGAAAAAATGTCGGTTCACTGGAATATACAAGTGATGATAAAAGATGGGAAATGCACCCTATTGTATGTCAGATATATAACTCTGCAAACTTCACTGACTATGCAGATGGAATAAAGCCGGACGTAGAACTCGACGAGGCATTCACTTACATAGACTCCCAGACCGTGTTACCCGTTGAAATGTTTCCTTTAGGAGATCCTAACGAACGTTTGTTCAAAGCCGCCATCGACCTGATTAACGGAAACACTACAATCAGCCGAAGTTTGGATGTGCCTACAGTAGCCTATAAAAAAGCCCCATTCAACTCTATAGACAGAAAAGCAACCGGCAGCGTGATTATTAACAAATAATCCGTAAATTTGCGGCCCGAAATTTAGAGACTGTAAAGAATGCAAGGAACAAAGAATCTGACTAAAGGTCCTATAAACCGTCAACTATTCAATCTGGCGATACCTATTATGGCTACCTCCTTCATCCAGATGGCATACAGCCTGACGGATATGGCATGGGTAGGTCGTATAGGTAGTGAAGCTGCTGCCGCTGTTGGTGCAGTAGGAATATTGACGTGGATGTCCGGTTCCATAGCCTTGTTAAACAAAGTAGGTTCGGAAGTCAGTGTAGGGCAATCCATAGGGGCACGTAATGAACAGGATGCCCGACAGTTTGCTTCGCACAATATCAGTATTGCCCTGCTCATCTCCATCTGCTGGGCTGCTTTGCTATTCTTGTTTGCCAATCCCATCCTGCGCATATTTGAACTGAAAGAGCATATCACGGAAAATGCCGTGACTTACTTACGGATTGTCTCAACAGGACTGCCTTTCGTGTTTCTATCCGCCGCCTTCACCGGAATATACAATGCAGCAGGGCGAAGCAAAACACCCTTCTATATCAGCGGCACAGGATTGATTCTAAATATCATACTCGATCCGCTTTTCATCTTCGGTTTCGGCTGGGGAACGGTAGGTGCAGCACTTGCCACATGGTTGGCCGAGGCTACGGTATTCGGTATATTCATCTATAAGCTACGCTATAGGGATGATCTGTTGGGTGGATTTCCCTTCCTGACACGTCTCAAGAAGAAGTACACCCGGCGTATATTCAAGTTGGGACTTCCGGTTGCCACACTGAATACTTTGTTCGCTTTTGTCAACATGTTCCTTTCACGTACAGCTTCGGAACAAGGTGGACACATTGGTCTTATGGCCTTTACCACCGGAGGACAAATAGAAGCCATCACCTGGAATACTTCACAAGGATTCTCTACCGGACTAAGCACTTTCATTGCACAGAACTATGCCGCCGGAGAGAAGTCGAGGGTAAAAAAAGCCTGGTACACCACTTTATGGATGACGTCCATATTCGGTACACTGTGTTCTCTGCTGTTTATCTTTTTCGGAAGCGAGGTATTCTCTATCTTCGTACCTGAACCGGAAGCATTTCGTGTAGGTGGTGACTTCCTGCGCATAGACGGTTATTCACAACTCTTCATGATGCTGGAAATCACCATGCAAGGGGTCTTCTACGGATTAGGAAGAACGATTCCTCCTGCCATCATCAGTATATCATGCAACTATATGCGTATTCCCGTAGCACTATTCCTGGTATACATGGGAATGGGCGTAGACGCCATATGGTGGGCTGTAAGTGCAACAACTATAGCCAAAGGAATTATCCTTACCTCGTGGTTTATATTGATAAAGAGAAAAATACTCTAAAAATGCAGAACAAAAGGCCTAAACATAATAACTATTAGAATTGTTATATAACTAACTTTGCATTATAAACATAGTAACATTTTAAAAGAATAAAGTATGAAAAAGGTTAAGATTAGTGTGCTGCTGTTGAGCGGTGCTATATTATTAGGAAGTTGCAGCACAATGAACAACACTGCCAAAGGTGGTGTAATAGGTGGTGGATCGGGCGCTGCTGCCGGTGCCATTATCGGTGGATTGATCGGTAAAGGCAAAGGTGCGGCTATTGGTGCAGCAGTAGGTGCAGCAGTAGGTACGGGTGCAGGTGTTGCCATCGGTCATAAGATGGATAAGAAGGCTGCCGAAGCTGCCAAGATTGAAGGTGCACAGGTAGAGAAAGTAACAGATACCAATGGTCTTGCCGCTGTAAAGGTGACTTTTGAATCAGGTATCCTGTTTGGCTTCAATTCATCTACATTGAGCAATACTTCCAAGTCTTCTCTGCGTGAACTGGCCCAGATATTGAAAGAAGATCCTACAACAGATATTGCAATCGTAGGCCATACGGATAAAGTAGGTACGTATGAAGCTAACATGAAGGTTTCAAAAGACCGTGCATATACCGTAGAGAATTATCTGCAAGATTGCGGTGTGTCTCCTTCACAGTTCAAGAAGGTGGAAGGCGTAGGCTACAATCAGTATGACGACAGCATGTCAGCCAGCCAGAATCGCCGCGTAGATATTTATATGTACGCCAGCGAGCAGATGATTAAGAATGCAGAAGCAGGCAAGTAAGTTACGAGCTACAAAAGGCTACGAGCTACAAGTTATTGCGCTATCAGTCCGAAAGGCACTTGTAGCCTGCAACTTGTACTCGTAGCTTTTTAACATTAAAAACCACGACAATGAGTATAAAGAAAGTCTTGCGGATAGTCCGCAACCTGATACTCTTTTTCTTTATTTCCACTATTCTGGCAGTGATGGTGTATCGCTTTATCCCTGTTTACACCACTCCCCTCATGGTAATCCGCAGTACCCAGCAACTCTTCAAAGGCGAAAAGCCGGTATGGCATCATACTTGGGTTTCTTTCGATAAGATCTCCCCTCACTTGCCGATGGCAGTTATCGCTTCGGAAGATAATCGCTTTGCCACCCACAACGGCTTCGATTTCGAAGAGATAAAAAAAGCCATGAAAGAGAATGAAACCCGCAAACGGAAACGGGGTGCCAGTACTATTAGCCAACAGACCGCAAAGAATGTATTCCTTTGGCCGCAATCCTCATGGGTACGAAAGGGATTCGAAGTTTATTTCACCTGGTTGATAGAGCTATGCTGGTCGAAAGAACGGATTATGGAAGTCTATCTCAACTCCATCGAAATGGGACAAGGTATTTATGGAGCAGAAGCTACCGCCAAATATAAGTTCCATACCACTGCCGCCAAACTGACTGCGGGACAATGTGCATTGATAGCGGCAACACTCCCCAATCCGATACGTTTTGATTCGGCGCATCCGTCAGCTTACATTCTGCGGAGACAGTCGCAAATCCTGAGATTGATGAAATTGGTTCCCAAATTCCCTCCGGTAGAAAAGAAAGAAGTCAAGAAGCAGAAGACTGAGAAGAGGAAAAAGAAATAATCTGTGTATATTTGTATGCTTAATATGGTAAGGAATGAAAAAAGTCTTGTCGCTATTCTTGATTTGTATCATCTGTTGCAGGGTGCATGCCCAGCGTACGGAGGTTTATAATCAGCATATACATACGGTGCAGGTCATTGCCAACAATGATTATATGTCGCCTGCCGTCATCCGGCTGGGAGAGAATGAAACTGTAGAAATATCTTTCGACCACCTGACTCACGATTACCACCGCTACCAGTACATCCTCACGCACTGCAATGCGGACTGGACCCCTTCGGATCTTTCCGAAACAGAATACCTGGATGGTTTCAATGACAATCCGATAGAAGATCATGATATTTCCGTCAATACTACCCTGCCCTACACGCATTACCGTCTGACACTTCCTAACGACCAGGTACAACTGAAACTTTCGGGTAACTACCGTCTGACGGTTTATGACGATGCGGAGGGAAAGAATAAGCCGGCTTTCACTACCTGCTTCCGGGTATTGCAAAAGGAGGTGAACGTATCGGCACAAGTCAGCAGTGACACTGAGATAGACCGGAATAAGACGCACCAACAGGTGAGTTTTAGCATTCAGTATAAAGGATATCCTATCCGCAATCCGCAGAATGAAGTCAAAGTACACGTTTTACAGGATAATCGTACGGATAACTGGGTAACGAATCTACATCCTTCCTATATTGGTCCCGATCAGCTACGTTACGAACATAACCGGGCCTTGATATTTCCTGCGGGAAACGAATACCGGCGTTTTGAAATGGTGAGCACCCGCTATGCCTCGCAAGGTGTGGAGAGTATTCGTTATCATGCTCCTTACTATCATGTCACACTCCGCCCGGACGAGCCTCGCTTACTAAACTACAGTTACGATCAGGATCAGAACGGACGCTTCGTAATACGATATGACGAGGCAGTAGATAATGCTACGGAAGCAGATTACTTCTTCGTCCATTTCTCTCTGCTATGGGAGAACCCGCTAACTGAAGGGAACTTCTATCTTCAAGGAGCTTTTACTTATGATAATTTTAATGAAGAGAGTCGGTTGAAGTATAATGCAGAAACGCATGCTTATGAATGCACGCAATTGCTGAAACAGGGAGCGTATAATTATCAATACTTATATGTGACTCCCGGTACCATCGCAGGAAATACTGCACAGGCAGAGGGAAATTTCTATGAGACAGAGAATGAATATCTGATCCTTGTTTACCACCGGGCCTTTGGAGAAAGGTATGACAGGCTGATCGGGATGCAACAGGTGAAATAGTTACGAGCTACAAGCTACAAGTGTTTTTCAGCGTAACAGCGCAGCTACTCGTAGCTTGTAGCTCGTAACTATCTAATATGCATGTCCTCCATCTTTCATTTCCTTTTCACTAAGCTTATGTATATCAATACTTCTCCAAGCATAGAAGATATACGCAAGAACAAACGGAACCAGGAAGGAAACATAGAACATTACCCTCAGCGTAAACTGGCTGGAGCAACTGTTTGCCAACGTCAGTGAACTCTGCAAATCATTGGTAGAAGGATAATAAGCCGTATTATTATATCCTGCAACCAACAACAATGCAAGTACCGCCAGCACCGTACCTATGCCCGTAAACCAGATACCTTTATCAAACTTTGTCTTCAACAAACTCTTTCCTATACCGAACAGTACCAACACCACTCCTATCAGGAACAGCACCAATACCAGCGGCATTTCGATAAAGTTCGTCAGATACTTATACGGTTCCATAAAGACTTCACCCGTCTCCGGATTCACCGCATATCCATCTGCCAACAGCGTGCGGATAACAAACGACAGGAAGAACACCAGGAACAACACGGAATTACCTATCAACGAACGCCGGCTACGCGCCACCAGATCCTTATCATCAATATTATTAATAAAGTAAAGAGCTCCCAGAATACGAGCCAGGAAGAACACTGCCAACCCAAGCACTACATTCCATGGATTAGTCAACGCATCCAGACCATGCCAACCATTTGCCCAATGACTGATAACCGGCATCACCGTATTCGTCATATTCCCCTTATCGATATAAAACTCCGAACCGGTGAAAAACGTAGCCACCGCACCACCCAGCAGCACCGGACCTACTACTCCATTAATCACCAGGAATATACGGTATGTATTCTTTCCCAGCAGATTTCCCGCCTTGCTCTGGAACTCATAGCTGACAGCCTGCAACACAAAGCTGAACAGAATAATCATCCAAAGCCAGTACGCACCACCAAAACTCGTACTATAAAACAATGGGAAAGATGCAAAGAACGCACCACCAAACGTTACCAGCGTAGTGAACGTAAACTCCCACTTCCGCCCGGTAGAGTTAATCATCATTTTCCTGTGCTCTTCCGTCTTGCCCAGGCAGAAAATAAGCGAATTACCACCCTGCACAAACAGCAGGAATACAAGAAGGGCTCCCAGCAATGATACCACGAACCACCAATATTGTTGTAGAAAAACGTAGGTCATAAGATTTATAATTTATGATTTATAATTTATGGGGGATGATTTATGATTTATAGAGAATAGAGTATGATTTATACCACGCCATAATTCCGCATGGCATAAATCTTAAATCATAAATCTTATAAATCTTCTCCTTCCGGTCCTTTCTTTATCGCTTTCAGCAAGATACCGATTTCGGCTATCAGCATGACGGTAAACAATACCAGGAAGATGAAGAATGTTGTCTGCACGGAGCCGACATCTAACTTTGAGATAGCTGCATTTACAGGCAGCATATCCTGTATGGCCCATGGCTGACGCCCACATTCGGCAACCACCCATCCGGCTTGTCCGGCCAGATAGCCCAATGGAATAGTCAGCAGAGCTACCCAGTGCATCCATTTCATTTTTGACAAATCCCGCTTGTATGCCAAGAACAATACAACTATAAAGAATAGTATAAAGTATCCGCCCAACATCACCATCACGCGAAATGCATAGAATGTCAGTGGCACATTAGGTACTAGGTCATTTACATCCTTAATATATCCATAACCAAAATAAGCTACATTTTCCTTCAACACCTTGGCAGCTTCCACAGCTTCGGCATCGTTATCCGCAGCCTGTGCGGCACGATAAGCTGCCAGCGCACCAATCGCTGTTTTCCCGCGTTCTATCTTCTCCTCGGCAGAAAGTGCCTGTGTTCCATCCTTCAATTGATAACCACCCTCAATAAGATCCGTGATACCGGGCACGAATCCATCCAACTTCCTTTCCGCCAGTAATGAAAGCATCTTTGGTATCTCTATTCTGAACAGGAAAGGATCCTGTCCGTCATTATAAGTCTTTTTTTCAGGATTCAGCATACCGATGGCAACCAATCCGGCCCCCTGCTGCCCCTCATAATATCCTTCCATGGCGGCCAGCTTCATCGGTTGCGTCTGTGCCACCTGATAGCCCGAACCGTCTCCCGTCCATGCAGAAAGCAGAGCCGAAATTAAACCTACCCAGGCAGCTATCTTTATGCTGGACAATGCGAACTTCTTATTCCGCTTCTTCAGCAGAAACCAGCACGCCACGCCTACCACAAACACGGCACCCAGCACCCAGCCGGACAACACCGTATGGAAAAACTTATTCACCGCCGTAGGCGACAAAGCCACTGCCCAAAAGTCCACCATCTCATTTCTCACTGTATCCGGATTGAACTCCATCCCCACCGGATTTTGCATCCATGCATTTGCCACAAGTATCCACCAGGCCGAAATCGTAGCACCAAGTCCCGTCAGCCAGGTAGATGCCAGGTGAAACTTCTTGCTCACCTTGTCCCAGCCAAAGAACATGACCGCAATGAAAGTAGCCTCCATAAAAAAGGCCAGAATGCCTTCGATAGCAAGCGGCGCCCCGAAGATATCGCCCACAAACCAGCTGTAATTGCTCCAGTTGGTTCCGAACTCAAACTCCAGAATCAGTCCCGTCGCCACGCCTATGGCAAAGTTGATACCGAATAGTTTCATCCAAAACTTGGCGGTGCGTTTCCAAAACTCATCACCCGTACGATAATACATAGTCTCCATGATACCCATGATGACTGCCAGCCCCAGCGTGAGCGGCACAAAAATCCAATGATAAATAGCGGTCAGTGCAAATTGTGCCCTCGACCAGTCAATCAGAGAAGTGTCGATGTGTTCAAGCATAAGAAATCGAGTTATAGTTATTAATTGTTAGTTGCTTTACTCAGAAGTTAAAGGAGTTATTGCTTTACTCAAGGCGGATCACCAATAGCACGGTGGATGAGTTCCCTGCCCACATACTCTTCTTTATCTCCGCCTACGGCCGGCGTATTCAGATAATTGGGAAAGAAGAAAAGGCGCAATATGAAGAACATGATGAAGAGTTTCACCAGAATAATGAACCATAAGGTTCTCCCAAGTGTCATACCTCGGAAACCATCGACGTAAAAACGCCAGATTTTCAGGACTGTATTCTTCATAATAGAAAATTTATAATCATTACAAATATAAAACTTTTATATATTAAATAACAAATAAAAGGGCAAAAAGTTAGTCATCGACACAAAAAAGCATTCCGACGACAAAAAATTCAGAACTGTCTATCTCTTTTGCGGGGCATTTTCCGACACTGTATCTTCGCAAGCGTTAAACAATATAGCATAACGAAGATATGAGAAACGTAAGAAGATTGACAGTGATAACACTCTGCGTAGCAAGCGCCTGTGTCGGCAGCACGACACTGCGGGCACAGGACGCCGCTCCCATTGCATCGCAAGAGTTGACGGCATCCGATGCCGCTCCCGAAGCTGACACTGCACTTCCCGCTCAGTGGGATTTGCAGACTTGCATCGACTATGCCTTGCAACACAACATCACCCTGAAGCGTAACCGTATCAGTGCGGAAAGCGCAGAAGTAGATGTAAAAACGGCCAAGGCCGCTCTTTTTCCCAGCCTCTCGGCAAGTATCAGCCAGCGCATTGTGAACCGCCCGAACAGTGAAAGCGGTACCATCATCAGTGGCGACAATATCACCAGCAGTAGTAGTAAAACCTCGTACAACGGCAGTTATGGCATTGATGCCAACTGGACCCTTTACAACGGTAGCAAACGTCTGAACACCATCAAGCAACAGCAACTGAACAATCGCATCGCCGAGCTCAACGTTGCCGAGAGTGAAAATTCCATCGAGGAAAGCATCGCACAGATATATGTGCAGATACTCTATGCTGCCGAAGCTGTGAAAGTGAACGAAAATACACTTGCCGTCAGCCAGGCCGAACGTGACCGCGGACAGCAATTGTTGGAAGCCGGAAGTATCGCCAAGAGTGACCTTGCGCAACTGGACGCACAGGTCAGCACAGATAAATATCAGTTAGTGACGGCACAAGCCACCCTTCAGGACTACAAACTACAACTGAAACAACTACTTGAACTGGATGGTGAAAAGGAAATGAACCTCTATCTGCCCTCACTGGGAGATGAGAATGTATTGATACCCCTACCCACCAAGACGGATGTGTATCAAGCCGCCCTCACTTTCCGCCCGGAGATAGAGTCGGGCAAACTGAACGTTAAGGCATCCGAACTTGACATCAGCATCGCTAAAGCGGGATATATTCCGACATTAAGCCTCAGCGCAGGTATCGGTACAACGAATGCCAACGGCAACGACTTTTCCTTCTCCGAACAGGTAAAGAATAATTGGAACAACTCACTGGGACTGACCGTAAGTATCCCCATCTTCACCAATCGTCAGACCAAGAGTACCGTGCAAAAGGCCCGTCTGCAAAAGCAGACCAGTGAACTGGACTTGCAGGATCAGCAGAAGACTTTATACAAGACCATAGAAAGCCTCTGGCTGGATGCCAACAGTGCACAGCAGCAATATGTTGCCGCTGCCGAGAAATTGCGCAGCACGCAAACCAGTTACGATCTGATTCAGGAACAATTCAACTTGGGCATGAAGAATACCGTGGAACTGCTGACTGAGAAGAATAATCTGCTCAACGCACAGCAGGAAACACTGCAAGCCAAGTACATGGCAATACTGAATGCACAGTTGCTCCGCTTCTACCAAGGCGAAGGTATACAGTTGTAACCGCATGATGTAAACAAACCTGTATGTCAGCATAATTCAGATATATAATATATCATTCAACGAGATAAGAAATATAAGGTATGAGTAAAAAGAAAATTATCAGCTTAGCGGTCGGAGTCATTATTGTAGCCGGCATAGCTATTTGGGCATTTGGTGGACAAGCCAAAAAGCGGAAAGTGGTATATGAGACGGCCACCGTAGACCGCGCCAACATCTCCAATTCCGTGACGGCCACAGGCACTATCGAACCGGTGACCGAAGTGGAAGTAGGTACACAGGTCAGCGGTATCATCGATAGATTGTACGCAGACTATAACTCAGTAGTAACCAAGGGGCAGCTCATTGCCGAAATGGACAAAGTAACCCTGCAAAGCGAATTAGCATCGCAAAAGGCTACTTACGACGGTGCCAAAGCCGAATATGAATATCAACAGAAGAATTACGAACGTAACAAAGGATTGCATGAGAAACAACTCATCAGTGATACGGATTACGAACAAAGTCTTTATAACTACCAAAAAGCAAAGAGCGCCTTCGACAGCAGTAAAGCCTCTCTGGCCAAAGCAGAACGTAATCTGTCCTATGCAACCATCACCTCTCCTATCGACGGCGTTGTCATCAGCCGCGACGTGGAAGAAGGACAGACAGTAGCTTCGGGGTTTGAAACCCCGACCCTCTTCACCATCGCTGCCGACCTGACACAGATGCAAGTAGTAGCTGACGTGGATGAAGCTGATATAGGCGATGTGGAAGAAGGACAGCGTGTTAGTTTCACGGTAGACGCTTATCCGAATGATGTGTTCGAAGGAAAAGTGACACAGATTCGTCTGGGAGCCACAAGCAGTTCAAGCAGCACCACTACCACCACTACGGTAGTTACGTATGAAGTAGTCATCTCCGCCCACAATCCGGACTTGAAACTGAAACCGAGGCTGACGGCAAACATCACTATCTACACTCTGGATAAACAAGGAGTACTGAGCGTTCCGGCAAAAGCACTGCGCTTTACGCCTGCTGTTCCACTGGTAGGACCGAATGCAGTGGTTAAAGATTGCGAAGGTGAGCATAAAGTCTGGACTCGTGAAGGTGACACATTCACTGCACATCCGGTCAGCATAGGTATCTCTAATGGAATTGTCACCGAAATTACAGGCGGTATCAACGAAGGTACACAAATAGTATCCGATGCGGTGATTAGCACAGGTGCCGAAACCACTATAGCCGAAGGACAGGGAGATGGCGAAAGAAGTCCTTTCATGCCTGGCCCTCCGGGAAACAATAAGAAAAAGAATAGTAAATAACCAGCGTAGCGCTGGAGCAAGGTTTCCTTTCGGCGTGCAAGTAATTTTTCATTTATTCAACGAAACAATTCCGAAACAATGAGCAAAACAGTTATAGAATTACAAAATATCCGGCGCGACTTTCAGGTGGGCGATGAAACGGTCCATGCCCTGCGCGGCGTCTCCTTCTCCATCACCGAAGGGGAGTTCGTGACCATCATGGGTACGTCCGGCTCCGGTAAGTCAACGCTGTTGAACACCCTAGGTTGCCTAGATACTCCCACCAGCGGCGAATATCTGCTAGATGGCATATCCGTGCGCACCATGAGCAAACCTCAACGAGCCATCCTGCGTAACCGGAAGATCGGCTTTGTCTTCCAGAGCTACAATCTGTTGGCAAAGACCACTGCCGTAGAGAATGTGGAATTACCCCTGATGTACAACGCCTCCGTCTCAGCAGCCGAACGCAGGCAACGCGCCATTGAAGCCCTGCAAGCAGTGGGGCTCGGCGACCGCCTGGAACATAAGTCGAACCAGATGTCCGGTGGACAGATGCAGCGTGTAGCCATCGCCCGTGCCCTGGTGAACAACCCTGCGGTAATCCTTGCCGATGAAGCAACAGGTAATCTGGACACACGTACTTCTTTTGATATATTGGTTCTCTTCCAGAAACTGCATGCCGAAGGACGTACGATTATATTTGTCACCCACAACCCCGAAATAGCTCAATACAGTAGCCGGAATATCCGTCTGCGCGACGGGCACGTGACGGAAGATACGGTGAACCCGAAAATCCTCTCAGCGGCAGAAGCTCTGGCAGCGCTGCCAAAGAGTGATGAAGACTAATAAATCCGCTACAAGCTACCAGCTACGAGTTACAAGTAGCTGCGTTATCATGCTACAAAGCACTCGTAACTTGTAGCTTGTAGCCCGTAACTCAAAAAACAATGAACGGAACAAACCTTTTCAAAATAGCCCTCCGCGCCCTTGCCAACAACAAGCTTCGCGCCTTCCTCACCATGCTGGGTATCATCATCGGTGTGGCGTCCGTCATCACTATGCTCGCCATCGGGCAAGGCTCAAAGAAAAGTATTCAGGCACAGATCGCGGAAATGGGTTCGAATATGATTATGATTCATCCGGGGGGTGATATGCGTGGCGGTGTCCGCCAAGATGCCTCATCCATGCAGACACTAAAACTGACGGATTACGAAGCCCTGCGGGATGAAACCAACTTCTTGGCAGCCATCAGCCCCAATGTATCGTCCAGTGGACAGCTCATTGCAGGAAACAATAACTATCCTGCCTCTGTAAACGGTGTAGGCACCGAATATCTCGAAATCCGCCAGTTAAGCATAGAGAGTGGCGAGATGTTTACCGAAGCAGACATTCAGAGTGCTGCCAAAGTCTGCATCATAGGTAAAACCATTGTGGACAACCTTTTCCCGAACGGACAGGACCCTATCGGACATATCATTCGTTTCAATCAGGTGCCCCTACGTGTAGTGGGCGTACTTAAAGCCAAAGGCTACAACTCCATGGGTATGGACCAGGACGAGATCGTACTGGCACCTTACACCACAGTAATGAAGCGTATGCTTGCCGTTACCTACCTGCAAGGAGTCTTCGCCTCTGCCCTCTCCGAGGATATGACGGATTATGCAACGGATGAAATCACCACCATCCTGCGCCGCAACCATAAACTGAAAGAGAGTGATGACGACGACTTCACCATTCGCAGCCAGCAGGAACTCAGCACCATGCTGAACTCCACTACAGACCTGATGACAACACTCCTGGCATGTATCGCCGGCATCTCCCTGGTAGTAGGTGGTATCGGTATCATGAACATCATGTACGTCAGCGTGACGGAGCGTACCCGTGAAATCGGTCTGCGTATGTCTGTCGGCGCCCGTGGGGTGGATATTCTCTCACAATTCCTGATTGAAGCCATCCTTATCAGTATCACAGGTGGTATCATCGGAGTCGTCATTGGCTGCGGAGCCTCATTCATCGTAAAGAACGTAGCCCATTGGCCCATCTACATTCAGGCATGGAGTGTATTCCTCTCCTTTGCCGTTTGTACGGTCACCGGTGTATTCTTCGGCTGGTATCCGGCTAAGAAGGCAGCGGATCTGGACCCGATAGAGGCAATAAGATACGAATAAAAGGGATTAGCGGTTAGTGATTAGTGGTTAGTTGGGAATTCCACTACGCTGCATAGCAATTAATCACTAATCACTAAACGTTAATCACTAAAATTAATTATTTTTGTAACATGATTATGCAAGACTCCCAAACCCGCCGGATTGTAGAAGTTCTCATCCATATCATCGGATGGGGAATCGTTTTCGCTTTCCCGTTTCTACTGATGAATCGTAACGGATTTACGGTAAGCTGGGTAGACTATTTACGTCATGGCAGTGCGGTTCCGGTATCATTCCTGATCGTGTTCTACATAAACTACTGTTTCTTCATCCCCCGTTTCTTATTTGAGGGACGCATCAAGCAGTATGTATTACTGAATCTTCTGCTTATACTTTGTACAGCTGTCGGCGTACACTTCTGGCAAGATTTCATCTTCCATACGTATGTGAAACCTGAAGCTCACAAACGTCCCGGACCTCCTAGCTGGATCTTCATCCTACGCGATGTTTTCTCAATGGTTCTCACCGTAGGACTAGCCGCCGCCATCCGTATGAGCGGCCGTTGGGTAAAAGTAGAAGCCGCCCGCCGGGAAGCCGAGAAGAGCCGCACGGAAGCGGAACTGAAAAACTTACGTAACCAACTGAACCCGCACTTCCTGCTCAATACCCTGAATAACATCTATGCCCTTATCGCCTTCGACAGTGATAAAGCACAAGCCGCCGTTCAGGAACTAAGCCGCCTGCTGCGCCACGTCCTCTACGACAATCAACAGAATTTTGTCTCCCTTGGCAAAGAGATGGATTTCATCCGCAACTACATTGAACTGATGCGCATCCGCCTCTCCGCAAACGTAACCGTAGAGACGCAAATAGATGTTCGTGCCGATAGTCGCACGGAAATAGCCCCGCTCATTTTCATCTCCCTCATAGAGAATGCCTTCAAGCATGGCATCTCTCCCACTGAGCCCAGTTTTATCCACATCCATTTCTGTGAAAAAGCCGGTCAGGTATGCTGCGAAATAACCAATAGCTATCATCCCAAAAGCCAGGCGGACAAAAGTGGAAGTGGCATAGGACTGGAGCAAGTGCGGAAACGCCTGGAATTAACCTATCCCGGCCAGTATGAATGGAACCAGGGAGTAAGCGACGATGGAAAGGAATATAAATCGGTTTTAAGTATTAGGTATTAAGTGCTGTGGTTATAAACAGATACTTAAAACCTAATATCTAATACTTAAAACCTAATACCCTAATACTTAAAATCCATATTATGAATTTGACTTGTGCCATAGTAGATGACGAACCTTTAGCTTTAGATTTACTGGAAAGCTACGTCAACAAAACTCCGTTCCTGACACTGAAAGGAAAGTATTCCAGTGCCGTACAGGCTATGAAGGAACTGCCGGATAAGCAAGTGGATTTGCTTTTCCTTGACATACAGATGCCTGAACTTAACGGGCTGGAATTCTCTAAAATGGTGGATGCACATACCCGCATTGTTTTTAGCACCGCTTTTGAGCAATACGCCATTGATGGTTATAAAGTGAATGCTTTGGATTATCTACTAAAGCCAATTTCTTATGTAGATTTTTTACAGGCAGCTAATAAAGCCGTACAATGGTTTGAACTCCTGCAACAGCCTAAAGAAGAAATAGAAAGTATATTTGTAAAAAGTGATTATAAGCTGGTACAAATAGAACTTAAAAAGATACTTTATGTAGAAGGTTTGAAGGATTATGTTAAAATTTATACAGAAGATACAGTACGACCTATTTTATCGCTTATGAGTATGAAATCGATGGAGGAATTATTACCAACATCCCGTTTCATGCGGGTTCACAGATCTTATATTGTACAGAAAGAAAAAATAAGAGTTATTGATCGGGGACGAATAGTGTTTGATAAAACGTATATCCCTGTCAGCGATAGTTATAAACAGGTATTTCAAACTTTCCTAGATAAAAGGAGCTAGGAAATAACATTCATTTGTCGATAAAATATCTGAATCTGTCGACAAAACATAATTTCCTATTGCATATTAAAAAATGTTTTTTTACCTTTGCATCGAACAGATAAAGGAAGTTGTGAAACTTCCCCCAATAGAATAGTTTAGTTAAGTCTAGTTTAGTTTTTGTGTGAAGCACTTCCTCCGTGAGCGAACGACAGGAAGTGCTTTTTTTATTTACTGTTCACTAAAAAACCATCAAGCATATAAATTCCTAATATTCAAATAATTTAGATTTTAATTTATACGAACGAGGACTTTTATTTATAACAAGTAAAAAAGGAATAGGGATATTTCTTTCAAAATTAGCTTTCTTTGCAGACATAAGGGCATTGAATAAAAGACCTAAAATATAATTATAGTTATATAGTATTTCAGTTTTGATCATGAAAGGTTAAAACTGTTTGTTTGTTTTGCAGAAATGCACCCTTTCTAAGCGTAGTCAGGGTGCATTTATTTTTTTTAACCAAAGTCTATATTATTTAATTCCCAAGAACAGGAAAGGTTTCGTAGCAACAAACTCCTTGGCAGTATTTCCCGCATATGTTTTACCGGAAAGAAGATTCAACTTCCTGACAGGTGCTTCCTCTGAAAAATCCACATCCTTAAAGTCGACCCAAAATACATTGGGATATAAAGTAGACTCAAAGTAATAGACTTTATTTTTCTGATCGGAAACCGTTCTCCATCGGGTTGAAGAAATATTCGGCTGATCAGGAGTACTGATACCGAACGGAACAGAAGTATTGCGTATCACACTGAATACACTGGCCAAAGCTGTACGGGTATCTTCTGTTTTAGGAATGGCATTAATATAGAAGGAAGCTCTCACGAAACGGTCGGCAGCACGATTGGTACCCGGCAAGAAAGTGGTTCCTCCGATATTCTTCCAGTAATCATCAAGCGCCAGCTGCTGATCAAACACAGGTGAGTTTGTCATTACCTGATATGCTCTGTTATGATGAATATTCAACTTTCCGTCTATATACTCAAAAATAGCGTTATCACCTGTAGCGTCCGAAATGGAAAGATGAAGGGTAGCCATACGCGTACCGTCGGGCATCATGTCCGACACTACATCGAATGCATTCTTTTCTACTTCGGCAACAGCCTCATCCACCGTTGCAAAATTATCAAGCATATATTGCACCCAAGCAGCTATGGATAAAGAGGGTTTTCCACCATTCCATTGAGGATAGGAGGATTCTGCAAGCCACAACAGGTTGGCTACTAGTCCTTTTTCGTTCATACCGTCAGTGCTGCTTATATCATAAGCCGAAGTGATCACACTGCCGTATTTGGATTTCCAACGCATCGGGTCTTTCCCTACTTCTCCGTTACGCTCCATCCCCCGCGGAAAAATCCAAAGATTACTATGGGGATCTTCTTTCCAATCCATAGTACGGCCTGTTATTATCATCTTATTATCACCCTGGTAGACTACACGGGTACATGCATTAGCACGGTTGTGAGGTATTATCGATAGGATAACCAGAAGTGCTGCAATTAAAAACATATTGGTCTTACACATAATCATTTGATGTTAAGTTGTTAGTAAGTATAAATAGAAACAAATAAATATCTTGCAAAGTTCTTGGAAAACACAGAAGAATATTATACGGAAATAAATATTAAAACCGAAAACAAACTGCAAAAAATACTGTTGGAAGGGGAAACTTAAAAACGATAACAGTTATGAATTACGGTATTAGTATCCTTTTCAGGGCTATCCCATTGCTGATGGCTCTTTTTTGTTTCGGCTACGGAGCCTTTGTACTCGACATGGGGACGGACACGAACCGATTCGTTGCGGGACCTGTGGTCTTCTCTTTAGGAATGATATGTATTGCACTGTTTGCTACGGCAGGCACCATCATCCGGCAGATTATCCACACGTATAGTACAGCGGCAAAATATGCTCTGCCCATCATCGGCTATCTGGCTGCCGCGGTGTGTTTCATCGGTGGAATGACGTATATTAATGATGGCAGTACGGTCGCCCATTTCGTTGCAGGGCATGTAATCTGCGGAGTAGCTTTCATTGCTGCATGTGTAGCCACTACCGCCACCTCTTCCACCCGCTTCACCTTCATCACGCAAAATTCCAAGAAGACTGACCATGCCGTACCTGCCAAGTCATTCTCTTCGGCACAGGCGGACATACTCATCATTCTGGCTGTTGTGTTCGCCGTCATCACATGGGTTTGGGCATTCTGGTTATTGGGACAAAGTGATATCCACACCGCTTACTATGTGGCCGGACACGTAATGGCGGGACTGGCATGCATCTGTACGAGCCTGGTTGCACTGGTTGCTACCATTGTCCGGCAGATACGCAACTCTTATAGTGGTGCCGAACGGAAATGGTGGCCCGCCCTTGTATTGGTGATGGGTACACTGAGTATCCTATGGGGACTTTGGGTGTTGACGAATGCCGACCCAGGCAAGTCTTCCACCGGATACATTATGATAGGTCTGGGTTTAGTTTGTTACAGTATATCCAGCAAAGTAATTCTGCTGGCTGTTATTTGGCGGAACGTCTTTAAGCTGGCGAACCGAATTCCGCTCATTCCGGTACTCACCGCGCTTACCTGCCTTTTCCTCTCTGCTTTTCTGTTTGAAATGACAACGCTGAATGATGCCTACTTTGTTCCCGCACGCGTATTGGCGGGATTAGGCGGCATCTGTTTCACGCTGTTTTCCATCGTCAGCATCCTGGAAAGCGGAACGTCCAATTGATAAATCACTCTTTTATAAATCACTACCATGGATGGGCTGGGGTTTCGCCAGCTCATCCATAAACACTTCCACATTCCAGGCATGGTGTGCCACATAAGCCGCCGGACCGGTATCACCCGAATCCAAAATATCGCGCACGACATTGGACTTGTTTCTGCCCGTCACAAAGAAAATCAGTTGCTTGGCATTAAAAATCAAACAACCGGTCATAGCTATACGCTTCTGACCATTATAGGGATTTACGCTTACCTCATAAGGATGGAAAGAAGAAAGTAAATACTCCTGGCCAGGGAATATGGATGAAGTATGCCCGTCTTCTCCCGCCCCTAGCAGAACAATATCAAGAGCCGGAAAGCCATGCCAAAGGGGCACATTACAACGCACTACGCGGGAATAGCTATTTGCTTCATCATCGGGATCATTGCTGCCATCGATAGGGAAAATATATTCCTCGGACATCCCCACTTCATCCAGCAGCAGCCGGCGCATATTACCATAATTACTCTCCGAATCTTCGGCAGGTACACAACGTTCGTCTACCCAATAGATACGCATGCGACTCCACGGAGTGGTGTCCTTAAACTCTTCCGCCCACAAATCAAACATGAGAGAGGGCGTGCCGCCTCCACTAAATGCTATGTGAAAAATCTTCTGCGGCTCTTCCTTCATCAAACCAATGAGGTGCCTGATGAGAGCGCGTGCCGTTTCTGCTGCTGTACTATAGATATAAGTTTTCATAACTCACAATATTGATCAGTGTTCGTTAGGTTCTTACACGGATTGGTCCAGTCGGCACCATGTTCGTGCATCATAGCTTCACTTTCCAAAGGTCCCCAAGTTCCGACAGGATACCCGTAAAGAGGCGCATCGGGATATTCATTCCAATAGCGCAGCACGGGATCAAAGAAACGCCAGGAGGCCTCGACAGCATCACTACGGGTAAAGAGTGTAGGATCACCCTGAATGCAGTCTTCAATCAGACGGGCATAAGCATCGCCCGTAGCGTGTCCGCCCAGTTGGTCGTAACTGAAGTCCATCATCACTTGCTTCACATCGAATCCCGGTCCGGGAACTTTCATGCCGAACTTCAGCACAATGCCTTCGTTGGGTTGCAGACGGAGGATTAGTTTGTTAGCCCGCGGACAGTGTCCGCCATGGCAATGAAACATCTGATGGGGCGTTTCACGGAAGTGCACTACAATTTCCGTCACCTTGGTAGGCATCTGCTTTCCTGTGCGGATATAGAAAGGTACACCGCTCCAACGCCAGTTATCGATACCAATCTTCATGGCGATGTAAGTTTCAGTGCGCGAATCTGCGGGAACATTCCTCTCTTCACGGTAGCCCTTTTTAGAACCGGAAGCGGTATATTGTCCGCGGACTATATGTTCATTCAGATCTTCATCAGTCAGAGGTTTCAGTGACTCGTAGACTTTTACCACTTCGTTACGGAAATTATCAGCAGTGAAAACGGCGGGAGGCTCCATGGCAGTGAGGGCCACCAGTTGGATAAGGTGGTTTTGCACCATGTCGCGCAAAGCACCTGTACCGTCATAGAAGCCGCCACGCTGTTCAATACCGAGGTTTTCGACAGCAGTAACTTCTACATAATCAATGTAATTACGATTCCACAACGGCTCGAAGATGCCATTGGCAAAACGGAAAGCAAGGATATTTTGTGCCGTCTCCTTGCCGAGGAAGTGATCGATGCGATAGATCTGAGACTCCTCAAAAACGGAAGCATATATATGGTTTAGTTCTTGTGCCGACTTCAGGTCGTAGCCGAAAGGCTTTTCGACAATGATGCGGGTATGTTTACGATTCAATCCGGCTGTTTTCAGATGTAGAGGGATGACGCCATAAAGTGAGGGCGGCGTAGCGAGATAGAACAGTAAATTGTCCGGTTTCTTTTCACCGGTGATTTCCTGCAAACGGCTGTCCAGGGTTCCGTAACCTTCTTCTATGGCAGGGTCCATACTAAGGTAGTGCAAATGAGTGCAGAACTCTTTCATTCCCACTTCGGCCGGTGTGACAAAATGTTCCAGCTCGTTCAGGATGTAGTCGCGATAAGTTTCATCTGCGTAGTCGGTACGGCCGATACCGAGAATGGCAAATCCTTCGGGTAAACGATTATCCTTATAGAGAGAGTAGAGTGCCGGCATCAGTTTGCGTTTCGTCAAATCGCCCGAAGCACCGAATATGATCATTACAAATTTACTCATTTAATTTAGCGGTTAATGGTTAGCGATTAGTGATTAGTGATTAGCGGTTAGTGATAAACGGTTAGTGATAAGTACCATGCGGTGCGACAGCGCAGCCCACTAATCACTTATCACTAACCCTTAATCACTACTTACACATTATAAGTACCTGATTTTGTATCTCCGCCATGTCCGGTCCAGTTTTCATGGAAGAACTGTCCGCGGAGTTCATCGGTACGCTCAAAGGTATGTGCACCGAAATAGTCACGCTGAGCCTGAATCATGTTAGCAGGGAGCTTCGCAGATACCAGCGAATAGAAATAATTCAATGCGGAAGAGAAAGCCGGAACCGGCAGTTCTTCTTTCATCGCATGGGCTACGAGATGCTTCCAACCGGAAAGCAACTCTTTGATTTCTTCCCGGAAATAAGGAGCGAGCAGCAAATGTTTCGGCTTCTGCTGTGCTTCAAAAGCAGCAGCTATATCATTCAGGAATATACTGCGGATAATACAACCTCCGCGCCACATACGGGCAATGGATGCCAGATCGAGATCCCAACCGAAAGATTCGGACGCCTTTTGCAACACGGCAAACCCTTGTGCATAAGATACCAGTTTAGAAGCATACAAAGCGGAATAAATATCATTCACCAGTTCCGATTTGTTATAAACCACTTGTGAGCGCTGGCAGATGAATTGTTTGGAAGCTGCCTCACGCAGATTCTTCTGTGCTGAAAGACTACGCTCAAAAACAGCCGTTGCAATCAGTCCCAGGGGCATACCCAATTCCATTGCATTGATAACGGACCATTTACCGGTACCTTTCTGTCCGGCAGTGTCCAGTATCTTGTCAATCAGGTAACCGCCCGCCTTATCCTTATGACGAAGGATATTGGCTGTGATTTCTATCAGATAGCTACGCAACTTACCCTCATTCCAGTGGGCAAAGACGGAAGCCATTTCTTCATTATTCAGTTGCAGAAGATTCTTCATCACCCAGTAGGCTTCGGCAATCAACTGCATATCACCATATTCGATACCATTATGTATCATTTTAACGAAGTGTCCCGAACCGGCCGGACCAATCCACTCACAGCAAGGAGTATCATCGGCAGCACGTGCAGCAATACTTTGCAGGATAGGCTTTACTTCATCCCAGGCAGTAACGGAACCGCCCGGCATAATAGAAGCACCGTTCAACGCTCCTTCTTCACCGCCCGAAACACCGGCACCGACAAAACGAAAACCTTTCGATTCGGCCAATGTCACACGACGATTGGTATCTTCATAGTTTGAGTTGCCTCCATCTATCAAGATATCTCCCGGAGAAAGATGCGGAAAGAGTTGTTCCATCAGTTCATCTACGGCACTGCCGGCACGCACCATCATCATGATTTTACGCGGGGTGGAAATGGACTCTACAAAGTCAGGAATTTCAGTGTATCCTTCAATACTTTTCCCTTTGGCACGACCATTGATAAAGCGTTCTACCACACCTTCTTCCACTCCCGGAACAGTACGGTTAAACACGGACACACGCCATCCCTTGTCCGCCATATTCAAAGCTAGATTCTCCCCCATCACGGCAAGTCCGATTAAACCGATGTTTGTCTTTTGTCCTTTTTCTGTCATAACTTGCATTTTTTTGTTATTGTTTCATTGAAATGGAAACAATATGTCAAGGACATTTGTTCGTATGAATTTCGAATAAAAATGTTACTTTTGCAAACATAACTCTATTTCAATGGAGAAACTTAAATTCAGTCTTATGAAAAAAATACATATCGGGTTACTGCCGCGTATCATTATAGCCATCGCATTAGGCATTCTTTTTGGAAATTTTCTTCCCGGAGAATTGGTACGCCTGTTCGTTACATTCAATGGCATCTTCAGCGAATTTCTGAATTTCTCCATACCGCTGATTATTGTGGGATTGGTTACCGTAGCTATTGCCGACATCGGTAAAGGCGCCGGGAAGCTGCTGTTGATTACCGCACTGATAGCCTATGGGGCAACCCTGTTTTCCGGTTTCCTCTCTTATTTTACAGGAGTAACGATATTTCCTCACCTAATAGAACCCGGTGCCCCGCTGGAAGAGGTCAGCGAAGCACAAGGTATATTGCCATTTTTTTCAGTTGCCATTCCACCGCTCATGAATGTAATGACGGCACTGGTACTAGCATTCACTTTAGGGCTGGGACTTGCCCAATTAAAAAACGATACACTGAAAAATGCAGCACGTGATTTTCAGAATATCATTGTCCGTATGATCAGTGCAGTGATCCTGCCGCTGCTTCCTATTTATATATTCGGTATATTCCTTAATATGACTCATTCGGGACAGGTATTCGCTATCTTAATGGTATTTATAAAGATTATTGGCGTAATCTTCCTGCTACACATTTTCCTGCTGGTGTTTCAATATTGTATCGCTGCGCTGTTCGTTCGCAAAAATCCCTTTAAGCTATTGGGCCGGATGCTGCCTGCTTATTTCACGGCTTTAGGAACACAGTCATCCGCCGCTACTATTCCCGTTACCCTGGAACAGACAAAAAAAAATGGCGTGTCACCCGATATTGCAGGATTTGTTATCCCTCTTTGTGCTACGATACATTTATCAGGCAGCACACTGAAGATCGTTGCATGTGCCCTTGCTCTGATGATGATGCAAGGCATACCTTTTGATTTCCCCTTATTTGCCGGTTTCATTTTTATGCTGGGAATCACGATGATAGCCGCTCCGGGAGTTCCCGGTGGTGCCATCATGGCATCCTTAGGCATCCTGCAATCCATGCTTGGCTTCGATGAATCGGCACAGGCATTGATGATTGCACTCTACATTGCAATGGATAGCTTCGGTACCGCCTGCAATGTGACGGGAGACGGAGCAATTGCACTGGTGGTGGATAAGATTTATAAGTAACAAGCTACAAGTTGTTTGTAACCCATAGCGCAGCTACTTGTCACTCGTAGCTTGTAGCTCGTAGCTAATAAGTTTTGTATTCTCGTAAAAAATAACGAATTTTGCCCTCGCAAAACATAATCAATAAAGAAGCCTACAATATGAAAACAGCTTTAATTTCCGGAATAACAGGTCAGGACGGTTCCTTTCTCGCCGAATTCTTATTACAGAAAGGATATGAAGTACACGGTATTCTCCGCCGTTCTTCTTCATTCAATACAGGGCGCATCGAACATCTGTACTTCGACGAATGGGTACGCGACATGAAGCAAAAGCGCACCATTAACCTGCATTACGGTGACATGACGGATAGCAGCTCGCTGATCCGCATCATCCAACAGGTACAGCCGGACGAAATATATAACCTCGCTGCACAAAGCCATGTAAAAGTATCTTTCGACGTACCGGAATACACCGCAGAGGCAGATGCCATCGGCACGCTGCGTATGCTGGAAGCTGTCCGCATCCTCGGCATGGAGAAAAAGACAAAGATTTACCAGGCCTCCACTTCAGAACTTTACGGTAAAGTACAGGAAGTCCCCCAATCGGAAACAACTCCTTTCTATCCCCGCAGCCCGTACGGAGTAGCCAAACAATACGGCTTCTGGATTACAAAGAACTACCGCGAAAGTTATGGTATGTTTGCCGTAAACGGTATCCTTTTCAATCACGAAAGCGAACGCAGAGGAGAAACATTCGTAACCCGCAAGATTACGCTGGCCGCCGCCCGCATAGCCCAAGGTTTCCAGGACAAACTGTATCTGGGTAATCTGGATGCACGTCGTGACTGGGGATATGCGAAAGATTATGTAGAATGTATGTGGCTGATTCTTCAGCACGATACACCGGAAGACTTCGTGATCGCCACAGGCGAAATGCATACCGTCCGCGAGTTTGCCACCCTTGCTTTCAAGGAAGTAGGCATCGAACTGTGCTGGGAAGGTGAAGGCGTAGAAGAAAAAGGTATCGATGTGCAAACGGGAAAAACGCTTGTAGAAATAGATCCTAAATATTTCCGCCCTGCCGAAGTGGAACAGCTGTTAGGTAATCCGACAAAGGCCAAAACTCTTTTAGGCTGGAACCCGAGACAAACCAGTTTTGAAGAATTGGTGAAAATCATGGCAGCACACGATATGAAGTTTGTGAAGAAGCTATATCTGAGATCACTTGAAAAATAATATATAAAAATCAGAACTATAATGTTAGACAAGAACGCCAAAATCTACGTAGCCGGACACCGTGGTCTGGTAGGTTCCGCCATCTGGAAAAACCTGCAAGATAAAGGATATACCAATCTCATTGGCAAAACCCACAAAGAACTCGATTTGCTGGATGCCGTTTCCGTACGTAAATTCTTTGATGAAGAGCAACCGGAATATGTATTCCTTGCCGCTGCTTTCGTTGGCGGCATCATGGCAAACAGCATTTACCGTGCCGACTTCATCTACAAAAACCTGCAAATACAGCAAAATGTCATCGGTGAAAGTTTTCGCCACAATGTGAAGAAACTCCTCTTCCTGGGAAGCACCTGCATCTATCCGCGTGATGCTGAACAACCCATGAAAGAAGAAGTGCTCCTCACCTCTCCGCTGGAATATACCAACGAACCATACGCCATCGCCAAGATTGCCGGACTGAAAATGTGCGAGAGTTTCAACCTGCAATATGGCACGAATTACATCGCCGTAATGCCTACCAACCTCTATGGTCCGAATGACAACTTCGATCTGGAACGTAGCCATGTGCTCCCTGCCATGATTCGCAAGATACATCTGGCTCATTGTCTGAAGCAAGGCGACTGGGATGCAATATGCAAAGACCTGAACCAGCGTCCGGTAGAAGGTATCAACGGCAGCAGTAGTAAGGAAGATATCCTTACCATCCTTGCCAAATACGGTATCAGCGACAGCGAAGTGAAATTATGGGGTACAGGCACACCTCTTCGCGAATTCCTCTGGAGCGAAGAAATGGCAGATGCCAGCGTCTTCGTCATGGAGCATGTAGACTTCAAAGACACCTACAAACAAGGTGATAAAGATATTCGTAACTGCCATATTAATATAGGTACAGGTAAGGAAATCTCTATCCGCAAACTGGCCGAACTGATAGTTTCCACCGTGGGTTACCAAGGTCAGCTGACTTTCGATAGCACCAAACCGGACGGAACCATGCGCAAACTGACTGACCCCTCGAAACTGCACGCTCTGGGCTGGCAACACAAAGTGGAGATCGAAGAAGGCGTACAACGCATGTACAACTGGTATTTAGGAAAATAAAAGTAAATACTTCATTAGCCCTGGTCATATTTTAATATACCGGGGCTAAAATGTATACTCCTCCCGCTTTTTTCTGCTAAAAATTTGCATTCTTTCTATAAAGCCTTATATTTGCACAATTTTCAACTAAATGTGCAATATATAATATCATGGAACAAAGTTTTATCGCCTATATCGAGAACAGCATTAAACAAAATTGGGACCTGGATGCCCTGACCGATTATAATGGGGCTACCCTGCAATACAAAGATGTAGCCCGCAAAATAGAGAAAGTACATTTAATCTTCGAAGCAAGCGGCATCAAGAAAGGAGATAAAATTGCCATCTGCGGACGTAACAGTTCACACTGGGGAGTTACTTTCCTCGCTACACTGACCTACGGTGCAGTAGTCGTTCCTATCCTTCACGAATTCAAAGCGGATAATATACATAACATCGTAAACCATTCCGAAGCTAAATTACTATTTGTGGGCGACCAGGCATGGGAGAATCTGAACGAGGCTGCCATGACCATTCTAGAAGGTATCATCCTGATGACGGATTTCTCTATCCTGATATCCCGTACGGAAAAGCTGGATTACGCCCGCGAACACCTGAATGAGCTGTTCGGAAAGAAATATCCAAAGAATTTCCGCAAGGAACACATCGAATATCACAAAGACCAGCCTGAAGAACTGGCAGTAATCAATTATACTTCCGGTACGACGAGTTATTCAAAAGGCGTAATGCTGCCCTATCGCAGCCTATGGTCGAATATAGCATTCGCATTTGAAGTATTGCCACTGAAGGCCGGAGATAAGATTATCTCCATGCTGCCGATGGCGCACATGTATGGGTTGGCATTCGAATTCCTGTACGAGTTCGCCGCAGGATGTCAGATATACTTCCTCACCCGTATGCCAAGTCCGAAGATTATCTTCCAGGCATTCTCGGAAGTGAAACCACACCTTGTAGTAGCTGTGCCACTTATCATTGAAAAGATTATTAAGAAGAATGTACTTCCCAAACTGGAAACGCCGACTATGAAGCTATTGCTTAAAGTCCCCATTATCAACGACAAGATCAAAGCAACCGTACGCGAAGGAGTAGTCAGTGCCTTCGGCGGACGTTTTGCGGAAGTCATCGTAGGGGGTGCCGCTTTCAATCAGGAAGTAGAACAATTCCTACACATGATAGAATTCCCCTACACGGTAGGTTACGGAATGACAGAATGCGGACCGATCATCTGTTACGAAGACTGGTCACGCTTCAAACCGGGTTCCTGCGGCAAGGCCGTCCCCCGTATGGAAGTGAAAATTCTTTCTCCTGATCCGGAAAACATACCGGGAGAAATCGTATGCCGCGGACCTAATGTCATGCTGGGATACTATAAAAATGAAGAAGCCACCCGTGAGGCTATTGATGCAGACGGTTGGTTGCACACCGGTGACCTTGCGCTGATGGATGCCGAGGGCAATGTAACCATCAAGGGACGCAGCAAGAACATGTTGCTCGGTGCCAGCGGACAGAATATCTACCCCGAAGAAATAGAAGACAAGTTGAACAACCTGCCGTATGTTGCCGAAAGCATCATCGTACAGCAAAACGAAAAGCTTGTCGGACTGGTATATCCCGACTTTGACGAAGCTTTTGCACATGGTCTGACCACTGCGGACATCGAACGTGTTATGGAAGAAAACCGCGTTGCGTTAAACGCAGAGCTTCCGGCATACAGCCAGATATTCAAAATGAAAATCTATCCCGAAGAATTTGAAAAAACGCCCAAACGCTCCATCAAACGGTTCTTATACCAGGAGGCGAAGGGATAAGATAAAGAAACTAACCTTTATAAAGTATCATCTCAAATGAAAAACGAATTATTACTGTCTGCTGCCATATTGCCCATGTGTGGTATGGCAGGAGAAGCGATTGCGGCATCTCCGGCAAAGGGAGCGCTAAAAGAAAAGCAACGTCCGAACATAGTTCTGTTTTTGGTTGACGACATGGGATGGCAGGATACTTCGCTGCCTTTCTGGACTCAACGAACGCATTACAACGACACTTACCGCACACCGAATATGGAACGCCTGGCGGCACAAGGGAAGATGTTCACACAAGCATACGCTTGCAGTATCAGCTCTCCTACCCGGGTCAGTCTTTTTACGGGTATGAATGCTGCGCGGCATCGCGTGACAAGCTGGACATTACGCAAGAATACAACGCATGAACAACCGGACTCTGTGATGATCTATCCGGAATGGAATGTAAATGGTATTTGTCAGGAACCGGGAATCGAACGCACTACACAAGTCACTACGCTTGCACAAGTGCTTAAAGAGAACGGATATCAGACCATTCATTGCGGTAAAGCCCACTTTGGAGCAAATGATACTCCTGGAGCTGATCCGCTGACGATGGGCTTTGAAGTAAACATAGCCGGACACGCTGCCGGTTCACCGGCCAGTTACTACGGCAAGAATAATTTCGGTAATAAGCCGGACGGGAAAAGTCCGTTGGCAGCAGTTCCGGGATTGGAAAAATATCATGGTACAGATACCTTCCTCAGCGAAGCACTTACACTGGAAGCGATGAAGGCTTTGGATAGTGCACAACAAAAGGATGAACCATTCTTCTTATATATGGCTCATTATGCCATTCATACGCCTATACAACCGGACTATCGCTTCTATCAGAAATATCTGGATAAAGGACTTCCACCCGTAGAGGCCGCCTATGCCACCCTCATTGAAGGGATGGATAAAAGTCTGGGAGATCTGATGGACTATCTGGAACGCAACCATCTGACAGAAAATACAGTCATTCTTTTCATGTCCGATAATGGCGGACTGGCTGCACATACCCGTGCCGGAGAACTGCATACACAGAATTACCCGCTTAACAGCGGAAAAGGTTCCGCCTACGAGGGCGGTGTACGCGAACCGATGATCGTGAGCTGGCCCGGTGTAGTAGCTCCGGACACTAAATGTGGAGATTATCTGATGATTGAAGATTTCTACCCGACTATTCTTGAGATAGCAGGTGTCCAGAAGTACACTACCGTGCAACAAAGGGATGGTATCAGTTTTATGCCGTTGTTGACAGGAAAGGGTAAAGTCAAGGATCGCGATATCTATTGGCACTATCCCCATAGTTGGGGACCTTCGGGCCCGGGTATTGGGGCCACTTGCTCCATCCGCTCCGGTGAGTGGAAACTTGTATATTACTTTGCGGACGGTAAACGTGAACTGTTTAATATTCCGGAAGATATCAGCGAGAAAAACGACGTGGCTACAAAGAATCCACGTATCGTAAAGAAATTAGCACAGAAATTAAGTAACTATCTCCGGTCGGTAGATGCGCAGCGTCCTACGCTTCGTGCCACCGGCAAATTAGCCCCCTGGCCGGACGAAATTAAAGATTGAAACCAATGAGACGATTATTTCCATCCATTATTGCATTACTGATGGTTGCGGGTACACTTCCTGCACAGACCACTGACAACCCATCAACAACAAAGAAAGACAGAGAGCCTGTCGGCATTAATCTATCCTTGTGGAAGAACATGGCTACTCAGCAGACTGATACTGTCGGCAGCACCTGCCTAAACCTCGGTCTTTTTTCCTCCATGAACCGCCTGAACGGCGTGGGTATCAATCTACTGGGTGGAGTGGTGTTGCGTGACATGAACGGTGTACAAATCACAGGACTTGCCAACTTAGTAGGAGGCAGTATGCGAGGTGTCCAGATTGCCGGTATCAGTAACGTGAATGGGAATAATCTCAGTGGCGTATCCATATCCGGTTTAGTCGGTATCACAGGAAATCATGCACAAGGTGTCATTTTCTCGGGGCTCACCAATATAACAGGAGACAACACCAGTGGTGTTATCATAGGTGGTCTGCTGAACATTAGCGGTGAGAACTCTTCGGGTGTGCACTTGGCAGGATTAGCCAATATTGCGGGTGAGAGCTTCAATGGCATCACCACTTCCGGGCTTCTGAATATTGTAGGCCAAAGTCTGCGAGGCATACAAATCAGCGGCTTGGGCAACATCACAGGAGAAAACATGCATGGTATGCAAATATCCGGACTCGGTAACGTGGTAGGCGGAAGTTTTACCGGCGCACAACTTGCCCCCATGAACATGGCAAAAAGCGGAAAAGGATTGCAAATCGGATTATTCAATTACTATAAGGAGAACTTCGATGGCTTCCAGTTAGGTCTGGTAAATGCCAATCCGGATACGAAAGTACAGCTAATGCTTTTCGGAGGAAACACTACAAAGCTGAATGTAGGTGCCCGTTTCAAGAACAAGTTGTTCTATACCATCTTAGGCGGTGGTACGCACTATCTGGATTTCAGCGATAAGTTTTCCGCCTCCCTCTTCTATCGTGCCGGCCTCGAATTACCTTTGTACAAACAGTTGTTCATCAGCGGTGACCTGGGCTTCCAGCACATCGAAAACTTCAAGAATAAAGATTACGGTTTCCCTGCACGCCTCTACGCCCTCCAGGCACGTGTCAATCTGGAATATCGCTTAACAGACCGCCTCGGTGTATTTGTCACCGGTGGTTACGGCGGCAGCCGCTACTACAACAAGGGAGTTACTTACGATAAAGGAGTGATCCTGGAAGGAGGAGTGGTGGTGTTTAAATACTAAGTATTAACGTAAATTCGATATAAAAATTGGCTTATAACGGGATAGTAATGAGTTTTCACCACAGAGTAACACAGAGTTTCACAGAGTTTAATCAATTTGAAATCAAAAGAATAGAACTCCGTGAAACTCTGTGTTACTCTGTGGTGAATTCATTCATAACCCGAAATAATGAGTCATTTACGTTATTAGGTATTAAACATTTGTCAATACATTATATGTAGCAGTCAATACCTAATACTCCGTATTCAGTTCTTTTCCTTTATAAATCCCGTCCTATACGCTACCAGCAACTTCTTCAGGTCCTGTATCTGCGTTACCAGTACTTTTCCCTTATCGGTATCTTTCACCATCATGCGTTGTGAATTGAACTCGACGACGAAAGTATTGGATTTGATATCCTGTCCCTCTTCTATTGCTTTCTGACGGCTTTGGAACGGTTCATGTTGCACTAGCTGTAAGCCATGCGAATGATATACCAGCGTATATCCGGCAATTCCGGTTTCCGGCTGATATGCTTTGGAGAATCCACCGTCAATCACCAGCAGTTTACCGTCTGCTTTTATCGGCTTCTCACCTTTGATAATCTTCACAGGCACATGCCCGTTAATGATGTGTGAATGAGGACCTGTAACCTCAAATTCCGCAAGAATACGCTCGCAAATATCCGCACGGTTACGCAAAGTATAATAATATCCTTTGGTCTCCTTAGACAGTTCTTTATCTCCGATGAAATAACGTTCAAACGTTGCCATCTTATCCTTGTCAAACGATGGAGCATTTGGGCCACACCACATATACCACACATAATCCAGCGCAAAACTCTTCTCCTCCGTACCGTCTTCATCAAAATAAGCTGTACGTATCAGTTGATCCGTTTTACACAATAATTTCTTGCCCCAATATTCTTTCTTTCCGATGCGGACACGCTTGAAACTGCCATCTTCATTCAGAGGCATCGAAGCATGATACAACAGGTTACTATTACAAATCAGATACATACCACCATACGTAAATAAACAGCGCATGTGCTTCTTCAGCTTTTCACTGTTCATGAACGAAGCATGAATCTTATCAATCAACTCCCGTTCTTCATCTGACAGGCGATACGGATCAGCCGGATCAATCGTCGGGAAGTTGGTGTCGCGAAGCGGATATTCCTTTCCTTCGTACACAAAGACGCCTTTCTCGAAATCAATCTTTTCCAGCAACTTTCGGTTCTGCATGCCAAACTCAGGACGACGATCTATAATCTCCGCTTCCAGTTTGAACTGTATCACCGTAATGGCTTTATGCATCTGGGTAATCAACCGTAAAGTCTTCTCGTTATAGTTACCATCTGCGAAGTTCATCTTCGGTGCAAAGATTGTACAGGGATCATCCGCATAGGTATCCATGGCAAACGTGGCAAGCGGCAGCAAGTTGATGCCATACCCGTCTTCCAATGTCGCCAGGTTAGCGTAACGCATCGACATACGAATCACATTGGCAATACAGGCGTCATTACCCGACGCTGCCCCCATCCAAAGAATGTCGTGGTTTCCCCACTGGATATCGAAGTTATGATAATCGCAGAGTGTATCCATAATGATATGCGCTCCCGGACCACGGTCGTAGATATCTCCTACAATGTGCAGGGAATCAATCGTCAGCCGCTGGATAAGATTACACATCGCGATGATGAAATCATCTGAACGCTTGGTAGAGATGATAGTACTGATAATCACATTGATATAGGCATGCTTATTAGGCTCTACACTCGACTCATGCAGCAATTCCTGAATGATATACGAAAATTCTGCCGGAAGTGCCTTGCGTACCTTTGAACGTGTATATTTGGAAGATACATTCTGGCAAACTTTCACCAGTTGGTTCAATGTTATCAGATACCAGTCGTCCAGGTCAGCCTCCTGTTCTTTAATCAGTTGCAGCTTCTCTTCGGGATAGTAAATCAGCGTACATATCTCTTTCTTCTCACTTTCACGCAGGGTATGCCCGAAGATTTCATTCACTTTTCGCTTCACGGCTCCCGAAGCGTTCTTCAACACATGCTGAAAGGCTTCATATTCACCATGAATATCGGTCAGGAAGTGTTCTGTCCCCTTCGGGAGGTTCAGTATAGCTTCCAAATTGATTATTTCTGTACTGGCATCCGCAATTGTAGGGAAACTGCGTGACAGCAACTGCAAATAACGCAAGTCGCTCATGATGCTTTCAGGGGTAATATTACTCATGATATTTAATTACAAATTACAAATTACAATTTACAATTTACAATTTACAAATTATATATGGGCTTGTGTCTTCATTCCAAACCTCAACTCTACGTTTCTAATCCTCAACTCTACATTCCCAATCCTCAACTCTACATTCCCAACTCTTCACTATCAACTTAAAAAGAACATCAACAGCACTTGTGCGATAATCACACGCAGGAACATGCACAAAGGATAAACCGTAGCATAAGAAACTGAAGGATTATCACCGGGAATGGTATCATTCACATAATTCAATGCCATCGGATTCGCCATACTTCCACACAACATACCGGCTACCGAACCGAAGTCCACCTTCATCCAACGAAAAGCAATAACTCCCATAATTAATACAGGAACTACCGTCAGCGCACATCCCACAGCTATCCACAGCAATCCTTCGGGGCGAAAGACTGTATCGAAGAAATGAGCGCCCGCGTCCAGGCCCAGACAAGCCAGATAAAGCGACAAACCCAGTGCACGAAGCATCAGGTTCGCACTGCGTGTGGTATACGTAACCATGTGCATTCTGGGGCCGAAAGTACCGATAAGGATACCTACGATAATCGGTCCGCCTGCCAATCCCAGCTTCACCGGAGTGCTTACACCCGGAATAGCAATAGGGATAGCACCCAGGGCAAGTCCCAGGATAATGCCAACGAATACAGCCACGAGATTAGGTTCTTTCAGGCTCTTCACTGCATTTCCCAGTACTCTTTCCACATTCTGTATAGCAGCGGCCTCACCTACTACCGTCAACCGGTCGCCCAATTGCAAGGTAAGCTCTGCCGTAGCCAGCAGCAATACTCCGCTACGATATACACGGCTGATATTGATTCCATAATGATTGCGCAGATGAAGCGAACCCAATTTCTTTCCGTTCAGCTCCGGACGTGTCACCACAATGCGCTGTGAAATCAGCTGGCTGTCGATGGCATTCCAATCAATGTCTTCCTTGTTCCAGTCCGTATTTTCCTGCTCACCAAACAATACGGTTAGTGCAGGCACATTCTTTTCCGAAGTGATGACCAGCAGGCGATCGCCTTCTTTTATCACTTTCTCAGAAGTGGGAATACTCACATTTCCATCCCGCCACAAACGGGATATTACGAATTTAGGATAACTCAGTTGAGCTATATCCTTCACACTCATATTAAAGATTGCCGGATTGTGAACCTGGAATGCAACGATGTATGGCTTGTTCACATCGTCTTTCTCTTTGACTGCCAAATCTTCCTTACGAACCAATGCTTTGCGTATCATCAGAATACCAAGAATCACTCCCACTACACCCAACGGATATGCCACCGCACATCCCAAAGCCGGTGTATTTGCTTCAATACCCATCTGTTTCAGAGTTTGCTGTGCAGCACCCAGCGCAGGTGTGTTAGTAGTAGCACCACAAAGAATTCCCACCATATCCGGCAGCGATATTCCCAGTCCATAACTTCCTAAGAGTGTCATTACCGTACCAATCAGCACCACCCCCACAGCCAGCATATTCAGTTGTACGCCGCCCGTACGGAACGAACTGAAGAAACCGGGACCGACCTGTAAGCCCAACGCATACACAAAGATTACCAACCCGAAGCTCTCTGCATAGTTCAGCATTTGCGGGTCGATAGACAACCCAAAATGTCCGGCAATGATGCCTGCAAAAAATACAAACGTCACGCCTAACGATATGCCGCAGATATGTATTTTTCCAAGTCCCAAGCCGATAGCGGAGATCAACGAGAGTACCACAACCGCCTGTAGAGCGGAATGTTCAACGAATAAACTGTATAACCAATCCAATGTGTTTACGCTTTTAATTGATTTCGGAGTGCAAAGATAGGAAGTATTCCCGGAGAATGAGAATTAATTGCATAAAAAAACGGTCATCATTATTTGACAACCGCTCCTATACCTTGTACACCCTCAGGGACTCGAACCCTGGACCCATTGATTAAGAGTCAATTGCTCTACCAGCTGAGCTAAGAGTGCATCGTTTTTCTTGTTTGCGGGTGCAAAAGTAGTCCTTTTATTTTATTCATCCAAGCAAAATAAAATCTTTTTTTCGATGAAAGCGGCTTTTTTTAATCAAACTCATACAGGTCGGAGGGGGTGCTACGCTTTAAAGCGCAGAGTTGCACATCTTTACCTACCAATATACCTTTACTCTTTAATTTCCATTCCACCGTCTTGTAAGCAAGCTCCGGATGATTATTGTCTTTGCTCAAATGGCAAAGCCAGATATATTTCAAGTCTTCCGTGATATTTTCCGCCAGGAACTCGGCAGTTGCAATATTGCTCATGTGTCCCGTACGGCTGGTGATTCGCTCCTTTAAATACTGCGGGTATGTACCCATACGCAGCATTTCATCATCATAGTTAGCTTCCAGTATCAGATAATTCGCTTTACGGATAAACTTGGCAGCAGTAGGGGTGATTTCACCAAGGTCGGTAAGGAATGAAAATACTTTTCCGTCAATTTCAATGCAATAACCCACATTATCCGTACCGTCATGGGGAACTTCGAAAGACTCAATGTGAAAGTCTTCCAATACCATCGGTTCTTCTTTCTCCAGATAGCGGACGGAAGAGTGCAGCTTCTCCGTCATGCAATAACTTTTATTGATTCCCTCGTGGATGCGTGCAGTAGTGTAGACAGGGATATGCAGCTTCTCACCCAGTCCGCCCACCGCCTTAATATGGTCCGCATGGTCGTGTGTGACGAATACAGCACATATCGTCTCCATGCCGACACCCACCTCTTTTAATGATTTCTTAATTGTACGTACCGCTATACCAGCGTCAATAAGTATTCCGTATTTTTCAGTGCCTATATAATAGCAGTTGCCACTACTTCCGCTCGCAAGGCTTATAAATTTTACTTTCATTATGTTCTCCTCAATTTAGAAAAAGCCGCCACTTTTATGGCAAAGTGACGGCAAATATACATAAAAAATGAGATATTCAGACCTTGGCTTTCTTCTTTTTGTCGATGGATTCGGTGATTTTGGCAAATACCAACAGTGCCAGTGCAGATATCAGACCGATAGCGGCGAAATAGTACCAGATATAATGCGCATTGGTGCTGGCAGCCTCCCATGCTTCACGAGTCTCAAAGAGGACAGGATCGGGACAGTATTTTGTCAGCAATACTCCGGCGATACCAAAACCGAAAATGGAAGAAAGGAAGGAATGGAGATGGCTAAATCCAAGATACATACCTTCTTCACCCTTAGGCGCTTGCAGGGAAAAGTACTCCAGATAACGCGGTGAAATGAAACATTCTGCCAGAGCTTGTATCACAATACCGGCTATCATCATTAATGTGATATTGCTCATTCCGCTTATTACGTCATTTCCAAGCAGGTTACCGCATGCCATCAGCAGAGCCGAGAATGGAATAAGGAACATACCGATATTCATGGAAGTAATAGCCGAACGTTTCGCCATCAAACGCGTCACGAAACTAACGCAGCAAACCACAACAAACGGGTTTACATTGGCTATCCAACCCGGCTTGGCAGTTTCGCCCGCCATACGGATTACATATTTAGGCATCGTAGCGTATAACTGTTGCTGCACCATCCAGAATCCCGTTATAATCAGGATAAGGATCAGCAGACGCCAGTTCGTAATGATGCGCAGGAAGCCCTGGCCGATTTCACGCATACTTTTTCCTTCGCCTGCCGTATGGGTAGATTTATAGAGCAGAATAACGGAAAGCAATGCCAATATGGTCATCGTAGCAGAGAAATAGTTGATATAGATATAAGCCTGATCTCCAATAATATTCCGCAACGGATCAATCACTGTCTTTCCGGTGAATGCACCAATATTCACCATCATATAAAAGATGGAATAACCGCGTGCGCGGTTTGCTTCCGTAGTTTCTTTTGCCACTGAAGCCGAAATAATGGATTTGATAAACGATCCGCCCACCATGATAACAAACAGCACAGGAACGATCATCCAGCGGCTATCGCTATCCGGCAGTCCGGTGAAACGGGTTGCTTTGCCATATTCCACCAAACCGGCGGCTTCCAGCAGGGTAGGGAGAATTCCTAAACCCAGATATCCGACAGACAGCAGCGAAAAAGCAACAATCATGGATTTCCGGAAACCTATCTTATCGGCATAAGCACCTGTGAAGATAGGCAAAAGATAAAGACCACCGGAAAATAAACCGGAAATCATACTTGCTTCAAGGTCGTTGAAGCCTAAAATAGAAGAAAGATAAATAGTGAGAACGATAAAAACGGCATAATACGCCATACGTTCGAACAGTTCGACCGTGTTGCTTACCCAAAAGGCTTTAGTGAACCCTTTAGATACATTTTTGGGTGATTGAGTCATCCTAATATTATGTTGTTAGTGAAAAATTAAGCGCAAAAATACATTTTTATGAAATTATATGCAAATTTCTTTCATATTTGCCTATTGTAAAAGGGAGAGAACGCTTTGTTTTTTCAATAAGATTCGTATCTTTGTTCTGTAATTTTTCAGCATAAAACTATGACAATAGCAGTTGACTTCGACGGAACTATAGTAGAACATCGCTATCCCCGTATCGGTAAAGAAATTCCTTTTGCAACAGACACTTTAAAACTGTTGCAGCAAGACCAGCACAAGCTTATTTTGTGGAGTGTGCGCGAAGGTGAACTTCTGGAAGAAGCCGTCGCCTGGTGCAAAGAAAGAGGAGTGGAATTCTATGCTGTCAATCGTGATTATCCCGAAGAAAAGCAGCAGGACTGTGGATTCTCCCGTAAACTGAAAGTAGACCTATTCATTGATGACCGTAATCTGGGTGGATTGCCCGATTGGGGACTTATCTATCAGATGATTAAAGAACGTAAAACTTTCCGGGATATCTATACGCAAGGTAATATCTCCACGGACCAGGACAAAAAGAAGAAGTGTTGGTTTTAGTAGTAACCATAGAAACAATGATGTAGCCATTAACCCTGCCAGGGATATAAGAAGAAACGATGTCATTTTGCCGTAGATAGAAGTCGAAGGAGTGATGCGATAGTTTTAGAGTGCTTTATAAATATTGCGCTGTTACATGGTTATTGCTGATATAGCGTATAATAAAAATCATTTCACCGTCTTTCTGATAGACATTGAAAAATACATACCATTGTGTAGCCTTATTTTTCCGGAACGTAGCGTATAACATCTTCTTTCCGTACCTGTCAAAATAGGGAGGTGCCGGCTTGTTTAGCTTTAGCGGAAGGTTGTTTTTTATATCGAAAATCAATTCTTCCACGTACTTTTGTGCATTTTCCTCAAATCCGAAATATTCTTTTTTATAGAGAATCAGAATCAGCTCCATGAGGTATTCTCTCACCTCTGGTAATGCTATTACTTTCATTATTCTTGTTTCCTTTTATTCCCGAACAATTCATGAATGTCTGCTTTTACACCTTGAAGAAGTTCATCCATTGTTATAGCCCGATCAAGATCTGCATCTGGCTCAAGAATATATTCTTTGCTTATCAGCATATCACTTTCACTTACCGGAACAAGTTTAAAACTTCCGTTTTTACGGGACTTCAAAATAATGTCCTCTCCATTGTTAGCCATATCCATGAATTTAGATTGATTGGCTCTGAAATCTCTTGTGCTAATTATTATCATAATCTTCTGTTTTATGGGATTTATATGCAAATATAGTAAAAAGGAAATTGGTATCCAATTTGGACGCATTTTATCTTTAAAAGAAGCGAAGCGATGGATGCGTATAAAAGAAAAGGAGCGCATCAATATAACTTTGATGCACTCCTTGCTATGGGTAAAAAGTAATTCTTCTTTTAGAACTTGAAGAAATTCTTAGCGTTATAGTAGCTGATATCTTCAATCATCTGGTTCACGCGGTCCATTTCAGAAGCCGGAATTTCACCATTTTCAATATCACGGCCAACAAGATTACACAATGTACGGCGGAAATATTCATGACGCGGATAGGAGAGGAATGAACGAGAGTCCGTCAACATACCTACGAAACGGCTCAACAGACCCAGTACGGAAAGAGCATTCATCTGTTTCTCCATACCGTCTTTCTGATCGAGGAACCACCAGCCGGAACCAAACTGTATCTTACCCGGAATCGTACCATCCTGGAAGTTGCCCAACATAGTGGCAATAACTTCATTAGCGCACGGATTGAGGTTATAAAGAATAGTCTTCGTCAACTTGCCTTTGGAATTCAAGCGGTCGAGGAATTTAGACATTGCCTTAGCAGTAGTAAATTCACCGATAGAATCGAAACCGGTATCAGCACCGAGCAACTTGAACATCTTGCTGTTATTGTTACGGATAGCGCCATAGTGGAATTGTTGTGTCCAGCCTTTTTCCCAGTCCATTTCACCGAAGATAACTAGCATAGCTGATTTGAATTTCAGGATTTCTCCCTTAGTCAGTTCTGCTCCACCATATACCTTATTAAATATAGCTTTGATTTCAGCATCTGTATAGTCTTCTGCGTAGAATTCTTCAATACCGTGGTCAGACAATTTACAGCCTTGTTCAGCAAAGAAGTCATGACGCTTGCGCAGGGCAGCTATCATATCATCGAAATTAGAGATAGCAACACCGCTTACTTCAGCCAGTTTCTCAACGTATGCACGGAAGTCAGCAGGAACTTCTACAGCCATTGCCTTGTCAGGACGCCATGTCGGCAACATCTTGATTTCAAAACCACTTTCGCGTGTTTGAATATGATATTCCAGAGAGTCAATAGGATCATCCGTAGTACAAACTGCTTCTACATGATAACGGCGCATCATACCACGAGCAGAGTATTCCGGTTGAGCCAACTTCTCATTACACTCGTCATAAATCTCACGGGCAGTCTTCGGGCTCAGGATCTTATCGATACCGAACGCTGTCTTCAACTCCAGGTGTGTCCAGTGATACAAAGGATTACGGAAAGTATAAGGAACGGTTTCAGCCCACTTTTCAAATTTTTCCCAGTCGGAAGTATCCTTACCTGTGCAGAAACGTTCGTCTACACCATTGGTACGCATAGCACGCCATTTGTAATGGTCGCCGCCCAACCAGATTTCAGTCAATGACTTAAACTGATAGTCGTCTGCTACCATTTTAGGGATTAAGTGACAGTGATAATCGATAATCGGCATCTTGGCCGCATGTTCATGATACAACTTCTGTGCGGTTTCTGTCTGCAACAGGAAGTTTTCATCCATAAATTTTTTCATTCTACTGTGTTTTAAGTATATAAAAATATTACTTTCTCTTTTC
>OKTU01000115.1_pt1 | contig 58826 bp, 55 predicted proteins | sample 1606311 | NCBI WGS metagenome assembly OKTU01 (sample SAMEA3879557, study PRJEB24766) | human gut metagenome | biome: human-associated habitat; feature: feces | place: USA | collected 1985/1987
GTTGCCACCATCATCTAAAACCATCCCATAAAAATCAAATATTTCACGAATCTGCTTGTCGTTTTGATGCTCAAGCCTATTTGTATGCGTTAAGCCGAGCCTTTATAAAAATACTGGTATAGGGCATCAAAAGAATAATCTGAACAATTCTTATATATGACATACTTAGGAGTTCGTTTCAGCATCCCGCAGAACCAAAACCGCACATCGTCAGCTAATAGACAAAGTTTTAAAAAATCTTCTTTTTTTACTACAAGAAAATCCAATGAATGAGGGGGATATAAAACAGCTCCAACCCCACATGGAAATATTAAATTTTGCCCCAAAGTTTCTACTTTATATCGCTGCCAAGTTTCGTACATACAAGCATATCCACCTTTTATAAAAGGTTTGCTACCATTCAGACAGCATATAGCATTAGGAGTTTTACTATTTGCTTCTACTAAACACTTAATCGTATCACTTGTATAAAGGATATCATCATCTACGATAATGCTACTTGATTATTAGGGTATTTCATCAAACATGGAATCAACTTCGTATAAGGCCTTACATCCTCACAAATAAAAAAGCAATATTTTCGACTGAAACTTGCAAGTTTTTTAGGTTAATTATCACCACGCCACCTTTTTTATCTAAGCAAAGTACAATGCAATCGTAATCCATTATATATATTGTTCCAAAAGTAAGATGTTAAAATCTGTATTTGAGTACAATAGCGATCATAATTTTGTAACAATAATTAATGCGACAAAGATATTAGCTAAATATTTCGACTACAATACAGCTTTCACCGAACGCTTACATTCTAAAAAACAGTCCTGTAACAATCCATTGTTTTTCTACCAATCTCCTTCCAATCATAATACTTTCTAACAGCCTCCCATCCATCATGATTGTTCTTCTTACATTGAATCTCCTCCGGATGCAAAGAAAGTAATTCTAATAAAGACAGTAGCTCATCAATAGAATCTGGAGATATCAGCCAACCTATAGGTGCTATGCTTACAGGTTCAGACAAACCTCCTACATCCGTTGAAATATATGGAATTTCTTTATCAATTGTAGAGAGTAAAACACCGCTCTGTGAAATTGCCCGATATGGCAATAGTTGAACATCAGTAACTCTCATAATAGCTTCCAATTGTTCAGAGGGTATAAAATTATTTATCACCAGCACATTGTCATATCCATGCACCATCTCAGGAGTGATAATATTTCCTTTTCCGGCTATTATAAATAGAACGTGGGGATTATTCTGTAATAATTCACTCTTTTCTAAAGCAACTTTTAGAATGTCGGTCCCTTTGTAATAGCTCTGGTAGCCTAAAAACGAAAAAACTATTTTATTTTTTACATTCCACTTGTTTTCCAACTCCGCCACATACTTATTTACTTCAGAATCATCCACGTTATTATTCAATAGTCCATGAGGCACAACAAATATTTTTTCCGCAGGAAGAAAAAAATCATTCACAAGCTGCTCTTTTGTTTGATTTACATGTACTATTAACTTATCCACTCTATTATAATAGTCAAAACATTTTTCTTTATAATGAGTTCCACTATCATGTGGCATAACATTATGTACAGTAAACACCACACAGCCGCAATATTTCTTATAAAAAAAGAGAGCTATATAATCAACAAGCCACAACCTCCACCATTGGATGTGAATTACATCCGGGCATGTTTTACGCACAATAGCAATCACCTTTAGTATAGATAAAGCATAACTAAACGCTTTTAAAACACGCCATTTATACTTCACGTAACTGAATACACACCTATAATGAGCATTAGCAATTTCTTTTGCATCATATCTTACACTACAGCAATAGGTGATTTCAACATCCATATTACTTAACAGGCTATAATCATATTGTGCTAAATTATAAGCTGATTGAGGATCAATATACAATAACTTCATAAGAACAAAATTTATCTAAACCAACCACGGCTGCCTAATTTATACTTCAAGCAATCTTTCCTTTCACCAATTACATGAGCAGGGTTTCCCACTGCAATACACATGGGTGGAATATCTTTAGTGACCACACTACACGCTCCAACCACCGCACCCCGACCAATAGTGACACCCGGCAGCACAGTGACACGAGAAGCCAGCCAAACGTAATCTTCTATAATCACCGTTCCCTTTTCAATGCTATAAGTGGAACTGTTGTAATCATGCTGCAATGACCATATATTGACCTCTTGCGCTATATCCACATTGTTTCCAATAAAAATTTCTCCTCTTCCATCCAGCACTACATGCTTATTGACTGTTGTATTCGAGCCTATAGAAACCCGATAAGGAGTTCTAATATCCACTCCTCTACAAATAGCTGTATGCTTACCTATTTTCATTCGCAAAAAACGTAGAAAGAATATTCTGAAATTATGAATGGGAAGCAACATTACTATACTCAAAATGAAATGATACGTATCAGAAATAAATTGTTTCATATTGAACATCATCCACATTTAAACATACATAAAAATCGGAGGACGTAAGCCGTAAACAGCCATTTATAAGAGAGAAGGCGAATTTCCATGGCGCCAGAAGAAGTACCTATTTTCAAGTACTTGCAAGACTTTTTCAAATCTGCATGTAGATAATTTACACCCCGGAGAAACATGTATAATTTCAATACATTACGAAATTCGTTTCTTGTCAACAAATACTTATATTCAGAATATACTAATTTGCTTCTGCCCAAATGTTCCATCTGATTATGCGACACACCAGTTGTTGAGTCGTAAAAAGCAAGATATTTCTTTAAATGTTTGATACGTGGATTCCTCACAAGTAATTGTAAAAAGAAATCATAATCCTCTATTGCATACAAGACTCTGTCTTCCGAAAACCGCGTATTTCCAATAAAGTTTTTTGACACAGCCGTACAAGTGGGATTAAACGGATCTCCTCTCTGCAACACATATGACACGGTAGGTTCTTTAACTGTATAAAACAATCTTCTAGATTTTCCAAAAAGCTTTCTTCCACTCATATTGCTCTCATAGCCATGATATACAATATCAAAATCATTCAGATAAGGTAAAAGCCTTTCTAACTTATCGGATGTCCAGCTGTCATCCGAATCAAGGAAGCAAATCCAATGTCCATTGGACTTATCAAGAGCAAAATTTCGAGATACAGATATCACACCATAATTGTGATTTTTATAAAAGCGTATGCGCTCATCATGAAACGAAGAGATTATTTCTTCCGTATTATCTTCAGAATAATTATCTACAATGATAGCTTCCCAATTCTGGTATGTCTGATTTATAACGCTTTCTATACACCTTTTTATGAGGTTTGCTCTATTGTATGTAGGAATCACTATAGAGAACAATATTTCGTCACTTGCCATATTATAAAAATTAAAATGATAAATAGAATTGAGGAGCATCCGGCTCTATCATCCTGAAATTGGTATAGGAAAAGAATACAATCATCAGCAACAGCACCAACGTATCTGCAGAATTATATTTTAATGCCTTTTTCGAATAATAACTTGACAAGAAAACACATTCAAAAACGGTAATATTCAAAACAATACGTCCTACAACGCCATCATAGTTAGTCAACATTGCTGAAATCAAAATTGATAAAAGATAAAAATTAGCAAAAAAATGATTATCAGTCTTATAAAGCTTTTTCCATTTATAATAGAAATAGTACAGTAATAGAATTCTAATATAAGAGGATATGACTTTATTTACAACCAAACTAGCCCCCCCATAAGCCGAAACATAATAGGATACATGTTCAATATCCAATAAAGTAGATATTTGATTAATAATATCCACTTTGACTATAGGTAAACACAAGCAAATCAAAAAGAGCAGCACATCCCATTTCCTGTTTAGCGATGGAATGAATTTAATGAAATAAACAAAAGCGAACAGTATGGAAAACGAATGAATAAAAGATGCTATTAAAATGAATAGAAAAAAAAGATACTTTCGCTTGTTATCATATTGCAAAAAAGAATACGCATAGAGCAAGATACTAGCTGCGCACATCTGCCTATTAATATTAAATGAATAAGACATGAAGCCAAGCATAACGTACATAGCCAGTCCATAAGCCAAATTCACCTTGAAAGCCCTTATTGCTCTACAAAAGAAATAAAAAGAGACGAATGCAAAGAAGGCTAAGATAAACCTTTCATTCAATCCATTGAAAAAGACTATTTTATAAATGAAATTGGACAATAGTTCCATCTGCCCTCCTAAATCTGTCATTTCAAACCTGCCTAAATCAGTAATATTGGCATAATGAGTTGCATGAATGAATATATAATGGCTATCCATATAGGTTTGGGTATCATTTCCTACATATTCTCCCCTAAACGCAGTAAAAAAAAAGAGGAGGAAAAGCTGGAAAACACCCATCCATCTGTTTTTCCGCCTAAACAGAACTACCGCCCCCATCAACCATGTTAATACAGCATAAAAGACCATCTACTCCTCCTGTCTCAGCACCCCTCACTAATATCAATGTTCGCCTTCCATCCTATTAAGGGCATATTCTTGGCAATAGGTGCCACAGCATACATAATATCACGTTCCCTATAGGGGCGCCCCCCAAAATTGATATTGCATTTTTTGCCATATTTCACCTCTATCATTTCCGCCAATTCACGAATACTTGTTCCGCGCCCTGTACCCAAATGAAAATCTGTGCCATTGGGTGCAGACAAAACTCGATCCATATTTTTCAACACGTGAGTAAAGAAACTGGCAACATCATTCACATGGATGAAATCGAGAATTTGCTCACCCGGTGTCATGTCAACAGGATTCTCTGAATCCATAGACTCTTTTATATAATCCATCAAACGCTTCACTGTCATCTTTCCTCCATACACCGAGTATGGAATAGCAGTCATGTATTTAAATCCACACAGCGTGGAATAGTAGTCCACAAAGCTACGGAATGCAGTTTTGGAAGCTGTATAAAGATAGGCTGCATCAAAATCACCATTTCCATATCTAAATTCAGCGAATGAACCTGTATTTACAAATAGCTTCATTGCAGAGCACCTAGAAAGCGCATCAAGCAACAACACACCAAATTCTATATTGGCCTTCATCATCGGTACTATAATCTCCGTATCATTACGGGCTGTTGTAACCGTAGCCAAATGTATTGTAACATCCGGGTTAAACTCCTCGACAGATTTAAAATCATTAATACCCACATGGCTAAAATTTCCATATAGTGCTGATGGATATTTACGTTCCGCCTCTTTAGCATCCAAATTCATTGTTAGAAACTCATCATTCGGACATTCTTTCAGCAACATAGGTATAAGATTTTGTCCTACAAACCCTGTGATACCCGTCAATAAAACTTTCATACGTTAAAGTTATATTTTATTTCTCCTAATTCTTTTCTATCTGACTCCTCGGGCTGATGCAGTTCGGGAATCAAATCCATCAACATACTGGTCTCCGATTCTGCAACCCCGGCAAAAGCCATCCACAACCCCGGAGCCACCGTAAGTCGTTGATAATTGCGAACGGGAGACAAGATAATCTCTTCAAATTGTCCCTTGGTGACACTACCTTGTCTATCATCATATATCACGAATTTCACAGCCCCTACTAACACCACTATATTAAGCGCATAGCGGTTATGGCGTTTCCATCCCTTTATCTGATGCGGCTCTATTTGTGTCAAGTAAACTTCTCCAAAACCAACAAATCCTTCATCATTCATCTTGAATGCATACCACAAATCCCCCTTGGGCACAGCGATTTGCTTCAAGGGATGAAGAGAAACACCTTCTATCATAACGCCCAATCCAAATTTTCGCCAGCAGCCTCTTTCATGTAGTAAGCAATCTGCCGCTCGGTTAACCCAAACATGTCAACCTCGTGTTCTAAATAATAGGCCTTATACCAATCGGCGATCACATTTACGCATTGGTCGTAATGGAATGTCGAATGCCATTTCAGATAAGCAAGCGCTTTGTCACAGTTCAGTTTCAAAAGTGAAGCCTCCTTAAATGGAATATTGTCGGTTATCTTTGCAGCCTTATTTTTATCCAAGCTCCATCTTTCTGCCAAGTCTTGTGTCAGTTCAAACACTGTCTTAGTCTGCTCTGCGCGAGGGCCGAAGTTGTACGGTTCACCATTCTCCGACTTGTTTTCATAAAGATACCAACCCAATGTCAGATAACCGGATAGCGGTTCAAGAACATGCTGCCAGGGTCGTGTACTTTGGGGGCAACGGATTTCAACGGTTTCGCCCTGCGAGAATGCTTTCACACAGTCAACGATAATGCGATCTTTTGCCCAATCGCCTCCACCGATTACATTTCCCGCACGGCCTACGCCGAGTTTAATATTCGGCATCGCTGCAATGAACGACTTCCAATAGCTCTTGATTACAAGTTCAGCAGCCCCCTTAGAACCCGAATAAACATCTTTACCACCCACAGCGTCAGTTTCACGATAGCCCCAAATCCATTCTACGTTATCGTAAGCCTTGTCGCTTGTAATGAGCACACATGTACACTCCCAGGTGATATTACGAATCGCTTCAAGCACAGAAGCCGTACCTACAACATTGGTGGTGATGGTATCGAAAGGATTCTCGTACGAAGTGGATACAATGGCCTGAGCTGCCAAATGGAAAATAAAGTCGGGCTTTATCTCCTGAATATATGCATTCATCAACTCTTTATCACGAATATCACCGAACCTATGGCAGACTTTATCCGCAAGATTGCAAACTTCAAACATAGAAGGGGTGGTAGGTATCTCATTAGAAAATCCATAAACTTCGGCACCAAGCATGTTGAGCCACACGGATAGCCAGGAGCCCTTAAAACCTGTATTGCCTGTCACAAGGACTTTCTTTCCTTTATATACATTATTGAAAGCCATACTTTTATTGTTTTAATTAATCTTTATAGGGGTTATTAGGAATCGCTCTGTCCCACTTTTTCCATGGAGCCGCATCGATTGCCAAGAGTTTTTCAAGCATTGTCTTCTCACGGATGTTATCCATACACTGCCAAAAACCGGTATGGATATAAGACATCAACTGGCCTTCCTCAACAAGTTTACTGAGAGGTTCGCGTTCAAAGACACAAGTATCGTCGGTGAGATAATTAAAGATTTTCGATTCAAGAACCATGTATCCGGCATTGATAGGAGCACCATCGTTGATACTTTTTTCACGAAAAGCTTTTACGGCTTGGTCTCCTCCAATATCCAACACACCTTTCTCCTGTGCTAATTTTACGGCAGTCAGAGTGGCTGTTTTACCATGAGACAGATGAAATTCAAGCAGTTTATTTATATCTACATCGCACACACCATCCCCATAGGTCATAAAGAATGGTTCATTACCGACATACTCTTGTATGCGTCTGATTCTACCTCCTGTCATAGTGTTGTATCCTGTATCTACAACTGTCACTTGCCAGGGTTCAAGGTTACTGTGATGCACAATAAGCTCATTCTTGCCATTGCGGAAATCAAAACTCACATCAGAATTATACAGGAAGTAGTTAGCGAACCATTCCTTGATATATTCTTGTTTATAACCCGCACAAATTATGAACTCAGTATGCCCATAAAAAGCATATTCTTTCATTATATGCCAAAGGATAGGCATACCCCCAATCTCAATCATAGGTTTGGGCTTGAACTGAGATTCCTCAGAAATACGTGAGCCGAAGCCACCGGCCAAAAGAACAACTTTCATATTTTTATCTATTTTTTTTGCGACAAGCGATCATAAGCATCTATCAATGAGTTTTTCGTACAATTCACAATGGTAGCACCCAAATAATCCGCATATCCTCGCATTCTTTCATGTTCCAAGAATGTGAGATATTTGTCATATAGCCAATCTTTTATATGCCAATGCTGTCCATCGCGCAAAATAAAACACTTTTCAGAACCATAAAAATGGTTATCAGTCAGATAAAGTCGGTTCTCATCGTCAACGCCCATATTATCAAAAAAAGTATGTTCCACTCCATAAAGATAAACTTCTGAATAGCCCATATTTAGAGCCAAGAAAGAGGCCATTATGGAAATATTTACAAAAGAAGGTACGGAATGTCCCCTTTCCCAAGATTTATATCTGTATTTGTCAAAGCCTCTATAAAGCAAAGCCGAAACTGTAAGAAGCGTTATATGCTTGTTCGTCAACATTGATTTTACTGTTTTGATTTTATCTTTTCCATACAAAGGTATAACCAGTTTCATATCCCAATCAACAAGCTCGTTTATTTCATTAAAGATTCCAATATGAGCAGCTTCAAACAGGCAAGGGTCGGCTAGACAATATATCGTTGGCTCTAATTCTCTAATGATTTCATCATGAAAAAAGTAATTGACACATATTTTGTCTTCCTCCATAAACAGCTTGTAGTTAATCAATTCGGGCAAATCCTGTTTCAAAGATGGTCCGGTACATAATATGTGTATGCGTTTCCCTTTATTCTGTATACTATAGGGGAACTCGTAATGGCCATATAAAGACTTTTCCCTTAATCTAAAATAGCAAAACAATAACGATTCAAATAAATCCTTAGAGTCATTAACTACTGCTTTGATCATTCTTTTCATTTATCTCCGAGTTAAAACTTTTTTTCTGAGAACCTGCTATATTCCCACCTTTATTTTAGGGGTGGGAATATTTATTTAGATTTATTATTCTATTCATGTTGTGACGTAATCATTCACATATTTATTGATTAATCCTTTAGCTCTAAATACCACCATCGCCACCATAAGGGCTTTAAGGAAAACATAGAGCAGACAAGTATAGTAAAGGCTATATCTGGTAAATAGCATTGACAGTCCTAAATGGAGAACAGAGCAACTGAATGTTATGAACATCAAATCTTTGGTTCTATCATAATAGAAAAGATAGTTGGTATAAAGAAAATATATACACTGGAAATATCCGGAAATGCCTAATAAATAAAAATAAGGCAAGGAAGATGAATACTTGGGCAACAAGATAGGGATAATGACTGAGCAACCTACAAAAACGATGACAGCCCCAATAGTATAAATAACAAAGATATTCCTTGTTTGGCGCTTCAGCCGCAACCACCTGTCATTCGCTTCCGAAGACAATATTTGATAGATCGACACAGAATTTGTCTGATTAAATGCCGCCCCAATCATATCTATGATATTCGAAAGATTGAGTGCAAAACTGAAGATTCCAACTTCGGCAAGAGTATAATAGTGATTGATGATATATCTGTCACCGCCTTGCTTAATCCAACTCGTAGCCAAGTGTGGAATTAAAGGAATGCCCCACATCAATATAGGTTTTGCCTGAAGCCACGAAAGTCCCTTGAAAATAAATAGGCGATAGCGAAAACACACATAAAAAGCTACAAGTCCATAGAGTACTCCGCAAGCAAGCTGTGCATAGATACGTCCCGTCCATCCCTGCTTCAAAGCAACAACAAACAGCATAGTTACAGCGAAATTTACAACGGCAAAGCTGCAACTCACCAAACCAAAAGAAGTCAGTTTCTCACGGATGCGATAATAGTCGAGTACAATTTGAAAATAGCAGTTCATCACAGAAATGACTAATGCAAACCAAAGATAATGTATCGGCAATTCTAACACTTCTGCAACAAAAGTATTACCCAACAGAAGCAAAAAAGCGAAAAATGTAGTTACCGCAAAAGTGATTAGGAAGATGAGAGTAAAGTCTTGCTTAAATTCCTTTTCATTCTTTTTAAAGAAAGAAATAGTTATGTAACCATGCGTTGAGAGAGAAACAAGAAATCCCAAAAAAGAGATGATGGTGTTGAATAAACTCAAAGTACCATAATCTGAAGGAGCAATATAATTGGCCAGAATAATCAGTAACAAGAAGCTTGCACCCTGATTAAAAAAAGAGAAAAGAGAAAACAAAGCTCCTTTAAGCAGAAGCTTGTTGCCTAATAAACGATTTAAAAACATTATTTTTATTCAGCAGCAGTACTACGCAATTCTCTCCACCTTTTCCACACTATCACCGGCAATATGCTCAGTGATACGGTAAGTATTATCGTCAGTGCAGCGCAGATGTATTTATTGCCCACAAGAACCAGCAACATTCCATGTGGAAAGAATGCGAAAACAAACATCTGAAGGAGAAAAATCTCGAAGGAATATTTCCCCATCAGACCTATAAATTCCTTTAGTTTAGTACTCAAACGATTATAACAGAATTTCAGAAAGAAAAGGAACAGAGAGGCTACATAGAAGTAGCATATCCAATGATATATCTTCCAGTCTGTCTGAAAAAATAAAGGTTCGAAATTAATTGAGGTATAAGCGAACATCAAAATAAACGCTATACTGACCACAGAAAGCAGCAATCTAATATTATCCAAGAGAATACCTTTCTCCACCCACATATATCCCAAATAGATCAAAAAGAAATACCGGAAAAATAAAAGCCTGTAAAACATCTCAGGTATGTGGATATATATGCATACCAACTCCAAAAGGCAGCTTAACGCAATCATCAGCAAGCATATTTTACCCCCTATAATTTTATTTAACAATCCGATTATCAATGCCATGACAGGCAGCAATAACGCAAATTGTATGTATATCCACACATAGGAGGAACCGGGACCTATACCGCCACCGATAATAGCAGTCTTTATCACCTGCAAAGGGTCTCTTTGTAATACCACTACCAGCAAAAACACCTCAAAAAGCAGTAAGAGAAGAAAAGGCTTGAAAATCCTATTAAACAGCTTAACAAAATTAGGCATCTTCACAGCCTTGTCCACTCCATACTTATAGGCATGAAAGTCCTGTATCAATAGGAACAAAGGTACTGCTTGGTCTCCCCAAAGAGGAAACAAGATATATTCTGTGTGCGGCAGACAGTGTGTCAACACTACCAAGAAGATACAGGCTCCTTTAAGATAATCTATGAAAGGGTCATATCCCTCCCTTTGTAATTTAATGGATAGCATATACTCTGTTTTCATCAAATGTGATACCCGGTCTTGTATCAGGCATCATGCATTTAGTACAATACTTCATATTTTTACCGTTAAAACAGTTAATTCCTTTTAAAATCCTTTCATGTGTTTCACCATCTCCTTGGCACGAGCTAACTCGTCATGCTGACCAATGTCTATCCAAAAACCGGATATTGGATAACGAATAATTTTATGGCGAGTTGTCATTAATTTATCTATAAAATCAGTGGCATTAAAAAATTCATTTTCAGGAATAAGACTAAACAGCTCTTTCTTGATAAGGTAAATGCCAGCATTGGCATAATAACTATATGTTGGTTTCTCGGTGACTCCCGTAATCTCATGTCCATTAAGATTAAATACACCATACGGAACCTTCACAATATATGGCACAGCAGCAACACTCATATCTGCATTATGCTGATGAAAGTGAAGATAAAAGTCTTCGTAATCAATATTCGTGAAAAGGTCAGAGTTCATCACCAAGATAGTATCACTATAAAAAGTCTCTACAAACTTGATACTACCAATGGTACCAAGATATTTAGGTTCGCGTACCGTGACAATTTTCACACCTTCACGTTCTTTTTGAAAATGTTCTTCAATCTGCTCACCTAAATAATTGACCGTTACCGAAATGTGAGTTACCCCATAAGCGAGTAAACGGTCAATATTATAATCAATAATACATTTGTCCCCTACTTTGATAAGCGGTTTTGGAGTTTTCTCTGTCAAAGGGCGAAGACGTTCCCCTTTTCCACCAGCCATGAGGACAGCATCAATAGGAAGTTTAGTATAATAACGTTCTAGGTTAATTATTTCACAGATATGATTGTCATCATCCAAAATAGGCACTAAGCGCATTTTTAATTCACGTTGTCTCTGAATATCTTCCACCCCGTCATTTATGCCAATACGCAAAAAGTTAAAGTTGCAATGCATAGCATCAGTAATAGGAGCATTCACGCTAATACCTTTTATCAAGGCACGACGTACGTCGCCATCGGTTAGTGTACCACGCATAGTATTGTTTTCATCAACAACGAAAAGTATCAACGGCTCACCATGAATCTCGTTTATACGCCGAATTGCATCGATAATAGAAAAGGATTGAGAAATTATGTGAATTGAATTCATCTTACTTTCTGTTATTTTAAAACATATTTATGGAATAATAATACCTGCATCAATCATATATTCTGCCATATGCCAATCCATCATTGTATCAAGGTCCAAAGAATGTTCTCTATCCATAACATATTTAACCCGCTTTGTAAATTTATTAAGAGGCATAGATTTCAAACTCGCAGGATTAATAATGTAAATTGCTCCATTGTACTCATATACCGATGGACAATCCTGCCTACGCGTATAGTTGCCATCACCTTTCGATATATGAAGAAAACCCTCTTTACACTCTTCAAAACAAATATAATAAGGATTGGAATCCGCCTCTTTCACGCTCACGATCATATCAATATCAGACCGATAGAGTTTCATCGCTTCTTCAATATGTTTCCCTGTTCTAAACGGAGAGGTAGCTTGTAAAAGGATAATAACATCAATCAATTCTCCCTGTTGTTCATAATAATTTAGAGCATGGAGCAAAACCTCATATGTACCAGCCGTATCAGTTGCCAAAGAATCTGGACGTTTAAAAGGAACAGTAAGACCATAATCTTCAACCGTTTTAATTATCTTATTGTCATCGGTGGATATACAGATATGAGCATCATCAGTAATGTGCCGTGCTGCATCTATAGTATAGTAAATAAGCGGTTTTCCTTGAAGTGGTTTTATATTTTTATAAGGTATTCCTTTACTACCTCCACGAGCTGGAATAATGACTAACGTCTTCATTTATTTTCTACAAATTATAAAATGTTTTTTGCTGCAATTTATCAAGAGGATACGTTGAAATAACATCGTAAACAGCTTGCGCTGTATTCTCTTTCTCATAAGGATTTACCGCCTTATGTGCAATCTCACGGAATTTATCTGAAAGAACTGTATTCAGTCCGGCAATGATTGAAGCTGTATCACTGCCGCAATCAAGTACTGATTCGCCATGAATACGGCCTTTTTGACGTTCTCCGATATTGAGCGTTGGAATATGGGCAGAAGGTACCTCAAGCAATCCACTCGATGAATTGCCTACCACAGCTGTTACATACCGTAAAGCTGAAAGATAACGTCGCATGCCTAATGAACAGTAACAACTGCAACGGTCACTATTCTGTATGCAATAATCTTCAATGGCCAAGCGTATTACATCACCTCCCTGATCAGAATTAGGCATTGTGAAAAGTACCTTTATAGAAGGGAAAGCATCTAACGCCAACAGAAAATCATCGATTTCATCTTTCGGGCTGCGATTGCCCAAGGTGACAGGATGATAAGTAACCAGAATAGTATATTCATCGAAAGTGAAGTTCAAGTAATCCTCTAAATTCTGTTTACCTATTAAAGGGACTTGCTTCAAATTTTCTACTCCGAGAGAACCTACATAGAATACCTGTCCGGGCTGTTCTCCCAATTGAATAACTCGTTTGCTATATGCTTCAGTAGATGTAAAATGCAGTGAGCTCATCTTTGTTATGGAATGACGGATACTTTCATCCACGGCCCCTTCACTGATTTCTCCACCGTGAAGATGAGCTATAGGGATACGTTGTAACATGGCGACAATAGCAACAACCAACATTTCGTAACGATCACCCAAGATTACCACCATGTCGGGGTTGAGCCGACGAAGCGTTTCGTTCATGCCTTTCATCTCTTCTGACATGGAATCAATCACTCCATAAGCATCGTCGAATGACTTTTTCATGGGCACTTTGGCATCAATGTGAAAGCCATCACGCTCTATTTCCAGATAGGTATTCCCATATTCGGGAAGCAGATGCATATTGGTAGCAATGACTTGTAACCGACAATCCTGTGACTCTTCAATCAAGTGCATCAATCCACTCAATAAACCATATTCGGCACGGGTACCGGTTACTACACAAATCTTTCTCATAACTCAATCAATTCGTCTTCTTCAAAATCACGAGGAGCTTTTTCTCCGATTATTTCAGGCCAGCACATGGGATTGATACCAGTGCCAGGACGCTTCACTGCCAGATTTTTTTCGGTAAAAGTCTCTCCTTTTCTTATGGATGTAGCCGCTACAATACTTTTACGGGCAACCGCCTTATTCTTATTTTCAGATACTGAGACCGTTTTGTGCCCTTCCCCTATGGCCTGCTCTATATTTCGGATAGCAAATACCATTGCCTTCAATTCGAGAGGTTCAAGAGAGGCTCTATGGTCGGGACCGGGTAAATTTCTGTCCAATGTAAAATGTTTCTCTATAACCTCAGCCCCCAAAGCAACTGCTGCAATAGGCACTTCTATACCTTGTGTATGATCGGAGTAACCGATACTAACTGCTAACTGTCGACGCATTTCGCTCATCGCAGAAAGATTGACATCGCACATGGGAGTGGGATATTCTGTATTGCAATGGAGAACTGTGATTTGTTCTTTCTGCAAACCATTGCCGATAAGTACTCCCATCGCAGACTCTATTTCTTCAAGAGTACTCATACCCGTCGAAAGGATGACAGGCTCATGAAAACCTGCTATCTTCTTCAAATAAGGGTAGTTGGTGATTTCACCGGAAGGTATCTTCCACAAGCCTAAATGAAGAGAAGCAAGAAAATCAACACTGTCAAAATCAAAAGCAGTAGAAAAAAAAATTACGCCTTTAACTTTACAATATTCTATAAGCTCAATATGCTGTTCGGGTAAAAGCTCTAACTGCTTGAGCATCGTATATTGTAAATTATCGTTATCTTCCATATTTTGCTGTTGATAATCAGCTCTTGTTGCAAACTTAGTAACTAAGTTTGAAGCTTTAAAGGTCTGGAACTTTACATAGTCAACACCTGCATCAGCAGCTACGTCAATCATTTTTTTCGCCATTGTAATAGATCCGTTGTGATTCACACCGGCTTCGGCTATAATTAGAGTCTTTTTCATTATCTTGCTACTAATCTGTCTCCCACTTTTAATCCATATTCTGACTCATATTGTAAGATCTTCACATAAGAATCTTTAGTTTTAACTATTGGATAACCGTTGTCAATGCCTATTATTTGCCCAGGAATTCCTTTATATTTAGGATAACATGAATTATATCCTACTTTATCTATCTTCACAAGAATTCCATTACAATAGGTGGTAGCCATCGGTCCTGGTTTACATATGGAACGAACAAAATTGAAAATATTTCTGGAGGTCATTTTCCAATCAATTATTTCATCACCTAAACGACGCATACCGCAATAGAGCCCATATTGAGAAATTATATTTTGCGGAATACGAAGTGACGTTCCATTCTGAATCATTTTAATCGATTGATAAAGTATTTTAGGGCATTCAACATAAGCTGTTTCAAGCAACGTATGATAATCATCATTATCGGTAATAGGAAATGTACGTTGAAGAATGATATCACCAGTATCTATTCCATTATCAACATAGTGCACTGTAATACCAAACTCTTTTTCATCATTTATCAATACCCAATTAAGAATATTACGTCCACGATAAAAGGGAAGTTTACCGGCATGGCAATTAATAGTTTTATATTTAGGAAGATTATAAATGCGCTCTCTAAAAATTTGATTATAACTCATAGAAACGAATATATTACAATTATACGTTATCGCCTGTTGATAAAACTCGTCAGAGTTTACTTTTACAGGTGCTAAATAATCTATTCCATTCTCCAATGCTTTATTCTTTAAATACTCGTCTTTGGTATCATTACGAGGCACAATAAATGCAATTTCTAAAGATTTATCCTGTAAAAGAATATCCAATGTAAGATGCCCCCAAGGCCCATCTGCAAAATAACCTATTCTCAATTTCTCCATTATTTATACTATTTATTCATCCTTTTAAGCGTACACTACTTGGTATATTCACAATCCTGTCCGCCAACCATTCGGTATTCTCCAAACCATCCGTCTCACAATGCTTGAACATCTCCAGCCGGTTCATCAATTCCCACACGGGGCGGGTCATCACACCGTGGTCATTGGTATATTCAAGAAACTCCTGTTGAGAAGCCTTATCCTTAAGTAAAACGACATTCAACCAGTAGTTGGAACGACAATTTTCCGGTTCTGTGAAAAACGCCACATCAGGAACTGTAGCAAAGAATTCCCTATATTTCTCAGCCGTTTCGCGTTTACTCTGTACATAGCGTTCCAAGTTCTCCAATTGGGCACAACCCAAAGCGGCATTGATGTTGGGCATACGATAATTATAGCCGATATGGTCGTGTATAAAAGCCCAACGATGGGGAACTTTCGCTTGGGTAGTCAGATGTTTGGCCAATTTACCCAGTTTCTCATCTTGAAACAAAAGCATACCGCCACCACCGGTAGTGATGGTCTTATTGCCATTAAAACTGATGGCTCCCACTTTACCGAAAGTACCGGTATGTTTCCCTTTATAAAAGCTTCCGATACTTTCAGCCGCATCTTCAACCAGTTCGAGATGCCAGGTATCACAGATAGTAGTCAATTCGTCTATTTTTACCGGATGACCGAAGGTATGCATCGGAATACAAGCCTTTATGCTCCTACCGGAATGTCTATTGTAACAAACTCCATTTTTCAGTTCTGCGTTCTTTTCCAGCCATGCACTGACAGCACCCGGAGAAAGCCCTAAAGTATCTTTATCCACATCAATAAAAACAGGATGGGCACCGATATAACTAATAGCATTGCAAGTGGCTATAAAAGTCAGTGCCTGGGTCAGGATTTCATCTTCACGTTCCACACCAACAAGCAACATGGCCATGTGCAGGGCATTGGTACCACTGACACATACGACTGCTTTCTTTGCACCGGTATAAGTGGCAACCTCCTCTTCGAAGCGGTCTACGAATTTGCCAACACTGGAGACAAAAGTGGTGTCGATACATTCGTTCAGATACTTCTTTTCATTACCAATGAACAAAGGGGAATGTAAAGGAACCACCCCCTCCGTTCCATAAAGGTGGTGAATGAAGTCTACTATATCGTTATACATAATTACGTATGATTAAATTTATTACATTTTCTGATCCAGATTCTTCCCTCTCTCAATGTGTTCGAAATTGGGTATAAAACGCTTGATGGCAGCGACTACCTCCTCTTTAGTAAAATCTGGTTCAGTAAAGATCTTTTCAAGTTCAGCAAAGAAAGTATCCAGTTCCTGCATCGGACGACTGCCAACCTCTTCTATCACACCTAAAGAGGAAAAGCGGGTCATATTTAGTTTCTCACCAGGAACATAGAATTCTTCATAATCTTTTTCTCCCGTGGTATCACTCTTAAAATAAACAACAGGGTATATCTTACTGTCTTCCGGCATTTCCGCAGCAAATTTCTTGGCTTCATCATCAGTTGCACATTCTTCCTTCTTATAACCTAAACTTTCAAGGAAACGGTCACAGATGGATGAAAAGGTTATCATCTTTTCTTCTCCAAGTTTTGGAAAAAAAATTTCACTATTATGTCCCAACACGCAGGCAAGCATGCAAATCTGTCCACTTTCTTCAGGAGAAACGAAATAGCGACGAACATCGCAGGGAGCTGCCAATGGCTGTTTCTTCATAATACGGTCTATAAAGCCCGCAAGCAAAGAACCATTAGAAAAAGCAACATTGGCAAAACGAGCGGTAGTTACTTTAAATTTTGAAGTATAAGCCATTATCATGTCTTCCATAATACGCTTACTGGCACCCATGATATTTACCGGATTAGCTGCTTTATCTGTGGATACACAGAAAAAATGTTTTGGGGGATATTCAGCTAGCAAATCAAGAAGTTTCTTTGCTTTGATGACATTATTCTCTATTAATGCCTGAACAGAATACTTATCCTTTTCACTGCGTACATGCTTATGAGCCGAAAAATTAGCAACAATATCAAAACCTTTCTCTTCACGGAAAATACGTTCGAATATAGGATCTGAAAAATTCAATGTATAAGTACGGTATTCGTCAGGAACATACAAGCCATAAGTAGAACGAAGATCACGAGTTAACTCCGTCAAACCATTTTCACTCAAATCAACGACAACTAATTTAGATGGCTTGAATGGAAGAATTGCACGGATATATGAAGCGCCTATAGAACCAGCACCACCTATTACCAAAATACTTTTACCCAATATTTCTTTTCTGAGTTGTTCTTTGTTGGTTTCAATATCAGGAGTAAACATACTGGAGGTGCGAGAAGTTATATTCTCGCTGATAAACCTATTAACATTAATCATGATTATAAAATTTTACTTCAATAATAGTTATGTAAGCACTCTAAATGACACCTTTGTCACCCTCCTTTATAACTTTTGTAAGCACTTCCTTCTACCCCACTGAAAATAAGCAAAACATATTATATTTTGACTTCAAAAAATTGTCAACTGCCTTGAGGAAAGATATAGATAATATCAGCATCTATTAGTTTTTATCGGGAGACATAATCTCACGGAATATATGGATAAGATACCCTTTGATGTCGGAAAGGTATATCTTTACAGTTTCGATTTTTAAAGTTATGTAGCAAAGGGAGAGCTTTCATTTATGAACACTAACTTAAAGACTTACGGATTTAAAACATTTCTCATTTTGAGAACTTGCTAAATTTGAAAATATTACTTGTCAGGACATCCTTCATAATACTTATTAAATCTTCTGATCATGAATGTGGAATCGGAAAGACTGTTCGCCTTATGAAGCAAGAAAAACATGAAACGGTTGTTTCTGGCAATCCAGAGAAGGACAAGAAGCAAAGTGACTTTCCCGCAAAAAACCAACGAATTCAAGACGATGGTGACGGTCGGCGTTACAAATTCCACATAAAAATGTCCACTGCTCGTTGTATAAACAAGAGGATAAAGCATTTGCACCGTTGCATAGAGATATAAGCACATCATTAAGAATTGTGGAATTTTCAAATAGCTCGTATTCAAACGACCCAATACCATTATGATGGACATGGACGCTATGACGCCAATAAACAACCGCAGGAAAAATTGGGTACGGTCATAGTCGGCACAGCCGACAATACTGAACAGGTCAATCAAGCCGAAAGTAGTACCGATAAGTATCATGAAAAATACACCGATTTGCAAGTTTCCCCGTCCTTTACCCGTCAATGTGCCGACATGCACGGTGGAAACCGTTATATCCATATAGATGAAAAACAGGACAAAACTTCCAAGCATATTTAGATTGTTCTCTAAAAAATTTTCTATCCGGAAAAGCATTTGACCGTCTGAACAACCCGTATAAAGAAATTTATTATACAATTCCTGGTTAATCAGATAAAAAGTATATACGGACTTTATGATATACATGATGAGCCAAATAACCCACACGATCACCCATGAATAGTAGAACTGTTTGATACCCGTATTTATTCTTTTGAATAAATCGCCCGGCGTGTTTCGGGCCAACGTGCTGTTTTCACCGAATAAATTCGTCACATATTCATGCAGTTTTTTCTCTTTTTCAGGAGCTTCCACTTGCAGGAACTTCATCCTTGCCAGTTTGTACAGAGCGAATGTGATAAAAAGAATGTTGACAAACTGAAAGGGGATTTGATGCTCAAGCATACTAATGAGATAGGATATCTCAAGAGAAACATGCGGCGAAGGAACCGCTTGAGAAACAGGCTGCCCCTTAATCCACCCCATCAACTGCTCTGTTATCAATGGAATAAAAGCGCAGAAAATCGACAGATAGATGGGATATCTGTTTGTTTGGGCCCATCCATAAAAACTGTCCTTATACTCACTGGTCTGTGCCATTTCTCCAATATTTTTCAAGTGAGCAGACTTTGAATCCCCTCAGGTTTTTCTCATTGAGACGATATTTCTTTTTGTCCTTCGACTCGGCATCACAGCAGAACAAATCTTTTATATTGGTGACATGGCATCCCCAAATATGGCTGGGAGAAGAATAACCGGCATAACGTTCCACAAAAATATCCAAGTCATACTCAGAATTCCTGTCAGTACAGATCACGTTGTCCGCATTGCTTCGCAAAGCATTAACTTTTTCCGATGATTTATCACAAAGGATAAACAAGTCGATGGCATAATCTTTGCAGATTGAAATTAGCCCGGACAGAAATAAGCTGTCCTTATCTATCATCGGAAAACAAAATTCTATTTTTTGCAAATCATCCAGCACTATCCGTCTTATACGTTGGCTTTTGTCCTTCATCTCAAGAGATACCTTCAACTGTTGGATAAGATAATAGAAAAATTCATCAGTCGAAATACACCCCATTCGGATTTCTTTAAAATGGATACATTTATAACACTCCATGCAGGAAACACATTTCTTTTGAAGGATACTGTCCGGATCTTTGAAAATAGTAGCAGGACAAATCATTTTTTTCAGAATAAGATCATCGTCTTTGTCGAGCAATATGTGCAGGGTATGTTCTTTATGGCTGCAGGCGCTGAACGTGCCACCCAATGCGAGGTATCGCTTATAGCTATTTGTAGGGCCGATAATGGCCGTTATCTGAGAATTGCAATCACTCTCTTTTACAAGAATGTTATTTAAGATTTCTTCTGGACAATCACTTTTGCTGAAGTTCTCGTAGAGGTTATCCAGATTCTTCCTTAGGCATTCTTCCGGTGACCGCAGATAGGTATCTATATATTTGGATAAAGACGACACACAGTTATAATCCTTTTGACGGTCTATGAAATATTGGTAGGTTTCAAATAATATTCCTGCATGCGCACGTTGTATCCCTTTGGGCATGTGTCGCCTCCGTTGCAGGATAACATGGGTACTGGGGTATACTTCTATGCCATAATCCCTCTTTTTATACTGATGCCAGCCATGGGCGGTGTCCTGCAAAACGCTCTTTTTGATAGATAACTGGTTACAGAGATAATTCGTCCCGGCATCCGTGTAATTGCGCATTTCAATGATAACATCCGCATTATATTTGTCAATATCGGATCCTGAATTTTCTATGTAAATTACGACCAAAGCATGTTCTGCAATCACCACATCTGACGGCTCATATTTTTTATCCAGTACCAAGCACGGGATTTTCTTATTCCCTAATCCCGAAATATAATTGAACAGGCCGTTCTTTTTAATATTCTTTTCACTCTTTACAAATACCGGGAAAAATTCAGCAGACAAATCTCCTAATCGCTGTATGGGATATTGCGTGTCATAATAAAATTCGTCCAAAGTTGAATGTCTTCTCTCTATAATAAGAGGATTGTCCGATGATTTATAGGAAACGGAAGTGGAAGGCAAACCTACATGTAACGAGTTGGTTCTGGAATTATATACTAATATCTCATTAGCCACATATAAATCCAAACTCGACAAATCAATAGGCAGAGTGGTGCTGGGGGGTACACGGAAGAGTGTTTGGCAAAACAGACTGCCTTTCCATGTGATTTCGTTCCCTTTATCATCCGTTTTTTCCGTGATATTCGCTTCGATAACCTTACCTATGCATTGTGACAGCACGGTATCGACCAGCATATCCGAAATATTCTCTTCTGACTTATCTTGCGTGTAAAAGACAGAAGCGGCCAACTCTATTCCATTTTCAGCATTGTCTTCCAGTTTAGATAATGATTTTGTAATACCATGAAGCATCTGCATTGCTAAGAGCGATCTACTGGTACCCAATTCTCCGCAAATCACGATACTCAATGGTTTTACCACATTTGTCTGAACTACGGTTTGAAGATGTAAACCTCCAAACAATAAATCATCAAGTCCGCCTATATGCGTTTTCAGTTTTTGATTATTATATAATATTCTCATTGTATCATTTCTAAGATAAGTTATACGGAAGGATGCTAACTATGCATTGCTCTTAAAATTTCCGGTACGCCTCCTCCAACTTCACATCATACCTGTTCTACACATAAGTAGGTAATCCAACACATTGGCATAACCCTCTTTCCTTAATCCGGGAACTGACCGACAGGGTAAAAAAACGGATAACAAGGCGTTCGCACTTAATGCGCGTAGATTACTCTCCCACTTCTTCCCAAGGATAGGGATTATCAATCACATTCTGAAATTCCTCAATAGCTTCTTGCTGTTCAACAGTAAGTGATGTGGAATCCCAGGAAGCAATGATAATACGGCCTTCATCAGCCAAAGGCTCATCAAACACCTCACCATAACAGGCAGTAAGCAGACGAAGTTTCAGCAACGAAGCAGGAAGAGTATCAAGAATATCCCAACAACGATCCAAGACCTCCTGGATATGTTTTTGTTTTTCACCGTGATCAATAAATGAGGCACTATACCCCATCAGAAGAGCGAGACAAACATTAGCCTGTTCTTCAACTGTAGAACCTTTGACACCGGAATTATACAAAGCCGTAGTCAGACGGTAAACCTCACCGTTACGACGGGAAAGGTCGTCGCTATAAACCGGATTACCGTCCATACCTAAATACATCAGATCGTGCGCTGCACGCTGAAGAGCAAGTGTTTCTTCAGAAAGAGACATAATGATTTATGATTTATAATTTGTGATTTATCAGCTGTTCAATGGCAACCGCCGATCGTCAATTATTTGATTACTTCTATAAGATCCGGATGAATGGTAGCAAGCGCAACGGCAATAACACCTTGTATCTCGATAACTACACGGCGATCACGTGCGCCTTTTACTTTCAGGAAAATGCCTTCCTGCCCCTCGAAGTCACCGCCCGTGATACGAACTTTTGTACCTTTGGACAAATTCAGTTCATCAGGTTGGAAATACATGAGATGATCATTGTAAGTACCGGCTACAGCAATAAAACGCTGCATCTCACCATCGGAGATAATGATCTTCTGACCGCTACGGGTATCCGTAATGTATTGCAAATAGCTTACCTGTGATTTGATGCGTTTCACCTCGGAAGGACGGGCATGGACAAAAAGTAAGTTATGTACAACCGGAACCAAAGCACGGACTTTCTTACCTTTCTTTATGCTAATCTTGTATTGCATGGGAACGAAACAACCCATTTTTTCCTTTTCAAGCAGACGCATAGCATCAGGCTCTCTACGGTACGTGGCACGCATCGCATACCATATTTCAGTCTCTTTATCCGCTTCCATTTCAAGGGTTATTTCAGAAAAGGGTGTTCTCTCGGGGCTTTGAAGTTCTTGCATACACTTGAATTTCAATCACTTGCGAACACTTTATGTAAGAAATGGCAAGTATTGTGTTCTTCTTGCCTATTGATTTTTCGTAGCTGTTCATTACCTTGATTACATTGCAGGTAAAAAGCTATAAACGAATAAATTAAGCTAATAAATCGTCTTTTAATCGTTCGTTTTTTATGCGTAAAGTTTTTTAAATCTGATAAAGTCAGAGAAAGAATGAAAGGAATAGATATTAACTAATATTTTTACAAGTTTTTTATCGCTTATAATCAGATATTTAAGTAGAAAAAGCACTATATTACGAAATCTTTTTTATCAAACATTTTGTCATTCAAAAAAACACCTTTATCTTTGTGCACATTAAACGAACATTTTTTGGACACCCCACAAAACAGGATTTAAACAATTAATATTCAATATATTATCACCCAGAAATAAATTTTCATCCATCATTTTCCACCCTACTCCCCCTCCCATTCCAATTAAATTATCTACTTTCGCATTTTTTAACCACGTTAATATTACCTAACGGTTAATTAATCATTTAAGTCATGACAGAATTTAAAAAAACAAGAAGCTGAACGGAAATCAGCTGAGAAGTAAATCGTACAAATCTGATAATCAGAAGGAAGACGATAGTATAGAACAAGACCAAGCGAATGTAATAAATGAAAATTTATTAGCTTCGAGAAAGTATTACGGAGCAAATACCCATCTGTTGGTAGGCGCCCTGAGATGCTTCAAATTAGGCGGTTTTGAAGGTACGGAAGTCCATACAATCAGTGATTTTATAGAGTGGTGGGACAGTACGGGCAAAATCAGAAAGCATGTGAAAGGAAAGCATATACCTCTAAAAACAAGCAGCTTAAGAACCGAGATAGAGAGTATATGGGCGGTGATACAGAAGGAAGATACAGAACATATAGATCCCTATGGATATGATGTAAAGATTAATCAGTAATAGTTAACTCCAAAGAAAGGGCATAATTTTGCCCCGTCAACAGGATAGTGAAAGGGCTACACCCTTCCACCGGGATGGTGTAGCCCTAACCTAAAAAGGGTGTAGCTATCCAAGACAAAGGGTGTAGCCATCACAGGCGGTTGATTATAAAACATTTATAAACAACTAAAATCATTAAGATGGAGAAACAAACGTTGGGACACCAACAAAAGTATGTAACGAAAGACGAAAGAGTGGAGAATCTATGGAAGAAACTGATTGGGCAGGAAACAGACTTATCCGAAGAAACCATCGCATGGATGGCACGACGAATTTTACAATTAACTGCCTACATGCCATACGGATGTGCACTGATAGCCTATCGAAAACAAAATGGAGATTTTTACATGGGAAGAGGAACACTGATACATTACGAAGCCGATTTCCACCGCAAATACGACATCGAGCGTATTCAGAACCATGTAGTGTACTGGGATATAGAGCAACAAGGATGGAGAACGTTCCAGATAGAGAACTTCCTGGAATGGAAACCGGTGGTAAGTTGAGAATTGAGAGTTGAAAATTAAAAAACAAAAGATTATGGAATCATATCTATTACATGATGCCAATGCAAGTAGTAATTTTAAAATAATGATGATGATACAGAAAGAAGGAATGAAAGGATACGGTATCTACTGGATGATACTGGAGTTTCTTAGAGTACAGAATGGATATAAGGCAGACGTAAGAATACTGCCCGTACTGGCAAGAAAAATGAGAGTGACAGTAGCAACCTTGAAGAGAATCATCTTCGATTCAGGACTATTTGAGGTGAACAACACAACCTTTTCATCGCCCGGACTCACACGGCGCATGGGGCCACTGGAAGCCAAACGCGAAGCGAACAGAGAATCGGGCAGACGTGGAGGACTGGCTAACCAACAGAGAATCAGAGAAGGCATGGCAAGCGACGCTTTACCTATCAATCAGACTAATGATATAAATAACTCCCCCTCTATATCTCCCCAAAGGGAGACAGGAAAGAATGAGGAGGTTCTTCTTATTCCACCGGAGTATGCACTCAACAAAAATACACATAATTATGAAGGACTGATGGAAGAGTTGCAACGCCAAAAAGTAACGGTCATCAAGGAAATCAATGCCATCCTCAGACTCACGGATTTCGGAAAGCTGAAAGGAAAGATATGGAAAATACTCTATGACATCAACAATTCGCCACAGATGAAAGCAAGAATTGTGATGCCCGGAAAATATATTCTGAAGCTGTTGCAAAATTAAAAGCATTTTTTTAGGTACACAACCAACAGTTGTATTTTTAATAGGTGACCGCTTATTAAAAATACAACTTTCAACCAGGCAAAATCATTCAATCTTCCAATTCTCCAACGTATGGCGTTCGCTATCAAAATTTACAGCAACCTTCACCACAGGTAAACCGCAAAGAGCAAAACGTTCAGGGTAGTTCCGGAAATTTATCTGCTGCATAGCGGTATCAGCGGATTTATCTAATTTCAGTTCCATAACGTAGAGGGCAGCCGACGTGCGCAGTACTACATCTACACGGCCACGCGGAGTGCGTACTTCAACATCAACATACATGCCCAACAAACTAAAGATGATATAGAAGACCTGCTGAAAATGACCTTCGGAACGAACATTATCGCAATAAGGAACAGTAGATAAAAACTCTTGCAACAGACGCAAAGCACCATCCATATCGTCACGGTTCAAGGCTCGGGCCAAGTTCACAACGGTAGTGTTAGTGGTCAGCGTGTCTCTGGTGATATACGAAGGTATCAGACTGCGCATCAATCCGATGCGAACTTCCTGGTTGGGAATATCAAGCGTATATATACCGAATTGGGTATCACAATCTTTTATCGTAATATAGCCACTCTGATAAAGCAGGGGAGTGATACCGGTCATGTGTTCCGTGGGAGCATCAAAGTCGGCAGCGACAGCCTCTGTCCCACCTATCTTTGAGGGTAAAACACCAAACTTGTTCAGCATCTCCAGCAGGTAAGTAGGCGTACCACTACCGAACCAATAGGAATCCATCTTGCCATCCGCAAAAGCATTGAGAAGGCTGAACGGATTGAAGATATCAGGAGATGGCCAAGTAAAGTGATAGCCGTCATAATTGTCTTTCAGTTTTTCCAACACTTCGACGCGGGGCAGTTTCATCCTGGCTGCCAACAGATTCAGATCATCGGACATCTGTGTCAGTATCTCATCCTCCGTAATGCCACAGATTGCAGCGTAAGGTTCATCCATACTGACATTCTTGATATTGTTCAACTCACTGAAGATACTCAGCTGAGAAAATTTCGTGATACCGGTCAGGAACACATAGCGCAAGTAAGGATCGCAAGCTTTCAATGGACTATAGAAATTACGCATCACATTGCGAAGCGCAGGCAGGTTCTTTTCTTCATGAACCACATCGAGGAGTGGAGCATCATATTCGTCGATCAGAACCACCACTTGTCGTCCGGTCTGCTCATAAGCACGCTTTATCAGTGCTGTAAGGCGTAAGTTTACATCTACACTTTCATTCTCTATGCCAAATTTATTTTCATAATCTGCCAGCTGGTTGGCAAGGTAGCGAGTCAACGCATCTTTATCCAAATGCTTGCCCAGACTCATGTCAAAGTGCAACACGGGATATTGAATCCATTCGGTTTCAAGAGCATCAATGGCAAGACCTTCAAAAAGGTTCTTACGTCCTTCAAAATAAGCTTGAAGGGTAGAAGTCAACAAACTTTTGCCAAAACGACGGGGACGACTCAAAAAAATATATTTTGAATCAAAGTGCGTCATACGATACACATATTCCGTCTTGTCTATATATAGATAATTCTTGGTTATCAGTTCTGAAAAAGTCTGTATTCCTATCGGATAAAGCCGTTGTTGCTGGGTCATTTTTAATCCTCCATTATTTTGCTATGGCAAATATAAAGGTTTCACCACAGATTGCATAGACTTACACTGATTATTTTAGGAAGATGACATACCTCCCCTGATCATCCTACATAAATATCAGCTGCTTTTTAAGCAAGTCCACAATATCGCTTTGCAGCTTCTACGCATTGATAGGTTTAGAAGTGTACGCATCAAAACCACTGTTCAGAATGCGTTCTTCATCTTCGGCATAGACATAAGCTGTCACTGCCATAATCGGGACCGTTGGCGACATTTCGCGTATAAGCTGTGTAGCTTCGTAACCGGTCTTTTTAGGCATATTGATATCCATCAATATCAGATGGGGGTTGTATTGCTTGAATAGCTCCACCGCCTCTTCCCCATCCCAGGCATGGAGAATGTTGTACTGACTTTATATTGTTCCCAGAAAGAGGGCGGCATCATATAAAAGACTGAATTGGAAGGACACAAACCAGGCGATAATCCGGCTTCCATAAGGTCGTAATAGTTGAACATGGGAGTAGGCACACCACAGTCTACGATACGGGCTCCTTTCGCGTTGACACCGGATAAAACACCGTTGGTAATCTCAACCACTTTTCTTCCAACAGTTTTTTCATCAAAGAAATAGCCGCCTACCAGACCGTTCCGCTGCAATCCGGTATTATCTAATGAGAAGATAGGTGAAGAGGAATAATAGCTCAGAATTCTGGAAATATTATTGGTTAATACGACATTCCCTTTTTGAGTATCCTGATACCATGAGCAAAAGAGAACTCCGCAGTTTGCCTCTGCATGGCTCAATGAATCCGCCAATGCATCGGTAGTCATTACACCGGCAACATAATCCTTTATTTCAAGTTCGGGAAAGTTCTTGCTCACAATCTCTTTTAAATCCGAACGGAATTGGGCACTTATATACCGGGCATCCGACAGAAATATCAACTCATCCATTTCAGGCATCAAATCCTGCATCAGCGAGACTGTTTCTTTGAGATATGCAGGTACATAGAATACAGTCAGCGACAAATCTCCTTTATAATCTTTCAAGGGAGTTCTCTCTTCTACCGGAATGGAGCGCCCCCCCAGATAAGCCTCTTGCGGACCGACGTAATCCGTCTCCGTACAAAGAATCACAGGGACATCTTTCCATTGTTTTTCTATATCATCTCTCAGCACCCCCCAGGAAGCACTACCTAAAAGAATCAGGAGTTTTGGAGGATTGTCTGCATATTTTCCAAAGAGACTTTCTTCATATTCCAATAATACTCTGACTATTATTTGCAAATATTTCATCTAAGTTATAGTTTGCTCTATAAGTGTATCCATTCTTTACCGCATAAGGAATCAAAGGTCTACAAGAGATTTTCATACAAGTCTATTTTAGAAGCAGGTACTAATCTCTATCAAGTATCTTCGCGGTTACCACGCTTCGAGTTGAAGCCGCTCCCAAATCAACAGGAGCATTCTTCGCCCCTACACCATAGAATCGATTGGCAACAATCGGAAAACGGTATGCGCCTTCCGGATCAATGATTCCCGTACCATTTCCGGTGGAAGAGTTGGTATCGTCACCGTCGGACAGCATAACACGTAAAGTGCGTAATATATTGCCACTTCCGTCCACAAGCTCTACTCTCAACGTGTAGTCATCAGCATCTATCGGCGCAGGGGCAGAAACAGGCAACGTATACGAGCCTTTAGACAGTACAGTAGAGGCTGCCGTCCCTACGGGAACCGGAATTTCCACCAATACACGCCCGTTGGAAACGGAAGTTAGCGGACTACTTATGTAATCTTTAAATATAGGTGTCTGGCTACGCTGGAGTAACGGCACTTGCTTATTCTGCTGTGTATACAGAGAAATACGGATAGCCGAAACATTCGTGCCACTTATCTGTGCCGGTACATTCGTGAACCATCCCATCACACCTGCCACCCGACGCCAAAGGTCTACATTCCCCTGAGTGCCGTAACTGTTGGGAGTCAGCACTGTTGATCCGGCAAATAGTTCGGACTGCCGGATGGAGGTCCACGTACTTGCCTCACTGCCGGAAAGGGTAGCGACCGCACCGGACAACATCGAACTGCCTGTCTGTATGGCAGCGGGATATCCATAAGTAGCACCGGACTGGTTGTCAAGTCCAACTGCAAGGAAAGTATAAGGTTTCCCATTGGCTAGTCCTTCATACTTCACCCGGTATCTCATGGTAGAAGTTACTGTGGGCGGATTATTGCCAAAGTAGGCCGACCAACCAATATTCTCAGAAGCGACACACAGAGCATTTTCATCTGTTCCATCGAAAATATACAGTTGCACATACGTCACATGCTGTACATTTTCCGATCCCGGAAGAATGGTACGGGTAGTCAGTTCGCCTGCCACACTTAATAAAAGTGTGACGTCGCCTGCATCACCAGGCTGCTGACCGGTTTCCCCCCATTCGTCAATGGCTTCGTCTGTCCGGCATCCTACCATCAGCAACGCCGATGCCAGAAAAGTGCCACATACATATTTTTTAATTCGTAGATTTTTCATTATGCATATCAGTTAAGGATATTATTTGTTCTTTTCCAGATAAAAACGACCGACATTAGTAGACAAGATTCCCACGTCTATGCTGGTTTCCGGTTGCGACAGCGCATATCGTTTTCCGGTTTCCGTATCTACAAATGACCAGTTCCGCCATGCGTCTCCCTGTCCATGCGTCAGTTTCAGAGTCACCCGGGCTGGATTACGCAAACTAAATCCTACCGGAATGCGATTGGCATCACTCAGTTGCTGAATATCAAGCATTCTCTCTCCGGCCACGCTGAAGACAGCAATCACAGGAGGCATGTCATCATCCAATAATAATTCCGAGTCTTCGCCTGAACGAAACGCCGTCGAAGCAGACGGATGCAAGCGCAACAGGCTATGGGCAGATGCATTGCCAACACTTGCCATGAGGAACAATGCCGGACGCGACAAATCCGAACGGGTAGAAGTCATGGAACGGGTACTTTTCATCAATCCCGCATTGCCGACTGCCTGCGTCAGTACAGCCTCGGTAAACTTCACCGCCAACGTAGTAGAAGCACTGTTCACCGTAACAAAGAACGACTGCATCGGAGCTATGAAGCGGAAATCATCTCCATTGGTAAGCAGCGTTCCATCCGCTCTGATGACGGAATTATTGCTGTTGCCATCGTACACCTTGATTGAAGTCACCGTAGGATTATCCGCAAGGAACTGATCGATCCGGATATGAGCCATGAACGGATTCCCTACCAGAAAGGTAGTTCCGGCAACCTTATTAGTCACAGTCACCACATAAGGAAAGGTAAGACTGCCACTGCTGTTCTCGTAAATGAAGCGCCCGGGCAGCGAACGGGTGACGGTTTCGCTGTAAGCCGTTCCTTGTCCTGCCGCATTATAATAATTGTAGCGGGTATGCACCTTCGGGAAACGGAAGGTAAGTACTGTATTGCTTACCGCCTCACGGTCCGCTAAAAGCGAAAAGCCACTCCCCGCAGGATAGACCTGATTCAGAGCATTGAACGGTGGTGTCCAGTTCGTCTTATCCGGTATTACGGTAACAGCGGTAAGCGTACCGCCGCTAATCTTCTGTCCCGGTGCATCGTGGCTCCACAGCCGTTGGTAGATGCGCGGATTAAAGCGGTTTTCGGGTGAAGTTGTTTCGTTCAATGTCACAAAGAAATCATTATTCTGAGTACCGTTCATAGTGACAGGAATAAACATATCCCCGGTATACGTGGCTTTCAAGGGGGCAGAAAGCATATAATAACGCCCCGCCTGCAAGGCCATTTCCACCCATGCCTGAGCATAATTAAGGTAATGCGTATTCACTATTTCAGCATTCGGAGCGAAATGGAGGTTATTGCAATAATTTGCACTACCTTGAAGAAGAACGGGATAGAGAACACAGCCGGACGGAACAATGACATCCGTGCATTGCCATGGACTGCCGTCACTCCAGTTGTTCCAATCGTTCCAATTGCTTGATGCTGCATTCACTTTCCAGGTAGTACGCAACGGATGCACGGTGGAGTGGATGCCGTTATAATAAAGATTCGTACCCGTGGGGTCATAGATAGCGATATAATAATCGCCCACGGGCATGGCAGAAAGGATAAATTTCTGTCCTGCCAGCGTTGCCGTGCGCTCCGTTATTTCGTTATTCTTAGCCACATTGTAACAGCGCAGCAGATAGCTGTTACCGTTCGTTCCGCCTTGTATCTGTATCTGGATGGGCGATCCTTGGCAAATATGCTCTGTCACGCTGACTACATCTATCGAACCACCGGGATCGGTAGTCGTTTCGGCACAATCGGGAATACCGTCACCGTTACTGTCGGGACGGGTATAGACACCTGCCAACTGAATACTCTTCAAAGCATCCGCCACTCCGGCAAAGGTGATACGCACTTCATCAAACGGCGTGGTCACAGGCGTGGTTTCAACAAACTGCTTGCCTCCGCTACCTATGACATCCAGTCCCAGCAGTCCGCCTGTCCCGGTACGTCCCACCTCCACACCTGCGTTATATACGCTGACTGTGGTCCTGGAGATAAGTTCTGCTCCGGTCACGCCTGTAGGATCTACAACGATGAATCCTACCGGTTGTTTCTGTTGTATCTGATTGAATTTTACCGCTACGGTAACCGCACCCAGTACATTAGTGGTAGTTACAAGTGTATAACTGTTGATGTCCGAGTCTATGAGATTGCCCAGATTATTGAACGAGGTTCCAACATTGGCTACACCGGTGCTACGGGTGGCAGCATAATTGATGCTGGCTCCATAAGTGGCAGACGTCATCAGTTGCAGACAGGCGTTGGCGATACTGGCGCTGTAGCAATTGGCACTGGCACTCTCCCAGAAAGCATAATAAATGCGGAAAGCGTTGAGATTGAGGTTGAGCACACCGCCCGTCCACAATTCAATGGCATCAAACTCCTGATTTGTATTTACACTTATACGTATTTTATTTCCGCTGTCGCCTATCAGCCCGGCAGAGACGGCATTATTATTATCCGCAGCATTCTCAAACACCTTCACACCGTTGCGATACAAGCGGATTATAAAGAATTTCAGCACATCAGCGCTCAACAGCCTGGTAGAAGTCTGAATGACGAAACCTGTACGGATTTGACTCTTCGACGCATTGACAGGCTTATCCGAAGCTGTCCTGATTCCTACGATAGAGGTGTTGGCTGCAATGCTTGCCAGATTATTGTAAGTAATAAAATTGTCGGGGTTACTATCTATCAGATTATTCTTTCCCGTGAAGTTGGTGCCCTCGCCTACACAAAGCAGACATCCGCCTCCTGAAGGGGCATACACAATGGCGCCATTGCCGGCATTGGTAATCATGGTATTGCATGCATCAGTTTCGCTGATACTGCTGGCATTACGGGTGATTACGGCTGTTTGGGTATATACTTTCCCATCGGTTCCGACATAGGTACCCGTCACTTTATATGTCCCGTTCACGGTCATACCCGTAATCTTATTGCTACTGATGACGGGAGAAGAGCCTGTAGGAGATTCCGTAATGGCATACGATACACTTCCCGTGACAGGAGTTTTCAGTTGATAGGAATTACCAGTGACAGTGGCGTTTCCCAATGAGAAATAAGCGGAGGCATCTACCAACACCTGATCCCGGACATAAGCGTAATTGATGGTAGTGGCACTAAGTACATTCAGATTTACACCTGCAAATTGTATTTTTATCTGAGTGCAAGGTTTCTTCAGGATCATGCTCACCTGGCTTCCTCCTCCGGCAATGGCCGAAATTCCCAACAGGCTGCTGATGGTAACCTGTTCCTGTTGCTGGTTGGCGGCATTATAGGTGGTCAGTATGGTAGTTCCCAATGCGCTGATGGTTAACAAACCGTTATAAGAAAGGAAATAGCCGACCTCCGCGCCTATGGGAATTTCTTTTTTGAAATTGATAGTGACGTGCGGCTGAGTAAGTGCTCCTATCAGTCCGAAAGATGGGCCATCGGTCAGATTCGTATTGATAAGTTGGGCGCTGTTCAGCATATTGGTCCATCCGGTATCGAAGAGAGCATCGTTGTGAACCTCCACTCCACCGGTGAAATAGCTGCTTCCCATGATGGCAGGTTGAATGGGGTTTTCGCCTACAAAAGCGTAATAAAGACTGAGGGCATTCAATACGTTGGTAGAAATGCCATACATACCGATCTTGATTTCATCAAAGGGTTTAGTCAGTTGGGTGGTAATGGAAATGGCTTGCTGACCGTCATTGTTAGCGGCACTCAGCAGGTTCAGTTCCAGTGTATGTACCTCCTGCACATCGCTTCCCTTCATTTCCTGCTCCACTCCTTTCAGGAAGGTTTTCAGCCAGAAACCTTTCAGTACATTGACATTCAGCAAAGAAGTGTTGCTGATTTTATATACAAACCCTGCTGTCTGTCCACCGGCGTAAGTGCGGTTTACATCACGTACGGAAGCTATCTGATTCCCAATCAAATTGGCCGTAACCACACCGCTGAACGAAGCGGAGTTCGTGATGTCAGTATCCAGAATATTACTGATTCCCTGGTTATTGGCAAGTATTTCTACCAAAGCATTCGACATATCGTCCACGATACGTCCATCGCCTACCAAAGGAACTCTCCGGCTGGCTGTCCATGTCTGTCCACCATCGGTAGAGGTTAGGGCGGATGTTTCGGCAGCAGCTGCCGAAACCACTCTCGACAACGTTGTGTCATCGGGAATGGACAGGAACTCTTCATCCTGGCAAGCTGAAAGGCTAAGGAGAAAAGTGAGAGTCAGAAGTGTATGAATGGTTTTCATCTCTGTATCATTTTAGGATGTGTGAGGTATTTTTTAAGAGGGTGTTTTTACAACACCCCCGCTATATATCCAAAGCCCGAATCAACTATTCGAGTCCTAAATTATAAATCACATCCCAGGCATCATTTACCGTGACGGTGATTACCGTTTCCTGAGACAGGTCGATAGGTTGGTCATCATCTCCCGTAGTTCCCGGATCACTTGTACCTCCATCTGTTGTGGCAGAAAGATTCTTTGTACCTATAGAGTAGAAGTAGTTGCGCTGAACGTCATACACAGATTTATCTCCGGAGCTGACAACACTGTTCACCACTTTCCATGATTTCAGCACAGGGCTATTACCACTTACTTCATTGGCTTCCAGCTGAATGGTAAAGGTCGGAGTATTTGTAACGGCACTGAAAGGAATGAGGAACTTACCACTTACCAATGAATTGACTACCGTAGCCACAGAACCTGTTCCGGCAGCAATCGTAAATTTCTTGGTCAGATCAGAACCGGCAGCACTGACTTGAGTAGCATAATCGGGCAGTATAGAAAGGTCATATTCCAGTACTTTCGTTTTCGTATCATTTCCGGTGGCGTTCACCGACATGGCGCTTGGAAAGGTAAATGCGCTGGATGCAGAAGACGCATAGACGCGTATGTATTTCACTGTAGTAATGGCTCCCGAAGCATTAGGATCAGGATACTTCACCGGAATGTTCTTAAAATATCCCAGCAAACCTGCCACCTGACGTTTCAGTTCTACTTCGCTGGTAGTTCCGCCTTTGAGGTTACCGTTTTCCACCTCAAAGGTAGCTCTACCGGCAAACAGTTCGGACACGGTTGCTCCCGGAAGGGTAGCGGTAAAAGCATCCGCAGCACTACCACCACCGGTCACTGTATAATCGGCAACGTCATTATAACCATACACTACAACGGTATAAGTACCATCAGTCGCCAGTTTGTTCAGTTTAATGGTTTGGCTCGCCTTATGGTCATCGGTACCGGGAGTTGCGGCATTCGAGGGTCCGGCTGTCCAAGCAAGCGGGTTGGCGGTTCCGGCACTCAAGGCTGCCGCAGTAACATCCGTTCCGCTCGGGGCATAAATATAAATCTGCACTTTGGTAACGTTATTGGCAGCTTCGGAACTGTTTACGGGACGATTGGCACGGGTATTCAAGCCATCTCCCCCACTGTTTAGAGACAATGTGATTTCGGACAGGGACGGAGGGCCCTGCTTGTCCATAGCAACTGACTCGTCATCACTACAAGCTGCAAGCATCATCATACCGACAGCAGACATTAAAACATACTTTTTCATTTTAGTTAAGTTTTTGAGTTAAACATTCGAGAAAAAACAATATCAATTAATATTCAGGTCATAAATCATTTCCCACGTATCTCCCATTAATATATAGATGAAGAAATCATTCCGTTCTTCGCTATACGCGTATTTCAAGGCGGTCAGTTCATTACGCTTCAGGGTAATATTGACATCTTTGGGCGTAAAGTCGGGCACGCTCCGCGTCAGGGTATTATAAAAATCCAGATGCAGCACAGACTGCGCACTTCCCGTAGAAGGGGCAAGAATAGAGCTTACCACAATCCCCTCCGCCGATTCCCACGTAGCCATTTTAGCCACACTGATAGGGTTCAGATAGTTGAACAGATGATTTACCCGTTCATAAATCCGGTCTATGCGCTCATCCATATACCTGCCGGTAGTGGGCAGGTCGACCACCTGTACCAAAAGCTTTCCGGTGACACGTTCCATATCTACCGTGAAATGATTATTCTGATAATCGTACACAATGGTGTCATGGGTCAGATAGACGTCGCTGCCTTCTTTTCCGTTGGCGTGTATGATATGGGTTAACGCAGCGTCAGTCAGCGAAGTGTCGTCCGGCATCCCTCCCCATACAGTCAGCACATACTTCCCGGTGGGCAGACATTCGCAAAAGGTAATGGAATAGGTTGCCTCGGAACCGATAACGCTGAATAACCCCTGTTCCTCTACAACACTACCGGTTTCGACATCACGCAAGGCATAACGCAGCGTAGGAATATACTCGCGAAAAGAAAGCGTTTCACTCTTACGTGCCTCCAACGGCACATTATTAACGTTAAAATAATTTTTATCCTTCACAATAATATTCACCTGCAAAGGCGGACATGCTTCAGAATCTTCCTTGATACAGGAAACAAATGCGAAAAGAAAGAGTAAAAGGAATATCCCTAGACTTTTCCATCCGGTAAAGATGGTTACCGTACCATATTGGGAACTTTTTCTCATGGTTATTTATCGGGGAATTGGTTTCATGATTTTTCAACTTTGCGAATCAACGAATATCGAGATTTCATTGTTCACGGAAATATGATTATTATTCTTAGAGGAGATAAACTCGTACAACGGGTTTATTGATTATTATTTGCGTATTTTCCATATTCTGCCTACTTTTGAAAGCATTAAAACAATAGAATCAATGAAAATACTTCATACCAGCGACTGGCACCTGGGACATACATTATATAACTATGACCGTAGCCACGAGCAACAAGCATTTTTGCAACAACTAACCCGCATCGTAGCAGAAGAAATGCCGGATGCAATGGTAGTGAGCGGAGACATCTATCACTACTCCACCCCATCGGCAGCCACACAAAAGATGTACACGGATGGTATGCTCGAAATTCACAGGGCATGTCCCGGAATGACGATTGTGGTAACTGCCGGAAACCACGACAGCAGTTCTAAACTGGAAATAGACAGCAGTCTGTGGAATCATTTTGGTGTGAAAGTCGTGGGAAACATCGAACGCACCCGGGAAGAAGTGAATCTGGAAAAGCATATCGTGGAAGTAAGAGATGAAGCGGCAGCACTGAAAGGATATATCATTGCCGTCCCCCACGTCTATCCACAGAATTTCCCGATGCTGGACACTGAAACGCCACGCGAAGAACGGCAAGCACGCTTCTTCCAGGCATTGCTGGACGAAGTAGGAAAAATGAATACGGAAGGATTGCCCGTTGTATTAATGGCACACCTCTCCATAGAAGGTAGCGACCGGACGGGGCATGACGAAACCGTGGGCGGAATAGAATACGTTCCCATCAGTTCCATGGGCGAAGGATACGATTATCTGGCACTCGGACACATTCATTGTCCGCAGAACATCAAAGGAAACGGACGGCATGCACGCTATTGCGGTACCCCCCTTCCCGTCAGTTTCGATGAAGCTTATCCGCACTCCGTATCTATCGTCGAAATGAAAGGACGGGAAGAGCCACAGATAAGGGCAATAGAAATAGAAAATCCAATACCACTCGTCACCCTCCCCAAGGAACCGGTAGTTTTTGAAGAAGCTATAAAGTTACTGGAAGAATATCCGGACGATAAACCGGCTTATATCCGCCTGAATGTTCTGATTAAAGATTATCTGGCACCCGACTGCAATGAACGGGCATCGAATGCCGTAAGAGGAAAAAGCTGTAAATACTGCTATATCAAGTCCAACCGTGAAAAACAAACTTCAGACTACATAGCCCGGCACATCTCCATTCAGGAAATGCAGGAAATGTCTCCGCTGGAAATAGCCAGACTTTATTATCAGGAGGCAGAAGGAGAAGAGATGGACGAGGAACTCTGTGAACTGATGAGCAGTGTAGTGCAAAAAGTGAGAGAAAAGAATAATCTGCGCTAATCCGTGTAATCTGTGGTGAACTATGAAACTTCAAAAACTGACTATAAAGAATCTGGCCTCGATAGAAGATGCCGTCATTGATTTTGAGAACGGCCCCTTAAGTGAAGAATCCCTGTTCCTGATCTGTGGTGAAACAGGCGCCGGCAAAACAACATTACTCGATGCCATTTGCCTGGCACTCTATAATGAAACACCCCGCATGGAACGCACGGCAAATGAAAAGTACCGGGATCTAGGGCAAACGTTTTCTTCTAAAAAGGAAGATGTGGCTATAAACGACAGCCGCCAACTGATGCGACGGAATACCAGTGAAGCCTGGACAGAACTGGAATTTATCGGATCAAACGAAATACCTTACATCGCCAAATGGTACGTAGCCCGCGCACATCGGAAAGCATCCGGTGCCATTCAGGACACGAAGTGGACATTGGAGAATCGCAAAACCAATCTCCAGCTCACCAGGAGAAATGAAATCAAGGCGGAAATACAAGAAGCCGTAGGGTTGAACTTCGAGCAATTCTGCCGCACCACCCTATTGGCTCAAGGAGATTTCACTAAGTTTCTTCAGAGCAAAGAAAGTGAGAAATCGGACATCCTGGAGAAACTGACAGGTACCGGAATTTACTCTGAAATAGGTGCAGGAATTTATGCCATAACGAAAGAAAAGCGTATAGACTATGAGAATCAGAACCGGAAACTGGAAGGAATCCATGTGCTGACTGAAGAAGAAATGGCCGGAATTAACGAAACAATGGCTGCGTTAAGTACCGAAATCAACGGAAATACCGGGCAAAAGAACATAGCAGCACTGAAACGTGACTGGCTGAAAAGAAATACTGAACTCACCCTTGCCCAAGAAAGTCAACAGAGAATCTGGGAAGTGAAGAAAGAACAGTTGCAATCGGATGACTTCCGGCAGAAAGAACTACTGATAAAGGATTGGAATCACACTGCGGATGCCCGCAATTGGCTCTCCTCTTTCAAACAGCAGCAGCGGCAACAAGAAATCAATGCCGAACAGACCGAAAACTTGAAGCAGAATTTCATCCGCCTCAGCAGTGGCTGCGTTTGGTTGAAGGAGAATATGAAAGAGCAACAGGCAAAACAGATTCTTGCCGAAGAATATCTGCAAGCCCATGCCCCGTTCCTGCCCATGTTCGAGCAGAGCCAGTCTATCGTCACCGATTTGAATGCCGTGCTCTCCTCACATTCCCGCATCTCCATTTACGAAAAACAGATAGTGGAATTGGTCCGGCAGCAACCTGCCCAAGAGCAAGAACGCACAAATAAAGAGAATGACTTCAATCTGAAAAGCAAAGAGAATCAGATCAAGCAACAGGAAATAAACCAACTGAACGCACAGCTTGATTCCATGAACCGGAGTGCCTTGCAAGAAAAGAAAAGTACATTGGAGACTATTAAAGAGAATTTGCAGAAAGCTCAAAATGCCCTGATAGTACTGGAAGAAAAGAAGGCGGCTCTGGCTACAGCAGAGGAAAACGAGAAATCACTGGAAACGAAACTGCAAGCCGGCAAGAACCAGCATGAGAAACTTAAAAACGAATTCGACACTCAGAAAAAAGCATACGATGACCTCAAAGAGCTTTATGACAAACAAAAAGAAGCTGTGGAGGAATGGGCCAAAGAAGCCCGTGCCCGTCTGTCCATAGGAGATATGTGTCCGGTATGCGGCCAGAAGATAGAGGTGCTAAGCAAGGACGAAGATTTTCAGTCGATGCTTGCCCCTATCCGGCAGTCGCTGGAAGCAAAAGAGAAAGAATACAAGGAAGCGGAACAAGCATTAAACAGCAACCGGGCAGAGGTCAAAACTTACGAGAATATGATAGCGAACAGCCGCTTGGCAACAGAAAAGACCCGAAAAGGTCATGATCTTGCCAGAACAGAAGCAGAAGAGAAATGCGGTCGGTGTTCTATTCCAAGCATCTCCGACAATACCAAAGAAATACTGGAAAAGTTATTTCAGGAGAATAAACTGAATCTGGAGAATGTCAATGCCAAACTAAATGAAGTACAAACCCTCTCCAACCATATTTCCCGGCTGCAACATCTGAAGGATAATCACCAGAAAGCTGTGGAAGCCGCCCGGAATGCATTGGACACCGCCGACAAGAATCTGACGAAGCTGAAAAACGATATCACCAATAAACATTCACTGGCGGAAAGTGAAAAAGATATTGTTCGTACTACGCTGGAACGCGTCAGCCCACTGATTCTTTGGGAAGGGTGGCAAACGGAATGGCAGGCCTCCCCTACCGCTTTTATCGAACGCCTACAGAAATCCGCAGGGCATTATAAACTTGCACAGAACAGACAGGCGGAATTAAAAGCCGCCATCGCCCTCATTGACAAAGAGCTGAGCAGCATATCCGCCACACAAGAACTGATCTGCACAGCTTTCCCCGAATGGAGGGATCTTCCGGCAAAGGAAAAAATGGAAATCAAGAATCTGGAAATGGCGTGGAATACGCTGAATTCTGAAGTCGGCGGGCTGAAACAGAACATCCTGTCTGTCCGGAAGAATCTCAATGAGCTACAAGCCAGTCTGACAGCATTCTATACCACACACCCGGATATGGACGAAGCACGCCTCATCGCTCTTTCCTCCTACTCCAACGAACAAATAGAATCTCTGCGTAGCGGACAGCAGAGGCTTAGAGAAGAAGAAGTGGCAGCACAGACAGCCTTCAGACTTACAACCGGCCAACTGGAAGAACACCAAAGTAAGAAGCCGGAAATGGAGGAAGAAGAAACCTTCGAAAATCTGGATAGTCTTATCACTGCTTTGGAGGAAAAGATCACAGCAGGCAATCAGACCCTCTTACGACTGAAAATCCAATTGGAAGAGAATGTGAAAAACATTGCCCGGATAAAAGATGAGAAGAAACGTGCAGATGAATTACGGGAGGTTTACCTGAAATGGGACCGCCTTTGCCATCACTTTGGTGACGAGAAAGGAACGAATTTCCGAAACATTGCCCAAAGCTTCGTACTGAAAGAATTGCTCAATGGAGCAAACTTCTACCTGCAACGCCTGACCGAACGTTACGAGTTGGAATGTCAGGCAGGTTCACTCACCATTCTGTTGCGCGATTTATATCAGGGAGGTGCGGCGCGTCCGGCTTGTACACTGTCCGGTGGAGAGAGTTTTCTGGTTTCTTTGTCATTGGCACTCGGTTTGTCTTCACTCAGCCGGCATAGCCTGTCTGTAGATACATTGTTCATTGATGAAGGATTCGGAACCCTAAGCAGTGATTATCTGAACACAGTAATGGACACACTGGAGAAACTGCACCAGATGGGTGGCAAGAAAGTGGGTATCATCAGCCATGTAGAAGGACTGCGCGAGCGGATCAAAACCCAAATTCAGGTGAAGCGAATCGATAATTCAAGAAGTGAGATCAGCACAGTGAGGACCCTATAAATAGGTATTGTGACAAAGAAAGGAACGATTTTCTGTGCCTACAAGTACAAGTACACTATATTATTGTGTACTTTTGTAGCAACTATTAATAGAAAAAGACAATGAAAAAGTTCATAAAAGGAGTCCGGTTTGCTCCTAAAAACTATTCCGACGAAGTAGAAGCGAAGATTCAACACTATAAAAAGGAAGGTTATAAACTACCGTCGCGCCACTTATTGCGCACCGAAGAACAACTGGAGGGTATCCGCGAAAGTGCCAAAATCAACACCGCACTGCTGGATTACATTTCTGCAAACATCCGCGAAGGAATGTCCACCGCGGAAATTGACCACATGGTCTATGAATTTACAACGGATCATGATGCAATACCTGCCCCTTTCATGTACGAAGGTTTCCCCAAAAGTGTATGTACAAGTATCAATGACGTGGTATGCCATGGCATCCCAAGCACGAAAGAGTTCCTGCGCAGCGGAGATATTGTGAATGTGGACGTTTCCACTATTTATAAAGGATATTTCTCGGATGCGTCACGAATGTATATGATTGGAGAAGTGAAGCCGGAAATGCAACGCCTGGTACAGGTGGCAAAGGAATGCCGTGACATAGGCGTACAGACAGCACAACCGTGGGCACGGCTTGGAGACGTCGGTGCAGCCATTCAGGAACATGCGGAGAAAAACGGATACAGTGTAGTACGCGACCTGTGCGGACACGGCGTAGGAATCAAGTTCCATGAAGAACCGGACGTTGAGCACTTCGGCAAGCGCGGCACAGGTATGCTTATCGTTCCGGGAATGACATTCACCATCGAACCGATGATCAATATGGGAACTTACGAAGTCTTCATTGACGAAGCCGACGGATGGACCGTCTGCACAGACGACGGACTGCCCTCGGCACAATGGGAAAGTATGCTTCTGATTACCGAAAACGGCAACGAGATATTGACTGAGTAAACATGGATATTGTTTTTCTAATTATCGGCCTTATAGTAGGTGTCGGCGTAGGGTATCTGATAGCCGGACGAAAAAGTGCCGCATTATCAGCACAATTGCAAGCCACCCGCGAACGGGAAGAACTGCTGAACCGTACGGTAGAAGAACGGATTGCACGTGAGAAAACCATCACAGCCGAGCGCCTGGCGGAGCAGGAAAAATCTTTCAACCTGAGACTGGCAGAGCAGCAGAAGCAATGGGAAGAACGCCTGAAATTGCAAACTGAAGAAGCAGAAGCCTTGCACAAACGCATGAGCACGGAGTTTGAGAATCTCTCCAACCGCATTTTCAAAAGCAAGACAGAAGACTTCACCAAGCTGAATTCGGAGCATCTCAGCAATTTACTCCGTCCACTGGGGGAAAACCTGAAAGATTTCCGGGAAAAGGTAGAACAAGTATATGACAAAGAGTCGAAACAACGTTTCTCGCTGGAAGAACGCATCAAAGACTTGGTAGAACTGAACAACCGGATCAGCGAAGATGCCAACAACCTGACCCGTGCGCTAAAAGGTGATTCCAAGATACAGGGCAACTGGGGAGAAATGATACTGGAACGACTGCTGCAAGCTTCCGGCCTGATAGAAGGCGAACATTATTTCCGCCAGGAATTCCTGAAAAACGAACAAGGTGAAATGCTGACTAACGAAGAAAGCGGTCAGAGAATGCAGCCGGATATTATTGTCAGGTACCCGGATGAGCGGGAAATGATTATCGACTCTAAGGTATCCCTGACTGCCTATGCCGCCTACAATTCCGCTGAAAACAAAGAGGAAGAGGCTCGCTGGCTGAAAGCACATCTACAATCGGTACGGGCACATGTGGATGAACTCAGTCAGAAGGATTATTCGCATTATGATGCAAAAGCGCCGGACTTTGTGATGATGTTTATCCCTACCGAAGCTGCCTACCTGACGGCTATCAAAGCGGATACCAACCTATGGGAATACGCCTATAATAAAAAGGTGGTATTGATGAGTCCTACCAATCTGATCAGTGCGCTCCGCCTTTCCCTCGATCTCTGGAAACGGGAAAATCAAGTAAAGAATGTGCAGGATATTATCAAACGAGGTACATTGCTTTACGAAAAGATTGCCGGATTTACAGATACATTCCTGCGCATCGGTGACAATCTGAGCGGACTGCAAAGAGATTATGACAAGGCTTACAACCAGCTTTCGGATGGCAACGGCAGTGTGATAAGACAGGCCGAACTGCTGCGTAATATGAGTCTGACTCCTAAAAAGCGAATATCAGCAAGACTGCTGCCCAAAGAAGAGGAAACGGAGGAGGAAGAAAACGGACAGGACAAATAGACAATCCAAATTAAGATATATAAAACATGAAAATCCTAAAAGACCGTATCCTGAAAGATGGAAGATGCTACCCCGGAGGCATACTGAAAGTAGATAACTTCATCAACCACCAGATGGACCCTATCCTGATGAAATCCATCGGTGTGGAGTTCGTCAGACGCTTTGCCTCCACCCCTATCAACAAAATTATCACGGTAGAAGCCAGCGGTATCGCTCCCGCCATTATGGTAGGTTATTTATTGGAATTACCCGTAGTCTTTGCAAAAAAGAAAAAGCCGAGTACTATGGAGAACATGCTGGTTACTTCTGTCTATTCTTTCACCAAGCAACGCTCTTATGATGTATGTGTCAGTAAAGACTTTCTCCGTCCGGGCGACCGGGTACTTTTCATCGATGATTTCCTGGCCAACGGAAATGCTGCCAAAGGTATCATGGAACTTGTGAAACAGGCCGGGGCCGAACTGGTGGGCATGGGCTTCATCATAGAAAAAGCCTTTCAGCATGGAGGTGACGAACTTCGTGGGCAAGGTATTCATGTGGAGTCTCTGGCGATCATCGAGAGCCTTGACAATTGCGAAATTAAAATCAGATAAAAATATTTATCGTACATCTATAAACTTACGAGAGTGTGTTAAGAGGAATCAAATACATTCAGGCCTGAATGTAAGTTCATTGTAAGAAACAAAATGTTTCATCATTTGAAACCAAGTGTTTCATCATTTGAAACTAAGTGTTTCACCGCTTGGAACTGGAAGTTTCATGCCTTGAAACAGAGAGTTTCATTGCTTGGAACTAATGGTTTCAAGCAATGAAACTTCTTTTGCAATACGAGGATAGGTTTCATACTCTTATTTATGCTTTCTTTTTCTTCGGCAATACCTGGTTCAGTACCACATATCCCAGTATTCCGGCAATAATGGTACCACACAACACACCGAATTTAGCTTGGTTCAGCAATTCCGGATAAGCACCGGAGAAAGAAAGATTGGATATGAACAATGATACTGTAAATCCAATGCCACCCAACAACGATACTCCCGCAATATTCTTCCAGTTCATGCCTTCGGGCATACGGGTAAGTCCGCTTTTAATAGCCAGCCAGGTGAAGAGATAAATACCCAAGAACTTACCCAAAAGGAGACCTAAACCAACAGCAAGACCTACATTCCCTATAACTTCTCCGCCATCGCTAAAAACGACTCCTGCATTGGCAAAAGCAAACAAAGGAAGAATGACAAAATTCACAGCTCCATGCAAGTTATCCTCCAAAGATTGTAAAGGGCTTATCACACGATCCGAAGCCCGCTCCACTTGCTTCAATGTAGCAATCTGTTCGTTTGTCAACACAATGTTATCAGACTGTACCACCGGGAAAGAACTGATAATAGCCCGGATACGCCGGATATATTTACCCGCATCCAGTCGTGGACGGGCGGGGATCACAAATGCAAGTATCACACCGGATATTGTACTGTGGATGCCGGATTGCAAGAATAAATACCAAATAATAATACCGAAGAAAAGAAAGAAGATCTTCTGCGTCATACCAAACTTTCCCATATAATATAAGAATGCATAAAGTATGGCGGCTACAATCAAATAACCGTAAGCAACTTCGGAACTATAAAAAATGGCAATCACCAAAATACCACCAATATCATCTACTACAGCAAAAGCAGTCAGGAAAATCTTCAGGCTTAATGGTACGCGTTTACCCAGCAGACTAAGCACTCCCAATGAGAAGGCAATGTCCGTAGCCATAGGGATAGCCATACCTTGCGTTTCAGGAGTACCGGGAGTTACCAGAAATGAATAAACCAAAACCGGAAATATCATTCCTCCACATGCTGCGATGAACGGCAGAATAGCTTTCCTGAAAGAGGACAATTCTCCTACCAGTAACTCGCGCTTTATCTCTAATCCCACGGCTAAAAAGAAGATTGTCATCAGACAGTCATTGATAAATTCAATCATCGTCAGATTATGACCGCCATGCGAAAGCAAGTTAAAATCACCAATACGCAAATGCAACTCCTGCGACAGGAAGCTCAGATAAACAGGAGCTAATGAAGAATTGGCAACAATAGCTGCCAGAATAGCCGTCAGGAATAATAAAATACTCGCCACCACATTCAGTGCCGAAAAGTTTCTCACAGTACGTAAAATAATCATATGTTCGATTTAAGTATTAGGTTTGCAAAGGGATGCCTGACACGGTTAATAAGCTACTCCTGATAGCTCATTAACGCCAGTTTTTTAACCCAGAGCACAAATATACCTGTTAATATTAAATTTAATACAATAGTAAGCACAGAAATTACTAATGCCGGGCCACCCAGATTGTAACCCAACGCAATGAAAATTACTCCTGCCCCTACCTCACCACGGGTAAACATACCAATGGAAAGTGCCAGACGTTCGCTCAATTTACGGTCGCGGTAGAAGAATACCGGGAACAGCTTACCGACATTGGAAAGTAACGATACAATAACCACATGTACAATAATTAGTGCCCAAGGCATCATTTCCTGCGAACCGGTTACTGAGGCCAGTCCCGTATCACCAGGAAGACTGATTCCCTGAAGCGGAGGCATACTCATACCAACCAGGAACATGAAGATGAATGAAATTCCGGTTGAAGCTTTACGCTCCCAAGCCGTATCAATATCTTTATGCTTCATAACCATACCCAGAATGAATGCCGGAAGCAGGACTTCAATATGAATGCTGGCATCTTCTCCATATAAGTTCTTTGTAATAAGATAAAGCGATTGAGTGGCAGCAAACACCAGAACGGAATAAAACAGAATGGCTTTCCAATCCTGCCGCATATTGTATTTACTCAACTTCTTCCAACCGAAGGAAAGCAACAGAAAGACAATAAGGATAATAACCAGCAACTGCCAGCGCGGCCCGATCATCATAATTTGTAAAGGAATCATTAAAAGGATCGTATCCAGGTCATCAAAGATGGCCAGCACCTGAATCTTCTTGTAGATCCAGCTGGACTTCAGTCCGATGGCAGCCAACATAGTAAATAGTATACCTGCGGAAGTAGGAGCCGCAAAACGACTCAGTAACAGGTTTTCTTTCCATGCCTCCCAACTATTCCAGTATTCCGGCGGAAGTAAAACGAAAATATAATAAATAGCGATCAGAAACCAAGGCATGGCGGCCGTAGCCATAGCAACGAAATAATCTTTTGCGTATGTTTGCCATCGGGACTTGTCCACTTCGAACTCACGTCCCACATTAATCATAATGAATCCCAGGCAAATATACAGCAACACATTTGATACAGTTTTCACCGTACCATAATCACTTCCTGACCATGCAGGCAGATATTGCGCTATAAAGAGGCCTACCACCAGGAAGGCCGAAAACGATAGAACTTTTCTCATTTATTATTAGTTAGAAATTTCAAAACAAAGGGATTGTCAAGACAGTCCTACAGAAAGAGAACAATCCCCGGACTAATATGAATCAGCTTTTATACTTTTTTATATTAATCTAATTTCAACACCGCAAGGAACGCTTTCTGCGGCACTTCCACATTACCAATCTGTTTCATACGTTTCTTTCCTTTTTTCTGCTTCTCCAGCAACTTTCTCTTACGGCTGACGTCGCCACCGTAGCACTTCGCCGTAACATCTTTGCGCACCGCCTTAATCGTCTCACGAGAAATGATTTTAGCTCCGATAGCCGCTTGGATAGCAATATCAAATTGCTGTCTCGGAATCAGGTCTTTCAACTTCTCGCACATGCGGCGTCCCAAATCATAAGCATTGTCGAAATGTGTCAGTGTTGAAAGAGCGTCCACCGGTTCGCCGTTCAGCAAAATGTCCAGTTTTACCAACTTGGACGGGCGGAAACCGCTGGCATGGTAATCAAAAGAAGCATATCCTTTCGAGATACTTTTCAACTTATCATAAAAGTCAATCACAATTTCTCCCAAAGGCATGTCATAATAGATCTCCACACGATTGCCGGAAATATATTCCTGCTTCACCAGTTCACCGCGTTTACCCAGACACAAGGTCATGATGGGACCGATATAATCTGTAGTTGTGATAACGGAAGCACGGATATAAGGCTCCTCAATGTGATCGATCAGAGTAGGATCGGGCATACTTCCAGGGTTATGCACCTCTGTCATATGCCCTTGTTTGTCGTAAATATTATAAGAAACGTTCGGTACAGTAGTTATCACGTTCATGTCGAATTCACGATCAAGACGCTCCTGCACAATCTCCATGTGCAACAGTCCCAGAAATCCGCAACGGAATCCAAAGCCCAGTGCCAATGAAGATTCGGGCTGGAAAGTCAGTGATGCATCGTTCAATTGCAGCTTTTCCAAAGAAGAACGCAAGTCTTCAAAGTCTTCCGCCTCAATGGGATATACACCCGCAAAAACCATCGGCTTCACTTCCTCGAAACCTGCAATAGCTTCTTTACACGGGCGGGCAATGTGGGTAATCGTATCTCCCACTTTTACCTCTTTAGAGGTTTTAATGCCGGAAATAATGTATCCCACGTCACCAGTACGCAGTTCCTGACGCGCCACCATTTCCATCTTGAGCACACCGATTTCATCGGCATCATATTCTTTACCGGTATTGAAGAATTTCACCTTATCTCCCTTACGGATCACTCCGTTCACAATCTTGAAGTAAGCGATGATACCACGGAAAGAATTGAATACGGAGTCGAAGATCAAAGCCTGCAAAGGTGCTTCCTCGTCTCCTTTAGGATGGGGAATACGCTCAATAACCGCAGCCAGAATTTCTTCTACGCCCATACCCGTCTTACCGGAAGCACGGATGATCTCACTACGTTTGCAACCAAGCAACTCTACAATTTCGTCTTCCACTTCTTCGGGCATGGCACTCGCCATATCGCACTTATTGATAACCGGAATAATTTCCAGATCATGCTCTATTGCCATATAAAGATTGGAAATCGTTTGTGCCTGTACACCTTGCGAAGCATCTACAATCAGCAACGCACCTTCACAAGCAGCAATAGAACGGGAAACTTCATACGAAAAGTCTACGTGTCCCGGAGTATCAATCAGATTCAGAACATACTTTTCACCTTTGTACGTATACTCCATCTGAATAGCATGGCTCTTAATGGTGATACCTCTCTCTTTTTCCAGATCCATATCATCCAGCATCTGTCCTCCGGTCACTTGTATGGTGTTGGTAAATTCAAGCAGACGGTCAGCTAAAGTAGACTTACCATGATCAATGTGGGCAATAATGCAAAAGTTACGTATATTCTTCATTTTCTACAATTATCTATCTATAAATAAGTATATTACAAAATGAGGCTGAATAACTCGTAGTACAGTCGCAAAACAAAATGGTAATATCTCGCAACGGACTCGCCTCCTTTTGCGGGCGCAAAGATAATGAAAAATATGAGGTTTTGAAAGTGATTTATTCAATATCCAAGGCCGTAAATGTCTATATATCCTAAAACTATTCTATCATCCCGCTGTTATGTATGCATAATAACCTAAACTGAATAACTGAAATGAAAGAATTTATTATTTTTGCGTGTTCCCTCCTATTATTGGCCGGATGCTCCAAGAATGAGATAATCATTTATGGCTCATCGCCCGAAAACAATGAATCCGACAACAATCAGCCTCCAGAGAAAGAAGATGCGCTCATCACCTTTTCCGCTTCACTCGAAAGTCGTAAAGTAACCAGATCCATGTCGCCCATGCCTAAAGGTCTGGTAAGTCAGATTTATGCCTTTGAAACTACAGACAGGAATTTCGATGCCCCTTTTGCCGAAGGTTTGTATTCAACCGCTTCCGCAGGTGTATTGACCGGATTGAAAGGATATAAAATGTATTTGAGTAACGGATCATATAATATGTATGCGTTTTCTGAAAACTCATCCGTTTATCCTCCAGACCTGATAGATGGAATATCCGCTCCGCTAAAGAATGGTATTGACTACCTATGGTGGGAAAATCCGGATCAGGACGTCACAACGTCACAAATCCATATGCCCATTGTATTCCAACATGTCGCCACTCAGGTTGTAGTTGATTTGTCAGCCGGCGACGGTATAAAACTGGACAGCCTGATTTCAGCAAGCATACTTCCACCCACCCCGGGGGCCACTCTCGATATACAGACCGGAATTATTGAATCCACCTTTACCTATGATACCACTCCGCTCACTATGGGGAAAAACGGTTTTCTCACGCAGGCCATCGTCCTACCGACAAAAGCTACAAGCCCCATGTCTTTGACATTAAAGATATTGGCAGACGGAGAAACGACTCCGCGTACCTATACCGTAGGCATTCCCATTCCGGGTAAACTGGCAGGAGGATTTTCGTACGTCTTCAGTGCCATCATAGACGGAAATTCCGTATCGTTCCCCAATGTCAGCATCAAAGACTGGACCGAAGTAGATGAATCCGGCAATCCGCTTTATCCGACACAGAAATAATAGGGATCACTCTTGCATCCCCCAAATACAACAACAAAGTAGAAAATATGGAAACTAAAATATCCGAGATCAGAAAAGAGTATACCAAAGGTAAATTGAGACAATGTACTATCAATGACAATCCTTTTGAGCAATTCGAAGAATGGTTGAATGATGCCATTGCCCACAATGCGGACGAGCCCACCGCCATGATAGTAGCAACTGTTTCGGCCGAAGGACATCCCTCCACACGCACCGTTCTGCTGAAAGGAGTGGAAAACAACAAATTTATATTCTTTACTAATTATGAAAGCCGGAAAGGGAGACAATTGGCTGGCAACCCATATATTTCTCTCTCTTTTGTATGGCACAAATTGGAAAGGCAGGTACACATTGAAGGCAAAGCCGAAAAGTGCCCCGGCAAAGTGTCGGACACTTACTTTTCCAGCAGACCCTATAAAAGCAAGATAGGGGCAAGAATATCTCCGCAAAGCCAGGTGATAAGTAGCCGTATGGAGATTATGCGGGCTTTCGTAAAAGAGGTCTTCAAACTGGCGGGACATGAAATCAGCCGTCCCGACAACTGGGGTGGTTTTGCCGTAACTCCTACCCGCTTTGAATTCTGGCAGGGACGGGAAAGCCGCCTGCACGACCGCATTCAGTATATACTTCAGAAAGATGGTAGCTGGAAACAGGAAAGACTGGCTCCCTAGACATCTCTCTCACCAATGGAATAGAACATAAAAAGAAGCGTTGATAACATATAAATGTACCAACGCTTCTTTTTATAAGATAAATGTCACTCTCTCTTAAACCAACTTAACAAACAGTTCGCCTTCTACTTCCTGAGTCGAAATCTTGTCTTCTCTCAACAACCAGCCAAGGCCCAAGAACAAATCTTTGTCTACCAACTTAGTTGCTTTCTTGATTTGTTTAGCAGTTAAACCTTCAGTCTCATTCAGAGCACTCCAAATTTTTCCTGCAGTTTCACCAGCTTTTTCTTTTAACATTTTCTTTTTGTTTTTAGTTATACATGCTTTAATCTAAATTCTCTCATTGGTGAGGTTCAGATTTTATTTCAGCGGCAAAGATAGTTATATTTATGTTATATAACACATTATTATCTGTTTTTTTATGTTATATGTCATAAAAAGAGCATTTTTCAGCAGGTCAGACCAAAAAGAATGATTCATTCAAGCGAAACTGATGGTTTGTTTACATTAAATAGACGGTCTGTTTTCAAGATATTCCGCCCAAATGCGGGCAGCTTCTTCCACCATCCTGACACACGGACGTTTAGCATAATATTGGTCGGTGCGTTCTTCGGGAGTAGACACTCCTTCCGGCTTCTTCAACCCCAATAATTCAGCACAAATTGTAGAGCCGTTCCGTTTCTTAAACTCGGCAGCCAATTCCTGTACTACTGCATAATTGGCCCCTTTTCCTTCACGATCTTTGGGATCAGTCGCTCCGGTTTCCAGTCCGGCAAGCAGAAACATACCGCATGCAGCGCCACAAGTCTGACGCATACGACCGATACCTCCACCGAAGGAAGCTGCCATACGCGCTGCCTGTTCTTGCGTAGATCCATACATGTCGGCAAAAGCAAGCACCACAGACTGGGAACAATTATAACCACTCTTAAAAAACTCTACCGCTTTCTCTATTCTTTCTTCAAACATTACCTTATCCTTCTTTTTTAACCTTCTATATCCAACAACATGGGACAATGATCAGAATGCACAGCATCATTCAGAATACGCGCCTCTTTCAGTAACGGGCGAACAGGTTCGGTCACCATACAATAATCAATACGCCATCCTTTATTCTTTGCGCGGGAGTTGAAACGATAACTCCACCACGTATATTCCTGCTGTTCGGGATGCAACAAACGGAAAGTATCGATAAAACCGGCATTCAGAAAACGCGTCATCCATTCCCGTTCTTCGGGCAAGAAACCACTATTAGTAGCGTTACGAATAGGATCATGAATATCTATCGGTTCATGGCAGATATTATAATCTCCGCAAAGTATAAGTTTCGGACGTGATTTTCGCAGCTCCGTCACGTACTCCTGGAACTTCTCCAACCACACCATCTTAAATGCCTGGCGTTCGTCACCACTCGTTCCTGAAGGATGATAAACACTTACGACGGATATATCGCCAAAATCGGCACGGATAAAACGTCCTTCATTATCATATTCTTCTATCCCCATGCCATATTCCACATGGTCCGGCTCTCTTTTAGTCAAGATGGCTACTCCGCTATACCCCTTCTTCTGCGCAGAATAGAGATAATGCTTATACCCCAATGTACTCAGTGCTTCTTCCGGATATTGGTCCGGTTGCAATTTGGTTTCCTGAATGCATACTACATCAGCTTGTTCCTGTTCCAGCCATTCCGGCAAACCTTTACTAACAGCTGCACGCAGCCCGTTTACATTATATGTAATAATTTTCATATGATCGTTTATTTTTATCTTATTTATTAAGAGTTTTCTCCCATTCCAGAAGTTTCACTTTGCGTTCCAGTCCCCAATGATAACCTCCTAATCCACCATCCGTACGCAACACCCGGTGACAGGGTATAAGTACCGATACAGGATTATCGCCAACAGCGGAGCCAACAGCACGACAAGCATTCGGCTTTTGCAATTTCTGCGCAATTTTTCTGTATGAGGTAATACCCCCCAAGGGGATATTCAGCAGCTCTTTCCATACACTCAGCTGAAATTCTGTTCCTTTCAGGTGTAATGGCAACACATCAATATTCTCTTTATCTATAGACAGGACAGCATTAACCGTCTTTTGCTGAAGTTCATCTCTATGCTCTCTGTAGGCAGCATGCGGAAAGATATGCTTCAATTCATCCAATACAGCATCCCGACCCTCAGTAACAAAAGCCAGATAACAGATTCCCTTAGAAGTAGAAGCTACTAATATTTCCCCAAAAGGGGTTTCAGTAAAAGAGTAGGCAATGTTCAGATTGCGGCCTCCATTTCCATGCTCTTCTGCACTCATGGGCAGTACTTTCAAAAAGCGGCTGTTCAAACGTTCCTGTTTCATGATAATTCAGATATTAATAACATAATATTCAATACAGTCACGACACCCGCAATAGCGTAAAGTACGAAACTGCTCCATTTACTGTTGACATACTGCCCCATTACCTTACGCGAAGATGTCAACCCGACTTGCAGGAAAACGGTAAAAGGCAACTGTATACTCAGCACCATTTGCGAAATCAACAGTCCTTTAAAAGGATCGCCGATGAAGAATATCAGCAACAAGGCGATACCCAATGAAAGGATCACACCCACCTGCGAGTGACTATCCTTGATGTGATAGGATTCTCCGAAGATACCGGCAAAGATAGAACCCGCCGCCATGCCACTTGTAATGGTAGATGAAATACCCGCCATCAGCAAAGCCAGAGCAAAGACAACCGCGGCACTGTTTCCAAGCAAAGGCTCCAGCAAAGACTTCGCCTGTTGCAGTTCTTCAACCTGAATACCACTTTTAAAGAAAGTAGCAGCAGCCAGCAATATCATAGCACTATTGATAGCCCATCCCACAATCATAGAGAAGAGCGTATCAAACAACTCATACTTCAAAACCTTACGAATAGAACTGTCATCTTGCTTATTATATTCATGGCTCTGAATCACCTCCGAATGCAGGAATAAGTTATGCGGCATCACCACTGCTCCCAACACGCTCATAATAATCAGCATGCTTCCTTCCGGAAAAGCAGGTGTCACCCATCCTTCCACAGCCATCGGCCAGTCAATCTTCACCAGAAACAACTCATAAATAAAGGATAATCCGATAACGGAAACAAAGGCAATAATGGAACGCTCTATCTTCTTATATGAGTTCGTAAAAAGCATGATGACGACAAAAACGGTTGTCAATATGGCTCCCCATATAATAGGAATATCAAAAAGCATTTCCAAGGCAATTGCACCTCCCAGTATTTCGGCAAGAGAAGTTGATATGGATGCCAATACCGCAGTACCCAGAATTGGACGTGAAACCCATTTAGGCGTATATTTCGTAGCGGCTTCCGATAAACACAAACCTGTAACAATGCCCAAGTGAGCCACATTATGCTGCAATACAATCAACATGATCGTTGATAAAGTTACCACCCAAAGCAGGGAATACCCAAATTCGGAACCCGCAGCAAAGTTGGAAGCCCAGTTTCCCGGATCAATAAAACCGACTGTAACAAGCAGCCCGGGACCAATATATTTAAAAACGTCCAGACCACCCAAATAACGCTTGTGGTCCCTACGCTTCAAGTCTTTCAGAATATTTTTCATTGTTCGTTCTTTTAATGGCGTAAAATTACGAAATAATAACAAGCGAGCCACACTTTCAGTTCAAAAAAGAAGCCCCCGGCATTGTACAATACCGGGGGCCAACCTATATTTTTAAAAGTACAGGAATTCAGTTAGAATCCCATTTCATGCAGTGCCCGACACAACTGATCTGGACAAGAAGTCGAACGTCTTCCGCAACGAACCCCTTCCAGACGGGAAATCACATCATTTACCGACATTCCTTTCACTAAACGGGAAAGACCTTGCAAATTTCCGTTGCAACCTCCCCAAAACGCAATATCCGTTATTATATTATCTTCTATTTCCAATTCAATGTGAGAACTACATGTACCTTGAGTCTTATAAGTATACTTCATTACTCTTCACTACCCTCCGGCTTCATGTTGGTATAAACTGTTTGCACATCATCAAACTCTTCGAGACGTTCTATCATCTTGTCCAAAGTTTCACGTTGCTCGGGAGTCACCTCTTTCGTATCGTTCGGAATATAAGTAAATTCACCACCGACATCCTCAAAGCCACATTCTTCCAGATGTTTCTGGATAGCCGCATAGCTCTTCGGATCGCCATAGATAGTGACTGTCCCTTCTTCTTCATCCTCTTCAAACTCATCATCTACATCGTAGTCAATCAGGTCAAGAATGAGTTCTTCCATATCTATGCCGTCTTTCTTCTTGAAAGTAAACATACACTTATGATCGAACAGGAAAGCTAATGATCCCATAGTACCTAGGTTTCCACCAAACTTATTGAATACGGAACGTACATCGGCAACTGTACGGGTAGTATTGTCAGTCAACGTATCTACGAATACAGCAATACCGTGAGGACCGTATCCTTCATAAGTCATTCCTTTATAATCGCTCTGGTCCTTACCCATTGCATTCTTGATAGCACGGTCAATGTTATCCTTCGGCATATTCTCACGCTTACAAGTAGCGATAACCGAACGCAAAGTCGGATTATTTTCCGGTTCCGGACCACCAGCCTTTACTGCAATAGCAATTTGTTTACCCAGTCTTGTAAAGGTCTTTGCCATGTGACCCCATCTTTTCAATTTGGCAGCTTTTCTATATTCAAACGCTCTTCCCATTGGAACTGTATTTTAAATTATGAATTATAAATTCTGAATAATGAATCAACGCAGCTTGGCATTCAACTTGTCCTCCAGGTTCTTCACTAGTTTGGACATAATCTTGTCAATCTGCTTATCGTTCAACGTGGCATTCTCATCCTGCAGCAGGAAGCTCACCGCGTAACTCTTCTTACCGGCTTCCAGATTCTTACCCTCATAAACGTCAAAGAGAGAAACCTCCTTCAGCAGCTTTTTCTCCGTCTCGTAGGCAATCTTCTCAATTTCCGCAAACTGCACTTTCTTGTCGAGCAGTAACGCCAAGTCGCGTTTCACGGCAGGGAACTTGGAGATTTCCGTATAGCTCACCTTCACATTGCGGATGGCCTTCAGCAATTCTTTCCAGTTGAAATCGGCATAGTAAACCTCGTTGTCAATATCGAATGCCTTCAGCAGCTTCTTTGTTACAATACCGAAAGTAGCCAACCGCTTTCCACCCCTTGTCTGTACGGATAAACCGGCAGCATAGATGTCATCAGTCAGATTGCCGACAACCAAATCATGCATGTGCAGCCCCAATCTGGCAAAGACATTCTCAACGTATGCCTTCAGCTCATATACCGAGCTGTTCTCATCCGGATGAGCCCATGAGTTGGTCACCCTCTTGCCAGTCACCCACAAACCAAGATGATAGTCTTCGGAATAAGCGGCAAGCACTTTCTCCGGATTCTTCTTTTCCTCGTTGAAGTGATAACAATTACCGAATTCAAAGAATTTCAGGTCTGCATTCTTACGGTTGGCGTTGTGCGAGATGCTTTCCAATCCACCGAAAAGCAGTGTCTGACGCATGGCATTCAAGTCTGCACTCAACGGATTCAGCAACATTACCAGATTCTTCGACGGATAAGACTCCAAGTTGTCATAGTAAGCGGCACGCGTCAACGAGTTGTTCAGAATCTCATTGAAACCACAGCCCACCAGCTGCTCGGCAACCAGGTTTTGCAGTTTGTTGGATTTATCATATTCACCCTTGGTAGTCAGACAAGACTTCAAGGTAGTCGGAATCTCCACATTATTATATCCGTAGATACGCAGGATATCCTCTATTACATCGCAATCGCGCTGCACGTCCACACGGTAAGGAGGAACATCCAGTGTAAGCCCTTCGGCTGTCTCGTCTACAATCTTCATTTCCAGACTTGTCACGATGCTCTTGATGGTATCCACCGGAATAACTTTACCAATCAGTGAGTTCACTTTCTCATAGGCAAGTTCCACACGGAAATCCTTGGCAGGAGCGGCGCACACATCTTTTATTTCAGAAGAAATGGTACCTCCGGCAAGTTCCTTTACCATCAAAGCAGCCAGCTTCAGGCAGTAAATAGTGGCATTCGGGTCAATACCTCTTTCAAAACGGAAAGAAGCATCTGTGTTCAATCCATGACGACGGGCTGTCTTGCGTACCCATGTGGGATGGAAGTAGGCACTTTCAAGGAACACATCCTTGGTGGTTTCCGTAGAACCGGAATCCAGACCGCCGAACACACCGGCAATACACATCGCCTCTTCCTTGTTGCAAATCATCAGGTCGCGTTCGTTCAATTTACGCTCCACGCCATCAAGAGTTACAAACGGAGTACCTTCCGGCATGGTCTTTACAATCACCTCACCGCCTTTAATCTTATCCGCATCGAAGCAGTGCAGCGGCTGGCCGAAAGCATGAACGATATAGTTGGTAATATCCACCACATTATTGATAGGACGCAGGCCGATAATACGCAACTTGTTCTGCAACCATTCGGGGCTTTCTTTTACTGTAACCCCTTTCACCGTAACGCCGGCATATCGGGGACATGCTTCGCTGTTCTCTACAGTTACTTTAATATCCAAGTCGTGATTTTCTACCGCAAAAGCGTCTACCGAAGGTTTCTTCAAGGTAGCCTGCTTACCGTTCTGTATCAAGTAGGCGTACAAGTCGCGTGCCACCCCATAATGTGAGCAAGCATCGGCACGGTTGGGAGTGATGTCCACTTCCAGTACGTAATCGCTCTTGATGTTATAGTAGTCCTTGGCAAGCGTACCCGGAACAGCTGTCTCCGGCAGTACGATGATGCCTGCGTGGTCCGTACCGATACCGATTTCATCCTCAGCACAAATCATGCCGACAGATTCCACGCCACGAAGTTTTGATTTCTTGATGGTAAAGCATTCGTCACCGTCGTACAGTTTCGTACCGTTCACGGCTACGACCACTTTCTGTCCGGCAGCCACGTTCGGGGCACCGCATACGATTTGTAAAGGAGCCTCGCCACCTACATTTACGGTCGTAATATGTAAATGGTCAGAATTCGGGTGTTCCTCACAAGTTAACACTTCACCGATAACCAGTCCCTCAAGTCCGCCCTTAATGGTTTGAACTTCCTCTACTCCACCGGTTTCCAAACCGATAGAGGTAAGCGCCGCAGCAACTTCTTCTGGCTCCAGATCGAAATCAAGATACTCTTTCAGCCAATTGTAAGATATATTCATCGCTATAAAATTTATTCTCTAAAGAGACGGCCTCTATTGATAGCCGCCGAATTGACGGACAAAAGTACGAATAATAATTCAAACGATACAAAAATATCCTCATGAACTTCTACGAACTCTTAACTGCGCCAACGCATGCGTTTCATTCATTCTTAATTTTCTATCGCGAATCATAGATAATAGAGACTCACTTTACGATGAGTCAGAATAAAGATGTACCTTTGCGGGAGGTTTTAACGTTACAACTATTTTTTATGCGTATAGATATACTTACCGTACTTCCCGAGATGATCGAGGGGATGATTAATTGCTCTATCGTCAAGAGGGCGCAAGATAAAGGATTAGCGGAGATTCATTTACATAACCTACGGGATTACACCACTAATAAATGGAGGCGGGTGGATGATTATCCGTTCGGAGGAGAGGCCGGAATGGTGATGCAGATCGAACCGATAGACCGGGCGATCTCAGCGTTGAAAAGCGAACGGGAATATGACGAGGTAATCTATACCTCCCCGGATGGCGAGACACTCAACCAGCCCATGGCCAACAGTATGTCTTTACTAAATAATATGATTATCCTCTGCGGGCACTATAAAGGGATCGACTATCGTATCCGTGAGCATTTGATAACGAAAGAGATATCCGTAGGAGACTATGTCCTTACCGGAGGAGAGCTGGCCGCCGCTATCATAACCGACGCCGTGGTACGCTTGATACCGGGAGCGATCGGCGACGAGCAAAGCGCCCTCTCCGACTCCTTCCAAGATGACTTACTGGCCCCGCCTGTTTATACACGTCCCGCCGATTACAAAGGTTGGAAAGTACCCGAGGTACTATTATCCGGGCACCAGCGCAAGATCGAAGAATGGCGCTTGCAACAAGCACAAGAGCGTACGGCACGCCTCCGGCCGGATTTATTGAAATAGCAGCGTTAAAAAACAAGGCCGGGGATCATCCCCCCGATGATACCCCGGCCCCTCTATCCACAAACAATCATGGCTACAACATCACTCTTATTTATTGAAACGTTCTTTCAATTTAGCTAACATGTCTTTTGTCATGGCATCCAAA
>OKTU01000117.1_pt1 | contig 57561 bp, 47 predicted proteins | sample 1606311 | NCBI WGS metagenome assembly OKTU01 (sample SAMEA3879557, study PRJEB24766) | human gut metagenome | biome: human-associated habitat; feature: feces | place: USA | collected 1985/1987
GGAGGTTTATCTTTGAAATGAAAGATAACAAAGACGTAGATAGTTTAAGCCATACAGCATGGAGATGTCAATACCATGTGGTGTTTGCACCAAAATACCGGAGAATGGTAATTTACGGCCAGATTAAAAAAGATATCGGTCAGATACTCCGCCAACTGTGTGAACAGAAAGGAATTGAAATTATCGAGGCGGAAGCATGTCCTGACCACATCCATATGTTAATAAGTTTTTTATAGCATTTCTTACGTCATGGGCTATCTCAAAGGAAAAAGTAGCCTGATGATTTTCGACAGACATGCGAATTTGAAGTACAAGTATAAACCGTTATAGCACTTTCCGAGGGATAATCAATATCGGGTTCGTAATATTTCTTATTCGCCTTAGAATACAAGAATGATTCCTGCTACGCAGAAGGAAGAAGTTCGTCTCAGGCTAAAGAAACAAATACTACTAACACTACTAATGGGTTTTGACAGTCGAGGAAGGGAAGCACAATGACTGTGGACGAATTGAGTGTCAAACTGCCTCATCTAAAATGTGATTCGGATGTTCAAGAACTCGGAGTTAAATAAGATGGCGGAAGGATGATATGGTGTGGAGCTGTGGATTTCTGGATTTAGCAAGTGGTAGAGTGAAAAGTTCACATGGGTATGATTGATTCAATCTGTGCGTTGTGGTAATATAAGAAAAAAGAAAGGCGGTGAGTCTGTGGCAGAAAAAGACGCATCTGAAAAGATTCTGGAATCCTACAATGATGTATTCTCTGATATCGTAAACGTGCTGTTATTCAACGGAAAGCAAGTTTTAGGTGCAGATGAATTGGAAGATCAGGCTCCGCGCACCTATTATAAAGCAGATGGCAGGCTCCATGAAATTGAACGTGATGTTGCCAAACGATGGAAGAATGGTAATATCAGGGTGGCGTGTATCGGGTTTGAGAACCAAACAGCCTCTGACCCGGATATGCCGCTCCGAGTGATAGGTTATGATGGTGCAGAGTATCGGGCACAGCTTCTGGGAGATAATGATACAGGAAGCCGTTACCCAGTCGTGACGTTGGTTCTCTATTTTGGTCATGAAAAACCGTGGAGTGGGCCGCTGTCTCTGAAAGAACGGCTGAACGTTCCAAAAGAGTTTGAGCCATACGTCAACGAGTATAAAATCAACCTGTTCCAGATTGCCTATCTGACCCATGAGCAGGTAGAACTTTTCCAGAGCGATTTCAAGGTCGTGGCAGACTATTTCGTACAGAAACGGGAAAGCGGCGACTATATTCCGAGTTCACAGGATTTGACCCATGTGCAGGAAACGCTTCAACTGCTGAGTATTATGACGAATGATAATCGGTTTGAGGAAGCGTACAATACAAATACCGATGGCCAGAAAGGAGGCCCACGCAATATGTGTGATGTGCTTGATAAAGTGGAAAGCAGAGGCATTGAAAAAGGCATCGTGAAAGGCGAGAGCCGCGGAGAAAACAAAATGGCTTTACTGGTAAAGAAGCTCCTTGACCAGAATCGCATTGACGATGTAAAGAGGGCTTCCGAAGATGAAAAGAGCCGTGCAGAGTTGATGAAAGAGCTTGGAATCAACTGAAAAATTGAAAACCGCGATGTGTCGTTATTCCAAACGCCCTGTAATTTTGGCTGCTGCTCAGGCTGCTATCAAGAACCCCCGCAAGTAATTGCGTGAGCGCTTGAAAAAGCACAAATAAAACAAACGAACCGCCCCGGTTTCCGTAACAGGAAGCTGGGGCGGTTTTTGTGTTGCAACGTACAGGAAAAGCAGAAAATATCTTTTACAGAAAGGACATGCAAACTGTCCAACAGGATCGTTATAATAGACAGACAAAAGGGCATAAACGCCATCAAAGGAGAGTGCACAATGAAAAAAATATGGATGTTTCTGCTGGGCGCGGCATTTGCCGCCGAACTGTTTCTGGTTGTCTGCATGGCAAGCAGAAGTGCATCAGCGCGTCAGGTAATGTACACTTTTAAGGATGATGTATGGGATGTGATCTACCGGCTGAACCGCAGATGGAATTTGTGAGAAAAGCACTTGGCTTTTTGGAGGATGGACAGACAAGCTGTCCATCTTTTTTTGTATACTAGGATTGTGCAAAAGAGACAAAAATTTTGTGGCTGTTTCACAAAACAACAAAATTTCACACAAAGAATTGCGGCTGTTGTTGCACTGTGTTACAATGAACAGAGAAGGAGAATGAACTGTGCGTAATAGTAGATTAGACCGTATACTCTATATTCAGCAGATTCTGGTACAGGGCGGTGTGCTGAACAAACAGCAAACGGCGGACCACTTTGGCGTCAGTGAAAAAACCATCCAGCGCGATCTTGATACCCTGCGCAGCTATTTTGCAGACAGCGAGCCGCGCCGGGAGATCTTATACAACTCCGCAAAGGGCGGCTATTTGCTGGATGACACGCTTTCCCGCTTCCTCACCAGCAGCGAGATTCTGGCGGTATGCAAGATTTTGCTGGAAAGCCGTTCCATGGTCAAGGAGGAAATGTTCCCCATTCTGGACAAGCTGGTGCGGGTGTGCACCCCGCTGGATCGGTTGAATCAGGTCAAAGACCTCATCAGCAACGAGCGCTTCCATTACGTTGAGCCGCAGCATGGCCGGAAGTTTATTGAGAGTTTGTGGGACATCGGCACGGCAGTAGAAAATCACAATGTCATGGAAATTACCTACTGCCGCACCCACGATGGCGAGACCCGCGTGCGCACCATTGAACCGGTGGGCATCCTGTTCAGTGAGTATTATTTTTATCTGGCAGCGTTCATTGAGGGCATCGACAAGGACAAGCACTTCCAGAACCCGCAGGACAATTCCCCGACGATTTATCGTATTGACCGCATTCAAAATTACAAAACCCTCGACCGACACTTTGCCCAGCGGTATACCGACCGCTTTCAGGAGGGCGAGATGCGCAAGCGCATCCAGTTCATGTACGGCGGCGAGTTGCAGACCATCCGGTTCGAGTATACCGGGCCAAGTCTGGAATCCGTTCTCGACCGTCTGCCCACTGCAAAGGTTTTGCAGGTGACGGAAAAAGGCTGGATCGTGGAAGCCGAGGTGTTTGGCACGGGCATCCAGATGTGGGTGAGAAGTCAGGGAGACTATATAAAAATTATAAATACATAGGGAGACTATCATCATGAGCAAAATTCAGGTGGAAGTACGTTTTACGGATAAACTGAAGTCTATCCGTGTGGGTGGGCAGGAGATGGAAATCCCGAATGCCATCAAGACAAAATCTGTTGAAGAATGGTTTGAGCCGGCGGCTGGCCGTGTGAATTGGGATGGTCTGGGGGCTGAAATCAAGGCTATGGGTTTCAGCAATGAGAAAAATGCTGTGTACAGCTTCCTGTTTATTGGCCCGGAAGATAAAAAGCGAGAATTCATGGGCTTCGTGGAGAACTTTTGCCTGGGTGAGGAAGCGCAGCAGGAAACGCAGGAGGAAACCGAGCAGGACTACCTGCATAATGCCCAAAATTATCAGCAGGCAGGCAATGTGGAAATGGCGTTCCAGCAGTACATGGTCGCGGCCAGAGATTACGGAAGCCCTGAGGCACAGTTTGAGGTGGCACGGTGCTATCAGAACGGCACGGGTGTGGAAAAAAGCGAAGAAAATGCGGTCGTGTGGTACAAAAAGGCCGCAGAGCAGGGCAATGCCGAGGCGCAGTGCGTTCTGGGCGGATGCTTCTATTATCAGACTCTGGGCGTTGAAAAAGACGACAAAGAGGCCCGCAAGTGGTACGAAGCGGCGGCGACTCAGGGAAATGTGACGGCACAGTATATGACCGGGCGGCTGTATGCGGCACTCTCGTACAATGTGGCGGCTGTGAAGTGGTACACCAAAGCGGCGGAGCAGGAATGCCCGGAAGCCCAGTATGAGCTGGGCGCGTGCTATGAGGCCGGCGACGGCGTCGGCAAGGACGAGGCAAAAGCCGCAGAACTGTACCGCAAGGCGGCAGTGCAGGGCTATGCGGAGGCGCAGAACGAGTTGGGCGCTTGCTATAGTAATGGCACAGGTGTCGCAAAAGATTTGGAGCAGGCGTTTGAATGCTACCGCAAGGCGGCAAAACAGGGCAATGTGAAAGCGCAGTACAATCTGGGCGTTTGTTATGCGATTGGCGGTGGCGTAACGAAAGACCCTGTGCAGGCCGCTGAATGGTCTGCGAGAGCCGCAGAGCAGGGATTTGCGGCGGCACAGTATAATCTTGGCTATTTCTACAGGAACGGAGAAGGCGTAGAAAAAGACCCGAAAAAGGCTGCGATGTGGTACGAGAAAGCCGCAGAGCAGGGATTTGCGGAAGCACAATATGAATTGGGCGAGTGCTATTATTATGGAAATGGCATAGATGAAAATGAAACGGAAGCGGTAAAGTGGTATCAAAAGGCCGCAGAACAAGGCGATACAGATGCACAGTTTGCGCTGGGTAAGTGTTATTATTATGGAAATGGCATAGAAGAGAATAATGAAGAAGCCGTAAAGTGGTATCGCAAAGCGGCAGAGAAGGACGTCGCAAATGCACAGTGTATGCTGGGAGAGTGCTATTATTATGGTTATGGTGTAGAAGTGAATAATGAAGAGGCCGTGAAATGGTTTCGGAAAGCGGCAGAGCAAGACGTTGCAAAGGCGCAGAATCTGCTTGGTGATTGCTATTGTTATGGCTATGGCGTAGAGCCAAACAATGAGGAGTCCGCAAAATGGTATGAGAAAGCAGCGAATCAGGGCAATACGAAGGCACAGTACAGTCTGGGGCGCTGTTATAGAAATGGTACAGGCAAAAGAAAAGACCTTGCTGAAGCAGTAAAATGGTACGAGAAAGCAGCAGAAGGGGGCAACGCGGACGCTCAGAACAGTCTTGGCTATTGCTATGAAGTGGGAGAAGGTGTAACAGAAGACCTGGCCAAAGCAGCAAAGTGGTATCGCGAATCAGCAGAAAATGGCAATGAAGTTGCACAGTGTAATTTTGGCCTTTGCTATGAGTATGGAAAAGGAATAAAAAAAGACCTGGCCGAAGCAGCAGTATGGTACGACGAATCTGCAGAGCATGGATACGCAAGAGCTCAATTTAAGATTGGTCTGTTCTATGACAAGGGATATGGCGTGGCACAGAACAAAGAAGAAGCGGCGAAATGGTATCGGAAAGCCGCAGACCAGGGTGATGCGGATGCGCAATGTAATCTTGGCTATTGCTACAAGACAGGAGATGGTGTAACAAAAGACCCTGTCAGGGCAGTGGAGTTGTACCGTAAGGCTGCAGATCAGGGAAATGCAAGTGCGCAGAACAATTTGGGCTATTGCTATAAAAATGGAGAAGGCGTGGAAAAGAACAGCGCGAAAGCAGTTGAATGGTATCGTAAATCTGCGGAGAATGGTAATGCATTTGCACAGTACAATCTTGGGTTGTGTTACGAATATGGTACAGGTGTAACGTTATCGAAAGCAACTGCGGCAGAGTGGTACCGGAAAGCTGCGGACCAGGGCGATGCTGATGCACAGTATAAACTTGGCGTGTTCTATGAAAATGGATACGGCGTGATAAAAGATGAAGCACAGGCCATGCAGTGGTACAAGAAAGCGGCTGAGCAGGGCAATGAAAGCGCAAAGAACGCTATTGACAGGATGCAGAGCAGCGGTATGGGTGCGGCAGTGGCAGCCGGCGCCGCGGCGGCCACTGTAGGTCTGTTGTGGAAAATTTTGAGGGGTTAACAGCAGAAAGGAAAATAAATCATGGCAGACGAGCTTGAGGTGCTTGAAAAACAGCAGCTTTCCGCGCAGCGGTCGCTGCATGACCTGACGGACCAGCTGACCCTTGCAGACCATCTGGTGTATAAAAAATATCTGACGGAACTGCAGAACTATGGCATGGTGGAGCTTTCTCAGAAGATGCTGGAGGTGCAGGATCCCACTCAGTGTATCCGAATGTTCCAGCTGAAGAAACTGACCCTGAAAAAGGGCGAAGATATGTTCCAGAAGCTTTCCACGGTGTACTATTCCAGCATGGCACAAGGCTGTAGTCTGGCGGTGATGATCGATGTGCCGGAAGGAAATGCCGGTGCCAATATCTATCTGGGCGTTCGCGAGGATCCCCTGAAACAGAGCATGAAGAGCCGCAAGCTGGAAATTTCCAGCAAGGCGTTGCAGAAAGTGCTGCTCTCCAACTTCCCCGGTTCCGATATAAAAGGCATTTCTCAGAAAGATGAAAAAGAACTGCTGGATGAAGCCTTTGGCGAAGCGCAGGAGGCGGTGGCCTCAGTGTCCTGTGTGGCAGCTCTGCGCGATAAGTCCAAAACGGAAGATAAAGCCTTTGTGCAGGGCATTGAGCGCTTTATGGATGCGATGGAAGGAGAAAAGTATACTGCGCTGTTTTTGGCAGAACCTGTTTCCAATGAAACGCAGGCGGCTATCCGCAGCGGGTATGAAAATCTGTACAGCACTCTTTCGCCCTTCCGCAAGAGTACATGGTCTTATACCGAGAATCAGAGCACAGCTGTGATGGAGAGCCTGTGCAGTGGAACTTCCCATACCATCAGCGATACTGTCAGCACGACCACAACGGACGGTACGAACCAGTCCTCTTCGGTGACGGACGGCACACAGAAAACGAAAGGGGTCAGCGGCGGTATCAACGGCGGTGTCGGCAGCAGCTTCGGCACCTCGGTCACAAAAATCTCGCCGGTGGCTGGTGGTATTGCAGGCATTCTGGGTCTGGGCGGCTTGGCAGCTTCGGCCCTGATTCCGGGCGCGGGGGCCGTCATCGGCCCGCTGCTTGGCACGGCGGGCAGAGCCGTAGGCGGCATGGCGTCAGCCAGAACGGCTTTCAACAGCATCGCCCGGAACATCGGAGGCTCCATGGGCGTAAACGCCTCGTGGGGTACCAGCCACTCTACCACCGAGCAGACCGGCACTTCGCACAGCACCTCCGATGGAACGTCGCATGGAACATCGGACACCACCAGCCAGCAGGAGAGCCACGGCACAACGGACACCCGCGGCACGGGCCGTACTCAGCAGGTGGAACTGTGCAATAAATCGGTGGAGGAACTGCTGGAACGCATTGAAAACCAGCTCAAGCGTGTAAAGGAAAGTGAAGATTATGGCTGCTATAACTGTGCAGCATATTTCCTTTCGTCTACTCAATCCACAGCACTTTTGGCGGCCAACACTTACCGCGCATTGATGGTAGGCGAGGGCTCCTCGGTGGAGAGCGGTGCCGTCAATGTGTGGAAGAACAATGAGGCAGAAGTGGCACAGCTGCGGGAATATCTCAAGCGGTTCATGCAACCGGTCTTTGCTCGCCCGCTATGGGAGAATGCGCCGGATAGTCTGCTTTATACACCTGCAACGCTGGTCAGCGGGCGGGAACTGCCGATGCATCTTGGCTTGCCCACCCGCTCAGTGCACGGCTTGCCGATTATTGAGCACGCGGAGTTTGGCCGCAATGTGCCGGATGAGGCGATGCCGGATGAGGACAAGATGAATCTGGGCAAGATTTACCACATGGGTAAAGAGGAAGCGGCAGGACTGATCCTGAATCGGCAGGCAATGGCTTCCCACACGTTCATCACTGGCTCGACCGGCACAGGCAAATCCAATGCGGTCTACCATCTGCTGGATGAGATCACAAAGAACGGACAAACGACGTTTCTTGTGGTGGAACCGGCCAAGGGCGAATACAAGAACGTGTTCGGCAATTGTACAGATGTGCAGGTGTTTGGTACAAACCCCAGAGAAACGCCGCTGCTGCGCATGAACCCCTTTGCATTCCCTGAGAATATCCATATTCTGGAACATATTGACCGTCTGGTGGAGATATTCAACGCCTGCTGGCCGATGTATGCAGCCATGCCAGCGGTGCTGAAGGATGCTATTGAGCGCAGCTATCAGAAAGTAGGCTGGGATCTGCGCAATTCGGAGAGCGAGAAGGGAGTTTTCCCAACCTTCTTTGACCTGCTGGATATTCTGCCGGGCGTCATTGAAGAGTCGCATTATTCCAAGGATACCCAAAGCGATTATGTGGGCGCATTGTGCACCCGCGTAAAGTCGTTGACAAACGGTATTTATGGCAGTGTGCTTTGCGCAGAAGATGCGCTGACGGACGAAGCGCTGTTTGACCGCAATGTTATTGTGGATTTGAGCCGAGTGGGTTCTATGGAAACAAAATCGCTGCTGATGGGCATCTTGGTGATGAAGTTACAGGAATACCGGATGTGCAGCAGCGGGATGAACAGCAGGCTTCGCCATGTCACAGTGCTGGAAGAAGCGCACAACCTGTTGCGCAAGACCTCGGCAGAGCAATCACAGGAAGGTGCAAATTTGCAGGGCAAGTCGGTGGAAATGCTGGCAAATGCCATTGCGGAAATGCGTACTTATGGTGAGGGTTTTATCATTGCAGACCAGGCACCCGGACTGCTGGATATGTCGGTCATCCGCAACACGAACACAAAAATTATTCTGCGCCTGCCGGACGAAGAGGATCGCAAGCTGGTAGGTAAGTCTGCCGCTCTGAAGGAGGCACAGATCGACGAATTGTCCAAGCTGCCGCTGGGTGTGGCTGCCGTTTACCAGAACGAGTGGCCGGAGGCGGTGCTCTGCAAGATTGAGGCGTATCCCATGCCGGAAAATGCTGTTTACCACAAGCCTTCAAAAATGCCGCATGAAATCAACGCAGAGTTCGTATTCGGACAACTGGCAGTGGGCAAAGAGTTGGAACCGCTGAGCATTTCGGAGATGGAGCAGCTGAAGCTCTGGCTGAAACGCCATGAGACTGTGCTGAAGCCGGAGGACGACCGCTACCTGGAACGGGTCTTTGCAGGCGGAGAACTGGATGTGGCTAAGACTCGGAAAGCTGTGTTCGATTTCTTTGGTGGGATCGGTACAGTCGTTGATTACTGTGCCGCAGCTAAAAAGTCGCTCACACCCCGTAAAGAATTTCTGGAACAGCTGCAGGGACAGTACGGCCTGAAAGCTGCTGCTGCAGACTGGGTGCTAAATAGCGTGATAAGCATGGGCATGAGCCTGAACCCGGATGCAAAGGCTGTAGATAATCTAAGGACGAATTTTGAACAGCAGGGAGGTCGTGTGCTGTGAGGCGAGAAATCTCAGAAGCGAAACCGATGGAAGCAAAAACGCACATTGGGTTGGATGATGTCGTCAAACGGTCATTTGAGCGTCTACAGAAAGGCGTGATAGAAAAGGCAGAAGAAAAACTGGATGCTGCTACGGAAAAGTCATTTGCAGAGCTAGAAAAAGAGCTGGAATACAAAAATAACGATGATGGAATGCCGTACCGTATGGAGCAGGATCTTTTGTCGGATGCAGAGTATAAAAGAAACGGATATGAGTACACTACCGATCACCTTGGAAGGCTGTTTACAGCCGAAGGAGACCTGCATCTGAAAGAGCATGATGGTCGTCTGCAAATTAAAGACAGCATCCATGACATTGGAAAAGGATATGAAAAAAGTACCGATGATCGAGGTCATGCAATTGCAGATCGCTTTGATGGGGCAAACGATTTGGAAAATCTCATTCCGCAGGATTCTGGACTAAATCGGAACGAATTCAAAAATTTTGAGAATAAACTGGCACAGGAAGTGGAAGCTGGGAAAAAAGTCAATCTGAAATTGGAAATGCATTATCCGGGAGACTCCTTCCGCCCGGATGCCATTACTGCTGTGACAACGATTGACGGAAAGCAGGAAGTTAAAGTATTTCTGAACGATTAGTATTTATAAGTCCACTGCACTTTCAGGTTATTACAATCCCGGTCGATTGCACATACAATACAAGTATCACTTCACAAAACGGAGGGTACTTGTACTATGGTGGACTACGCCGACATCGGAAAACGCATCCGTGCCTGCCGCCTTGCAAAGGGCATGACGCAGGAGCAGCTGGCCAATGAGGTCGGCGTGGTGGTCACGCACATCAGCCATATCGAAACAGGCAACTCCGTGCCCAGCCTGAAAACGCTGATCGACATCATCAACGCGCTGGACTGTTCGGCGGACGAGCTGCTGTGTATCGAGATCAAAAAAGCAAAGCCGGTGTTCGACAGCTGGATGACCGAACAGCTTGCAGATTGCTCCGCCGATGAGGCAAAGATCATCAAAGAAACGGTGGTCAGTCTGAAAAAATCGCTCCGAAAAGTGTACGGAAAGTCCTCTAAATACAGATATGACTAAAACTTCAAAAACTGAATGCCAGTTGGTAGGCATTGAGTGTCTGAAAGAACACCAATAAACAGAATGAACCGCCCCGGTTTCCGCAATGGAAGCCGGGGCGGTTTTTTATACAAAAAGAAATCGTTTTTTTGTAGCTTTGATGAATTGGCGCAGAGTCATTGACAGCAGAAGGGCAGAAGCGTATCTTTGGAACAGAAAACGGAACCGGGCTACAAATAGCAGGTTTCTTTACCTTGCGAGGACACTTTCGTTTTGATGAGGCACGACCCGGTGTGCCGCTTTTTTCATTTGCGGAGATAAAATGCAAAAAGTACGGATTATAGTACACATTATCTGCTATGCTCGGTACACGGAAAGCACACACCGGAAAAGGAGCAAAAATGCGCTGGACGTTGAATAAAACAAGGCTTTTGGCTGGTAAAACGGACCCGGAGAATACCAGCCTGTGGCTGCCGCTCTGGATGCACCTGTGGGATACGGCGGGCATCATGGAGCGGCTGGTCCGGCAGTGGCTCCCGGAAAGTGTAAAACGGGCCATGGGCTTTGAGTGCGAGGAAGCGTTGCTCGCGCATGCCCGGTTTCTGGGCGGAATCCATGATATAGGCAAGGCTACGGTAGCCTTTCAGGCAAATATCCTGCGCACTCTGCCGGAGGCGCGGCAGCGGCTGGAAATGTTGACGCCGCTGGACTGTCCTGAACAGAACCGCCGGGAGTCGCCGCATGCTCGGGCGGGAGAGGCAATTCTGCTGTGGGATGATTGTCCCGGTGGGCTAGCCTCCATTGTGGGGGCGCACCACGGCAAACCCCAAAACTGTGCGGCGGTCGATGACCAGTTGGAGTGCTGGGAGAGCAACTACTACCCCAAGGGACAGGAAAAGGTCTGGCAGGGCTTCTGGACAGAACTGCTCATGACTGTTTTGCAGGACTGCGGCTTTGATGATACGGCGGAACTGTACGACCTGGACCCGCAGGAGGAAGTGCTTCTGACCGGACTTCTGATCATGGCAGACTGGATCGCCAGCAACACGGAGTACTTCCCCCTGATCCCGGTGGAGGAGCTGGGCAGCATGGAAGATTACCCGGCACGGGTGGATAGGGCGTGGGAAAAGCTGGCGCTGCCCTTCCCGTGGGAGGCACAGCCGGGCATCGCAGACCTGCAGGAGTTTGCGGTGCGGTTCGGCTTTGCGCCCAATGCGGTGCAGAGGGCTGTTCTGAAGGCTGCAGATACCGCAGCGGAACCGGGCATTCTGATCTTGGAAGCACAGATGGGCGTGGGCAAAACCGAGGCGGCGCTGGCCGCTGCGGAGATCATGGCCAGCCGGTTCGGGCTGGGCGGTGTCTTTTTCGGGCTGCCCACACAGGCCACGGCCAACGGCATCTTTCCCCGGCTGCTTGGCTGGGCAGACACGCAGTCTGAGGAGACGCTGCCGCAGGCTATAAAGCTGGCGCACGGCATGGCAGAACTGAACGAGAACTATTTGCGGTTACAGGGGCGCGGAGTGCAGCTGGAGGAGGACGCGCAGGAAGAGCATCGGGTACAGGTACACCAGTGGTTTCGGGGAAACAAACAGGCACTGCTGGCAAACTTCGTGATTGGCACAGTTGATCAGCTGCTGCTGGCGGCACTTGCCCAGAAGCACGTTATGCTGCGGCATCTGGGACTTGCGGGCAAGGTGGTCATTATTGATGAGTGCCACGCCTACGATACCTACATGAACTGCTATCTGGACCGGACACTGGAATGGCTGGGCTGGTATAAGGTGCCGGTCATTCTGCTTTCGGCCACCCTGCCCGCCCGGCGGCGCACAGAGCTGGTCGAGGCCTACCGGCAGAAAAAGGCCGCCCCGGACGCTCCGTGGAAAACCAGCTGCGGCTATCCGCTGCTGACATGGACGGATGGCGCAGAGGTAAAGCAGACGGCCGTCCCATCGGATGCACCCGGTCAAACGGTGCAGCTGACCACGCTCACAGAGCCGGAGCTGCCCGCGCTGCTGCGCCGGAAGCTGGCAGAGGGCGGCTGTGCAGGGGTGATCGTAAACACGGTCAAAAAAGTGCAGAAGATCGCGCAGCTGCTGCGGGAAAGCCTGCCGGACAAAGAGGTGCAGCTGTTCCATGCGCAGTTCCTGATGCCGGACCGCGCGGCGCGGGAAAACCAGCTGATGGCACGCATCGGCAAGGGCTCTGCACCGGAGTGCCGGAACGACCTGATCGTGGTGGGTACGCAGGTGATGGAGCAGTCGCTGGACATTGATCTGGACGTTCTTGTCACAGAGCTTTGCCCCATGGATCTGCTGCTGCAGCGCATTGGACGGCTGCACCGCCACCACCGCAGCCGCCCCGCTCCGTTGCAGCAGGCCTGCTGCGCGGTGCTGGACACCGGGGAAGATGCCTTTGACGCGGGCAGCGAGGCGGTATATGGACAGTGGCTGCTCTGGCGCACCCGGAAGTTTCTGCCCCGGAGCATCCGGCTGCCGGAGGAGATCTCTCCGCTGGTGCAGCAGGTCTACGGCTGGGAGCGGGAAGCTCCCGGCGGGGCGCAGGGCGAGCCCCGCCCACTGATGCAGAGCGATGATGCACTGGAGCGTTGGAGTGCGCTGTGGCAGCTGGGGCATTTCCCGGCAGAGCCTGTCCGGGACTATCTGGAGCAGTGGAAGGACCGCTTCTGGCTGTTCCATCCGACACACCCCTTCTGGCAGGTGCCGCAGGCAAAGATCGGCACGGAATACGGCGCGGCCAAACTCAACGGTGAAATGTCGGAAAGCAGCAATAAACTCCGGCTCTTTCCGCTGTATGCGGGGCAGAGCAAGGAGCAGCTGAGCTATCCGCAGGCGGCGCGGTGGCTGCTGTGCGTGAACGGCTATGATGACACCTCCGCGAAGCCAAAAGGAAAGGGACTTCCGTCCGTAGGAGCCGGGTGGCTGGGCAAGATCGGTTTTATTCAGGCACAGGGTGATAATCTGTACGAGACCCTGATGCTGAACCTGACGCTGCTGCGCGACGGCCGGGAATGCTGGGGCGAAAGCAAGCCCTGTTGGGAACTGGAAGCACCAAAGAGCGCGGAACGGACAGAAATTTGCTGCCCGGATAACCCGGCACAGCTGCTCACCCTGCAATCCAGAAGGCTGTTGCTGCACAGGACAGGGGAGAATGTAGATGGGTTCTGTCTGCTGGGAGGAGATTTCTTCCCTTTGGACTTCTTACAGCCGGTGTTCAGCTTCCAGCGGTAGGAGTAATCGGCAATGGGGTGATCACTTCAACGAACTGGTCAATCAATTCGGGAGCAAGACGGGTTCCGTGTACATCGAACTTCTGAAAAAGAGTATATCTCAACAGCCCTGTATTTGATTTCGATACCAAATACAGGGCTGTTTCTTTGATTTTAATACTATATTTTGTACTTTCTTCGAATATCTTGACACCGTACCTTGTGGCTTGTCGCTTATTTGTCGCTTAAATCTGCAATAAGACACTGAAAAATAGCAGAAGAAATTAGAAGATTGCCTGTTGAAAAACGGCGGGTGTATGCTATACTATTATTTGTATTATTGTACCTGAAAGGTAAGGTCAGGCTATGGACAAGTACATTTTGGAACGGGATGGACAGTTAGACTTTTATAAGGTCTTTTTGCCCCGTGTCAATCCCGCTTTAGATATTGATGAAATACTTGCAGACAATAACGATGGGGTTATCAACGGAAACTTGCTTGAATTCAAGTTGCACGTTACCGATTTGAACGCCGTTCTTTTCCAATGTATTAAATACCTGTCTGCCTTGCGCGTCAAAGGCAAGCCCGTTCCGGCGAATATTTTGATTATCGATGTAAACGCCGCCACGCTTTGGCTGTACCGCTCCGCGCCGTATTTGTCGGATATTGAAAAGCTGTATTTCGGCGGCGCATCAAAGGACAATAGTGGATTTATCGGTTGCAACGCTGAAACAGTGTTGCACTTTGATAAACCGCTTGACGTGGAAAGCATTGTTACCCTGCTCAAAGAATGCAACTATACAAAGATACACATTGATGAAAATTGCATTGTTGGGTGGGCTATGTCCTTTTACAAAGCAGTACCAATGGCGCGGAAAGAAGATTTCCTTGGTGATGATACAGGCAAGCACAAAACAATCGGGGAAATTAGAAAACCCGTTCATTTTGAACGGTACATTTACCCTTATACCGGGCAAACAAATGTCAAATTTAATTATTTGATGGATAAGCTAAATGACACGCTTCAGAAAAAGAACTTGGGGGCATTTTACACGCACAAGCTGTATGCCGAAAAGTCCCTTGAATTGGTGCGGGCTGCAATCGCCTGTGTTCCCACCGGAAATGACTATATCATTCTTGACAGGTGCGCCGGAACAGGAAACCTTGAAGCAGGTTTGACAGACGAGGAACTTTCACATTGTGTTGTTTCAACAGTAGAATATTATGAGTACAAGGTACTTCAAGAATTGTTAGGGGCAAAGGTTCGGCACATTATCCCGCCTATTGAAATGACAGACACATTTAACGCCGGGCTAGTTTCGGGCGCAGACGCTTTAAGCAAAGAATATATAGAAAATCCGGTCATAAAGCAATACATTGCCAACCCACAATGCACGATTATATTGTTTGAAAATCCACCGTATGCAGAAACAACTTCTGCCGAACACCAACGACAGGGGCAAAGCAAAAAATCATCTACTTGGAAACAAAGCTATGTAGTAACTGAAATGAAAAAAGAAGTCAAAGGAACAGCGTCCAACGATTTAGGAAACGTTTTCATTTGGTCTGGTTTTAAATATTATTTGCGGCAACCAACAGATAGCTATATAGTGTATTCTCCTGTCAAGTATTGGAAAGCGCAACATTTAATTGACAGGAAATTTGTCAAAGGATTTGCATACAATCGCCGCCATTTTCACACTAATATTGACGCTTGCATTATGTGCGCATATTGGCAAAATATAGCTGACAGCAGAAAGGAAATTGAAATAGCGGCTTATGATATAGACGATAACACAGGCACGTTGGTTTCGTGTGGACTGCTCCCTGTAAAACAGGTCTTTACAACATACAGCAAAATATACTATGACAAACGCCCTATACCAGATGAGCAGCGGACGGGTATTCTTGCAGGGTTAAATGGTCTTGAAAAGGTAGGCGGCAAACAACGAAACAAGCCCGCAACCGCACCCGATATAATGGGATATATGGTCGCACACAGTTCGGGATTTGATAATCCAGACTTGGATTCTAGCCTTTTGATAGCGGCTCGCTATGATGGAAACGGCTTTTTCCTGCGTAAAGATAACTATCTTGAAAAACTTCCTATGTTTTGCGCTTCACGCTATATTACATATAACAGAGCATGGACGGAACGTGCCCGCATTATGAAGTCGGCGGACGGCGCGGACAGATACAATGCGGACGTTGCAAGTGGTAAACTTGCGCAATTCCTCTTGAAATGCCTGCTTTTCACCTGTACAGAAATGCAGAACCATATGCGCACATTCACGGGGAGCGATGGGCGGTTTTATCGCGATGAACTTTGCCTTGACGGTACGAACGGAAAAACAATCGCCCTGCGCGATATAAAGGGGCTTATCCCCGGTGATAGGGAAAAGGCTATTTTGAATCAATGGGAAACGGTTCTGCAATGGGCAAAGAAAGCAGAAAACTATAGCCCTTCTTTGACATATGGTGTATATCAGATTTACGCTGAACTGGATACATCGCACGTTGACGAAACGACGGGCAATACAATTTGGGATAACGTGGAATTGCATACTGCTCTTGCGGGCTTGAAAACGCTTGTCAAAGACTATTACAATTCTGAAATCGTCCCAGTGCTTTTTGAATATGAGTTTATAAAATAACAAAAACGGCGGCAGACTTTTGGAGTTTGCCGCCATTTCATTTGTTTTTTCGCTTGCAATACAGCTTCAAGTCTGCCTTGTAGCTCTCGAACGGGTCGATGTGGACAATATCGTACTGCACGCCCCGGAACAGTATCATGTGGCTTGTGGTAAGGTTAGCCCGGTAGCCGATTTGAAACAGCGCAAACAAAAAGCAGGCAGTGTCGTGGAAAGGAGGAGGAAAGCGACACTGCCTGCTGTATAGGAACCCCTGAACATTGCGGCTTGATCAGGAGGGATTTGGTAGTCTGTCCGCCGTTCTGGCTATTGCCTCGCATAGAAACGGGAGACAGTTTTTTATGGGCCTGCTGTGCGCCGCTGCTGCGGCCGCACCCGCAGGGAAATGTGCCTGCATGGGCTTTGCGGGGAGAACCTTTCGGAGGTTATGGGGGATGTCCGTTCCGTTCTCCCTGAATGCACCCTTATTATGCCAGACAATCGTGGCAATTCTTTGTGGTAAATTTGAACAGTTTGCAAATATTGCAGTTTGCGTTTATAATGTCCGAGCAACATCCGCAAACTGCATATCGCAAATATGCCGTTTTGACAGGCACTGTTTTTGTAAATTGCGATAAACGCCCTGCCCATAAAAAAGACTGCTGAAAAGTCCGCGCTTCTCAGCAGTCCGAATCTGTAATTTTTCCGCGTTACACTCCAAAGAACTCCTTGGCGATGTCGGCGCTGCGCTTGGCGTCCTTGGCGTACCAGTCCGCGCCGATCTTTTCAGCGTATTCCGGGGTCAGCACGGCACCGCCCACCATGATCTTGCAGTCCAGCTTAGCGGCGTGCAGGGCGGCGATGGTCTCCTCCATGCTTTTCAGGGTGGTGGTCATCAGCGCCGAAAGGCCTACCAGATGCACGTCCTTTTCCCGCACGGTGTCCACCACCGTCTCCACCGGTACGTCCCGGCCAAGATCCAGTACCTCAAAACCGTAGTTTTCCAGAATGACCCGGACGATGTTCTTGCCGATGTCGTGTACATCGCCCTTGACGGTGGCAAGGACGATGCGTCCCTTGCTGGCGCTGCCCTCGCCCTTTTGGGCAATGGCAGTCTTGATCTCCTCAAAGGCGCTCTGGGCGGCGCTGGCAGCCTGCAGCAGCTGCGGCAGGAACAGGGTGCCTTTTTCGTATTTGGCACCCACGATGTCCAAAGCGGGGATCAAGGCTTCGTCCACCACTTCCAGCGGCTGCTTTTCTGCCAGCAGGGCGCGGGTATGGGCGGCGGCGTCACCCTTCAAGCCCTTTTCCACCGCTTTCATCAGGGCGGCGTAGGGACCGGTAAGTTCTGCTTCGGCGGCACTGGCGGCAGGCACGGCTTTTGCAGCCTGCGCCAGCGCAGTGCTGGCGGGCACGCGGTCGGCAAAACGCTCGATGTACTTTGTGCTCTGCTTGTCCCGGTTGGTCAGCACGTTGTAGGCGTACACCGCCGCCATCATCTCCTCGCTGGAAGGGTTCATGATGGCAAGGTCCAGCCCGGCGTACATGGCCATGGTCAAAAAGGTGGTGTTCAGGTAGGCGCGGCAGGGCAGACCGAAGCTGATATTGGATACGCCCAGCACGGTGCGCACTCCCAGCTCCTTTTTGCAGGCTTCCAGTGCCTGCACCGTGGCCAGCACATCCTCCTGCTGGGCGCTGGCGGTCAGGGTAAGGCAGTCAATGTAGATATCCTCCCGGGGAATGCCCGCTGCCAGTGCTGCCTCGGTGATGCGGCGGGCAATGGCCACACGGTCTGCAGCTTTGGGCTGGATGCCTTTTTCGTCGATGGCCAGACCCACGATGGCGGCACCGTACTTCTTGCACAGCGGCAGGATGGCGGCAAGCTTTTCCGGCTCGCCGTTGGTGGAGTTGACGATGGGCTTGCCGTTGTACACCCGCAGACCCCGCGCCAGCGCCTCCACGTTGGAGGAGTCCAGCTGCAGGGGCAGGCTGGTCACGCTTTGCAGCGCCTTGACCACCTGCTCCATCAGCACCGGCTCGTCCACGCCGGGTGCGCCCACGTTCACGTCCAGGATCTGTGCCCCGGCCTCTGCCTGACTGACGGCCTGTTCCAGCACATAGTTCATGTCGCCCTCCCGCAGTGCCTGCTGGAAGCGCTTTTTGCCGGTGGGGTTGATGCGCTCGCCCACCACCGTGATGCCGTCTACCGTAACGGTGTCCACCGGGGTGCACAGCACCGAGGGCATCCGGTGCGCGGGACGCCCCGGGGTGCAGCCTGCAAAGGTGCCGTTGAGCAGCTTGATGAACTCCGGGGTGGTGCCGCAGCAGCCGCCGGCGGCAAACAGGTGCAGCTCCCGGTAGGGCTTCATCTGCAAAGCAAACAGCTGCGGGGTGATATCGTAGCCGCTGCCGTCCGCCCGGGGCAGACCGGCGTTGGGCTTGACGAACACCGGGAAGTTGCCGGGCACGGCCTCGGCCAGCCGCTTTGCCATGGGGAAGATCTCTTTGGGTCCCAGCGAGCAGTTGATGCCCACAGCGTCTGCCCCCAAGCCCCGGGCGGTGGCGGCAAAACTTTCCACTGTGCAGCCGGTAAAGGTGCGCCCGCCCGCTTCAAAGCTCATGCTGGCCAGAATGGGCAGATGCGTATTCTCCTTGGCAGCCAGCAGGGCAGCCTTCAACTCGTACAGGTCGGTGTAGGTCTCAAAAAAAATCAGGTCCGCCCCGGCGGCTTCGCCCGCCTTTACGATGCGGGCATACTCGGCCACGGCGTCCTCAAAGGCCAGCGTTCCGCTTGGCTCCAGCAGCTCGCCCAGTGGGCCCACGTCCAGCGCGGTCAGCGCACCGTAGGGCGCACAGGCACGCTTGCAGTTTTCAATGCCTGCGGTGATGACCTGCTCCAGCGTGTAAGCACTGCCTGCCAGCTTGTGGGCAGAAGCGCCGAAGGTGTTGGCGTTGACGATGCGGCTGCCCGCCGCAGCGTACTGCCCATGGATGCCCTCGATGAGCGCCGGGTCGGTGATGTTCAGCTCTTCCGGGCGTGCGCCCAGCTTGAGCCCGGCAGCTTGCAGCATGGTGCCCATGCCGCCGTCCAGCAGGATGGTATTGCTCTGTCTGAAAAGTTCATTCACTTGCACAGGTCTTTCCCCTCTTTCTGTATTCGCAGCGGGTGCGCAGCACGCAATGGCCGCACCCGGCCAGTTTTCCCTTTACCGGGTGGTCGCTGACCCCCAGCAGGGCAGTCACGCTCTTGCGCGGGGTCATCAGGTTGGTGTCGGTGACGCACAGCCCGGCCTTGCGCGCGGTGTCCAGCGCCGCTGCCACCAGCGGCTGTACCGCGATGTCCCAATCGCCGTAGCCGGGCGAAAAGCGCCCGGTCAGATACTTTCCCTCTGTCGCCGCCCACTGACGCAGCTGCGCCTCGGCGGCATCGGCGGCCTGCTCGGCCAGTGCGCTGCCCAAGGCATCGGAGGCTACCCCGGCGGCGATATCGCCAACACCTGCCCGGCGGATCTGGGCATCCACCCCGGGGCCCAGCGTCACCGCCAGCAGAATGGCCTGCCCGCAGCCTGCCAGATGCTTGTGCACATCCTCGCCGGGCAGAAGTCCGGCCTCGGTCAGGGCGGGGGTGTCTGCCAGCAGCCATACCGCCCGGGGCATCGCCGCCGCCAGCAGCGGCACGGCGCATTTTTGCAGCAGTGCCAGCGTGGCGGCGTCCGGCTCGCCGTGCGCGCCGAAATACCGCGCCGCCTGTACAAGATCTACGGCCTGCGGTTTTTCTATCGCCAGCGGGCGGGGCACACCGATCGCCATGGGCCGCACCTCCTTACTTCGCTCGAATAAAGTACTATTCAGTATACCGCACTTGTGGGCTTTTATCAATCCCGCAAAAGGGGAGAAAATAGAAAAAGGCTGCTCTGTTTTTTGAAAGCGGCTTTACAGTGTGCGCAGTTTTTGCACACTTTCAGATATCCTCCCGGCAATTTCAACAACAAAACAAAAACGCACGCCGATCCTCATCGAATCAACGTGCGTTTGCAGGATCGGAGTGGCGAGACTCGAACTCGCGGCCTCCTGCTCCCAAAGCAGGCGCGCTACCAACTGCGCAACACCCCGACATCTGGCGGCACGGCTGCACCGCCAGAATATAGTATATCTTTTTTTGCGCGGTTCGTCAATACAGAATCCGCAGTTAGGGGCATCGGTGCTTTTTGACTTTTTCAGCCAATAAAAGCAGCAGTGAGGAAGCGGGCGATGACAGGCATCTTTTGCAAAAAGGTGAGGTTTTGGTGCAACTGCCGAAAAGCGGATGCAAAAACTGGACAGAACACAAAATTTGTTGCGCTCTAGTTGCAAGCAAGCCGGAAAGGTGCTATCATAACACTATATCGCCGGGAAGTGCGGCGGTGGGAAATTAGACAGAGGCTGAAAAGAAAGGCACGGCGTAAGCGATGACGATACAGGAATGCTATAAAAAGATGGGCGCAGACTATCAGGAGGTGCTGGAGCGGCTGTATAACGAGGCCATGATCTGCAAATTTGTGCGGATGTTTTTGCAGGACGACAGCTTTCAGATCTTGGAGGAAGCACTGCGCAGGGGAGATGTAAAAGAGGCGTTCCGCGGGGCGCATACCCTCAAGGGCGTCTGCCAGAATCTGGGCTTCTCCAACCTATACGCGCCCACCTATACCTTGACCGAGACCCTGCGTGCAGGACAGCTGGAGGGTACACAGGAGCAGTTTGCAAAGGTGGCAGAGCAGTACAAGCGCACGGTGGACGCTATCCGCGCGCTGGACTGAAAGATAATGCGGTGTCGGGCGGCTTTTGGGCTGTCCGGCATTGTTCTTTTATAGGGTGCGGCTGAAAACAGCAGAGCCGCCCCTTGTACTGCCGCGCAGTTTGCGGTATGATAGACAAAAAGAGGGAAGGAGACCCTATTATGTCTAAACATATCCTTGTCTGCCTGCCCATCAGTGCAGAGCAGAGAGCCCGCATTGAGACGGTGCAGGGCTTTGCATATCGCTTTACCACCCCGGACACCGCCACGGCAGAGGATGCCCTGTGGGCCGATGCCGTGCTGGGCAACCTGCCGGTGCCGCTGATCCGGCAAAACGATCATCTGGAGTGGTTCCAGTCCAACGCAGCCGGCCCTAATAACTATCTGGAGCCGGGGGTGCTGCCGGAGGGCTGCATCGTGACCAACGCCACCGGCGCTTACGGGCTGGCCATCAGCGAGTGTATGCTGGCGCTGTGGCTCAGCCTGCTCAAGGAGCTGCCCACCTACCGGGATAACCAGCGGGAGCACCGCTGGGCGCCCACCGGCCACTCTGTGGGCAGCATCGCGGGCAGCCGGGTGCTGTGCGTGGGCATGGGCGATATCGGCTCTAACTTTGCCCGGCGGGCTCATGCGCTGGGAGCCGAGGTGGTGGGCGTGCGCCGCACCGTGCACCCGGACACCCCCTGCCCGGACTACTGCACCCGTGTGGTGGCGCAGAGCGAACTGGACGCAGAGCTGCCGCAGGCCGACCTTGTGGCGCTGAGCCTGCCTGACACGCCGGAGACACGGCATCTGTTCAACGCCGGGCGGATGGCGCTCTGCAAGCCCGGTGCCATCCTGCTCAATGTGGGACGGGGCACTGCTGTGGACGGCGAGGCACTGGCGGCGGCGGTGCACAGCGGGCAGCTCTCCGGTGCAGGGCTGGACGTGACGGACCCCGAGCCGCTGCCGCCGGAGCATCCCTTGTGGGCAGAGCCCAACGTGATCATCACGCCCCATGTCACCGGCGGCTTCAGCCTGCCCAAGACACTGGACAACATCGTGGATATCTTTGCGCACAACCTCAGGCGCTATGCCGCCGGTCAGCCGCTGGATAACCAGATGGACCGCCGCACCCAGTACGCCAGCGGCGCACGGCTGCAAAGCACACTGTAAAACAAAAAACTGCCGCACAACTGTGCGGCAGTTTTTGTTTCTGTGGTTTACAGCATCACTGCGCCTGCGCAAGGCAGGCGTCCATGGCGGTAAAGATGGCCTCGCTGGTCAGGGTAGCACCGGTAATAGCGTCTGCACCGGCGGTGGAGCCGGTCTGTGTCAGCTGCGCAGCCAGTGTCTCAGCGGCTTTGCCGCCCAGCTCCGGGGTCTCGGCAGAAGCGTCCACCTGCACGGCGGTCACCTTGCCGCCGGTCACGGTGACTGTGACAGTCACCTCGCCCATGCAGCCCTGTGCAGCAGAGGTGTAGCTGCCGTCGGTCAGGGGAGCGGCGTTGTCGGCAGCGGGTACGGTGCCGGTGTTGTGGATATACAGGTTCAGCACAATGCCCATCAGCACGGTGGCCACCAGCATGAGCAGGATATTACGGGTCATTTTTGCGGTCATGGTATGGTATCTTCTCCTTGCGGGTGATTATTTTGCGGGCTTGAAGCTGTCACGCAGGGTGACCACCCGGTTGTACACGCCGGGGTTCTTGCTGTCCGGGGTAAAGAAGCCGGTGCGCACGAACTGGAACTTTTCGCCGGGCTTTGCGTCCTTCAGGCTCTCTTCCAGCTTGCAGCCGGTGCGTACGGTAACGCTTTCCGGGTTCAGGTAGTCTTTGTAATCGCTGCCCTCGGGGATGCCGTTCATGTTGGCTTCGGTGAACAGCTTGTCGTACAGACGCACCTCGGCGTCCACGCAGTGCGCAGCGCTTACCCAGTGGATGGTGCCCTTGACCTTGCGGCCGTCGGCGGGGTTGCCGTTGCCGGTCTCGAGGTCGGCGGTGCAGTGGATGGCGGCAATGCTGCCGTCGGCGTTCTTGTCCACGCCGGTGCACTTGACGATATAAGCACCCATCAGACGCACCTCACCGTCCACGGTCAGACGCTTGAACTTGGGAGGCGGCACCTCGGCAAAGTCCTCGGCGTCGATCCACAGCTCACGGGTAAAGGCGACCTTGCGGGTGGTGGTATCGTTGGCTTCACGGTTGGGGTTGTTGGCTACGTCAAAGTACTCGGTCTTGTCGGCGGGGTAGTTGTCCACCACCAGCTTGACCGGCTCCAGCACGGCAATGCGGCGCTGTGCGGTCAGGTCCAGCTCGCTGCGGATGCAGGCCTCCAGCTGGCGCATATCGATCAGGTTGTCAGACTTGGAGATACCGGCCTCCCGCACGAAAGTGAAGATGGAGGTGGGGGTGTAGCCGCGGCGGCGCAGACCGCACAGGGTGGGCATACGGGGATCGTCCCAGCCGTCCACGATGCCCATCTCCACCAGCTCGCGCAGGTAGCGCTTGCTCATGACTGTGTTGGTCATGTTCAGGCGGGCGAACTCGCGCTGCTTGGGGAACTCGGCACCGAAGATGTTCTCAATGACCCAGTTGTACAGCGGGCGATGGTTCTCGAACTCCAGACTGCACATACTGTGGGTGATACCCTCGATGGCGTCCTGAATGGGGTGGGCGAAGTCGTACATGGGGTAGATGCACCACTTGCTGCCCTGACGGTGATGCTCGGCGTACTTGATGCGGTAGATGGCCGGGTCGCGCATATTCATGTTGGGGCTTGCCAGATCGATCTTGGCGCGCAGGGTCTTTTCGCCTTCCTTGAACTCACCGGCACGCATCCGGCGGAACAGGTCAAGGTTCTCTTCCGGGCTGCGGTCGCGCCACGGAGAGGGGCGGGAGGGCTTGCCGGCATCGGAGCCGCGGTACTCGCGCATCTCCTCGCGGGTCAGGTCGTCCACATAGGCTTTGCCCTCGGTGATCAGCTTCTCGGCGTACTCATAGCACTTATCAAAGTAATCGCTGCCGTAGAAGATGCCGCCGTTGGGGTCGGCACCCAGCCAGTGCAGATCCTCGATGATGCTGTTGACATACTCCTCGCCTTCGCGGGCGGGGTTGGTGTCGTCCAGACGCAGGTTGAATTTGCCGCCGTACTGGTTGGCAATGGACCAGTTGATATAGATGGCCTTGGCGCTGCCGATGTGCAGATAGCCGTTGGGCTCCGGCGGGAAGCGGGTGTGGATCTGCTGCACCTTGCCCTCGGCAAGGTCGGCATCGATGATATCTGTCAGAAAGTTTTTATCAGCCATATAGGTTCCCCCTGTCAGGGCACACAGCGTGCCCCTTATACTCATAATACTATATAATACACTATTTTGCGTTTTTCTTCAAGTACGGAGTTGCACGGAACACGGGGGCAATCCGCTGAATAAAGGCTTCCCCCGGTCGGGGGAAGCCTTTAGCGGAAAATGGATGAAAAAAGGATACAAAGCGGTCTTAGTTGAAGGAGCGGAAGCCCTTACCGATGATCTCGCTGGAGTTGACGATGGTGATAAAGCTGTGGGGGTCGTTCTCCCGCAGAAAGTTGCGCAGCTGCAAAGCCTGACGGCGGGTAAGCACGGTCACCAGCACGCTGAGCTCGTGGTGGGTGTAGGCACCGTAGGCCTTTTCCACCGTGGCGGAGCGGTTCATGTCGTGGATGATGAAGTCCAGAATGGGCTGTGGGTTCGCGGTCATAATGGTGCACACCTTGCGCAGACGGATGTTTTCAATGGCACCGTCCACCACGAAGGACTTGCCGATAAGGCCGAGGATACAGTACAGGCCGGTGCCCATACCGAACCGCACGGCGGCCGCCAGCACGATGAGGATATCGCTGACCATCAGCGCCTTGCCAATCTCCATGGAGGTGTACTTGGCAAGGATCAGCGCCACGATGTCGGTGCCGCCTGTGGAAGCACCGATATCAAACACGATGGCAGCGCCCAGCGCGGGCAGGAACACCGCGAACACCAAATCCAGCATGGCATCGCCGCTCAGGGACACGCCGGAGGGGTACAGCCACTCGCAGCCGGACACGAAAAAGGAGAGCGCAAAGGAGGAGTAGATCGTCCAGCCCATGCACTTGACGCCCAAAAAGATAAAGCCCAGCACCACCAGCACGATGTTGATGATCCACATAAAGCCGCCCACATTGATGCGGGGGAACAGGTCTGCCAGCAGGATGGACAGGCCGGAGGTGCCGCCGAAGGCGAAGTGGTTGGGATTTTTAAAATATACGATGCCCACTGCCGTGAGCACAAGACCGAGGTTCAGCAGGACAAAGAAATTTAGATTCTTCAGCAGATTCTCGCGGCTGAAGGCTTCTTTTAAACCGTTCATGGGTTTCCTCCATCAAAAAATACAGTAATATGGCCTGAATGCCATGCAAAAATATACTCTCCTTATACGGGGAAGTCAAGGGATAACGGAGAAGTTGTAGAAAAAGACGGACAACAACCGATGAAAGGTGAAAAAACAGGCATATCCGGTGCATTTTGGACGTAAAAGGGCAAAACAAAGCGCCGCCCGCAGACAAAGCTGTCTGCGGGCGGCGCGGAGATTCAGTTCAGGAAAAGGGGAAAGCGCTTACAGGTTGAAGTAACGCTTTGCGTTGTCGAAGCAGATGCCCTTGACGATCTTCTCCAGAGCCTTCTCATCGTTGGGATACTCGCCATCCTCGACCCACTGGCCGATGATGTTGCACAGGATGCGGCGGAAGTAATCGTGACGGGTGTAGCTCAGGAAGCTGCGGCTGTCGGTCAGCATACCCACAAAGTTGCCCAGCAGGCCAAGGCTTGCCAGACGGATCATCTGATCCTCCATGCCGATCTTGTGGTCGTTGAACCACCATGCAGAACCGTGCTGGATCTTGCCCGGAACCTCGCTGTTCTGGAAGCAGCCCAGAATGGTGCCGATCTGTGCATCGTCGGCGGGGTTCAGGCTGTAAATGATGGTCTTGGGGCACTCGTCGGTGTCGTTCAGGGCGCTGAGCAGCTGTGCGATCTCGCCGCCGCAGGTGGCGGTGTTGATCATGTCAAAGCCGGTGTCGGGGCCCAGCAGGCTGTTCATCTTGCGGTTCACGCCGCGCAGGCAGTTGTAGTGGATCTGCATGGCAATGCCCAGACGATGATACTGCTTGCCCAGATGGATCAGGATGTAGGTCTGGTACTTCTCAGCCTCTTCCACGGTGCAGCTCTCGCCCTTCATCACCTTCTGGTAGATGGCGTTCACTTCGTCCTTGGTGGCCTCACGGTAGGGCACATAGTCCAGACCGTGGTCGGAAGCGCGGCAGCCCATCTCGGCAAAGAACTCAATGCGCTTGGTCAGGGCATCGGTCACGCAGTCGATGCAGGCCAGCTTTTCCTTGCCCACAACGGCAGCCAGCTTAGCTATGTACTCAGCAAAGCCGGGCTTGTTGATGTTGATAGCCTTGTCAGGACGGAAGGAGGGAGCCACGGTGAACTTGATGGTGGGATCTTCCTTGATCTTCTTGTGCCAGTACAGATCATCGATGGGGTCATCGGTGGTGCCGATGAAAGCCACGTTGCTCTGCTCGATCAGGCCGCGGACGGTCAGCTTGGGATCGTGCTGCAGCTTGTCGTTGCACAGGTTCCACACTTCCTCAGCGGTGTCGCCGTTCAGCACGCCGTCGTAGCCAAAGAAAACGTGCAGCTCCAGATTGGTCCAGTGGTACATGGGGTTGCCGATGGCCATGGGCAGAGCCTCGGCAAATTTCTGGAAGCGCTCGCGGTCGGGCTTATCACCGGTGATGTACTCCTCGGGCACGCCGTTGGAACGCATCACGCGCCATTTATAATGATCGCCGAAGTAGCTGCCGTCCGGGTTGCGGCCGCCCAGCCACACCTGAGTGATGTTCTCGAAGCGGCGGTTCTCGTAGATCTCGCGGGGAGGAATATGGCAGTGATAGTCGCAGATGGGCATAGCAGCTGCATAGTCGTGATACAGATGCTGTGCGGTAGCAGACTGGAGCATGAAGTCCTTATCCATAAATGCTTTCATGGGATTTTAACTCCTTTTCTCTGATGAGTTTGTTAAAATTTAGACAAAAACGGGCATGAAATTGCACCTGCTTTAAACAGGCAGGCTGCCTTATCTTTAGTATACCGGAAAACGCCGATGTATACAACTGAAAAACTGCCAAAATTTCACCCTTGGAATTGTACAAACCGCTGGAAATGCGCTGAATGGCCATTTTTGGACTAAAAACATTGCACAAAACACTTGACTTCTTTGTATACAACAGCATAAAATAGGAGCAGAAGATGGCAGGGAAAACGAGAGCCTGCCATGCAAAGCAAGTTTATAAAGGAGATCAATAAGATGGAAACTTTGAACTACAAGGTTCTGGAAGGCACTGGCTACAACGGCTACATCCTGAAGGATGCTCCCGTTAAGGTGATGCAGTTCGGCGAGGGCAACTTCCTGCGCGCTTTCGTGGATTATTTCTACGATATTGCAAACGAGAAGGCCGGCTATAACGGCAAGGTCAAGCTGGTGCAGCCCATCGGCAACTTCCCCCAGATGGCAGACTGGATCAACGAGCAGGAGGGTCTGTACACCCTGTACCTGCGCGGCAGCGAAAAGGGCCAGAAGGTGGACGCAAAGCGGGTGATCTCCTGCGTGTCTGACTGCGTGTGCCCCTACATCGATGGCAAGTGGGACGAGGTTCTGGCTCTGGCTCGCTCTGAGGATCTGGAAACTGTTGTATCCAACACCACCGAGGCCGGCATTGCCTACACCAAGGGCGACAGCCAGTTCGATCAGGTCCCCCCCAACAGCTTCCCCGCAAAGCTGACTCGCGTGCTGTTCGAGCGCTACAAGGCTTTCAACGGCGCTGCCGATAAGGGTCTGGTCATCCTGAGCTGCGAGCTGATCGACAACAACGGCAAGGAGCTGCAGAAGTGCTGCAACAACTACGCTAAGGATTGGGATCTGGAGCCCGCTTTCATCGACTGGATGAACACCGCCAACACCTTCTGCTCCACGCTGGTGGACCGCATCGTTCCGGGCCGCATCCGTGACCCGCAGGAGCTGGCCGCTCTGGAAGAGGCCAACGGCTACCACGATACCGCTCTGGACGTGGGCGAAGTGTTCGGCGTCTGGGTCATCGAGGGCCCTGCAGGTCTGGAGGACAAGCTGCCGTTCAAGAAGGCCGGCGTCAACGTCATGGTCGTGCCCGACGTTACCCCCTACAAGAAGCGCAAGGTCCGCATCCTGAACGGTGCACACACCGGCTTTGTGCTGGGCGCTTATCTGGCAGGCTTTGATATCGTCCGTGACTGCATGCACAACGATACCGTGCGCGGCTTTATGAACAAGATGCTGCATGAGGAGATCATCCCCACCCTGCCGCTGGACAAGAAGGATCTGGAGGACTTTGCCTCTGCTGTTGAGGATCGCTTCAACAACCCCTTCGTCAACCACGAGCTGATGAGCATCTCCCTGAACTCCACCTCCAAGTGGAAGGCTCGCAACATGCCCTCCTTCCTCGCTTACATCGAGGAGCAGAAGCAGCTGCCCAAGTGCCTGACCATGTCTCTGGCAGCCTACATCGCCTTCTACTCCAACGATATTCAGGAGCGCACTGCTGACGGCCTGATCTGCAAGCGCCCCGCAGGCAACACCTACAAGATCCAGGACGATGCATGGGCTCTGGACTTCTACTACGCACACAAGGACGACACCGCTGCGCAGCTGGTGCACGCTGTGCTGACCAACACCCAGATGTGGGATCAGGATCTGACCAAGATCGAGGGTCTGGAGGCTGCTGTGCTGGCAGATCTGGAAATGATCCGCACCCAGGGTGCCGAGGCTGCTTACAAGAGCTGCCTGTAAGCTGAAAAATCAACCTACCCGCACAACAAAGGGCTGCTGCTTTGGGCAGCAGCCCTTTTGTGCGATACGATAAGGAGAACAACTATGCCGCAGGCAATTCATATCAGCCCCATCGACAATGTGGTCGTTGCCCTGCACCCCATTGCCAAGGGCACCCTGGTGGAGGTGGACGGCCTTGCCGTCACCGCACTGGAGGATATCCCGCAGGGTCACAAGATGGCAGTCAAGCCCATTAAGAACGGCGAGAACGTCATCAAGTACGGCTTCCCCATCGGTCACGCCACCGCAGACGCCGCCCCCGGCACCTGGATGCACACCCATAATGTGCACACCAACCTGTCCGGCGAGGTGGAGTACAGCTATAACCCCGCCCCGGATCTGGCTCCGCTGCCTAAGGTCGAGCCGGAGACCTTTATGGGCTTCCGCCGTAAGGACGGCCGCGCCGCCATCCGCAACGAGATCTGGATCATCCCCACCGTGGGCTGCGTGAACGATATCGCCAAGAAGATGGTTGCCGACAATCAGGATCTGGTCACCGGCTCCATCGAGGGTCTGTACACCTTCACCCATCCCTTCGGCTGCAGCCAGACCGGTCACGACCATGCACAGACCCGCAAGCTGCTGGCTGCGCTGGTGCGCCACCCCAATGCCGCCGCCGTTCTGGTGCTGCATCTGGGCTGCGAGAACCTGCAGCACGATCAGTTCGTGGAAGAGCTGGGCGAGTACGACCACGACCGCGTCAAGTTCCTGACCTGTCAGGATGTGGAGGACGAGTTTGCTGCCGCCCGCGATATCCTGAAGGAGCTGGCTGCCTACGCCGGGCAGTTTGAGCGCCAGCCCATCCCCGTGTCGGAGCTGGTGGTGGGCATGAAGTGCGGCGGCTCGGACGGCCTGTCCGGCATCACCGCCAACCCCACCATCGGCCGCTTCTCCGACATGATGGGTCAGCGCGGCGGCTCTACCGTGCTGACCGAGGTGCCCGAGATGTTCGGTGCAGAGGGCTTCCTGATGGATCGCTGCATCAATAAGGAAGTGTTCGTCAAGGCCGAGCACATGATCAACGGCTTCAAGGAATACTTCATCAGCCACAACGAGGTGGTGTACGATAATCCCTCTCCGGGCAACAAGGCCGGCGGCATCACCACGCTGGAGGATAAGAGCTGCGGCTGCGTACAGAAGGGCGGCACCGCCCCCATTATGGACGTCATCGGCTACGGCGACCCCGTGGTGACCAAGGGCTTGAATATGCTGTACGGCCCCGGCAACGATCTGGTCTCCGCCACCGCCATGACGGCAGCAGGCGCACACCTGATCCTGTTCTCCACCGGCCGCGGCACCCCGTTCTCCGCTCCGGCTCCCACCCTGAAGATCTCCACCAACACCCCGCTGGCAGAGAAGAAGGGCGGCTGGATCGATTTCAACACCGGTGTCATCGCAGACGGTGAAAAGACCATCGACGAGGCTGCAAAGGATCTGCTGGATCTGGTCATCCGCGTGGCCAGCGGCGAGCAGACCAAGGCGGAAAAGCACGGCTTCCGCGAGATCTCCATCTTCAAGGACGGCGTGGTTCTGTAACTGAAAAAGGGCTGCTGTACGGCAAAAAGCGGTACGGCGGCCTTTTTGTGCATAAAAAGAAGGGAAGTGTATGGAATGTTGGGCACAAATGGGGTACTGCTGTTGACACTGCTGCTTTATGCGGCTATCATTTATGGTGCAGTACGATTGATCAAATATTTTATCCGCTACGGCATTGATTACTACTTCCAGAAGTTGGAACAGCAGCCGGAGCAGACCGAGCACAAGGAATGACCCGCCGGGGCGACCCTGCGGTAATAATAGGAGGCTTTTACTTATGAATCAGATCACCACCCGGTACATCACCGAGAACGGCGCCTGCTACGAGCAGTACGTCATCACCGACCCCGAGGCAAAGACCGCCCTCACCATCACCCCCGAGCGCGGCGGTATGATCACCAGCTTTACGCTGGACGGCGAGGAGTTCGTCTGGACCCGCCGCCCCAATTTCTCCGAGTGCAACCGTCCCCGCTTTGGCGTGCCGGTGCTGTTCCCCAGCTGCGGCAACCCGGATAACGGCGTGCACATCTTTGGCGGCAAGGCTTACCCCATGGAGACCCACGGCTTTGCCGACCTGTGCGCATGGGAAGTGGACAGCGTTGGCCCGGACGGCGTGACGCTGGCACTGGAGTCCACCCCGCTGACCAAGTTCCTCTATCCCTTCGATTTCACCCTGCTGCTCAACTATAATCTGGAGGGCAACAAGGCACTGGTCAGCCTGACCGTCATCAACGAGGGCAGCACCGATATGCCCTTCAGCTTTGGCTACCATCCCTACTTTACCGCCTCCAAGCTGGAGAACGTGGAGTTCGACATCAAGTGTGCCACCTGCTCCGACAACGCCAAGGGCGAGCAGCCCGCCGCCCCGGAAAAGATCACCCTCACCCGCAAGGAGGGCGCAGACAACTCTGTCCGTCTGCTGACCGGCGTGCAGTTCCCCATGACCCTGACCGACAAGGGCAACGGCCATAAGGTGACCGTGGATGCCGATGAGACCTTTGAAAACGGCGTGCTGTGGCAGCAGGATGCCGAGAGCTTTGTCTGCATGGAGCCTTGGAACGGCTGGGCAAACAGCGTGAACGAGGACGGCAAGCACGAGGTGCTGGAGCCGGACGAGGCCATGACCAGCGAGTGGAGCATCACCATCGAGAAGGTCTGAAAAACCATTTGAAATGCGCGCCGCGCTGCTTTGCGCATAGTCAGCGGAAAAATTATTCTTAATTTGGGGCTCAGGAAAGTCTGCGGAGCTTGTCGGGGCAAAGCCCCTCCATCTGCTTGCGCAGACCGCTCTGCCGCTTAAAAGCCTCACTGGGGCTTTTATTGCTGCGCAAACGCGGACTTTCCTGAGCCCCTTTTTCACGGGAAAGGAGCACTCTTCTCAGGATGGTGCAAAGCTTTTGATTTCAGTAAAGAAAATTTAGCACGCTGACCCGCAGTGCCGCGCTTTCGCAGAAAGCGGCGCTGCGAATGCCGTTTTCAGCCACGACCCACCTGTGAAAATGGAATACCGGAGCGTCCGCAGACGCTCCGGTATTCCGAAATTATAAATATTTTTTCCTTAGCTTATGCCCAGAGCGCAAGCGGAGGGCATTCAAAATCGTCCAGCCCGGAAAGCGGAACGGCTCTTAATGGCAATTGCCGGCGCAGCCGCCCTTGTCGGCGTGGCAGGCGTGAGAGCCGCAGCTGTGGCCCTCCTCGTGGTCGTGGTGGGTGCAGCGGGCGTTGGGGTCAAAGACCAGCGTGCCGGCAAGATAAGCCGCCGCAGCGCTGTCGGCGTCGCCGGTAATGCCGCCGCACAGCCGGATGCCGGCCTGTGCCAGCGCCATCTGTGCCCCGCCGCCAATGCCGCCGCACAGCAGCACATTTACGCCGTTGCGCACCAGAAAGCCCACCAGTGCGCCGTGCCCCTGCCCGTCGGTGGAGACCACCTCGGCACCGGTAATGCGGCCCTCCTCGGCGGTGTACAGCTTGAACTGCGCAGAGTGGCCGAAGTGCTGGAACACCTGACCGTTTTCGTAGGGAATTGCGATCTTCATAATAAGAGCTCCTTCCTGTATGCAATATTCTCTTTCCCTATTCTAACAGATTGCGGTGAAATAGGGAAGGACACCCGCGCTTTTTGTGCCTTTTGGAGCGGAAAACATAGCCGGTATGTAAAAATGATATCAGAAACTGCTGCAAAATGTATTATAATAGAGCCCGAAAAGAGGGTACAAGTATGAAAACAAAGCATCACGGGCAAATGTCCGAGTCCTTTCTTACGGCGGTGTTCCTTTCGCTGTCCGGCGGCTTGCAGGATGCCTACACCTATCTGTTCCGGGGCAAGGTGTTTGCCAATGCCCAGACCGGCAATATCGTGCTGCTGAGCACCAATATCATGGATGGCCGGTGGGATAAGGTGCTGCACTATCTGGTGCCGTTGTGCGCCTTTGCGCTGGGGGTGCTGGCTGCGGAAAAAATGCGGGAGCACTTTCAGGCGATGCAGCGGCTGCACTGGCGGCAGCTGGTGGTGCTGGGCGAGGTGCTGCTGCTGTTCGCGGTGGGCTTTCTGCCGCAATCGCAGAACCTGCTGGCCAACGCCATTGTTTCCTTCTCCTGCGCCATGCAGGTACAGGCTTTCCGCAAGGTGAACGGCTACGCCTTTGCCAGTACCATGTGCATCGGCGACCTGCGCAGCGGCGTGGAGGCCTTTTGCATCTGGCGCAAGTCCCATGAACCCCACGCAAAGGATAGGATGGTGCGCTACTTCGGCATCATATTCCTGTTCGCGTTGGGGGCAGGACTGGGCAGCAAGAGCGCGGCGCAGCTGGGCGGCAGAGCCATCTGGCTCTCCTGTTGCTTTTTGCTGGTCAGCTTTACGCTGATGTTCATCCGGGAGGAACTGGAAGAGAACCCGGTCATCGAAAAAGACCTGACCGCCATCCGGCAGGAGACCCGGGAGATCGACCGCACCCTGAAGCAGGAGCTGCAGGAGGAGCAGCGGGAGCTGACGAAGAGCGCCCGGAAATAACAAAAAAGGGGCTGTTGCACATCATTGGTGCAGCAGCCCCTTTTGGCTGAAAGCTGTCGGAACAAAAGGCTTCCCCCGATCGGGGGAAGCCTTTTGTAGAAACCGTTAGGATTGCAGTCGTGTAATAACGCCCGGAGTATTGGTTTTATTTACGCTCTGCGCTCCGTGTCCCGGCCTTGGTCAGCAGCTGCTGGAATTTCCGGGCGGCGGTGTTCAGCGGGCGGTGATGGTCGTAGACAAGGCAGATGGAGCGGGAGGGGATGATCTCCTGCAAGTGCAGCTGTACCAGCTCTCCGCTGGCCAGCAGGGGTGCTGCCATGGGCTCTGGCATAAAGGCCAGTCCCAACTCGCTTTTGACCAGCGTGAGCATCTGGTCGGTGGTGGCGGCCTCGGTGTCAGGTTTCAGCACTGCGTCATGTTCCAGAAAGAATTGCCGGTAAAAGCTGCGGGTCATGCTCTCCTCGTTCAGGCAGATCAGGGGATAACCGGCCAGTTCCTTCAGGCTCAGGGTCTGGCTGGCCAGCGCCGTAAAGGTCTTTCCGCCCACAAGGACTTCATAAAAGGGCATCAGCTCTACCATTTTCAGCCCGTTTTCCACCTCTGCGGGGGTGGTCACGATGGCAAAATCTACCTCGCCGTTGCGTACCGCCTGCACCGCCTGCGGAGTGGAGTGGTTGGAGATGCGCAGCCGGATGCCCGGGTACTCTGTATGGAAAGCGCGCAGCTTTTCGGACAGGTAGATGTTCAAAGCGGTCTCGGTGGTGCTGATGCTGATGGCACCGTGCTCCAGCGTGGCGGTGGCGCTCAGTTCCTCCTCGGCATCCTGTATCTGCACCGCTGCTGAGGCAATGCGGGAATACAGCAGCTCTCCCTCCGGCGTTAAGGTGACGCCCCGGTTGGAGCGGATGAACAGCACGCAGTTCAGCTGGCTTTCCAGCCGGTTCATGGCGTGGGTGATGTTGGGCTGATTATTGCCCAGCACCCGCGCCGCGCGGGTAAAGTTCTGATACTTTGCCACATAGTAAAAGATTTTGTAGTATTCCCAGTCCACATACATAGGTGCGGCCCTCTTTCCTGTCGGGCTTCCGGCGCGGCCAGCGGCAGAAGCGGCTTTATGCTCTTCTTGTATCATAGCACGGCGCGCCGGAATTGCAAGCGCTTTTTACGGCTTGGCTGTGCCGGATGCGGGCAGCAGCCTCTGCAATGTAAAAAACATATTGCTGCTATACACAGGATACTTTTTACATATTCTCTGCACGCTCGTATAATAGACACCGCGAACAGGAAACAAGAATGAAAAGAAGGTAAATGAAGTTTATGCTGACCGCTGTTACTGGAATCAACTGGGGCGATGAGGGCAAGGGCCGCGTCATCGACCTGCTGGCCGAAAATGCCGATATCGTTGCGCGCTATCAGGGCGGCAACAATGCCGGTCATACCGTTGTGACCGAGAAGGGCAAGTTCATCCTGAATCTGCTGCCCTCCGGCATCCTGCACCCGGAGGTGACCTGCGTGCTGGGCACCGGCATGGTGATCGACCTCGAGCATCTGGCCGGAGAGATGGAGGCCATCGAGGCGCGCGGGGTGAAGGTGGAGCCGGAGAACCTGAAACTCTCCGATAAGGCTACCATCTCCATGCCGTGGCACAAGGTACAGGACGGGCTGGAAGAGGACCGCCTTGCTAAAAAGGGCGGCGCGTTCGGTTCTACCCGGCGCGGCATCGCCTACGCTTACAGCGACAAGTACCGCAAAAAGACCCTGCGGCTGGGTGACCTTTTGCATCTGGACGAGGAGCGCACCCAGAACCGCCTGCACATGATCCTGGACGCCAAGAATATGGAGCTGGCAGGCTGCTATCATCAGGAGCCCATGAGCTACGATGCCCTGCTGAACTGGTGCAGGCAGCAGGCAGCGTACTTTGCGCCCTTCATCTGTGATGTGGGCGCTTTCTTGCAGCAGGCGCACGACAGCGGCAAGCGCATCGTGCTGGAAGCGCAGCTGGGCGCAATGCGGGATATCGACTACGGCATCTTCCCGTTCACTTCCAGTTCCAACACGCTGGCGGCCTACGCGCCGCTGGGTGCGGGCATCCCGAACTGCAAGCTGGACCATGTGGTGGGTGTGCTGAAGGCCTACTCCACCTGTGTAGGCGCAGGCCCCTTTGCGGCAGAGAACGCAATGGGCGAAGCGTGGAACGAAAAGCTGCGCAAGGCCGGCGGCGAGTACGGCGCAGCCACCGGCCGTCCCCGCCGGGTGGGCCCCTTTGACTGCGTTGCCAGCCGCTACGGCCTGCAATGTCAGGGCGCGGATAAGATCGCACTGACCAAGCTGGACGTGCTGAGCAGCATGAAGCAGATCCCGGTCATCACCGGTTACAAGCTGGACGGCGTGGAAGTCCCCCGCTTCGACACCCTGTCCGACCTTGACCGTGTGCAGCCGGTGGTCACGCTGCTGCCCGGCTGGAACAAGGATATCTCCGGCTGCCGCAGCTGGGCAGAGCTGCCCAAGGAAGCCAAGGCCTATGTGGAGTTCCTTGAAAAGCAGCTGGGGCACGAGATCCAGTTCGTTTCCACCGGCGCGGAGCGCGAAAAGTTTGTGCTGAAGGGAGAATGGCTGTGAGACATTTTATTGAGCCCGGCAGCTTTTCTCTGGCTGAGCAGCTGGCACTGCTCGACCTTGCCGACCGGATGGAGGCTGACCCCGCGCCCTACGCCCACCTGTGCGATGGCCGCATTCTTGCCACTTTGTTCTACGAGCCCAGCACCCGCACCCGCCTTTCCTTCGAGTCGGCCATGCTGCGGCTGGGCGGCAAGACGCTGGGCTTTGCCGGGGCGCAGCTTTCCAGCGCCAGCAAGGGCGAAACGGTGGCCGATACTGCCCGTGTGGTAAGCAACTATGCAGACGTCATTGCCATGCGCCACCCCAAGGAGGGCGCACCGCTGCGGGCGTCCATGTATGCGCGGGTGCCCGTCATCAATGCAGGCGATGGCGGCCACGCCCACCCCTCCCAGACCATGATCGACCTGATGACCATTCGCCAGCGCAAGGGGCGGCTGGATCATTTGACCATCGGCTTCTGCGGCGACCTCAAGTTCGGCCGGACGGTGCACTCCCTCACCGCCGCGCTGAGCCAGTTCGAGGGCAATCGGTTCGTGTTCATCTCGCCCGAGGAGCTGCGCATCCCGCAGTACGTCAAGGACGAGACCCTGACCCCGCTGCATCAGAACTACAAGGAGACCGCCGACCTTGAAGCTGAACTGCCCGGTCTGGACGTGCTGTACATGACCCGCATCCAGAAGGAACGCTTTTTCAACGAAGAGGACTATCTGCGGTTGAAAGGCTGCTATGAACTGGACGAAAAGCTGCTGCAGGCGGCACCGCCCACCATGCCGGTGCTGCACCCGCTCCCCCGCATTGATGAGATCAAGCCGGACGTGGACAACGACCCCCGCGCCGCTTATTTCGATCAGGTGCATAACGGTGTGTATATCCGCATGGCCATTATACTGGCGCTGCTGGGCATCCCCGACCCGCTGACCGGGAAAAAGGTATTGGAAAGTTTATAAATTGGAAACAGGGCTGCTGCACAAAACTTCGTGCAGCAGCCCTGTTTTTGCGTTTGGTGCTTTTGCAGGCTCGCCTTTACGCCCCTCCCGTGAAAAGGCAATTCTGGAAAATCCGCAGATTTTCCAGAATTGCGAATTTTAAATAATTCTTCCGCTGAATATGCCCAAAGCAACGGGGAGGGCATTCCAAATTTTCCCGCTACCCCCGCAGCGGGGGGTCTGGCACAAAGATCATGGTGCCCCGGGCAGAAAAAAGCAGCTGCGGCATCATGCAGCTGTACCCCAGCCACAGCACCGCCAGAATGCACAGCACCAAAAGCACCCTGCGCAAAAGCACCGGATGCCGGGCGGGGGAATAGCGTTTTCTGCGGTCACGCTGCATAGGCTGTGCCCTCCTTTTTCAAGGCTTTGCCCAGCTTATGCTGCGGCAGAAAGAATTGTGCACCGGCGGGGTTTGTGGTAAGATAACAGGGAAGAACCACGGAGGAACTGCTTATGCTGACCATTACACTGCTGGGCACGGCTGCCACCATGCCGCTGCCGGAGCGCGCCCTGACCGCCGCGGTGGCGGAGTGCGGCGGGCACAGCCTGCTGCTGGACTGCGGCGAGGGCACCCAGACCGCTGCCCGCCGCGCCGGGGTGAACCTGATGCGCGCGGACGCCATCTGTCTGACCCACTACCACGGGGATCATATCTTTGGTCTGCCCGGGCTTTTGCAGACCCTTGGGGCGCAGGGGCGCACCCGTCCGCTGGTGCTGCTGGGGCCGGAGGGGCTTTTGGAGGTCTGGCGGGCGGTGTATGCTCTGACCGGGCCGCTGCCCTACGCAGTAAAGCCGCTGGTCTGCCGCGCCGGGCAGCCTGTGGCGCTGGATGCTCTTTCGGATGGATGGCCCGCCGGGGCAACGCTGCTGCCGGTGGCCACAAAGCACCGAGTGCGCAGTCTGGGTTACCGGCTGGACTTGCCCCGGGCGGGCAGGTTCGACCCCGAAAAGGCGCGGGCGCTGGGCGTACCGGTGACCCAGTGGCGGCTTTTGCAGCGGGGACAGGCTGTGCCGCTGGCAGAGCGTATGGTGCAGCCCGCCGAGGTGCTGGGCGCGCCCCGCAAGGGGCTGCGGTTCGTCTTTTCCGGCGACAGTGCGCCCTGCCCGGCGCTGGAACAGGCGGCGCAGGGGGCAGACCTGCTGCTCTGCGATGCCACCTATGCCCTGCCGGAGCAGCAGGAACAGGCCGCGCAGTGGGGGCACAGCACCTTTGGTCAAAGCGCGGCGCTGGCAGCAAAGGCTGGTGTAAAGCGGCTGTGGCTGGTGCACTATTCCCCCATGATCACCGACCCGGAGGAACAGCTTGCACAGGCGCAAAGCATCTTCCCGGCGGCAGAATGCGGCTTTGACGGCAAACGCATCACCCTGCATTACGAGGAGAACGAGGAATGAAGCTGACACTTGACCCCGGGGCAGCTGCCCTGCTGGACGCCCTGCACGCGGCGGGCTACGCGGCCTATGCCGTAGGCGGCTGCGTGCGGGACAGTCTTTTGGGGCGCACCGCCCACGACTGGGATCTGTGCACCAGTGCCCTGCCGCAACAGGTGATGGAACTGTTCGGGGCAGAGCAGTGCATCCCCACCGGGTTGCAGCACGGCACGGTCACCATCAAATACGGCGGGCAGCTGTACGAGACCACTACCTTCCGCACCGAGGGCAGCTATACCGATGGCCGTCACCCGGACGAAGTGCAGTTCGTACCGGACGTGCGGGAGGATCTTGCCCGGCGGGATTTTACCATCAACGCCATGGCTTATAATGAAGCCGAGGGTCTGGTAGACCCCTTTGGCGGGCAAAAAGATCTGCAGAACGGTCTGCTGCGGGCGGTAGGCGAGCCGCAGCAGCGGTTCACCGAGGATGCGCTGCGTATTCTGCGGCTGTACCGCTTTGCCGCAAGGTTTGGCTTTGCGTTGGACACTGCCACTGCCCGGGCAGCGCGGCAGCTGGCACCCCACTTGGACTGCATCTCTGCCGAGCGCATTCAGGAGGAACTGGCAAAGCTGCTGGCAGCCCCGCAGCCGGGGGCATATCTGGAGCCCGCCGTGCTGGCTGTGGTGCTGCCGGAGCTGACCCCGGCGGCGCTTGAAGCCGCAAAGCCGGTGGTGGATGCTTGCCCGGCGGGGGAGAAAAACCTGCCGGTGCGCTGGGCGGCGCTGCTGGGCGCTTTGGGCGAGGCCGACACCCGCCGGGTGCTCAAACGGCTGCGCTGCTCCAACGCCTGTATCGAGGAGACCGCCGTGCTGGTGCGGGAAACGGCAGGGGAGGGCGTGTGCGGGAGCTTTCTCCTCGGACACGAATCGGGCCATTCCATCGCCCGCCCTACTGCCTGCGGCAGCAGGGTCCCACCCCAGCGGACGGTCCTCGGAGAAACTCTCGCACACGCGGGAGAGGTTGCCATCCGGCGGCTTTTAGGGCGGTATGGGCTGTGCACCGTGGAGCGGCTGTGTGCGCTGTGCGCGGCGCTGCACCCGCAGAATGCTCCGGATTGCGCCCTTGCGGCGCAGCGGGCGCGGCAGCTGGAGGCCGACGGCGTATGCTGCCGGGTGAGCCAGCTGGCGGTGAACGGACGCGACCTGATGGCAGCGGGCATCCCGGCAGGGCCTGCGCTGCGCCGGGTGCTGGAGACGCTGCTGGACGGCGTCATCCGCGCAGAATACCCCAACGAAAAACCGGTGCTGCTGGCTGCGGCGCAGAAAATTATAGCGTCTTGACAAGCGGTTTATGCTGCGGTAGTATTATACTACTACTTTAGTATGTTGAACCCATAAAAGGAGAACCTATGACCACACAGAACCCTGCAAACCGTCCCCGCGCCCTCATTGCCATGAGCGGCGGCGTGGATAGCTCGGTGGCGGCCTGCCTGATGCAGCAGGCAGGCTACGACTGCACCGGCATCACCATGCGGCTTACCCACAACGAAATGCTGGGACAGTCCGGCTACCAGACCTGCTGCTCGGAAAAGGATATCGAGGACGCCGCCGAGGTGGCCTTTGCGCTGGATATGCCGTATCAGGTGCTGGATTTCACCGCCGATTTCCGGGCACAGATTATTGAAAAATTTATCCGCGTCTACGAGGCGGGCGGTACCCCCAACCCCTGCATCGACTGCAATAAATATATGAAGTTCCGCCACCTGCTGGACTGGGCGGAGGCACACGGCATGGAGTATGTGGTTACCGGCCACTACGCCCGGGTGGAGCAGGATGCAGAAACCGGCCGCTGGCTGCTGAAAAAGGGCTTGGACGAGGGCAAGGATCAGAGTTATGTGCTGTATAACCTTACGCAGGAGCAGCTGGCGCATATCCGTCTGCCGCTGGGTGCGCTGCACAAGACCGAGGTGCGAAAGATCGCGCAGGAGCACAGCTTTATCAACGCCCAAAAGCACGACAGTCAGGATATCTGCTTTGTGCCGGACGGCGATTATGCCCGCTTTATGGAGCAGTTTACCGGCAAGCACTACCCCGCCGGGGATTTTCTGGATCGGAGCGGCAAGGTGGTGGGCACCCACAGCGGCGCAGTGCGCTACACGCTGGGGCAGCGCAAGGGGCTTGGCCTCGCGCTGGGTGCGCCGGTGTACGTCTGCGGCAAGGATATGCAGGCCAATACCGTTACCGTCGGGCCGGAAAGTGAACTGTTTGACCGCATCGTTTACGCAGAGGATGTGAACTGGATCGCCATTCCGGCGCTGACCGGGCCGCTGCGGGTCACTGCCCGCACCCGGTATCATCAGGCCGAGCAGCAGGCCACCGTCTACCCCGCAGAGAACGGTTTCCGGTTGGAATTCGACCAGCCTCAGCGTGCCCCCACCCCGGGGCAGGCTGCCGTGCTGTATCAGGGCGATGTGGTGCTGGGTGGCGGCACCATCACCCGCGTAGAAAAGTAAGGAGAACAAAATGCAGGATCAATATTCCCGTACCCAGCTGCTGCTGGGTGCAGAGGCTATGGAAAAGCTGCACCACGCCCGGGTGGCAGTGTTTGGCATTGGCGGTGTGGGCGGCTATACGGTGGAGGCACTGGCACGCAGCGGCGTGGGCGCACTGGATCTGATCGATGACGATAAGGTCTGCCTGACCAATCTCAACCGTCAGATCATCGCCACCCGCAGCACGGTAGGGCAGTATAAGGTGGATGTGGCAGAACAGCGCATCCACGATATCGACCCCAACATCAAGGTGACCACCCACCGGTGCTTCTTTGGCCCGGAGACGCAGGACGATTTCGATTTTACCCAGTACGACTATGTGGTGGACGCCATCGACACCGTTACCGGCAAGCTGGCGCTGGTGATGAAGTGCAAGGAGGCGGGCACCCCCATCATCTGCTCCATGGGCGCAGGTAACAAGATGGACCCCACCCGCTTTGAGGTGACCGATATCTACAAGACCTCGGTCTGCCCGCTGGCCAAGGTGATGCGTACCGAGTGCCGCAAGCGCAAGATCAAGCACCTGAAGGTGGTCTACTCCAAGGAGCCTGTCATGACTCCCATCGAGGATGACTCCATCAGCTGCAAGGACCACTGCATCTGTCCCCCGGGCACCCAGCGCAAGTGTACTGCACGGCGTACCGTGCCGGGCTCCAACGCCTTTGTACCCTCGGTGGCCGGTCTGATCATCGGCGGCGAGGTCATCAAGGACCTTGTGGGCTTTGTACCGCTGAAGGGGTAAGGATACTAAAAGCCACCGGCATCTGCAAAAATGTGCAGATACTGGTGGCTTTTTTACATGCTGCAACGTTCCATAACATAAAATTGCAACCAATTTGCAATTTGGTATTGCAATTGGGAAGGATATCGTGTATAATCTTCCCTGCACGAAAATGCAAACTGATTGCAAATTGTTGAGAGACGACCCCCTGTGGGTCTTTGGAGCGATTATTTATGGAACTGTTTCTGGATGTTTTGGGCGAAACCTTGGTGGATACCGCCAAGATGCTGCCCTTTCTGTTTCTGGCCTATCTGCTGATCGAGTATATCGAGCACCGCCACGGCGAGCGCATCGAGGCGCTGCTGGCGGGCGGCGGGCGCTGGGGTGCTGTGCCGGGTGCGGTACTGGGCTGTGTGCCGCAGTGCGGCTTCTCCGCCATTGCGTCCAACTTCTACGCCTCCCGGGTCATCACGCTGGGCACGCTGATGGCGGTGTACCTTGCCACCAGCGACGAAGCTATCCCGCTGCTGGTGTCCATGCCCGCTTACTGGGATAAGCTGGCCGTCCTGATGGTCATCAAGGTGGTGTACGCCATCGTGGTGGGCTTTGTGCTGGATTTTGTGCTGCGGGGCGTGCTGCCCAAGGGGCTGCGGGGCGGCTACACCGGCCATGCGGACGAGGTGGACTGCCACGAGGAGCACAGCGATGCCGAGGGCAACGAAAAGCCCATCTGGCAGGCGGCGCTGCGCCATACGCTGGAGATCTTTGTGTTCATCTTCGCCTTCAGTCTGGTGTTCGGCATGATCGTGGAGGGCGTGGGCGAGGACGTATTCGCCGAAATGCTGGGCGGCATGGGCTTCTTCCAGCCGGTGGTAGCGGCTCTGGTGGGCTTGATCCCAAACTGCGCCGCCAGCGTATTGCTGACCCAGCTGTATGTGGAAGGTGCGCTGCGCTTTTCCAGCCTTGTGGCGGGTCTGTGCACCGGTGCGGGTGTGGGCTTGGCTGTGCTGTGGCGCGCTAATCCCTCGTGGAAGCAGAACCTCTTCATCACCGGCCTGACATGGGCTGCCGGTGCCTTTGTGGGCGTGGCCATGCAGGTGATCGTGGCGGTGTTTGCCTGATAAGGAAAGATATTTTGAATTTCGGGACAGTGGGATGCCTGCGGGTATTCTGCTGTCCCATTTTTCTTTTCTCCCTCTCCCGCTGGACTTTGAAATGTGTTATACTGGGAGAAAACGATGTACACAGGAGAGATGACCATGCAATATAAGATTCTGGCAAGCGATTACGACAACACGCTGATGCCCTTTGGGGAGGCAAAGCCCCGCCCAGCGGTGGTAAAGGCGGTAAAAAAGCTGCAGGCCGCCGGGGGCAAGTTCGTGCTCAGCACCGGCCGCTCCTACCCCGGCATCCGGGACAAAAACCAGTTGGGCGGCATCCGGTACGACTACGCCATTACCTGCAACGGTGCCTGCGTGGTGGACAGACAGGGCAACGTGATAGCCGAGCATCCGCTTACCAGCGAGGAGATGTATGTGCTGGTGGATTTCTGCGAGGATTATAACTACCCGCTGCAATTCAACTTCCGGGATGCCTATTACGCCTACTGCGAGTACGAATATCTGCACACCGGCTATCAGATGATGAACAGCCCCGGACTGGACTGCGTGGACGGCGAGGATCAGGACAGGCATCTTTTGGATATGCCCCACGCCGCCTTTGCCGCCATGCCGCCGCAGGAAGTGGAGCGCTTCCACGAAAAATACGGCTACCTTGGTCTGCACTGGATGCAGACGGGCGCGCAGAACGCGGACGGCTACTGCTACTACGATATCGTGCGCGGCGGCATGGATAAGGGCGTAGGGCTTGCCGACCTGTGTGCACAGATGGGGCTTACGCTGGCGGATGCCGTGGCTGTGGGCGATTCTGCCAACGATGTGGGGATGCTGAAAGTCGCGGGCCTGAGTGCCTGCATGGCAAACGGCACCCCGGACGCCAAGGCCGCTGCCGACCGGATCATCGGGGACGTGCGGGAGGATGGCGTGGCGGCGCTGATCGAGGAACTGTGGTTCGACGGCCCCCGCGCGGAGCCCTCCGGCAAAGACTTTGGCTCCGCATGGGGCAATATTGAAAGCGCAGGCGGCAGCTTATGAGCTTTGCACCGGTGTACGATGACCACAGCCGGGCGCTGATTTTAGGCACATGGCCCAGCCCCAAAAGCCGGGAGATGGCCTTTTACTACGGCCATCCGCAAAATCGGTTCTGGCCGCTGCTGGCGGCGCTGACCGGGGAGCCGCTGCCCGTGCGGGAGGATATCGCCGCCAAAAAGCAGCTGCTTTTGCGCCACGGGCTGGCACTGTGGGATACGCTGGAAAGCTGCACCATCACCGGCGCATCGGATGCCTCCATCCGGGATGTGGTGCCCAACGATATCGCCGGGCTGCTGCGCAAGGCACCCATCCGGGCGGTGTTCTGCAACGGTGCCACAGCTTACCGTATCTACACAAAATATCAGCAGCCGCTTACCGGCATCCCGGCTGTCCGTCTGCCCAGTACAAGCCCCGCCAACGCCGCCTGCAGCCCCGCCCGGCTGGAGGAGCTTTGGGGCGCTGCGCTGGCGGACTGGATCGTAAAATGATGACAAGGCTGTAAATTCTTTTGCGGGATACTTGCGTTTTTTTGCGGACGTTGTATTATGGATATCATAAGGGGCGCACTGCCCCGGACAAGGAGAAATGACCATGAGCAAGATCATCCGCACCCAAAAGCCCAGCGTGCTGCCCTTTTATGCGGCGGCGCTGGTGTTCGTGGTACTGTGCGCGGTGCTGCCGGTATACAAATTATGGGCACTGCTGGTGGCGCTGGGCGGTGCCGCCGTGGCCTTTGGCGTGGCACAAAAAAACTGCCCGCCCCGGGTGGTGGAGCACGAGGTACCCTTCCACACCGGTGTGGAGGATGTGGACCAGATGCTGACCGATATCCAGCAGAAGCTGGACACCCTGCACGCACTGAACGAGGCTTTGCCCGACCCGCAGCTGTCTGCCGCCATGACCCGCATGGAAAAGGCGGGACGCTCCATCGTGGAAGCCGTGGAAGCAAACCCCGCCAAGGCAAAGCAGGTGCGCCGGTTTGCCAACTACTATCTGCCGGACGCCGTAAACGTTTTGCAGCAGTACGCAAAGCTTGCAAAGCAGGGTGTGCGGGGCGAGAACGCCGCCGCCATCCGCGCTGAGGTGGAGCACAACGCCGCCTCCATTGCCACGGCTTTTGAAAACCAGCTGGATGCCCTGTATGCGGCAGAGAGCATGGACCTGTCCGCAGACCTGACCGTTTTGCAGAATATGCTGAAAGGACAGGGTCTGAGCAAGTAAAACCAGAATATCCCCTCGGGATTTTGAAAGGAAGGAATCACTTATGGCTGACAATACTCTGAACTTTGATCTGGATGCCCCCGCAGTGCCCACCCTGACGCTGGACCCCACCCCCGCCGCTGTGCCGCAGGAGGAAAAGCCCGCCGCTGCCCCTGCCCCGGAGGCACAGGTGAACCTGAGCCCCGAGGAGCAGGCCATGGTGGATCAGTTTGCCCAGAAGATCGATATCACCAACAGCCAGCAGGTGCTGCAGTACGGCTCTGCCTGCCAGAAGAAGATCGGCGATTTCTCCGAAGCAGCCCTCTCCAAGGTGTCCACCAAGGATCTGGGCGAGGTGGGCGATATGATCACTGACCTCATCGGTGAGCTGAAGAGTTTTGACGCCAACGAGGAGCAGCAGAAGGGCATTATGGGCTTCTTCAAGAAGAAAACCAGCCAGCTGGATGCCCTCAAGACCAAGTACGACAAGACCGAGACCAATGTGGAAAAGATCCAGTCCATGCTGGAAGCCCATCAGGTGCAGCTGCTCAAGGACATCGCCATGCTGGACAAAATGTATGAGCTGAACATGGCCTACTTCAAGGAGCTGAGCATGTATATCCTTGCCGGCAAGAAAAAGCTGGCCGATGTGCGTGCCAACGAATTGCAGCAGGCCATGGATAAGGCCAAGGTCTCCGGTCTGCCGGAGGACGCACAGGCCGCCCGCGACCTTGCCGACCAGTGCGAGCGCTTTGAGAAAAAGCTGTACGATCTGGAACTGACCCGCAACATCAGTTTGCAGATGGGCCCCCAGATCCGTCTGCTGCAGAACAACAACACCATGATGGCAGAAAAGATCCAGTCTACCATCGTGAACACCATCCCTCTGTGGAAGAACCAGATGGTGCTGGCACTGGGTCTGGCACACAGCCAGCAGGCCATGCAGGCCGAGCGCGCTGTGACCAACATGACCAACGATCTGCTGAAGAAGAACGCCGAGGCGCTGAAGCTGGGCACCATTGAGACCGCCAAGGAGAGCCAGCGCGGCATCGTGGATATCGAGACCCTGCAGCAGACCAACAAGAGCCTGATCGAGACGCTGGACGAGCTGAACAAGATCCAGAGCGAGGGTCGTGCAAAGCGCGTTGCCGCCGAGCAGGAGCTGACCCGCATCGAGGACGAACTGAAAACCAAAATGATGGAGATCCGGAGCTGAAATGGCAAACGCTGATTTTTCTCAGAACAAACAAACCGCTCCCGGCGGTTTTGACGCGGGCAGCTACCGCGAAAAAGCAAAGCCGGAGCAGACTGTAAGGCTGACGCCCCGCCAGCAGAAGCTGGCCGCACTGGAAGCAAAGCTGCCCGCAGCGCTTTCCACCCGGGCGGCGGCGCTGGCCTTGAGCGTAGTGGTGATGCTGGCCGCCTTTTTCGGCTTTGGCAGCGCCAAGCTGCGCGGCAAGTACAACACTGCCCGTCAGTGGTTCACCGCAGGGGTCGCCGCCGACAACGGTTATAACCTGAGCGAGGAGCTGACCACCCGGGAGAATACGGCGGCGAACATCCTGACCACCGCCTCCAATACTCTTGGTGCAGACAGCGCCGAGGTGCTGTCTGCACAGACGGCTCTGAACGATTTCTCCGCTTGCCTGCAGGCGGTGCAGAACGGCGGCAAAAGCCAGTCGCTGACCTCGCTGCCCTATTATCAGGGCAGCACGATGCACGCGCTGTATCAGGCCGATCAGGCACTGGGCGCTGCCATCGACCAGCTGTATGCAAAATTGCAGGAGCAGGCCGCAGACCCCATGAAGATGGGTGCGGTGCAGGGGCAGTACGGCCAGTTCAACAGCGCAGCCACCATCATTGGTACTTTGCAGTACAATACGGCGGTGTATGAATATCAGAATGAAGTCGGCGGCTTCCCGGCCAGTGTACTGGGCGCTTTGTCCGGCGTGAAGGAGGTTGAGCCCTTCGCATGAAAAACTTTGCAAAACGCATCAGCGCACTGGTGCTGGCCGTGGTGGTCAGCGCGGCAGTGCTGTGCCCGGCGGCTTTTGCCGCCCAGCTGCCCAGCCTGCCCAAGGATCAGTGCGTGGTGGACGATGCCGGTGTGCTGAGCAGCAGCACCGTGCAGACCATCACCGAACTGAACGCCCAGCTGGAATCCAGCTGCAGCGGCGCGCAGATCGGTGTACTGACTGTAGAATATACAGGCAATGATTCCACAGAGGAATACGCCACACAGGCCTTCAACGCGTGGGGCATCGGTTCCTCCTCCAAGAACAACGGCGTTCTGATCCTGCTTGTGATGGAGTCGGCACAGTACGCGGACGGCGACTACTACCTGACCTACGGCGACGGTTTCCGCAACACCACGCTGGCAAAGCAGTCCAGCGCCATCGCCCAGACCATGGAGGACCAGTTCGCCGCAAAGGATTATGACGGCGCAGTGACCACCTGTGCCCGCAACGTGGCAAACACCATCGCGGATATCTACGGCGTCAGCCTTTCCGGCGGCACCGGTAACGGCAGCACCGTGCAGCCCGGCTATCAGGGCGGGCAGAGCAGCGGCGGCAGCACCCTGACCGACATCCTGACCCTTGTGGTCAGCGTTGTGCTGCTCATCGTCATCATCCGGTCGATGGCCTATGTTTTTGCCAGCCCCTGCGGCTGGCTGTGGTGCTTCGGCGGGCCCCGGCCTCCCCGTGGACGGCGGCGCGGCCCGCATAACCCGCCGCCCCCGCCGGGCGGCTTCTACGGCGGCTTTGGCGGCATGGGCGGCGGCTCCTTCGGGGGCGGTGCCGGCCGCGGCGGTTTCGGCGGCGGCTTCGGTGGCATGGGCGGTGGTTCCAGCCATGGCGGCGGCGGTGGCCGTGGGCGGTAATGAGAATAAAAAGAGAAAGGCGGTGGCTTTACCACTGCCTTTCTCTTTTTTACGCCTTTTATCGTGAATGGAATTCATTTGACAAAACAATTTTTGTAACTTATACTGGATGACATCACGAAAAATAAAGGAAGTATCTGTCATGCTGACTCTGGATAAGATCTACCACGCCGCCTTTGTGCTGAAGGACGTGGCGCGCAAGACCGACCTCATCGAAGCCCCCAAGCTGTCCAAGGACTGCCAGCTGTACCTCAAGACCGAGAACCTGCAGGCCACCGGCAGCTTTAAGGTGCGGGGCGCTTACTATAAAATCAGCCAGCTTTCTGAGGAGGAGAGCGCCAAGGGCGTCATTGCCTGCTCTGCGGGCAACCATGCGCAGGGTGTGGCGCTGGCGGCTACCCGGCGCGGCATCCGCAGCATCGTCTGTATGCCGGACGGCGCACCCCTGATGAAGGTGGAAAACACCAAAAATCTGGGCGCGGAGGTCTGCCTTGTGCCCGGCACCTACGACGAAGCCCACGACAAGGCCGTGCAGCTGCAAAAGGAGTACGACATGACCTTTATCCACCCCTACGATGACGAGCAGGTCATCGCCGGGCAGGGTACCATCGGCTTGGAGATCCTTGACCAGCTGCCGGATGTGGATGCTGTGGTGGTGCCGGTGGGCGGCGGCGGACTGATTTCCGGTATTGCCTTTGCCATCAAGACCCTGCGCCCGGAGGTCAAGGTGTACGGCGTACAGGCCGAGGGTGCCCCCAGTATGTACCGCAGCCTGCACGAGCACAAGTACCAGACCCTGAAATCTGCTTCCACCTTTGCGGACGGTATTCAGGTCAAGACCCCGGGCGAGCTGACCTATCAGCTATGCGAGCAGTATGTGGACGATATCGTTACCGTGACCGAGGACGAGACGGCGGCGGCCATTCTCTCCCTGATGGAGAACCAGAAGCTGGTGGCTGAGGGTGCAGGCGCTGTGCCGGTGGCGGCAGTGCTGTTCCACAAGCTGCCGGTAGAGGGCAAAAAGGTGGCCTGCGTCATCTCCGGCGGCAACATTGATGTAAACATCCTGAACCGCGTCATCACCCGCGGTCTTGTGATGAGCGGCCGCAAGGCAAACCTGACCATCGCGCTGGAGGACAAGCCCGGCCAGCTGAAAAAGGTGGCCGAGGTGGTATCCCGCTGCGGCAGCAATGTGGTGTCGGTGCAGCATGACGGCTCCGACCCCAATATGCCCATCTCCAGCTGCTTCCTCAAGCTGACGCTGGAGACCCGCGATGCCGCCCAGATCGAGCAGATCCGCACCGAGCTGACCAAGGCCGGCTTCCAGCTGGTCAGCGAGCGGGTGTAAACTTCATCGTTTGCCTGAGTGAAAAGAGAATTTGCATCAAACTTAAAGTAATATAAAGGAGAAAATATACTATGAAAGTCGTATCTACCGCCAACGCACCTGCCGCCATCGGCCCTTACAGTCAGGCACTGGATCTGGGCAATATGGTGTTTGTTTCCGGGCAGCTCCCGGTAGACCCAGCCACCGGCACCATGGCTGATACCGTGGAGCAGCAGGCCGCCCAGAGCCTTGCCAACCTGAAGGCGATTCTGGCCGAGGCGGGGCTTTCCATGAACAACGTGGTCAAGACGGTGATCTTTCTGGCCGACATCAACGATTTTGCCGCAGTGAACGCAGAGTACGCCAAGGCCTTTGCCGAGCCGTTCCCCGCCCGCAGCTGTGTGCAGGTGGCAGCCATCCCCAAGGGCGCAAAGCTGGAGATCGAGTGCATCGCCGTGCGGGACTGAGCGAATAAAGACAAGAAAAGCGGGACACCGGAGCATCTGCGGATGCTTTGGTGTCCCGCTTTTTGATAACATTTAAAACTGGTGCGTTTACTTCTGCACACCGGCCTCGCATTGCTCGATGAATTGCTTGGCCACCCGGGGGCTGCGGCCGCCGGCACGCAGAGCGAAGGCCTCGGCCTTGAGCAGCAGCTGCTCGGTGGGCATCTGGATGTTGTGCTGCTTTGCCAGCTCCTCCAGAATGGTCTCGAACCGTGCCTTTTCCGGCCGCTGGAAGGTGACCGTCAGGCCGAACCGGGCAGAAAGGCTCATCAGCTCCTGCCGGGTGTCGGCTTCGTGGATGTCGTCGCCGGTGCGGTCCGAGAGAGTCTCCTTGATGAGATGGCGGCGGTTGGAAGTGGCGTACACCGCAATGTTCTGGGCGCGGCCGCCTACGCTGCCCTCCAGGATGGCCTTCAAGGCGGCAAAGTTGTCGTCGTTGGCGGTAAAGCTCAGATCGTCGATGAACAAAATGAACTTGAGCGGGTTTGCCGCCAGCTTGTCCATCAGGTCGGGGATCTGGTACAGCTGGTTCTTTTTCACCTCTACCAGCCGCAGCCCCTCGGGCGCAAACTCGTTGGCAATGGCCTTTACCGCGCTGGATTTGCCGGTACCGGCGTCACCGTACAGCAGCACATTGTTGGCGGGCATCCCGGCTAGCAGTGCCTTTGTGTTGGCAATCACCTTTTCCCGCTCCTTCTCGTAGCCTGGCAGCTCGGAAAGGCGCTGCGGGTCGGGGTATTTTACCGGCACAAGCTGGCCGTTCTCCACCGTGAATACATGGTGCTTTGCAAACATACCGTAGCCCTTTTTGCCCACCTCGCTCATGCGCTGGGTGTAGGCGGCGGCAAGGTCAAGCTCACAGGTCTGCCACCGGGGCAGGAACGCCAACTCCGGCCGCTGCGCCTGCTCCGAGTAGGCGGTCTGGAACAGTTCGTCCAGCGTCAGCCCGCACAGCTGCTGCAAAAACTGCAGCTCGCTGTCCAAGGCGCTTTGCAGCAGCGCGTCCAGCTGCCCGGCAGCGGCCTGCCGCACGCAGATGGTCTCGGCCTCCAGCACGGCGCTGCTCAGGTAGCTGCCCCAGTTGGTGGTGTACTCGAACAAAGCGGCCTCAAAGGCGGCTACGGCATCGCACACCGGGCCGTAGGAGGAGCTGCCGGCCTCCATGCGGTCGGTCAGGTCTAAAAGCTTTGCCACAACAGGGTCGTTCAGCAGGGCGCGGAACACAACAAGCCCATGCAGATGGGCATTCCATTCTCTTAATTTCATAGGTCGATCCCTTTTCCTCTCCATTGGCACATACCCTACAAAACGCAGGTACGCGGATATCAAAAGTATACAGCGGTTCAGGCTTGGATGCAAGGGGTGTTAAAAATGCTTCATCTTTCGGGTGATTCAGGTTACAAATTGTCGATTGACAAAAGCCCGGTTTATAGTATAATTTACATCAACAAATGCGCAGATGGGAAAAAGTACCACACGATCCCCACTGTTCAGAGAGCTGCCGTCTGGTGCAAGGCAGTCAGCGTTTCGTGCGGAAAATCATCCCGGAGCAGCCTGCCCAACGGGTGCAAAACCCTTGTAAGCAGCGCCGGTTGCAGCCGTTACCGTGCAGGGCTTTGTTGGAAGCCCGTGAGAGGGTGTGCACAGCACGCCAACGAGAGTGGTACCGCAGAGAGCTTGATGTTACAAGGTCTTTGTCTCTTGAAGAAAGCAGGGGACAAGGGCTTTTTCTTTTTCAAAAGCTCTCCCTGAGGGAATGGATAAGAAGTGGAACAGGAATAGGAGCAACACCATGCAGTTGAATGGTTCTCAGATCTTTGTAGAGGTCCTGTGCGAGCAGGGAGTGGACACTCTTTTTGGCTACCCCGGCGGCGCTGTGCTGAACCTTTACGACGAGCTGTATAAGAATGCCGACCGCATCACCCATGTGCTTACCGCCCACGAGCAGGGCGCAGCCCATGCAGCGGACGGCTACGCCCGCGCCACCGGCCGCACCGGCGTGGTGCTGGCCACCAGCGGCCCGGGTGCCACCAATCTGGTCACCGGCATTGCCACCGCCTATATGGACTCGGTGCCCATGGTGGCCTTTACCGGCAACGTGCCCACCAGCAGTATCGGCAAGGACGGCTTTCAGGAAGCGTACATCGAGGGCATCACCGTGCCCATCACAAAGCATAATTTCACGGTGCGCCGGGTAGAGGACTTGGCTGACACCATGCGGGCGGCCTTCCGCATTGCGCAGAGCGGCCGCAAGGGCCCGGTGCTGGTGGACATCCCCAAGGACGTGACCGCAGCGGTGTGCGAGTTCACCCCCAAGCAGCCGGAGCCCATCCGCACCGTAACTACCTATAATGAGGAGCAGGTGCACTGGGCGGCAGACCTCATCAACGCCGCACAGCGTCCGCTGGTGTACTTTGGCGGCGGCGTGCGCAGCGCAGCCAGCTGCCAGCCGCTGCGGGATCTGCTGCACAAGGCGGAGATCCCTGCTACCTACACCCTGATGGCGGCAGGCGTTGTGCCCTACGGCGACCCGATGAATCTGGGGATGCTGGGGATGCACGGCTGCTACACCTCCAACCGGGCAGTGGCGGAGTGCGATGTGCTCATCGCGGTGGGCACCCGCTTTTCCGACCGTGTGGCGCTGAACCCCAAGACCTTTGCCAAGAACGCCACCATCATCCAGATCGACATTGACGCCAGCGAGCTGGGCAAGAACGTGGACGTGGATCTTTCCATCGTGGGCGATGCAGCCTATGTGCTGAACGCCATGCTGCCCCAGATCAAGCCCGCCAAGCACCCGGACTGGATGACGATGATCCAGAGCTGGCAGGCACAGGATTACCACCCTGTGTCCGACCCCACCCGGCTGATGCCCCATCAGGTCATCGGCGAGGTGTGCAACCAGTGCGGCCCCGACGCCGTGTATGTTACCGACGTGGGTCAGCACCAGATGTGGGCGGCGCAGTACCTGCGCCACACCAAGAGCCGTGGCTTTATCACCAGCGGCGGCCTTGGCACCATGGGCTTTGGCTACGGCGCTGCCATTGGTGCCCAGATGGCACTGGGACGCCAGCAGCGTGTGGTGATGTTTACTGGTGACGCCTCCTTCCACATGAACCTGAACGAAGCCTGCACCGCTGTCAGCTACGAGCTGCCCATCATCACGGTCATCTTCAATAACTCGGTGCTGGGCATGGTGCGCCAGTGGCAGACCAGCTTTTACGGCAAGCGTTACAGCCAGACCGACCCCCACCGCAAGACCGATTTTGTCAAGCTGGCAGACGGCTTTGGCCTGAAGGGCTACCGCTGCACCAACCTGCCGGAGTTTCAGGAAGCCTTTGCAGATGCCCTGCAGCAGAAAGGCCCCACCTGGATCGAGTGCATCATCGACAAGGACGAAAAGGTGCTGCCCATGATCCCCGGCGGCGGCGATATCAACGACATCATCATGGAATAAGGAGGACACAGCATCATGGAATCTGATCAGCGCAGGGTCATCAGCCTGCTGGTGGACAACCAGAGCGGCGTTCTGGCCCGGGTGTCCAGCCTGTTCTGCCGCCGCGGCTTCAATATCGACAGCCTTACGGTGTCCGCCACCAACGACCCGGCAGTCAGCCGCATCACAGTGACCATTACCAGCGATGAAAAGGCCTTGCAGCAGCTGGTATTGCAGACCGAGCGGCTGGAAGTCACCCGGCAGGTGTTCGTGCTGGACAGCGAAAAAGCGCTGGAGCGGGAGCTGCTGCTGCTCAAGGTGGAATCGGACGTGCACAACCGCACAGAGCTGCGGGAGATCGCCTGCATCTACAAGGCAAAGATCATTGATCTTTCCCCGGACAGCATGGTGTTTGAACTCATCGGCCGGCCGGACAAGCTGGACGCTTTCCTGAAAATGTTCGAGGGCTACAACATCCTTGAGCAGTGCCGCACCGGCGTTACCGCACTGGAGCGCGGCGGGATGCACCAGCATATCCAGAAGCCGCCGCAGGAGGTGCGCTCCGTCCAGCTGCCCCCGCCGGGCGCAAGACGGGCATAAATCACATTGCTTTTCCGCTCAGGGTGAGCGAAAGATAGAACAGAGCATACAAGACCGGAAGATAAACCAATCAGAAAAAGTAAAAGGAGACTAACGATTATGGCTATCAAGAAATACTACGATTCCGACTGCAACCTCGGCGTGCTGGACGGCAAGACCGTCGCTGTCATCGGTTTCGGCAGCCAGGGTCATGCACACTCTGAGAATCTGGCCGAGAGCGGCGTCAACGTTGTGGTCGGCCTGCGCAAGGGCTCTGCCCACTGGGCAAAGGCTTCTGAGTTCGCTGCCACCCATGACAACTTCAAGGTCATGGAGGTGGAAGAGGCTGCCAAGGCCGGCGATGTTGTCATGATGCTGGTGCCCGATGAGCTGTGCGCCGATATCTACAACACCCAGGTTGCTCCCTACATGACCGAGGGCAAGGCACTGGCCTTTGCACACGGCTTCAACATCCACTTCAAGACCATCACCGCTCCCAAGAACGTGGACGTCATCATGATCGCTCCCAAGGGCCCCGGCCACATCGTGCGCCGCCTGTACACCGAGGGCGAGGGCTGCCCCTCTCTGATCTGCGTGGAGCAGGACTACACCGGTAAGGCCAAGGATATCGCACTGGCTTATGCTTCCGGCATCGGCGCAGGCCGTGCAGGCATCCTGCAGACCACCTTCAAGGAGGAGACCGAGACCGATCTGTTCGGCGAGCAGGCCGTGCTGTGCGGCGGTGTTTCCGAGCTGATCCACGCCGGTTTCGATACGCTGGTGGAGGCCGGCTACGAGCCCGAGATGGCCTACTTTGAGACCTGCCACGAGATGAAGCTGATCGTTGACCTGATCAACGAGGGCGGCTTCTCCAAGATGCGCTACTCCATCTCCAACACTGCCGAGTACGGCGACTACCGCACCGGCAAGCGCCTGATCACCGAGGAGACCCGCAAGGAGATGAAGAAGGTCCTGACCGAGATCCAGGACGGCACCTTCGCTTCCGAGTTCCTGACCGAGATGAGCCCCAAGGGCGGCCGCAAGGTGCACTTCCTTGCCAAGCGCCGTATGGAGGCCGAGCTGCCCATCGAGAAGGTGGGTGCTGAGCTGCGCAGCATGATGAGCTGGCTGAAGAAGTAAGAGGGAAACCCTCTCAGACCGCTTTTCAGCGGTCAGCTCCCCCGAAAGGGGGAGTTTTTGTTGAAAAGGGAACCTTATAGCTCCTCCGCGAAAACCTCTCCCCCTCGGGAGAGGTGGCACGGCGCAGCCGTGACGGAGAGGGCTTTATCAGAAAAGAGGATTTGCAATGAGAAGTGACAACGTGACCAAGGGCTCGGAGCGCGCGCCCAACCGCAGCCTGTTTTATGCGCTGGGCTACACCCCGGAGGAACTGGAGCGCCCCCTCATCGGCGTGGTGAGCGCCTACAGCGAGATCGTGCCCGGACACATGAATCTGGATAAGATCGCCGAGGCTGTCAAGGCCGGTGTGCAGATGGCCGGCGGTACGCCCATCCTGATCCCCGCCATCGGTGTATGCGATGGCATCGCCATGGGTCATGTGGGCATGAAGTACTCTCTGGCCTCCCGCGAGCTGATCTGCGACAGCGTGGAGACCATGCTGATGGCACACCAGCTGGACGGCCTTGTGCTGGTGCCCAACTGCGATAAGATCGTGCCCGGCATGGTGATGGCAGCGGTGCGCATGGATGTGCCCGCTGTGGTCTGCTCCGGCGGTCCCATGCTGGCCGGTACTTACGGCGGCGAGGAAGTGAGCCTTTCCAAGATGTTCGAGGCCGTGGGCGCTTATAAGGCCGGTATGATCACCGACGAGCAGCTGGAGGACTGCACCTGCAACTGCTGTCCCAGCTGCGGCAGCTGCTCCGGTATGTACACCGCCAACAGCATGAACTGCCTGTGCGAGGCCATCGGCATTGCACTGCCCGGCAACGGCACCATCCCGGCTGTGTACTCCAAGCGCCTGCAGCTGGCAAAGCACGCCGGTATGGCCGTAATGGAGATGGTGCGCAAGGGCATCACCGCGCGCCAGATCATCAACGAGCGCTCCATCCGCAACGCACTGACCTGTGATATGGCGCTGGGCTGCTCCACCAACACGGTGCTGCACCTGCTGGCTATCGCCTACGAGGCCGGTGTGCCCATCGACCTGAAGCTGTTCAACGAGATCAGCGCCAAGACCCCCAACCTGTGCCATCTGGCACCGGCAGGCCCCACCCATATGCCGGATCTGTACGCAGCGGGCGGCATCCCGGCAGTACAGGCGGAGCTGGCCAAGAAGGGCCTGCTGGACTTGGACGTGCCCACCGTCACCGGCAAGACCCTTGGCGAGAACATCAAGGGTGCCCATATCCTGAACGAAAAGGCCATCCGTCCCATCGAGAACCCCTACTCTGAGACCGGCGGTCTGCAGATCCTGTGGGGCAACATTGCCCCGGACGGCTGTGTGGTCAAGCGCAGCGCTGTCGCCCCGGAGATGCAGCAGCATTCCGGCCCGGCGCGGGTGTTCAACAGCGAGGAGGAAGCCATCGCCGCCATCTACGCGGGCAAGATCGTCCCGGGCGATGTGGTGGTCATCCGCTACGAAGGCCCCAAGGGCGGCCCGGGTATGCGGGAGATGCTCAACCCCACCTCTGCGCTGGCAGGCATGAAGCTGGATAAGACGGTAGCCCTCATCACGGATGGCCGCTTCTCCGGCGCATCCCGCGGTGCTGCCATCGGTCACGTCAGCCCGGAGGCGGCCTCCGGCGGCCCCATCGGCCTGATCGAAGAAGGGGATACCATTTCCATTGATATCCCCAACGCCTCCATCACGCTGGAGGTCAGCGATGCAGTGCTGGCCGAGCGCAAGGCAAAGTACGTTGCGCCCGAGCCCAACATCAAGACCGGCTGGCTGAGCCGTTACGCCCGCATGGTCACCAGTGCAAATCTGGGTGCGGTGCTGAAATAAACGTAACGAAAGCGCCTGTTGTGCGGATGCACAACAGGCGCTTTTGTCACTCTCCATATTTCATGAGCATGGCGCGGACGGTGAGGAAGATGATCTTCCAGTCCACCCAGAAGCTGCGCTCCTGGATGTATTTCAGATCCAGCGCCACCCACTCGTCAAAGCTCATCTCGTTACGGTGGGGTGCGATCTGCCAGTAGCAGCTCAGTCCGGGGGTGACGTACAGCCGCTGGCGCTGGTAGTCGCTGTACAGCTCTACCTCCCGGGGCAGTGCGGGGCGCGGCCCCACGATGCTCATATCGCCCTGCAGCACGTTGAGCAGCTGTGGCAGCTCGTCCAGACTGGTCTTGCGCAGAAAACGTCCCACCCGGGTAATGCGGGGGTCGCCCTTGATCTTGAACACCGGGCCGTCCATCTGGTTCTGGCTCAGCAGCTCATTCAGCTGCTCCTCGGCGTCCGGGCACATGGTGCGAAACTTATACAGCCAGAACAGCTTGCCGTCCCGTCCTACCCGCCGCTGCCGGAAAATAGCTCCGTCTCCGGGGCTGTCCAGCACGATGGCAAGGCTGATCAGCAGTGCCAGCGGCGCAAGCAAGATCAGCGCCAGCAGGGAGAACACGATGTCCTGTGCACGCCGCAGCACCCAGTAACGCCGGTGGCTGCGCAGCGTCTTTTCCCGGTCGATAGAAATTTGCGGGGCGGCGCTGATTGTTGACTCCATGCAATGACCCACTCCTGCCTGTAAAATGTGCAGAATCTTTACCTTATTTTAACATAAAACAGGACGCAATTCAACCGGATGAAGCGCGGCGGGCAGGGGACTGTGAGCCTGCTGAAAAAAAGTGAAAAAAGGTGGTTGACAAAACCCTTTTCTCATGCTAAAATAAACAAGTCGTCCGGCGCACGGATGCACAACAACTGAATATGGGCGTGTTCCCGAGTGGCCAATGGGGACAGACTGTAAATCTGCTGCTTTCAGCT
>OKTU01000167.1_pt1 | contig 47475 bp, 35 predicted proteins | sample 1606311 | NCBI WGS metagenome assembly OKTU01 (sample SAMEA3879557, study PRJEB24766) | human gut metagenome | biome: human-associated habitat; feature: feces | place: USA | collected 1985/1987
ACAAAGGTAGGAAGGAAAAGAGGGGAAAAAAACACGCACGAGGCCGAATGCTTACCACAAAATCAAAGCTTTCATTCCCTTCAGATGATGCTGTAAAGAAAATGGTATACCTATCGCTTATGGAGATTGAGAAGAAATGGACACAGCCTATTCATAACTGGGGATTGATTATGAATCAATTTATGCTTATGTTTGAAAACAGAATCCAGATATAAAATCAACTTACAGCTGAATCCTGTTTCCATTTACACAGAATTTTGGACTGTGTTTCCAGATTCTATATCAACAAGCACATTATTATCCAGATATATCTTCATGTTCTATCCCCCTTCTTTTATATATCTCGTCTATGATCTTCTTAAATCGCGACGAACTTAACGCATCCAAATTGTCAGCATTTGCCCAATCTATATATTCTTTGATAACCTTCAACAGACCATACACTTGCTCTATCTCTTTCAATTTCATTTCTTCAGGCTCAGCCATGTCGGGATCAAGGTCCCGTAACTTTTCTACTATCTCTGTTTGTTTATCCTTCTTCTCTTTCCAATGCTTAACCAGTTCCACATAGAAATCGTCATCTCTTATCGTATCATCAACCACCACAGGCAGCATCCTATCCTTATAATTGACATTTTCCATAATGCCCGATAGTTCATACATACAGTTTTTCGATCTTAAGTAAGGCCTGCTCAGTACCACTATTACAGTTTTCCCAGCCCTTATGGCATTCATAAACTCCTTGATGTTGACCGTATAAGGACAATCTTTCTTGTCCAACTTAAAAGGAATCCCTCTATTCTCCAATACAAATCCAAGATAATCCACTATATGTGCTGAATGACCTTCCCAATTGTAAGATATGTAAATACCTTCATCCTCTCTCCACGGAATCTCTTCAGCTTTTTCCTCTTCTGTTTTCGTTAAGCGTCCTCCATCTGCTATACGCATAGCTTCATTGATATCGCTAATACCAGAATAAGCTGCATAGTACTTATCTTCAAACCCGATAATATAGCGGTTCAGATATTTATACATTTCGCCCCTTTGGGTTAACTGCCGTAAGTATTGCGTCACCTCCATCAATACATCCTTGCTTTTTATGGCAATCCTTTCCAAAGAATTAAGTATACTATTCAGCATAAAATGACCATCAATCTTATGCTCATAGCAGTAGCGGATAAAATAGCATAGCGATGAAATGGCGTTTGGATTGTCATAGTTAAAGTGGTAGTCATCCCTATATTTTATCATTTCTGGGCGCGTCACAAGATAGTCCAGCGCATCCATGCTGCCAATACTTATCAACAGACGTACCGCATGTTCTAAATCATATCCGTTAAAACTCTTGTATTCTCCTTCCAGCCTTTCTCTCACCCAAACCGATTCCTGCGTATTCCTTATAAGTGTTGAATAACAGAATAGTCTGTCAGACACTTTCAAGCCCGATGCAGCTTTCTTTATCTCTTCTATTTTCATTCCTTTCTTAACAAGAGTCTCCATTACGTTTGCAGACAATGAATAACCAGACAATGCGAAGCAAAGCACAAGACTATACCCCTCCTCTATTTGGTTTTCTATGATATATTCGAGAATGAATACAACAAAGGGTATTCTGCATTGTCAATATTTGCCCGTAGTTTTTCTATCACCTTAGGAGCTAGGGTTACAGAATCTACTCTCTCTGTTATATATTCAAACAAGGAATACTCACGGCTATAATATTCATCAAAATCCTTTCTGGAAATTGTATAACTGCCAAAACAAAGCAGTGAGAGCAGTTTCTCAGAAGGAATCTCAAACTCACCCTTCAGCATTAGTCCCAAGGCTTCTCGCCAGAAGAATATGGGCTCTCCATCGCTCAGTTTCAAGACAGATGCTTTAGCCCATTTTACAACCCGAATCTTGATTTCCTCTGTTACAGACACATCCATATCAGACCTATCCATCATTCCCGACACTTCCTTCATGAAGAAAGATTCATAAATATCCATGTTCTTAACACCTTTGACAATCTCTCCAATATTGTAATAATTATTGTCATCAACGAAAAGCAACAAAAAACTGAAAGCATACTGATTGTATCCTTCGTCTTGATCGCGCAGTTTCTTATAGAACTCTTTTCTGGAACTATGATTGTCCAATCCTGTCACCATTTCTAGCACAATCTGCTTAAATACAGGATACTCTGTAAAATCCATAAATGCTTGTTGCCGTCTCTCCCGCCCTTTGGTTATTATTTCAGGCTGTGGAAACTTCTCCTTGTAAAGTATTTCTGCACATTCCGCCACTTCGGCATAGGGTATTTCCTGATACCAACTGGCCTTGGCCCAGTCTGTACTGTTGTCTACTGCAAACTTCTTAAAATCATCCTTTACATCTTCTGCCGTCATCCATAAAGCAGCCATAATATAGGCTTGTCTGATATCTTCCCACTTCGAGGATTCTTCTTTTGGAGCAAACAGTTCTGCCTGTCTCTCATAAAAGGTCTTTCTTCCTTTTTCTCGTAAACTGGCGGTCAAATAACAATCCCTAATAACCATCAACAATTCTTGTGTCTGTCTATTATTATCAAAATGACGGTGATATTCTTTAAAGGCCTTTTTATAATAAGCCTCTATAATCCCTATCAGTTCTGTATGTCCTTGTTTGATGAATTCACTTGCCCTTCCAAACACTCCTTTTATCATGTTGGAATATTCTTCCTGCTCATCATGATATTCATATTGGGAATGATAGAACGTGTGAGTAAGGATTTTTTCTACACTCTGAAGAGAACGAACTTTGGCAAGGGTTGTATAGATGGGCGTTCGAGTTACCATATGTGTAGTATGTCCCTTGTGTTGATTATGAACATACCCTTCTTTATCGAGTATATAGTCTATATATCCATCGGCCTTGTCCGCCTCCCCTATCAGCCTTATCATCGATTTGATGGCATCATAGTGGTTTGAGTCCTTTACAATGGCAAACAAGCGTTCTAAATAGGTCTGCTGAGTAAAAAAGGGATTATCGAAATACAAGAATGACAAATCGTGGTATTTGTCTTCTTTCTCTAGTGATTCAGCTGTCTTTTTCTCCAACACGCTGAAAAGTTTTTCAGTCAAATCAGCGCTATCAGACTTCAAACTATCCCATTTCAGGAAATAGCACAGGCACATCAAGTCTGAATAATAAGTCGTTCCTGTTTCTGTATCACTTAATTCATCCACAACGAACCCCACTGTATCTGTCGAATATGCAAATCGCCACAAATCCTCATAATCGTGCGTCATAATGTTCGACATTCTAATGCCTAGCGATTTATACTCCAATAAAAGCCCTTTGAACACTTCGTTTCGAGTTTCATAGTCTAGCATATCTCGGTCAATGTAGATGATTAAATCCAGACTGGCTTTCTTCAACCATTTTAATATGGCAGACACTTCTTCTTTCTTATCTTTCCCATACATTGACAGCCACAGCATAATGATGTTATACCATTCTGGCTTGATACGTCCATTGGGATGTGTGGCTAGTTGCTTAGCTCTTTCTATACCATATCTGTTCAAATAATTGGCAACAAGCCATTCGCGGAATGCGTTGTGTGCAAATGAATACTGACCTCCCTCATCGCGAATAAGATCATATCGCAAACATTCTTCCACATTGTTATCATCGTTTTGCAAGCATATACGCAGTTCCTCCTTGTTCAGACTTTGGGCATTCATCAGTGATAGCCCAAGGGCTACTCTTTCCAGTAGCCGAACAGACTCTTCAAAACTATGTTGTGCAGATAGTGATACGTTCTTTTCTTTTACCTCTTTATCGTAACTGCTTTTTATAAATAGTTTGTATATATCCGCCTTGGTCTTAGGAAGTTGTTTCCCCTTTCCTTTATATGCATCAATCAATACACTCAAGAAGAAAGGATTCTTGATGAAGTCTTCCAACTGATTGGCAAAGACGCTTCTCATAAACCTATCACTATTAACCTCACGTTTGGCAGCATAGTCTCTGGCATCGTCTATACTTAACTCTTCCAGAAACAATTCTGTAAATAACTCCAATTGGCGTTCCCTGCGGAAGTTACTACGGCACGAGAGCACCATTTTCATTTCTGGGTGTTCGTAAGCATAACCTCCTATTTCCTCCAGCAAGTCTTCATATTTCTGGCCGTTTACCTCATCCAGCGCATCAATTACGAGAACTACCTCCCTGCCATCTACGTATTGTGATTCCGGCAAATCGTCTCTCTTAAGTTTCGTATTGGTTCTAACCTCAAAGCTCACGGGAAGGTAAAGACCACTTTGCTGCAATTCCCAGCATAGTTGTTTCAGTTCTGTTGTCTTACCTGTCTGAGCACTGCTATACAGAACAATCTTATTGGTAGAAGTCTCCTCTACTCCCGTAACATAGTCAGCCAATGTATGACGTTCTTTTTTCCCAAGCACGTAATATATGAAGTTGTTCTCCGATTGGTCAGACGTGCAGAAACGGCGAATATAGCCATCTACCGCTTTGTGTTTTGTCAGTCCTCTACGTATCCGTTGCCCATTCCTAGTTTCTTGATTTGTCAGGGACGCAGTCAATTTGTCTAATTTTTCATCTTTCAAAATAATTCCTTGTGTGGTAATATAATAGGATACTTCTTCATCCTTACTTAATTCCTCAATCCATAAATTAGCAAGACTACTCAGAATCACGCCCTCCTTTTCCCACTTTTCTGTCAAGTAAAGTTTCTTTACTTGTTTAAGGTCATTAAAGTGTTTTTGGGCAATGCGCTGCCTGACGGCATCGTTTGCACACCATCGTCCCAATGCTGTCTGATAGCATTGTTCAATCCTTTCATCCAACGTTGTTTTATCCTTCGTTGAAATGAATTCTCTCAAAGAAGGTAACGATCCTGCCAAATAAGAGGCTATGAAGCCCCATAATATAGAACTAATGTCCATTATTATTCCTTTCTCTAATATAAAAATGGGCGACTTTCTACTCCCCGCATCGCATTGCAGTACCATCTGCTCTTTCGGGTTTTACTTCTCTGTTCGGAATGGGAAGAGGTAGATCCACCACAGATATAATCGCCCTCGATTAATCTTAATAATACCAAGCAGCGAAGAATAGCACTAATGATATGATTGTTGCTATGTTCACCAAGGTAATCAGTAAGTAGATACCGCATACTGACAATACCGCAATAATAAAACATAAAAGCAGCAGTATTTCTACTACAATTATAACAATAACGGCAAAATTACTTCATATTTGCCGTTATTGTTTTACTTTTAGGACTAAACATCGTCAAGCGCAATATGCACAAAAACACAAGCGTTGCCTCTATCATTCCGTAATCTTGCGGTATATAGAACGCATGTGCTACGTAATTGCGAATATTGTATCCTTTAGCTGTGAACACATACTCAAAGAATTCAATATCTTCTTTTCTGAATATTTGCAGTAAACATGGTTCTCTCAGTAGATCATCAAGTAATGCCTGAGAAATACTGTTATCTCGTCCTACTTTTGTAACACAACCTCCATAATCACCAACCATATCACGCAGAATGCCTTCAAAACGTATGGAAAGAATATCCACAGGCAATCGCCAATCAGTTGGTTTTCCTTGCAAAAAACGATTATACTGTTTAATGAGTGCTTCAACTCCGTAATCAATCTGCGAAAACCATGTGGTCGTAACTACTTGACCTGATCTAGTATATTCCAGTTGAATACCAAAACAAGTGTTTTTTAGGAACCATTTCCTCAATTTACTATAGGTTAATTGTTTTATGTTGACTGCTGTAAGAATCATATTTATAACAGTATTTCTCACAATATTCATGAGCCATATACCGTATTTCTGACGCAAATCGAAATCCTTACCTGCGTCCTTGCTGTTTCCGTTGATGTCCATAATCTTATTCTCAAAGCCAAGTTTTTCTACCGTAGATTTGCTTGCAGACATTCGTAGGCGTATTTGTTCGTAAGAGGGAAACAAAAACCTAACGGGACATGAAAGATTCTCCAATAGCCAACTTAGTTTCCCTTCAAGTAGTTCCTTTTCCAAGTTGCCAAAATACTCAACAATCTTCTTATCTGTTTTCTTCTCAATTTTGAAATGCAGCATTACCATTTTTTTCTTATTTTCTCGAAATGCCAGTTCTGCCCTGTTCCTTTTTTGGGTCAACCCCGCCTTCTGATAAAACGCCATAGCTTTTTGGGAATGATCTTCGTTCATCCATGGGATGGCAATATTATTTGGTGCAGTTGCCGGATCAACTAATTGCCCCATTTCCATATCTCCCAACGCTTCATAAAAAAAGTTCATGTACGGCTTTGCCTCTCCCTGAATCTTTGATGAATAGAATAAACCTAACTCACAGCAGTTCTCACGCCAGCTATCTTTGACTAATGACAACAAATCCTTGCACAAACATACGATTTTCTTTGCATCACGACTTGGAAAGAAACCCTTTTCCTTAGCCAACCTTATGCAAACCATTTTTGTGCGGTATCCATAGTCTGATTCCAACACGCCCCAAATCAAATCGGTAGCCTCGGGTATCTTATACTTCACTCTTTTTATCAGTGACATCAGAACCTCTATAGCCTTTTCTGCTACATGCGGATAATCTTCTTTGTCTTTTGGCAATAAAGTGTTAATCACCGCTATCAAAGCATCGATAGATTGCTTAGCATAGCGGTTGTCGTTCGTTAATAGTGAAATAAAGTAATTGTATCTGTATTTTAATAACTGGTTATTCGTAGCTTTAACACGTTCATCAAAATAAGCTACAATAAAATTCTTATCAAAATTACAATTCTCATCCTCTATCAGCCGTTCAATTTTCCACCATGTAAGAATCTCAAGACGTGCTTTTGGCTGTTCTACCGGTAAAAATGCGTCATACGAGAATCTACTGTCAAGATGACTATCATCCTGTTTTGTTTCAAGGAATTCGTACAATTCAGCTAAAGTTGCCATAATAATTTTACATCTATCCGTTAGACCTCAGATATTACCTGGCCATTTTTTAACAAACTATTGAATATATTATTAATACATTTTTGCGGAATCTTCTCTTGCTCTAGACGTAGGTTGTGAAACTTGACATGATCGTACAGTGCGGCTTCCGCAGGGGTAAGATGGAGAGGCTTTGATACATTGCTTGGTGTGCCTTTGTCGCCTTCAAAATATGTGTCAAAGGTAGTGCGATCCATCAGAAGGCTTTGTGTCTGGGGAAAATAACTGCGGAACTGCGAAAGAATTTCGAAGCCCTGTGCATCAATGTCGCCCCAATAATATAGTGAAGCGTGCCGCATGAACGGAACAGACTTGAGGATGCCAATGGTGAATCCATGCCCCCAAATCAGCAGACTTCCTGCCAACTTGGGAAAAGTCAGGAAGTTGATTTTATTCTCCACCACAAACACCTTTTGCACAGGCAACGACAACGCACAGAACTGACTCTGAGGCATCGTAAGATCGTCTACACCAGAAAAGTATTCATTCGCAATCGATGCTTCCAGCACACGAATCCGCACCCATGACTCATCGTATCGCAATCCAAAGCGCTTCTCGAACACCTTCTCATCCGAACAAACATGCTCTACAATGACAATATCCAGCAACTCACGAAGCACTCCCTTGTTACGTTCAATAAACTTGGTATGCACCTCAATGGGCAATTCACGAATGTACAACCTAGGACAAGGGTTTGCCACAAAATAGCGCAAAACTTTCAGCAAATCAGACCAAAAGGAAGCATTTTCCACCACCTTCAGCGGATAGCGTTCCACCCATGAACGAAGCTGCGGAAACTCATCAAGCAACATTGCCACATCCTTACGAAACTGTGATACTTCACCACACTTCTGCAAGAAGCGCTCAATGTCCGATGCACTCTCGAATAACACGCGCTCAGGCAGATCCTGTTCGCCCAATGCTTTCGTTTTCACTGTTTTCCACTCAATCGTGTAACCAAAGCCCTTCACCTCTTTCGATTGCGAACGGATGTCCGTCAGTTCACGTTGATACTCGTCCATCGATGCGCTAGCCTTCTTGTCGCAAGGGATCACAATTGGCTCAAACTCAGAGCCAGCTACCACCGAACGCAAATAATCTACATACTTGCGTTCAGTCTTCTTACGTATTTCTACTGCCGTTATCATACTTCCATACTCCTTTCACGTTCTGCCTTAAACTCACTGATAGGCATATTATAGAGCACAGAACAGTTGCCCTTGCGCTCCACATAATGCACATACGAAATATCGTTCTCCACGATGTGAATATTGTCGCTCGGAGTCACCACGAGCAACTGCAGATGGAGTTGTTTGCAGAGCGAAATCAGATAGCGTGCCTTGTCCTCGTCCTGTGCGCGAAAAGCTTCATCTATTGCAATGAAGCGGAACGAAGAATCTAATCCACTCTTGGTTAATCCGAACTGGTAAGCGATAGCCGATCCCAGAATCGTGTATGTTAATTGTGCTTTCTCGCCACCAGACAGCTGCCCCATCGCCTCATAGGTGTTACGCTTCTGCCCATCGTCTTGGTAAAACTCCTCCGACTTATATGTGTACCATCCACGCACATCCATCACCGACTTTCGCCATGATTCGACCTGTAAGCGAGACATCAGCGGTTCAATATGCTGTTCGAAATGAATCTTGCTTCCATCGATTGTTGAATTCATCTCATGAATATTAGGTATTGCACTGCTCAGCAGGTTTTGAAACTCCTTCACATCCACATTCAATCGTTTGGTTGCTACCAACTGGATATAAGTCTTTGGAGCATCTTTGAAATCAATGCCTATAAGATACGAATTCAATTGGTCGATGGTCTTGGTGATAGACTGACACCAGTTTTGGAAGAATACATTGAATGCACTGACTTTGTTGATGATATTCTCCTGCAAATACTTGTTGAAGCGCGATTCAAACCCTGGTAAATCTTCGTCAAGCAATCGTTGGTAATAGGCCTGATATTCGCCCATAAACTCCACGGCTTCGGGCAAACGGCTCACATCCGAACGCCAATCGTGATACTTCATGGTAATTTCCTCTGCGGGATTCTTGAAGCGATAAATCAGGTTCTTCAAATCGCTATTCTTGCGACTCTTCGTTTCACGCTGTTTCTGCAAAGCTAAATCGATCTCATGTTGTAACGTGTCACGCTTTCCGTTCAAATCCTCCAATGCCACATTCAGTAAATCTGTGTGTTGCGACTCAAAAGTATCCGTATCAACTACGCCTATTTGAGCCAAAGCTGAATTACTTTCGTTTCTCCTTTCTTTGAGCTTATTCTCACGATTCTCCGATAATGTTTTCTTTTTGATAGCTTCATTGTTCTCATCATCAAGTAAACCGATTTCTTTTCTCACCCCCGCCAATTGCTCCTGTAAAATCTTCACCCGATTATTGGCTTCCTCCAGTTGTCGTTTCTGTTCTTGCTTTTGCTGAATGACTAGTACACACGACTGCCAGTCGATATCATCAAATTTATCGTATTTACTAAACAGCGTCAAATAGGTTTCCCGCTTCTTCTGAGCATTCTTTATGTCTTCCTCTAGCTTACGGACTTTAGCTGCTGTCATCTTTTCTTCCTGCTGCAACTGACGCACCTCTGCCTGTAACACGGCAATTTTCTCCTTGTTATCCCAGCCAAGCACATAGTGTTCCTTGCCTCGTATCTCTGGTCGGTCGTCTTTCTCATGCTTACCACCTCTCGCCTTTATCAGCCCCTCTTTTGTTACTGCTTTCTCTTGCAGATGGTTGAAGTCCGCAAGCGAATCAACACAACTATAGTTGAACTCAGCAAATAACCTGTCCTCAAGCCAATCCAAATACAAACACATTGGCTTGTATTCAAGCTTACGGAGCAACGAATCCGCTTTCAATGTCCTATCCAAACTCACGAATAGTCTCTGCGCCCTGGTATCGCTGATACACGATACGACCTCGCAGATTATGACCATTCACATACTCATTTACCTGCTTGTAATACTTCTCCGGCACTACCAACCGCAATGCAAAATTGTGAAGAATACGCTCAATGGAATATTCCCAATCACGCTCATCATCCTTCACACATATCAGTTCACCAATGAATGGAATCTCTTCGGTAGTTGCACCAACAGCTTCCAGTATCTCATCACGAATCTCAGCCACACGACCGGATATATTGTTCTTATGCTGCTGCAGATAGCGTATGGTGGCCATTCGTTCTTCTATGTTGCTACTGATTTCATCCTGACGGTTTTGTGCCTGACGCTTCTCTTCCATAAGTTGCCTGTCAATCGTCACTTGCAGAGCATCTTTCTCGCGTTTGGCGGTCGCACGATTAATTTCGAATACCTCTACATCAGGACTTTGTTCCATCTTCACCAGCTTTGCCAACTTATCGTATTCTTCGGCTTTGGCCTTGCGGTTATCACGTATCCTCACTCTCTGATTGATTTCCTTTTCAATTTCATGTATCTGCTGACCCACCTCGTCCTTCTCAATAGCCACCGTCAAGCGCATTTGCTCTTGTTCCAGCTCACCCTTCTGCACCTTCAACTCCTTCAACCTATCTTCCAGTTTCCTCAAGTCGCTCTTGCAGCACACCAACTCCTTGTCGCACAAATCCACCGTTCGCGCAGCAAACCAATAGGCTGCCACACTCTTCTCCTGCTCCATTTCAACTATGCGTATGTCTATCTCCTTCAGTTCCTCTGTCAATGCATTGATAGGTTCCAGTTGGGCAATCTGCTCCTTCACCTTATCGATATTAGTCTTAGCCTCCATCAGATTTTGGAAGTTGTCCTTCAGTTCCTGATACTTCTCCTCAGCCGGCAGTTCCTCGAGCATATTCGTACGAATAAAACTGTCCAGATCGTCCAACACTTTCACACCCACTATCTGATTGAAGAGTGTAAGCGCCTTGTCCGAACGCATACCGAAGAGGGTTATCATCTTTTCGCCATATGCCACCGGACCATCAAAAAACTCTATCGTGCGTTTTGTTTCATTCGTATTGTATTTTTTCGTCAGTCGCTTGCGCCAATCGCCATGCAAGTCAAACTCTGAAAAGTCACGCTCTATAGTCAACGACTCTCGGGCTACACCAAACAGTACCTTTAGTTCCTCGCCAGTGTAGTAGCGCACCTGAAACAGCGTCACCACGCGCTTGTCCACATTGCAGAACGATGCAAGCAATACCGAACGAGCCCCTTTGTCGCGCAATCTCAGCGTGGTTGTGCTCGCTGCACCCTCCTGCTGCTGATTGCCATAGTTGCCAAAGAAGTACGATTCCTCTGTACGGTTGCCCTTCTTCTCCACACCCGATGATTGATTGTAAAATCGTTGGCGCTTCAGTGGCACCATCAGCGTGAGCAGAGCATCTATCAGCGTACTCTTGCCCGAGGCGTTTGCTCCGGTCAATAGCGAGTTGTTACCATGCAAATTCATATGGTACACTTTTTTGTCAAAGGTTCCCCAATTCCACACTTCCAAATAGTCAAGCTTAAAGCCTGCCACTTCCGAACTGGTATTAAATAGGTTCATCTGCTGCATTATAGTCATTAAGTTTGTTTTTAAATTCTAATATATCGTCCAGTGTCACCTTATCCTTGATGATGCGATGTATCTTATAGCGCTTCTCACCCTCAATATGCTTTGCTTCCACCAGGAAACCAAAGCCTGCTATGCTGTCTATATAGCGGTCAAGATCTTTCTCAAACTTGGCACGATTGAATGTGGCGGGAAGAAACAATTCTGCCTCTTCCTTTATTTCAGTAGCAGTTACATACTTGTCCGAAGCCTGCGACTCTGTTGGATTGCTGTCGAAGTCTTCGAGTATCTGCCTCAACACGATGAGTATCACCGAAACCTCAAAACCATACGACCTTCTCGACACCATGTTCAATGTTTTGTCTTCGTCCAATTTCATTTGCTTGACAAAGGCAAAACCTTCATCCTTTTTCACGATGAGTTCCAGTCCCATCACACTGATATAGTCCTGAATCTCGCTTTGGTAGTCGAGTAAATCATTCCAAACTACATCGTCTTTCTCTACGATGCCTTTCAACAGTTTCACTACAGCCCTGCTGTATGGTTGTATATTTGCTGCGTTCATCTTGTTATTATAATTTCGGGAATTGATATGGTTTTATTTTCTGTAAAAATAATATGTTGCTGGCGTTCTTCGCTTACCACCGTCTTATATTCCTTCAGCACGCCAATGTATCCAAACACTTCCGACAGACCTTTCTCCACGCCTTCGTTCCGCTCTATCACCTCTGCCAGGGTCGTCTGCTGTCTGTCGTTCAACACCTCGTTGATGCGGTCTCTCAGCACCTTTCGGTCGATGTGATACGGATTGTAGAGTTTACCAATACTCTCCAAATCAGCCAGACTCAGTCCGGCTATGTCAGGCTTATCCTTATACACAGTTTCTTTTACAGGTGTGAGGGTAAGAGGGCGCTCCAGCGGCAGATTGATGTCAATGGTTTCGTATTCAAGCGAAGCATCTGGCTTTTCTTTCCGTCTGCTGGCTTCGATGAGTAGTTTCTTTATATCGTTGATTACTTGCTTTGTCGCCTCAGCATTCATATGTCCGTTCTGGCGAATGATTCGACTCAGTTTCTCGCTCATGCGGTCGTTGGTTTTCGCAACCTTCTCACCAGCGTCAAACAGATGCTTTTTCATTTCCTTGAGAAACATGTCATGTGCATCAATGCCTCTATTTTCCAGCGTTTTGTAGAGTACACCAGTCAACTCGTCCCATTCTTTCTGCAGATCGGCCGAGAGCAGAAACTCCCAAAATGCATAGAAACTTTTGCCTTGTTGCGATTGTTTTAGTTCGCCATATGCATCAAAGATGTAGTTCAACAAAGCTTTCTTCTCTGCATTTTCTGTCTGACGTTCGTATATCTCTTTGATAATCCCCTTAAAGTTGTCATCCACCTCTTTGAAATCGCTCAGCAGTTCCTTCGCCAGTTTGTTCAAACTGTTGTATCGTGGTTCTATCTGGTAGTCCTCATAAACCTCGACCTCTTCGCCCATCTCCAGCCGCTGAATCTGATGCTCTATCTCCATTTTTTTGGTTCGAAGCAATTCTAGTCGCTTCTCACGGTCCTCGTTCGAGTATTCCACCAATTCCTTCAGTTGGGAAAACAGTGTCTTGAACTTTGATTCAGTACCGATGTAATCTTCTTTTTTCAAGCTCACCACCCAATCTATCAATTTGCTTGTGTGTGACGAAATCTCGTATATCACCTCTCCCTCTTCGTTCTGATAATTGGTCAAGAATCCCTTGTCTGTCCAGTCTTTGATGAGCCGTTTCGCTTTCTGTTCGTTAGACTCTACTAGTCTCGTCATTTCAGAATCATCCTCCACCAACGTATTTTCCTGCTCATCCAGTCGGTTCTCCAGTAGCATGTGCAAGCGTTCCTGCATTATAGCCGCCTGTCCTTCAAACGCTTCAATGACAAAAGACAAGAAGAAATCCACACTTCTTGATTTTATGAGTCGTACGCTTGGTGACTCTCGTAATATTTGTGTTATTTCTTCTACTTGCATAAATGTTATTCGAAATTATTTTGTTTAAAATCCATCAGTGTCTTAAATATTACATTCAAACACTTTTAAGGTGTTATTTATCTTTACACACAAAACACCACCATTGAATCATTGAAGTTCTATAATTCATTTTCCCCAATCCTTGCGATCAGTTCAGCATTCAGTTTCTCATCTCGTCCCAACAATTGCCGTACAAGCTGATAAATCGTAGTGCAAGGATTTTGATTTGCATAACGTGAATCTGCATATTCTAAATGCTTCGCTTCCGCATACCGCAAGGCGGACTCCATTGAGCCGTAAGTAGTCATTATCTTATAATTGTTAGGATCTTTCTTGGCGTATCTGTACTTTTTCTTCGATTTATATTTCGGAGAAGCATTTACAGCTGTTGAAATCTTCTCTTCATAATCCTTTCGAGACACTCCTGTTATTACATTCTGAAAATGATATAGATACCACAATTCGAATGCTTCATTACTCCAGGCTACCTCAATGCTATTTTTTTGTCCCATCGCAATGGCTTCGTTGAAATCCTTTGCAGGAAATTCATCCCTATCGAAAACAGCCCAAACACGGTCATAGTTATTCTTATTTTTAAGATCAATGGCCTTCTCCACAACATCTTTTGTTCCACGCCCAAGCCCTTTAACCTCGATGTCATATACAATTACCCCCTGTTGCTTTTCGGCAAAAGCTTCAAAGTAATTAGGTTCAGTCTTTGTCCCTTCGCACACAATTAACACAGAGCAACGTATGACTTTCTGTTCTCTCTTTTGCGATTGCCTCCTAAATTTTGAAGAAGCATTATCTATCTTTATTCTCTTTGCTGCCATAGCCTTACATTATTAATCATTCAATATATAAGGAATGGCACCATAACGACCGGCGATATAGTTTTTCTCATAATTTGCATCATTACGAGGTTTGGTCCCGTCTGGGAGTACGATATCAATCAGACTATACAAATCCGTCTGCTCTTTAGAATCTTTCTCCGTGAACCATATCTGGTCTCGTCTTAAAATTTTCTGAGAAAGTAAGTGCGTATCGTGGGTAGTGAATATCAATTGGGCATTCTTTGGATTTGTTTCCGGATTATTGAATAATTCAATAATATACTGAGAAATCAGAGGGTGCATTTTTGCATCCAGCTCATCGATGACAAGCACGCTCCCAGAATAAAGCGTTTCGAATATCGGTCCCGAAAGATCAAATAACTTATTTGTACCGGAAGATTCCCTATCTTCAAACGAGAAGTTAATTGTACCTACTATATTACCTTTATCTGAATATACGTTATGTATAGAATCCAACTCAATACTCTTCTTGCCTTGCGTTTCTCTTTGGAAGAGTGCTCGTAATTCCATAGGCAAGTCCTGAGGAATATTGGGTTCTTCCTCATGAGTAAGAATGTTGTTAAATCCAAGTCTCAATTTCTGGAAGAAGTTGAGAGCATCAACACTCAAAGATTCTTTTTTGTGAAAAAATAATTTTGAATATGCTCTATATTGTTGATTATTCAATCCAGAAATCACATTAAAGTCCGATTGAAACCAAGAAATAACCTGACGAGATATTTCACCGCCTAACTGTTGGCATAATGACAGGAACAAACGGTTGTCATTGGTCTTTTCTTCATATCCGACTCCTTCCGGGAAATTATTCTCATCTACACAAATCCCATCTTCGTTTCTTACGAACATCATCTGCTCTTTAGAACGAGGTGTTGTTTTCCGGAATAACCATTCTTCAACGATACGCTCCAGATTATACCTGAATCCATATCTGTAACAATACTCTCCTTTCAAAAATATAATCTCAAACATAGAGGGATGGTGATTGTCCTTCAAAAGAAGAAATGGGTCATATTCCAATTGCTCATTGTCATTTAACTTCACCGACAACAACACGCAACTCGCCATTGCGTGCATCGCACTGACAAGATTGGATTTCCCACTTGAATTGGCACCATACAGCGCAAGCGAACGAAGCAGAGTATATTTATTGCAGTCAAACAAGTTCGTTTCAGTACATTCTTTCAAAGCTTTATCGGCCTCCAATACTAAGGTCTTTTTCCTATAAAACGACCTGTAATTCTCAACTGTAAATTCAAGTAACATATATCTGACTTTTAAGTGTTTCAATTATTTTTCATAACTGTTTTCGAGTACAAAGGTACAAAATTCAATTCATATAATGCATATTTTTGAGATATTTTCTCAAAAATATGCATACAGCATCTATTACATTTGCTGATTCAAAAAATAACATGCTGAAAATCAGCAGATAATCGTTATCTATACACATAATCATATCCGCATGATTGTGTGCAAAATTATGTAGAAATGAAATATTGTTGAAATTTCTTTTATGCTGACTAAAGGTACTGAACCATTTCATGCATTTGTGTCGCATACAAGACAGTTATTCTGTTATCATCCTCAGCATAGTAAGCAATACAGTGTTCTATTCCATTCAACATATTTTCAAATGCCAAACAAGGGTTCAACCCTCCACTGACTAATGTGTTACCCAAGGCCTTCATTTTTTTGCTCCGAGTAGTAATAGGTTCTGTTTTCAAGCATCCAAGAACTTTTTCTGGACTATCCAAATAACAATAATACAACCAAATCTCAAAACAAGGATTGCTCACGACCCATCTACCTTGTACATCGGTTTGATTACCTTTAAATATTTTCTCCAACTGATCATAGAATTCATCTACATCCGAAAGGAGAAATACTTTGTCCATAGTATCCAGTTGGAAAAAGCTGCGATTCTATTTTTATTTCTCCTGTCAACTGTATTTATTCCCACTTCTCTTGCATCTGATATGGCTGTAATCCTTGTCCTTTTTCAGACATAAATACAACTCTTAAAGAGTTAAGCTCACGCTGTTTAATCAATTCCAGAAGAAAATCCTTTCCCCCCAGAGAGTACGAATATAAGACTGGTGGAAAGAATCCCTTCAGGCTTTTGGTAAGCAGAAGACACTCCTGATGTTTCATATACCTGACAATTCTCCTTATTTTGGGTTATAGACTGATGTACAAGCTATTTAGGAGTTAATCTTGAGTATTTTTTTTGAATATGTAAATTTAGATAAATCCATAACAATATTAACATTTTACATATTCAATTCACCAATAAAAGGAATAGCGCCATAACGCCCCTCCATATATCCGTTCTCAATATTAATTGTGTTGTGAATCTTAAAATCGTTTAATGAATACATATGACTCCCACCATCCTTCTTTTCAACCATCCAAGCTTCATCGGTGCGCAAAAAATCCTGATTTAGCAAACAGGTCTGATGCGTTGTAAAAATAAGTTGTCCATTGGTGTCCTGTGAGGAAAAATAACGGACAAGTTCCCTGACCAAATGTGAATGTATGCTATGATCGAGTTCATCTATGATTACCGTCTTGGCGGATTTCATTGCATCATATAATGCCGGAACAAGCGACAGTAATCTAACCGTACCGTCAGACTGTGCCTGGATATCCATATCCTTTGAAAATCCGTTTTTACCAAATTGCTGGAATAGCATTTGACTTATCTTCTGCACTCCATCTTCTACACTAATAGATCTTGTATTTCTGAAATCAACGACCTCCGACAACACTCCGGAACGCATTTCTTTAAGTTTGTCCATAGGTAGATTACTGATGTCATGGGTACTCATCCAATCTTCAAAATTTTCTGTTTCGACATTAACTCTGTTAATACCAAGACCAAGTACCTTAAATATATCCGAAGCAAATTGATTGATTTCTTTGTTGCTCTTGAATATTCCAATCAGTGCAGGATTGAAAGAATGCAAGCCAATTATTGTAAGTTCGTCCTCAAACCATTTTTGTGCAATACTAATATTTTCATCCGTCAATACCGGCATATCATTGTTTATAGTCAAAAGACTGGAAAATGGATTTTTTTCTATCCATCCCAAAACCATATTGCCTACTTCCTCTGAAGGCGTAACTGCATATTCGATTTTGCCCTCTTTGCGAGTGAAAACATTATGGTTTTCTTCCGAACCCAAACCGGAAATCTGTAGTATTTCGGAAACAATCCCAGTATTCATAATTTCCACAGAGTATATATATGGAATTCCTGTTTTTGTCTCAAACTCTATTGTCAGTTCCATAGGTTCTGTTCCTGTATTTTCTTTTAACGCAAAGATGTACTTACCAAAGGTATCCTTGTCGAGAAAACTTTTGTTCAAAGCTATTGCTTTCAAGAAATTGATACCCTTTAACAAATTGGATTTTCCAGCGCCATTGGCTCCATATATAGCAGCCATTTTCAATACAGGCAGTTTCTCATTAAGCATAGTAATATGGTTAGACAAGGTTGTCCTTTTCATATTAGGAAACATATCAAACTGAACCTCATCATTGAATGACAGAAAATTCTTCGATATAACACGCAGTATCATAAAATAGTATTTAATAAAATAATCAAACAGTAATATCAATGAGACATTAACCTATCTCAATGCAAAGATAATTAAAACAACCAGAAATGTGAAAATTTCACGTGAAAATTTCACGCATTAAAAATAAAGAAAGGCATCAAGATAAATAATATTGCTGGCGAAAAGAGAAAATACAAGATTCTATTAACCAATATCAGTCATTATGAAGTTGTATAATGTTTGGTTTAGAACCTTTTTAAATATACAAGATACTAGACTAAACCTATAATTTCTTTTCTCTAATAAACGGCACTCTATGCATCTTGAATCTGGGTTAGAATTAATACTACTAGGTATCAGATTATGATAACTATGCAGAGAATTCTTCCTTTTTCTTTTGGTTAGCATACGATTTTGAGAATTACTTAGTTCCAAAAATTATGTTTTCTTTTTTTAGTGTTATTTTTGTATAAATTTTGTCCCCAGTTTGTCCCTCTTCATATAAATAATAGGGAAAAGCATACTAAATATCAATATATTACAAATCAATTTATATTTTCTGCATCGGAAAGTGATGGCTTGGAAATAGCCATAAGCAACCATAACCATTTAGAATAAAGTCGCTGTATTTCAGTGACTTTTCTATTTTAACGGTTTCCAATCCGTATTTGGAGATAACGGTTTTTATCCATATTTTTCTATCATATTTCTACCACGACAGAAATTCACGGTTAACCCGAATGTCACAGTGACGCATTAGTTGACGTGTGTTGACAGTGGTTTACATGTGTTGACAAAAATCGGGAGAAATAAGGCGAAATTACCGCCAATATAAACGAGAAAATATGGAAGTAAGAAAGATTTGTCAATGGTGCGGAAAGCCATTCATAGCTCAAAAAACAACGACCTGTTATTGTAGCCATCAGTGTTCCAATCTTGGCTACAAGGAGCGCATCCGGGAACGTAAGCGACAGTTGAAACGGTCGCAAGAATTATTGCAACCTCGACAAGCCGCCGAGGGGCAGGATTTCTTCTCTTTTGCCCAAGCAGCAAAGTTAATAGGCGTAACCAGACAGTACATATATAAATTGGTAAAGGAATCCAAACTTCGGGCTTCACGCATCAGCGGCAAGAAGTCACTCATCCGCCGTGCTGACATTGAACTGATGATGAAAACCAAACCTTACGAGCGTGTCGTGCCCAAAGAGGACTTCGACATCTCTGAGTATTGCACAGCCGAAGAGATTGCAGAAAAATACAAAGTCAACGCTAAATGGGTGTGGACTTACACAAGGCAACATAAAGTGCCGAAAGTGAGAATCCGCCAGTTCAACTATTACAGCAAGAAACATATCGATGCCGCCTTTGCCAAATACGAGGTGGATTCCGACCTTACTGAATGGTACACACCGGAAGAGATTCAAGAGAAGTACGGCATGACACGTGTCGCCATCCGTTCGCAGGTGTATCGGAACAACATTCCATCCAAGAAGGAGCATGGGCAGATATTCTACTCCAAGCTCCACTTCGACCTCTCAAAGAGTTCCGAACAGGAGAGCAAGGCGGAATACTATACCGTCAAGGAGGCAATGGAGAAATTCAAGCTCTCTCGTGATTCGGTTTACGGTATTCTGCAATTCCATCAGATCAACCGTGAGAAGAACGGACGGTTCGTCAGATTCCTGAAAGTGGAGTTTGACCGGGTAATGGGTGTCCGCAAATAGTCTAATTTATGACTATCCGTAAATTATTCAAAAATTAATCCCTGCTGTAGGTAATCTGCATGATTACATTATAGAGTTTCGCCGACGAATTAATAATAACCATAAAAATATAACATTATGCATGAATGCAAGACCGTGACATTAAGGACACGTCCGCTAAAAGGCAGGATGATGTCTTTCTATCTGGATTATTATCCGGGGTATCGAGACAAAGAGACAATGAAAGTTATCCGTCATGAATCGCTTGGTATTTATATCTATGCCAATCCGAGAAACAAACGTGAACAGAATTTCAACGAGGTAATGACCGAGAAAGCCGAAGCCATCCGTTGCCGCAGGTTCGAGTCGGTAGTCAATGAACGGTATGACTTCTTTGACAAGTACAAACTCAAGGCAGACTTTCTGGAGTATTATCGCAAGCAGCTCCGTAAGCATGACCAGAAATGGGAGTTTGTCTATCTGCATTTCAGTAACTTCGTACATGGTAAATGCACCTTTGAAGAGATTGACATCGACCTCTGTAACAAGTTTCGGGAATATCTGCTGAGTGCCAAGAAGCTAAGGCGTAACGGACGTATCACACGGAACTCCGCATCAGGATACTGGTCTACTTTCAGAGGTTTCCTGAAAATACTCTATCGTAATGGGATGATAAAGACCAATGTCAATGATTTCTTGGAAAAGATAGAGACAGAAGATGTAATGAAAGAGGCCCTGTCAGTTGAGGAATTGTACAAATTGGCTGAGACACCTTGCAAGAAACCTATTCTGAAAACGGCATCGCTGTTTTCCTGTATGACCAGCTTGCGCATCAGTGACATTCTCTCGCTATGTTGGGAAGACATCGTGGACTATTCTGCCGGTGGGAAATGTGTACACATCATTACGCAAAAGAACAAGGCGGAAGACATCATTCCCATCAGTGAAGAAGCTTTGGGATTGATTGGCTATAATTCTGAAAAGAAAGGTTTGGTATTCAAGGGGCTTATGCGCAGTTGGACGCAAATACCGATGAAAGAATGGATTCGTTCTGCCGGAATTACCAAGAACATAACATTTCACTCGTATCGTAGAACATTTGCGACGCTACAAGCAGCTGCCGGGACGGACATCCGCACCATACAGAGCATCATGGCACACAAGAGTATCACCACCACTCAAAGGTATATCAAAGTCGTGGATGCCAACAAACGTGAAGCCAGCAAGAAAATCACCCTGACACGGCAAGACTGACAGCTGCTTTGTCCTCGATTTCTGCAGTCAGAGTATGATTTTTCACCCAAAATCATACTCTAACCGTTATTTTTTACAAATATTGAGCGATTCGTCATCACTAATTATATATATCTGGAATATAGCACATAACTTTGCCATATAACCATTTCAAATACTTGCAGCAGATGACAAATAATACTCAAATTCGGACCAAGAGGATAAGTTTTATTCTTGCATTATTGGTAATTGCCTATGTGGCAGTAGACACTTACCTATTCACTTATCACCAAATCAATACCACAACAATAACAACTCCAGTTATAATAGGCCTTGTGGTTACAATTATATTGTGCGGTCTCCTGCAACGATTTTTCTACACTTGGCTAACGAAGAATCCTATCAACTTCTCTTTGGGCGAGCTATTTACGCCTATTGTAGAATCAGAGAACGCCATAGAATCTATGGATGCTACTGAAATACTGCCCATCGAGCAACCGATGGGTTTGGCTGAACAGGAGTGTCCTCCGTCCCAACAGTCAAATCAAAATACTGTAAACTCTGATTGTCCGCAAGATTCTCATTTGAATAAATATGATTCCATATTAGTGGAACTCAAAAAGAAAGAGATTGAAAGGCAAGCGGAAATCATGGATGCGATTCGGGAATATGTAACCGTCAAGACTGCCCCCTATCTCTCCAAAGAGGATATTGCCACCCTCATTTCCAATATAGAGTATATGGCTTACGATCAACCTGAGTCATATAAACCGATTCGTTCCAATATAGACAATCCGCTGAGGTCGCCTGGACTTCGCCATTTGGCATGGAATGTCGGTGAACGCTTGGGAGTACCCTTGGCGAAAAGAGCCGTTTTTATCAAAGAATCATTTCCATACGAACTCGTAAACGCGACCCTTGAATATCTTAAACTTAATTTACGGGATAATGTTCCAAGCCAGATTCCCATTGATGTACCAGATAAAGGCGACTATCGCTTCCATTTAGATGTAGATAATGATGACTCGCAATAAAAAAAGTATGCAGACGAAATAATTAATCCGGTCTGTATTGTTCTGCAAGGTTTCATTGAGTTGGTTCGCAGCATGTTAAACGATTAAAATAGTCATAATATGGAAAAAGACCAACTGACATTCAACGACCTACCGAATGTGGTAGGCGAACTATGCGACAGAATCGCAAGTATGGAAAACCTGCTTACGGAGAAACTTTCCAAGCAGTACGAAACCAAAGAGAACACGCACGTCCCCATGACCGTACAGGAGGCTTGCAACTATCTTAAAATGCCGTTGTCGACCTTTTATTACAAGGTCAAGAAAGACGATATTCCGGTTATAAAACAGGGAAAGCATCTCTACATCTATCGTGACGAACTGGATAGATGGCTGGAATCTTCCCGGAAGAATCCGGCTCCGCAAAGTTTCGAGGACGAGAATGAGTCTTTGCTCGCCTCCCATCGCCGTAAACCGAACCCTAAAAACTGGTAGCGATGGAAAAGACAGACACTATTATTCTTTCTCCTGAAGAATTGGCCGCTTACATGGCGGAGTCTACAATAAGCGTAACGAGTACATACGAACACTCCCCGGTGGTTCTGATGGTGGACGATACCATTATCGGAACATTGGGAAACTTCAGTGCTTCCATCGGAAAAGCCAAAAGCAAGAAAACTTTCAACGTTTCAGCCATTGTCGCATCGGCATTGAATAACAGCACCGTACTTCATTACCGGTCTACATTTCCCGAAAATAAGCGGAAAATTCTATACATAGACACAGAGCAGGGGCGGTATCATTGCCAACAGGTATTGAAACGCATATTACGTTTGGCCGACTTGCCGGAATACAAGAATCCGGATAATCTGATTATGCTGGCTCTGCGCAAGTTTTCCCCTAAACTACGTCTGGCGATAGTCGAACAGGCCATTGGCATAATACCGGATTTGGGATTGGTCATCATAGATGGCATTCGTGATTTCCTTTACGACATCAATTCCTCCAGCGAATCCACCGACATCATCTCCAAATTCATGCAGTGGACGGATGACAGGCAAATCCATATCCATACCGTCTTGCATCAGAACAAGAATGATGAACATGCCCGTGGTCACATCGGCACGGAACTAAACAATAAAGCGGAAACCATCATGCAGGTCGAAGTGGACAAAGAGGACAAAGCTGTAAGCGTGGTCGAAGCCGTCCATATCCGTGACCGTGAGTTTGAGCCTTTCGCCTTCCGCATAAACGAGGAAGCCATGCCCGAACCGGTAGAGTCCTATCTGCCCAAAGAGAAGAAGACCGGACGACCAACCAAAGGACCGTTCGATCCGGACAAGGAGATTCCAAAGAATGTACATCGTCCAGCATTGGATACCGTTTTTGCCAATGGCAACATCAGCAATTACGATGATTATATAGAACGCTTGAAAGAGGGTTACGGATTGCAGGGTATAAAACTCGGTTATAACAAGGCGGTAAAGGTCGCAACATTGCTCAGCGACGAACGAATGGTTATAAAAGAAGGGAAAGATTATGCCTTCAATCCAGAATACCATTATTGAGTTCAACTTTACTTTATTGTCGGGGCGTATACATAAGAATAAAGTAAAGTCGGCAGGAAGACATCATGTGAGATATTCATATTCTCCCCTCTTTTAGAGGCTCATTTCATTCTATGTTTCCTATCCGAGTGCCAGTTCACTATACGCATCCGATATGGCTTGCCGTGAAGCATCAACAGGTAACTGTTGCGAGATATGCCAAGGTATAACCTCACTGCGTTACGGTTGTACATTGGCGCTCTCGCCTGCTCAGTTCCCTCGCCGGTGCGGTACTCGCAAGCTCGCACCTATTCAACCATTATAAAACGATTCAAATGAAAGAAGATATTGAAAATACATCGGACTCCTCGAAAGAAACCAGAAGTGTCTTTATCGGAGCTAAAGTCACTCCTACTCAGAAGGAGCATATAAAATCACTGGCCGGGCAATGCAGCATGACCGTAAGTGACTACATATTATCACGTGCGTATAACTTCAAGCCCAAAGCAAGGCTTACGAAAGAAGAAGCTGCTCTGTTGCAGAATCTGGACGATTGTCGGTCAGACCTCATAAAATACACATCCGCCCTACACGGAATGTCCACAAAGCAGCGCATGGCAATGTTCAATCAGATTCCGTTCATGGTCGGCTGGCTCAAGGAACTTGGCAATGTGGCCGAAAATGTCTGCCAGTTCCTGAATGCAGTAAAAGAGAAGAATAAAATTCCGTCTAACCCAAAATCCGAAGAAGAATGATTGCGAAAGCCAAAGCCATATCGCACGGTATAAACGACATCCGTTACATTACCGGCGAATCACAGCACAAAAAACATCCGGAGAAGATTTATCGGGTATTGGACAACCTATTGCCCTCAGAACCGGACGCTATGGGGATATGGAACTCCATGCAATTGACCCTATCCCAGCATCGACCGATAAAGAACTCCGTTATCAGAATCGAGCTGAGTCCTTCGCCCGAACATACCCAGTTCTATGACATAGAGGACTGGCAAAAGCTCTGGCACGACTTTGCTGAGGAGTTCGACAAACAAGTGATTATCGGCAAGGACGGAAAAGTCCGTTCTTGCCAAACCAATTTGGCTAATAGCAAATACTCGGTTTGGCTGCATACGGAATCTAAAGGCGAAGTCCCCCATCTCCACGCTGCGATTTGCCGTTTGGATGAAAATGGCAATATCAACAATGACCACAACATTCATCTTCGAGCACAACGTGCAGCCGAGCGAGTGGCAAAGAAACGTGGCTGGACGACTGCAGCACAAATCCGAAATCTCAACATTCCACAAGTAAATCGGGACTGCATGGAGGTGCTGAAAGCAATGCCATTGTGGTCATGGGATGACTACAAGAATGCTCTTATACGGAAAGGTTATACCGTCCATGAAAGGGAGGACAAGAAAGGTCTTCTCCGTGGATATGCTCTCATGAATGGAAACACCAAATACAAGGCTTCAGAATTGGGAATCGGCAGGAACCTGATGGTCTCGAAACTTCCTGCAACATGGAAGAGACTGCACCATCAGCCAACTTCCGTCATTAGAAATAATACTTCCCAAACCGTTCAACAGGTAGCGACACATAAGGTTGCCCCTATTGACTATACCCAATATCTCACATATAGTCAGGATATGATTTCCTATGTCCTCAGTCATGAAGGCAAGGATTACAAATTCTATATCCCAGAAAAAGTACTTGACTGTTTCAATGACGAATTTGATTACAGGTTTATTGCCAACTGTCAGGAACTTACCGATATGGCTGTAGCTATATTTGTCGGACTGATAAATACCCCCAATGTAACAACCGGTGGAGGTGGTGAAGGTTCGCAAAGCGAGCTTCCGTGGAGAGACAAGGACGAAGACGATTTGCAATGGGCTCGCAGATGCGCTCGTGCTGCCAGCCGTTCGTTAGGGAAGAAACCGAAAACAGGACTAAAACGCTAAGCCCATGAAAAAGAAATTTGATTTTTCCGCAGAAATGAGTGAAGTGGAATCCATAAAAACCACTCCCAAGAATGAATATCTGGAAGAAGAAAAACGACTACTCGATGTAAATGCCAAGGAACTTGCCAGCCTGAATGACAATGTATATAAGCTGAGAATAGAAGTTGAAAATCTGTCCGGCTCTATACGAAAGTGCAAACCTATCATTTCTGAAGAAATGCAAAAGTTGGCAATTGAATTTGGAGCAACACTTCTCTGCAATTTTCTTGGTCAGATTGAAAGCAAATGCAAGAAAGCCGAGCGGAGAATAAAAAAAGCCGACAATGCTATCCATATCCCGGCTACCGCATTCTACATTTTGATTATCATTGTAGTCGCTCTGTCTTCTTTTTTCGTGTGCATGATAGTGGCTAATGCAGAGATTTTGCATTCCGGATTGATTTGGAAAGCAGTTATCTGCTGTATTCTCATTGCCGTTTTAGGAATTGGTATAGCGTTAATAGTACAGAAGTTTTTAGATAGAGGTAAATAAACGAAAAGTCTCAATCGGATAGAGATTGCTACCAGTTGAGACTTTTATAATATGCCTATGTTATTGAAATTTTATTACAGGAACTACTTTTTCACCAAGTTTGGTCTCATAACGAAATGTTCCTATTTGCATAGCCTTTTTACCTTTAGGTACTTCAATTACCTGATCATCATAAAACAGATTCTGGCCATCTGTCACAATATAGACGACCGGCCCAGTAAAAAATGAAGTTGAATGCCCTTTCTCCTCACAATTGGCCAAAGCACCATCCCCAAGAACCTGAAAAACTTCAAATTTTGTTGCGGTAGTAAATACCGTCTGTTGCTCGGCAATCGTAATATCCGATTCGTTAGCATTTGAATTGGTAATACCTATAACAAAAAGTACTGCAATTGTTAATACACACCCAGTAACAATTCCCAAGAAGAATATCAAACCCTTTCTCATAAGTAATATTTTTAATAACATTCAAATATACAACATAATTCTGAACCACAAAACAATTGTGAGCGAAGAAATTACAGCATTAATTCCCTCGCTCTATACATAACTTTATTTACCCAGTGACTTGAAAACCTTGGTAATGCAACGCTTTTTCTGCTCCATATTGGGATGAACATATAAATCCAAAGTAGTTGAAATGTTGGAATGCCCTAATAATACGCTGACTGTTTTATAGTCACAACCGACTTCTATACAGCGAGTCGCGAAACTGTGACGGAGTCCATGATACTTCAGCTTGGGAATATCAAGTTTCTCCATAAGCCTTTTATAGTAGTTGCGATATGTGCGTGGCTCTGTCGGACGCTCATCATTAGTAAGAATGTAATAATCGTCATTAATTACTTTTTTCAAAGGCTTTAACATAGTAAGCAATTCTTTGTTTATCGGGATTTCACGGCAAGAGTTTTTTGTCTTTGGCGTGTTGATGACCAGCTCTGTATGTTTTCTCTCTCCTTCTATGATATAGATGCGTTCTATCGTCCGGTTAACGGTTAGAATCCCGTCATATACATTGATGTCGCTCCATTTCAAAGCACAGATCTCCCCTATACGCAGACCGGTACTAAGGCTGATATAGATACCAAGTCCCGGAAAGGAAAAGTGGCTCTGAATATAGTTCAGAATCTTTTTATGATTTGCCACGGACAAGACCTCCAACTTTTTACCAGCAACGTCTGTTGGGTACTTAATATCCCATTCGTAATAGTTCATCCATTCGTTTTTCACCCCGAATTTCATAACCATCTTTAGGACAATAAGAATGTCCTTAACAGATTTCACGCTCAATCCGCCTTCCAACTTTTCAAGCACAAAGCCTTGTACATCATTTTCATGAAGTTCGTTACTCTCACCAAACTTTGACAAAATGTGATTTTCAAGAATCAACATGTAGGCTGCCAATGTCGATTGTTTCACATACGGTCGCTTGTTCTCTCGCCATGCGTCCGAAATTTCTCTAATTGTCTTCTGAATCATAATTTTGAATTTAATTGGTTCTAATAATTAGAGAAATATAATAGGTAATGTTCCCCATTTGAGATTTCCGGAGTTTAGTGGAGAGTGGAACAAGTACACCATAAATGATTTAGCAACAGTGGTTGGAGGTGGCACACCTGATACTACAGTGAAATCATATTGGGGTGGAGATATACAATGGTTTACTCCAAGTGAAATCGGTAAAAATAAATATGTAGACTTTAGCAAAAGAACTATTACAAGAGATGGTTTAGATAATTCAAGTGCAAAGCTATTACCATTACACACTATATTATTAAGTTCTCGTGCCACGGTAGGAGAATGTTCTATTGCATCAAATGAATGTACTACAAATCAAGGTTTTCAATCTCTTATTGCGAAACAATGTAATATTGATTTTCTATACTACTTGATTCAAACTAAGAAAAAAGATTTGATTAGAAATGCTTGTGGATCAACATTCTTAGAAATCTCAGCAAATGAAATTCGCAAGATTAAAGTTGCTGTTCCTGTACAAAACGAACAGGAACAAATTGCGAAGCTCTTATCTTTAATTGATGAGCGTATCGCTACCCAAAACAAAATCATTGAGGATTTGAAAAAACTAAAGTCCGCAATTATTCATCGGTGCTATTCTTCACAAACAAATATGATTCCACTGTCCGAATTACTCAAACAATGTTCTGATAGAAATCGCAGTGGCTCTGATTTGCAAGTTCTTTCGGTTAGTAACAAATACGGATTTATAGCTCAATCAAACCAATTTGAGGACAGAGAAGTAGCAAGCGATGATACCTCAAATTATAAGGTTGTGAAGAAAGGTATGTTTGCATACAATCCTGCTCGTATAAATGTTGGCTCAATAGCATTGTACGAAATGGACGGTAATGGTATTGTTAGTCCCATGTATGTTTGCTTTACTACAAAATCAGAATTATTACCCAGTTATCTAAAGTACTATTTTGCATCACAAACATTCAAACATGAAATGTATAAACGCCTGGAAGGCAGTGTTCGCTTATGTCTTACTTTTGAGGAGTTGTGCAATATAGAAATTCATTTGCCAAGTATTGAGCAACAAAAGAATATCAGTAAGTACATTTCAAAAATCGAAAACAATCTTTCATTAGTGGATAGCATATTTTCTAAATATCAGCAGCAACGAAGATACCTGCTCTCGCAAATGTTTATATGAACATCTGCGAGAGCAAAAATTGCTTCAATTCTTGTAAAATAGAAATGCCCCTTTGTTCGACTTCAAGTTTAGTATAAAAAGCATCAATAATTTTACATATATGCTGTTGCTTTGGTATAGGAGGTAGTCTAATTTCTACCTTTTGAAATATATCCATTCTCAAAGATGGTACAGTAGAACCAACTGAATTTCTAACAAAATAAGAATTTAATGTATTCATAAAATGGTAACAATACTTTGGTATAATACATGAAGCGAAATCCGTTATGGCGTAACACCTTTGGTGTAAAGCAAATTTCCCATTATAATATCGAGGATAAAAACTTTGTCCTTCGCCAGCATAAATAACAGCTTCTTTGTCAAACGAATAAGTTGGAAACCATTTTAATTCTTCTGAACGGTCAAAGAAAGGATACCAATCTTCTTGATGTTCTGTATTAGCATCTTGCACGTCACCAGCACCATTCGTAATATGTGCAATTTTGCCTAAACGTATGGTATGAGCATCTGCTATTGAATGAAAGAGTAAATCTGTTATTGCGGACATTACTGTACAGCAATCCTTAATTAAAGGGCTTATAGATGATATAATAACTCTGAAATGTGGGCAGTTAGTGGCATTTGAAACATTATATAGTAAAGCAGGTGAGGGTGGAACACCCACTACGTCAAATACAGAATTTTATGATAACGGCAGCATTCCTTTCATAAAAATAGACGATTTGAGCAATAAATATTTATCGGCTAACAAAGACTATATTACAGAGTTAGGACTCAAAAAATCTTCAGCATGGCTGATTCCTACGCACTCCATTATATACTCTAATGGAGCAACAATCGGTGCTATTTCTATAAACAAATATCCAGTCTGTACCAAACAAGGAATTTTAGGTATTGTCCCTAATACAAATATTGATGTTGAATTTCTTTATTACTTTATGCAATCTTCATATTTTCAAAAAGAAGTTGAACGTGTTGTAACTGAAGGTACGATGAAAACAGCCTACCTAAAGGATATAAATCACATAAAATGCCCAATACCAGATTTAGATAGGCAAAAAGAAATTAGTCATTTTCTTTCAGTGTTATCGCTTAAAGAGGATGTTGAAAGGCAACTATTACAGAAATATCAAATACAGAAACAATATCTATTAAGGAAGATGTTCATATAAACATCTTCCCCAACAAATACAGTTTTTGTTGATTGAATGACGCAAGAAGTTCTTGCTCAACAAAAAGTTTGCTCTCCAATTTGTCAAGCACGTTTGCGACACGCTTTTGTTCAGCAAGTGAAGGACAATATATTTTCGCTTTACCATAATCTTTGAAGTAGATATGTGGTATCGCCATACCAGTTTTGTACGGTTGAAAGTTGAACACTGACAGCGCAAAGTACAGATACCGCAAATCATTGTTGCCTATGACAGTAAGATAGTTGAGTGTGCCAATTACCGAAAATTTGCCCTGTGCATAGGAAACTGTACCAACACCCGAACCATCCTTGATTACCAGTATCGCATCACCGTTCATTTGTGGCACATCTTTATAACCAACCAATCCATTTGCACCAAACACTTTGCATAGTCCACTAGACAAAACCTCGCTCTCTTGAAGTGTTGAGCTATGACACTCTAAACACTGAGAAATTGCAATGTTAGCCTTTTCTTTGGTCGTTAGCGCAACTGCAAGCCCTTTAATTAAGGATTGCAGTTTCTCAATGATTTTGTTTTGGGTTGCTATTCGTTCGTCAATGAGAGATAGAAATTCAGCTATTTTTCTCTGTTCCTCAATTGATGGAAAATATAATGATATTTTGGATAATCCTTCCTGCCCAATATTGAAATGTTGTGCTCCTGCTCCCATTCTGCAAGTTCTTTTGCGCGCTAATGGCGTAGCAAGCAAATACTTAAAGAACAAAGGATCATAATTGCCGATTTTACGACCACGAATAACAAAGCCTCCATAAATGGCGGTACGATTATCCATGTACACATTAGCTCGTCCAACATCCTCCAATGTTTCTGAGCTACGTTGGAATAGCAAATCTCCGTCTTTCACTCCGAAACATTCTATTTCTTTTTCAGTAGCATTGACCTTGCCACGAATATTGTCATAATTGATAACTCCTTCTGAAAGAATATCCATCACCGAAATGAATGGTAGTCCACTTCCAATACGTTTAGCGTCTGGATTAAGACCATTCTTGAACTCCAAATATTCAGAAAGCGTATGCTCTTCCCACTCTCCACTAAACTCCGGAAATCTCAAATGGGGAACATTGAGGACTTTATTTTCGTTATTATCTGCCATAATCATTATTCTTTATCGGGATTGATATCAAACGGCAACAATTTGTCACCATCATTAAACCGGTCGAAATCGGAGATAAACGAACGGTCTTGAATCACTTTATATTTTTCATACTCACCATACGCCTTCTCTCGTGCCTCTTCTTGAGAAACTTTACCGGCCGAATCTTGTGCTTGATAGTCCATTGTAGCAAGAAACTGTTCAAGACGCTGCTTCCAGTCTGCCATCGTTGTAATGATATGGCGTTGAGCACGCTGTTCTGCAAATTCAAGAAATGCGTTAGTTACGCCGTTGAGTTCTGAAACCTCTTTGTCAGACAAGTAGTTCTTTGCTACAATCGTATCAGATTTCTGTACTCTGCCATTGGGAGCTTTTTTCCAAGTAGTCAGTCCCATGTGCGGCATTTCCGAGTCGGCACGTTCATATACTATTTCGGCAGCAGTACGATGAGTTACAGCCAAGTGCATCATGTTTTGCACCATCTTGAAGAACAATTTGGTACAATCCGACTTCGGGTCGTAATCCGCACTGCATTCGGCATAGATGTCTGTTATCTTTTGGTAGTATCTGCGCTCTGAGGTACGTATCTCACGAATACGCTCCAGTAAATCGTCAAAATAATCTTTGCCAAAATGTTTTCCCTGCTTCAAACGTTCATCATCAAGCGCATATCCTTTAATAATAAACTCCTTCAATACAGATGTAGCCCAGATACGGAACTGGGTGGCTTGATAGCTATTGACACGATAACCTACCGCAATAATAGCATCCAAATTATAGAACAGAGGTGTACGTTCCACATCCCTTTTTCCCTCTGATTGAACTATCCCAATTTTTCGGATAGTTGCCTCTTTTGTAAGCTCGCCTGTTTCGTAAATCTGACCAAGATGATAGTTGACAGTCCGTACATCCACCCCGAACAAATCGGCCATACGCTTTTGTGACATCCAAAATGTTTCACTGTTGAATATCACTTCTATTCGTGCCTCGCCTTGCGCCGTTTTATACAGCAAAATGTTAGAACTCAACGAATTTTGCATCAATTCGTTTATCGAAATTGTTCGAGTAAAATAATCGCGAGCTTGTTGTACCAACACTTTTTTGACATTGGCATTTTCGGCAACAATCATACATGCCATACGAGACAGACGGAAGATATTGACCTTACGGAATGAACCGCTTCCAATCCTTACCATATCAACCGCTTGGTTGAAATGGTCGTCTACATTCATTCCTTTTTCACCTGCCACCTTGATAGCCTTGTCTATGACTCTTTGGAATTTCCAATAAGCCGAATAGCCCATAGCAGCGCACAGGTCGCGAGAACTCCAGTATTCGTTTCCGCCCTCATCCTGACGGCGTATATTGTCGAATGATGGACGCATTTCGGGGATGTTGTCTATCTCTGCCATAGTGTAATTATTCAACCAGTCCCAATTCTTTCAAATAGCCTTCTATCTCCTTATCCAGTTCGGCTCGCTTGGCTTCCAATTCCTTTATTTCAGCCATGACTGCTTTGATGTCAATAGGCTCTTCTTCCTCAAAAGTATCGACATAACGAGGAATATTCAGATTATAGTCATTTTCGGCAACCTCCTGTAACGTAGCGAGGTGACTGTACTTTTCAATTTCCTTGCGGTCACGGTAGGTTTCTACAATCTTCTGTATATGCTGAGGGCGGAGTTTGTTTTGGGTCTTGACCTTTTCAAACTCTTTGCTGGCATCAATGAACAAGATATTATCGTCTTCCTTACGGCATTTCTTCAATACGAGAATACAGGTCGGAATGCTTGTACCATAGAAAATATTGGCAGGCAGCCCGATAATGGCATCAATATAGTTTTTCTTCTCTATCAGGAAACGGCGTATAACGCCCTCTGCATTCCCTCGGAACAGAACTCCGTGCGGAGCAACGCAAGCCATCGTACCACCTTCATTGAGGTGATGAACCATATGCAGAATAAAAGCATAGTCGGCTGTTTTCTTAGGTGCAAGTCGTCCTGCTTTACTGAAACGGTCGTCGTTGTTGAATTTGTCGGCAGCACTCCATTCGGCAGAGAACGGAGGATTTGCAACCACTGCATCGAACTGCATATCATCGAATGCGTCCCATTCAAGCGTATCGCCATTCTCTATTTTGAAGCTGCTGAATCGGATACCGTGCAGCAACATATTCATTCGGGCAAGGTTGTAAGTAGTCGGATTTTTCTCCTGTCCATAGATATATGCCGCCTTACCGATACTTGCTGCACGGAGCAATAGTGAACCACTACCGCAAGTAGGGTCGTAAACATTACGCAAACGGTTATGCCCAAGAGTAACAATCTCCGCCAATATGCGGCTGACCTCTTGCGGAGTATAGAACTCACCGGCTTTCTTGCCTGCACCGGCAGCAAACTGACTGATCATATACTCATAAGCATCGCCCAAAATATCAATCTCCTGAGAGGCCTCCACTCCGAATTTTATATCATCAAGTGCAAGCAGAACATTGCTTATAAGCGTATTCTTGTCATCGGTTGTCTTTCCGAGCTTAGGGGAAGCAAGGTCAATATCCGAAAACAGACCACCAAAATCCTCTTCGCTGTCACGTCCGAGCGTACTATCCTCAATGCGTTTCAATGAGCGTTCCAGCATCGGAAGGATATTTTCTTTCCGCTTGATAGTTTCGATTACAGACGAAAACAAGAATTTCGGTTCAATGAAATAGCCTATATTTTCCAAGCATTGGTTCTTGACCTCTTCCTGCAATTCCGCAGCATCCGAATCGGTCATTTCCCATAATTCCTTGAATGTAACTTCATCATCCTCCAATGCACTGTTGGCGTATGTTTCTATCTTCTCCGACAGGTATTTATAGAAAATGAATCCCAAAGTAAAATACATAAAATCGCTTGCCGACATATTGCCGCGCAAACGGTTTGCGACCGCCCAAAGCTGGTCACGGAGTTTCTGTTGCAGTTCTTCACTCATATCCTTATTGCTCTATATTATTCTGTATTACATCACTTTCCGGCAATGGTATATTGCTTTCAATTATACTTCTCAGGTCATCCAGCACTTTCCCTTTATATGAGAAATATTTTGCCCCTTGATATGCACCCGATGTATTCCGTTTCTCTTCCGGCATAAACGTACCGACAAAAGGGGACAATTTATAAATACGACCTTGATATTCAACGGAATCATCGCTTGCCACCTTGACTTCTGTATTCGTAGGCATGAAGGTAACACATTCCCCTATTTTAATACCGACCATGCTGAATTTGAAACGCCCTCGCTTTACGGTTCGCTTCTGCACGACAGGCAATGAATCTTTTTCGTTATGGCAAACCGGTTTATTATCTACATAGACCGTAACAACCGCATCATCAATCATCTTGGCTATGTCATTGAATATATCCAAAGCTATTTGCGGCGGCACATTGAAAAACTCCCGATTCTGACGAATACGCAAATCCGTCAACCGATCAATAGTCTTGTGTACATGCTTTTCAACATCGTTATATTTGACCGTCTGAATGGTTGCATAAATCTCAAAAGGCAACGGAACAGCCGTGTTGTCAAGTTCCTTGGAACGTATATCTACAGGCCGCGCACTTTTACCGATTTTGACCCAATCCTCACGAAAACTTGGATTAGTCAAGATATACACATATCCGGGTTCATTTGTCTTTACCATATCAGTATTTCTTTTAATCCCAACTGAAAGTGCGTATGATATTACGCAATCTGTCTAAAATCCTCGTCAACGCCTTTCTCGTCTTTATCAATCCGAGATGCTTCTCTTTCAATGCCTTTTGTATGATTTCTGGCTGCTCTTTTTGCAGATAATCATATTCTTTAAGGAAATGATTCAATACTGATGACGATATTTTCTCTTCCTCAGCCAATGAGTTGACGGCATTTTCTCGTTCAACAGCAATATAGCGGTTCAACCGTTCTTCCAAATCGCTTGTACCGTCAGCCTTGCCTCGCTGCATCATGAAATTTTCCTTATCGTCATCCACATTCTTTTGAATGAAGCCATCAATAAGTTTTGCCTTGCTGCGCATTTCAGCATCCTTAATCATCGTGTCAATGATATTCTGGCGGCGTTCCGCGTAATCGGCACTATATGGGTCAAGTTCTGCAATGAGTTCAAGGATATATGCCACATTGATAATGTCGCTATGTAGGAGTTCAAGGCAGAAATCCACATCACCGAGGTCTCCGTCATCCGGAACATCTGTATCATCATCCGGTTTGGGTGACGGTGCTGGAACAACGAGTGCAAAAGTATCATGGATATCAAGATACTTACTTCTGAAATCCATAAATTGCTGTTCCGTCATGCCGAGATCATCAGACTCTTCATTATAATCCTCGTATATCTGTATTTCAGCATGTTTACGGATAATATCACGGAACGCCAAAACAAACTCTTTCTTAGCTTTTTCACTCTGCAAAAGGTCTATACAATTTGTGTCCGGATATTTCTTCAAAAAATTGGTAGCAAGCTCCTTGTATTCCTGTTTGACTTCTTCAAACGGAGGTCGCACTATTTCTTCCGGATTGTTACTGTTGCTGAACAATTTGATAGCGGTATCAACATTGCTTTTCAAATCACGGAAACACACAATCTTTCCGAAGCGTTTCTTTTCATTCAGCACACGGTTTGTCCGGCTGAATGCCTGCAACAAGCCGTGGTATTCCATATTCTTGTCTACATAAAGCGTATTGAGTTTCTTGCTGTCAAAACCGGTAAGGAACATTCCGACGACCAGACAAAGATCAAGCGGCCTCATATCAACTCGCTTCTTTTTCATACGCAGGTTGATGTCATCGTAATATGCACGGAAGTTCTCTGTCGTAAACGATGTCCCGAACATTTCATTGTAGTCATCCATGATGGCTTGCAGTTCATCAACCTCACCGGCACTGTCATTCAGATAAGAACCTGTACCCATTCCTGTCAGATCATCATCTTGACTTCCATTGGCTGCATAAGTAAAAACTGCACCTATACGAATCTTGGGATTCAGTTCCTTGAATATCTTGTAATAACGGATAAGCATCGGTACGGACTGTACAGCAAACAATGCATCGAACTCTCCGTCAAATGTTGACTTATTGAAATTATTAAGGATGAATTTAGCGATTTCCGTCATGCGATTAGTACTGCCGTTCTGCACTTCCTCACTGCCATGATAATACTCTACAAGGAAACCGAGAACATTTTCATCGGCAATGGCATCTTTAATCAGATAGCGATGCAGGCAGTTGCCGAATACCTCTTTGGTCGTATGCCCATCAACTGCATTTTCTGTAAAAATAGGAGTTCCGGTAAAACCGAATATCTGGGCATTATCGAAGAATTGCATAATCTTCTTATGACTCTCCCCGAAGTGACTGCGGTGGCACTCATCAAATATCATCACGATACGGGAGTGGCATATCGAATCTATCTTGCTGCTGTACCATATCTTACTTACGGCAGCATTGAGTTTCTGAATAGTGGTAATGATAATCTTGGAGTTACTATGCAGCCGTTTTACCAGTTCATCCGTATTGTCCGTACCGTCAACAGCTCCCGGTTCAAAGGCTTCATATTCCGACTGCGTTTGTGTGTCAAGGTCATGACGGTCAACAACGAACATTACCTTATCTACATCATCCAACTCCGAAACAAGCTGTGCTGTTTTGAATGAAGTCAAGGTTTTTCCTGCGCCTGTAGTATGCCAGATATAACCGTTATCGTTGGAGTTCTGTACCCGATCCAATATCTTTTCTACAGCATAAAACTGGTATGGGCGAAGTACCATCAAGCATTTATCCCCTTCATGCAATACGATATATTTTCCGATAATCTTACCGAGCGTACACTTTTCCAAGAAAAATACAGCAAACTTATCCAGTTCATTGAATGGCAGATTTGCCGCATCCGTCCAGTTGAACGTGAATTTATATCCACCATTGGGATTATTGGCGAAATAACGAGTATTTACGCCATTGGAGATAACAAATAGCTGAATATAGTCGAACAGCCCATGAAAGGATGTCTTATGATAGCGTTGTATCTGATTGTATGCCTGCTTGAGTTCTACACCCCGACGCTTCAATTCAATCTGAACCAGAGGGAGGCCATTGATAAGAATCGTCACATCATAGCGACACTTCTTTCGTCCCTCCACCGTAATCTGATTCGACACCTGAAACTCGTTCTGACACCATTGTGTACGATTAAGGAATTCCACCCAAATACGCTGCCCGTTCATCGTGTCAAGAGGATATAGGTCACGAAGTTTCTTAGCCTTTTCAAAGCGAGTACCACCTTCCAGATATATCAATATCTTCTCAAACTCTTCATCCGTAAATGAGTTACGACCAACTTCCGCCAGCTGTTTCTTGTTGTGAATTTCCAACTGCCGCTTGAAGTTGGCATAAAGATTATCTTCTTCGGTAATCTGGACATACTCGTAGTCCATTTGCCGAAGTGTGGCTATAAGTCCGGCTTCCAATGCCGCTTCGCTCTGTATTGACATATTCTTTCCCTACTATGGTGTTATTACTTATTTATTCCAGCTTGTAGTATTTTGATACCTAATGCATTTTCTATTTTGCACAAAGTTTCCAATGACAGATTCTCGCGACCTTTCAACACCTTGGATACATATTGCTGGGTGCAGTTCATTTTCTCAGCCAACGCTCGTTGTGTCATGCCAAGTTCCTCCATTCGGTTTGACATGGTTGCAGCTATAGCCTGCGAATGGCAAACCCAATCTTCGCTTTTGCATTCCACTGTTTCCTCTTTTACTTCCAGTGCGTTGTCTATCTTATCTTCTGCCATTGTATGCATCAAAAATACCTTTGCCTTATTTGGTAAGCAAAGGTACTATAAATAATTGAGATGACACAACTTTCAGGTTGTTAATCGGTTCTTTTTTGCGCTAAGAATATTCTTATTTAATTGCTGTTACTCTTAAATCATATCTACGGCTACCCGTGTCAAGATCGACATCATACTCTTTCAGTCCTTTTTCAACTGCAATCTGATGTAATTCTTGCTTATCCTTTTGTGATATATCTGGACCATAATATATTGCTTTCAAGCATCCAACATCCGGTATTGCAACATAATCATTCTCATCTTCTAAATTATAGTAAATCATTCTCCATTCATGTTCGTGCTCGTATTCTTTTCTGTCTTTATAAAGATAAACTCGATACCAATATAATTGATTAACAGATATTATAGACGACAAAAAGCTTAACCAATTTTTATCTCCAATCTGCTTGAAATATTCGTAAGTATGAATATTTCCCTCATCTAATGTAACATCCGGTCTTAAATCTGTATAAATCACAGGAAAGAGATTAACACTCATTCCCAATGAATTATATTTAAAAATGCATCGTATGAGATCATATTCTAATGCAAACCCCTTATATCCATCTGCATATCTATCCCACATATACTTAGACTGCACACTTTCTGTAAAACAGGCAATTTTTGCACTATTTCTTGGATTTCTAAAACGCGATTCTTGTTTTTTTATCGCAGCCCCTATATTATTGCAAAAATCAACATAATCATCTGTCAATATTTTATCTATAATTTGTTCATCCGTATATCCGCACTCTCTATAATAACATATTTTCGTTGCTTTTTCCGCCCTTATTTCAGGGGATTTCTGTGTTATATGCGACAATGTTATGCGCAACGCATCTTTCAATGCATTTTTTAGATCTTTGTGAATCTTATCTTGATCTATATATAAATACGAATCATATTTATCTGGAAACATTCCCGCATGGCATAATGAAATAGTTTTAGATTTAAATGATTCAATTGTATAGCCCTTATCGTCTATTCTACGATACCTAAAAAGTTTTTCCGGTATATTAGGAAGTACTAACTTATAAATATTACTCCATACGTCAGAAGTCGCAGTTTTATCTATATTGAAAGGGATATAAGATTGTTCTATAATCTCTTGGAATTGTTTTCTAAAATCCAACATCTGCAAATCACGAATTTGTTATTTCTTTATTTCATTAACTCGACAATATTTTCTGGCAACACGGCGTTTCTTATACCATCTTTCGGAGCATTCTTAAGGAACAGCATTGGAACGACGGTGTAGCACTTGGCAAACGGTAGCAGATTAGCTTTGCGGAGAAGTTCGGCAGTCAGTTGTTTGCCATTCTCTTGAGTAGTCCATTTGCATTCTCCGACCAACAAATACTTTTTGTCAAGCGATTCGGCCATAACATCAAACTCGACTTGTTCCGGCTTCTTATCCTCATTGAGCACAGAACCCCACCAGCGTTTTGCCTTGCCATAAACCACTCCATTGACAAGATTTCCTGTTACGGCATCCCGACATAATTTTTCCCATTGCATACTCACATACTCCGATAAATGAGCAGTCAAAGCCTGTTCTATTGGCAAACGACGACCAAGCTCGATGAACGAACGATTAGGTACGACAAACTGATAATAAAATGCCATAAACGGATCGGCTATCTTGTAAAGACTCTTTTTCGCATTCTTTTCATCAATCCCAAACGGAACATCTTTCTCCAAAAATCCGAGATCAATAAGTTTCTTCAATGGACGCGACAGGTTGGTTGCAGGCTCATTGCATCTTGCGGCAATCTCAGAAAGCCGATTTGCGCCAGTACCGATATAAGACATTATCGTCGAAGTCTTAACAATATCCTTTACATCGTCCTGAAACAATTTTATCGGTTCTTCGTAAAGAGTTCCATTTACAGAAAGGATATTGTGCCACAAAGCATCATTAAGTGAATTTTGGTTTTCCCTTAGTTCCCAATAACGCGGTACACCTCCCCAAACAGCATATTCTTCAATGGCATTCATCGCATCAAGGCTCAAAGCCTCTTGAATATATGGCAAACGTATCGGTGCAAGTTTCATGATCTCATCAGCACGACCATAGAGAGGTGCAGTAGAATCAAGAAACAATCCATACATCATATTTTGTGACGAACCGCAAAGCACAAGATTATACTTCAACAGCTTTTCATCAACCAGTTTTTGTAGCACAGACGGCAGTTCAGAAGATTGCTCTACAAGATACGGAAACTCATCCAAACATAAAGTAAAACGCTTGTCTGTTCGATAATTGACCGCACGAAACATAGATTCCCAATCCGGATATGTCAGTTTGTCGAAATCCGGGAACACTTGTGCTATTACTTTTGCAAGCAATACTCTCTGATGTTGCCCTTCAGAACGGTCAGCAAGGAAGTAAACATCCGTATCCGACAACACCCTTTTGATAAGCGTTGACTTACCCAACCGTCTGCGACCGTACATCACGACTAACGAGGACTTCTCTCTTGCAAGAGCATCCTTTAATCGTGCAGCTTCATCTATTCTATCAACGAATTTCATATATCTTATTTATTATGCAGCGCAAACATAATGCTTTTATTGCATAACACAAATTTTTGAGCCATATTTTTTTATTCCCAAAGAGCAAATTGCAACTTATGTATAGGAGAACATGTGCTCTATTCCTTTTTTGAAGCTCTTTTCCTTGTTTTCAAACTCAAATCTTGCAAAGCTTTTCCCAACTTGTCTTCTTTGGCCAGCCATAGAATATCATCGTCAAGCTGTAAAGCATACAGCACTCGCAAATAGATTCCGATTGCTACTGTCGGTGTGCCTTTTTCTATTCGGGACACAGTCAACGGAGAACAAGTGGCACGTTCTGCCACCTGAGCCACACTCAGATTCCTGCGCAAGCGAGCCAGTTTAATCTGCTCTCCCACAATTGACATCTTCTGCACCAATTTTCGGGGCAGCTTAGTCCCCATTGTATTCTTTGCCATATTCAACACATCATATAATATGTAAATTTATAACTTTTCATCTATTTAATGATGTATTACAGGTAAAAAATCACAAGATTAGAAGAAACGCTTGACCAAGTACAATATAACGGTTATACACTTTTTCAAGCGAATAAATCAGATTCGTTATACTTTTTCAAACGAATTCTATGTTTATAAAAGTTGCAGCAGCTTCCGACAACCATCTTGGGGAAAGTGTGTAAAACAAGATAATTTTGCTTTGGAGAAATATAAACGCTATTATATTGTTTATAAGCGCCAATATATCCACACAACAAACAATATGTTATTTGTTGCGTAAACACATACGATTCCTCCACACAACATATATTCAAGATTAGTTGGCTATTCAAATGAAAAACAACTTTACTTTATCCCCGTATTTATATATACGTGCATTAAAGTAAAGCTAACAGAGGGAGAAAAAGAAATGACTTCGCCAAAGCCGAACCGAACTATATCTGCCGACTTTTTTGGAGACTGCAAAATAATCACATAATTTGCCAAATCCCTTTGACCATTATGTCTCATTTTTGAGTCGAAAACAGTTCATTTTAGAAATTCCATCGTTTATCATTAAATGTTATCGACTAAAATCAGTACCTTTGTATAAGAAATCACTTAGAGTATAAATGTGGTAAAAATTTGATTATCACTCATTTCATCTCTAACCCATAATACATTCTTCGTCTCGCACTGTAAATGATTAATAGTTCTTGGCTGAGCTAAGTGATTAAAGTTTAGATAGATGTTACTAGTAGTTCAAATATAATGTCAAAGAAGATAGGTCGTAATGAGCCTTGCCCTTGTGGCAGCGGCAAGAAATATAAGCATTGTTGTATGCAAAAGGAACAGGCAATAGGAATATTGCCAGTAGCAAATCATGCTTTGTGGCCATCTTCTTGGCTTGATGTACCAAAAACGATAGCGTATTTAAGTAATCATGCAGTCCCTCCCATATTGGACTATTTGATAGCAATGCAACTTAATCCACAAAATCGAGGGAAGAATATCCGAATTGAGCACCTTTTGCAAATAGCAGTTGCGAATCTCGGAAAGAGTAGCCAGATTCCTGACATCAGTGAGTTCAAGAGTATAATTGACCAAGAGTTCTCATTTGATCTTATGGAAGACATGCCGATTAACATGTTTGCCGAACCTGTAGTGTTTTATGGAGGCAATTACACATTCTTTCCTGGCATCTCGACACATGCGACAGAAATTTTCCGTTCAATGACAGAAGCCATATTCAATAAAAGAAATATATTTACGGAAGCTTTCCGTAATGAAATTTATGATGGAGTACTCTTCATGCTTGAACTGAGCAAGCTTTTGTCAACCCAAGCAGGGATAAGTGGCTTAGTACGCGGAAATGAGACCCCTCGCGAGACGCTTAACGAACCAAAAACTAGCCAATCTTTTGTTATTAATTTGCCGACAATGACAGAACTCATTCATCGGAATAGGCTGAATCCAAATGTTTTGAAATCATTTTTGTTAGAAGTTAATGCTACTGATATACTAACCCAAGATGCAGAAAAGAATCCGTTGTTATACAGACCAATCGTTGAGTTTGACAATAACTTCTACTTTGCCGGAATTTCCAGTCAAGGCTGTGCCATTAACAACTTTATCTTAAAAACAGCTCTAAAACATCGTTGTCTTGAAGAACTAGTAAAACAGACCCATTATGGTGTCTGGATGCGCATCGGGCGTTCCTGTATAGAACAGCTGCGCTGGGTACAAAATTCAATGGATGAAATACTTGCTCCTGTTGAAGGCTATTACGAAGATGTATTCCGCATTGATGTCAACTGGCTTGCATACGTGTGCTATGCTCATGATTTAGCCCGTAATGTAGCCATAGATGGCAATGAGAGTTTCAACAATCGAGATCTCAGCCAACATTTACAAAAACGTATTGATACCATCAGAAATGATAAAAGGTCGAAAGATGACCATATCCTGACGCTTGTTCTGTATTCTACAATGGGGGAGACATACAGATTTGCCATGAAAAAGCAAAATGGAACTGACTATTTTCTTCAATTCTCTGCTTATGATTTCTTACAACTGATACAGACTGAGAAATGGGACAGCTTGAGTCTTGTTCGTTATGCTCGGTCCAAAGAGAACGTATCATCTCTCGAGACTCCTCTGAATCAATCTCTCGATGTATATGCTATATATAAGCATTATGGTGAAAGTTTCTATATGACAGACAACACACCATCAGACATGCTTTATATTGAGCCAAATGATGGATGTGATCTCATATTCAAAAGTAAAGATCAACTGTATTTCCACGGAACGCTGAAGAGATTAAATGGACAGTATGCTTATATACCAGTGATACGTGATCTCGACTATGCGGCAATTTTTAAGCCTGTCCATTCAGGTTTCAATGCCAAGAGTTGTGAATCTTATAGTATTCCTGTGTGGGTAAGTTGTTATCAAGAAGAAAAACAGGGAATAAATCCATCCTCTATTTCCGATACTGTAATAACAGCTGTTGCATACTGGATGGATACTTTACAACCAGCCATAGCCGATATGATCAGCCAACGCTATGAGCACTCCGTAGAAATAGAACTTGTCTTCAGTGAAAAGGTCTTGGCCGATAAAGGGATACACTATGATGACGACATAAAGCCTACGCAAGGAGGAAATCTTAACGTATCCAAGACAGAAGGCGGAGTTTCCGTTACATTTGATGATGATTATATCCATTCTTTTATGGGAGCTGGCAATGAGAGTGAGCGCAACATGATGCGTTGTATCATAAAAAAACTCCTGGAAATAGACGAAGAGACTGCATGCCAAATTATTGATACTCGCATCCCCTTTGGTCAAGCAAAGATGATTCTGATGATGGAGCAGTCACTCAACCCCCTGTCAATACCCTTGTGGCTTTATACTCCTATCTATATTCATGCCGCCACCAGCCAACTACTACAAGACAAATTCCCACAGTGGATGAAGGAGAAAGGTCATGATATAGCAGGTAAACTCAATACAAAAACTGAGAAAGAAGACTTCCTCCACAAAGGAGTAGATGTGCTCCTTAATGAACTTGATAAACGCCTATCATCATTTGATACATTGTGGTTGCTGCGTATGCTCATGCAGAATCACGAGACATTGGTTTATCAGCGAGAGCATAACAGAGTCTTACAACCCGCACAGATTCTTTGTTTTGGAGAAAATGAGTCAAAACGTAAAGAATTCTTCGATACAGAAAGACGACTTGCTGATGCTGGAATATCTACCCGTGCTATGATAGAATATATAGCTGCGACACAGTATCGTGGCGGTGGTGTTAAACCAGGCAATGATGATGTAGAAAGCCTGTTAGCTATCATGAACGAAGTGATATCCATTGGTGGTATATGTGACGCCATACATTTAGATGTAGCTAATCATACCATTGAGAAATTAGGCTCTGGACGTTATGGTATCTACGATGATGTTTTTTCCGACAATGTAGGAGAGTTTGCAGCAACGCGCACTATTGAGAGTGTAAATGGGCAAATCGAAGATTTCGAGAGTAAGATGGCCAGGATGGCAGTACGTCCAGATACAAAAGAAAAAAACAAGGATGCAGAACTCGAGGAGATAGATGTGGCATTCTTAGAGGATTGGGGAGTATCATATTCTAACATCTTGCAGTTCCTTTATGTTTGTTACATCATAGCTATGAAGCAGCAGAAGTCTGTTATTGAGATGGAAGAGTCTCAACTCATCAAAGCTATGCAGGAGCATTGTACAGAACTAACTGAAGATTTAGCAAAGAAATGTATCATTCGCCTTTCTTTGGATAAACGGGAAAACTACCTCACTCCGCCAGTAGGATTAGCGGGCAAGGATATCTTCCCTTGGTCATACAATAGGGAATTAAGTTATCTGCGTCGCCCAGTGATTCGTTATCAATATGATGATGGCACAGTTATGTGCATGTTTGGGTTCCGCTCCTGTATTCAAGCCGGCATTCAGCTATCTGACTTGCTTTATTCTGGTCGCTTACGTTATGTGGGAAGGAAGATAGAAACCTTGCTTGGAAAATTTGAGGCTATAAAAGGGGCTGCGTTCAATGACGAGGTACGCTCTTTTTTGGCAAAGATACCAATAATGCGAGTATGGGAACATGATGTCACTATCAAATCTGGAGGTTATTTTGCGGCAGATAAAGATTATGGCGATATTGATGTGATGGCTTATGATACATCACGTGATATACTCTACTTGATAGAATGTAAGAATACCAATCCAGCCAAGAATATTAAGGAAATGAAAACCGAGATGGATGAATATCTTGGTCGTGGTGATAATCCCGAGAGAGACAAGAAGAGAGCTCTTGTTCTTAAACATTTGCGTCGTCATCGCTGGGTAACGGAGCATATTAATGAAGTTGCGAAACACATTGGTGTAGCAGTTACACCCCGAGTAAAGTCAATGATGCTGACAGCTACAGTAATACCAACATCCTATCTCAAAAGAGAGAAAATACCAATGTCAATTCTGAATTACCCTGAATTAAAGATAAAGGGCGTGAATTTACTAGATTCGTGCAAAGAACCAGATTTAAGCGTACTTGATATATGAGACTTTTAGAGGTGCTGATGCATCACGCCTTCTAATTTTTACCTACTCCTAAAGGTAGTATGGAGCAATCGCTGACGGTTTATCATCTCTGCAATCTGTTCAGTTCGCATTCCCCTATTCTGGCTTGCCAAACAGTAGAGTATAGCCTCTTCAATCTTCATATTTTCAATAATTTAAAGTGTGCAAATTTTGCACAAGTTGTTACAAAAGTACGGAAAAATACGGCAACGGAGGCTCTCTGAAAAAGAATCATATCTGAAAACTTTCTCTTTTGACTGCAAAAGAATACGAAATCCCGACTAACAAGCCTGACAAAATTTCATATATGAACTTTTATACATATTTTCGTCCCCCAAAGAAACAAAATTATGGAAACATCAAAAACATACAATAGAACAATTAATTTATTAGATAAGTACACAAAGTTTATCAAGTCTATTGACACCGAGGATATTGGCAACAATCTTACACTAGATAAATTAATAGAACTAAAATCAATACTGTCCGATATTAATAACATAATGACATTAATATCGACTCGTTCTATTGCAACAAAGTTATCAGATATATTATCATTTAAAAATGAAGATAGAGAACGGATATTTAATGATATTGATAAACAAAAGCCAAACACAAATGGATTCGACATAAGAATTGACTCTCCTGTAAAAATATTAGTAGAAGTCAAATGCAATTCTCTAATCCGCAACAAAAAATTTGGTGCTGCACAAATCAATGCAATTCTTGAAGATGCTAGAAAATTACGGTTAGAATCATCTCGACATATAAAGGCAAGTAAAAGTATTCAAGACACAAAAGATTATATTAAGATAATTGCTATTGTCAATTTTGGCAATAGGTCTGACAAAGATTTAACGTCTCAACTACTGAGAGAAACCAAGTGTAAAGAATCCACTAATTCTGCAAGAAAAGAACGAATGAAAGTGAAAAAGTTTTTAAGACCATTATATTCACTATCGCAAATACATGAAATAACAGATCTAGAAAATGTTTATCTAACAATTTTACATATAAATGATTTAAAAAATGAGTTAGAGCGAATACGATGTGAGTACAGTTTATCACTCAAGTAAAAATACAACATAGCTTTACTTTATCCCTGTATTCATATATACGTGCATTAAAGTAAAGCTAACAGAGGGAGAAAAAGAGATGGCTGCGCCAGAACCAAGCCGAACCATAACTGCTGACTTTCTCTTTTGGCTGCAAAAGACACAGAAATCCTGCTCACAAAACAAACATGATTCGAGCCCTTGTCAAGCCACCAAAAGCCCATCCGAAAATCCGTAAAATTACCCTCTATTTTACAGCCACAATCGGCGAAATAATCACCGATATGCCTTATCTTTGCGAAACGGAGATTTAAGAGCAAAAGAGAGCCATTATTCTCTTTTCCCCTTCGTTTGAAGACAAACTAAGGTTAAAAACGTTAAATCTTCGATTTTCGGCGAAAAAACAAGTAAATTTTTGAGCAGTCTATCTTTTAAGCCGTAAATTATTGATAATCAATTAGCATAATATGCTGCATCGGAAAATAAACAACCTAAGAATCATTGCCTTATACCCAATTTGAATACCTAAATATTATGGCAGACAATTATATCGAAAGACAATACGAACAATATGAAGCCAGAAAAGCGGCTTGGGAAAAAGCACGCAAATATGGCAAAAAGAAAACGGGGATCACTCACCCTGCTAGAACTGAACAACCGGGCCAAACGACAATAGAGCCCCATCATTATAAAAGAGTATTTGTTACGGGAGGAGCCAATGGAATTGGTAAAGCCATTGTAGAAATATTCTGTAAAAGTGGGTATCGGGTGGCATTTTGCGACAAAGACGGAATAGCAGGAAAACGTACTGCAGAAGAAACAGGAGCCATTTTTCATCAAGTTGACATAAGCGACAAGGATATGCTTGAACACTGCATGCAATCCATCATTGAGGAATGGGATGACATTGATATTTTAATCAATAACGCAGGTATCAGTGACTTCTCTCCTATCACTGAAACAAGCATAGAAGATTTCGACAGGATTCTATCCATTAAT
>OKTU01000176.1_pt1 | contig 46212 bp, 38 predicted proteins | sample 1606311 | NCBI WGS metagenome assembly OKTU01 (sample SAMEA3879557, study PRJEB24766) | human gut metagenome | biome: human-associated habitat; feature: feces | place: USA | collected 1985/1987
GCTGGCCACCCGGTGCCCCTGTCGCCTGCTGCATTGCTGCTGTATCCTGATCCGCCAGCGACATGGCCTCTGGCATGCTTGGCGGCATCGACATCGATGCCGCTTGGGGTTCTTGTGTAGGAGGCATTCCGGGCTGCTGCATCTGTCCCACGGGGGGCTGCATCTGCTGCGTTGCCATGGGCTGCTGCGCAAAAGCTCCCGGCAGGGGATATGTGGGCTGCTCCGTCTCGGGCCGCACGGCAGCGCCGCGTCCGTCGGCACGCTCGATTTCCTGCACGCGTTTAGGGTTCAGGCTTACCGTAACCACGGTGCCTTTGCCCATGTTGTCCTCGATGGATACGGCACCGCCGGCGTTTTCCAAATACTCCTGCACCATGGGAAACCCTGCTCCGGTTCCACGGATATAGCGCTTCATCTTGCTGTTTGCGCTGGTAACGCCAAAGTCGAAAGCACGTTCCTTGTCGTCGATGCCGGGTCCTTGGTCAGCAAAGCGGATGGTGTCTCCGCCGTCCAGAATCGAGATGATGGGCTCGGCAAAGTGCGCGTGGATAAAGTTTTCGACAATCTCGCGGATGACCATGAGCGAGATGTGGCCACCCTGTTCCTTCATGCATTGGTAGACGGTGTTGGTCGTCTCTTCCAGATACGTGCGGACGTCTTGCGGCTCGATGACAATCACGCGCGGGGTCGATAGCATGTCGTCGTATACCGCTATGCGCGCCGCATACATCGCTGCAGGCGCTTTTACTGCGGTCTGTTCGTCCTCGTCGCGCTCTTCGCGTACGCCGGTGATGTGCTCGTTGTCGGGTGCCGGATCTCCGGAGTCGACCATGGTGTAAAAGTCGTCAGACATGCCGCTCGCAATCTTTCAAAAGGTTTCGAACAGATAGTAGCTCACCGTGCAATGTTTCTCATCTTTCGACAACTTTTCAAAACCTGTTGAAAACTTTGGAAATCGGACGAAAAGTTCTCAACATTGCCAACATGACCTGTTGAAAACTCGATGAAATATCGTGAAAGGTTGCCATGAGGCGCAAATTTCGGTTGTGCTTATGGGGGAACCGTGTGAACTGCGCAACCTTTTACCTTTGATTTCTTGACATTTGAACATTGATTTCCCTACAATCTTCAAGCTCACGTGTCTATATCTGCGTCCGCGTCCCCGCGGACACTCGAAATGCAGCAGGAGGAACTTAAGATGAAGCGTACGTATCAGCCTAATAAGCGTAAGCGTGCCAAGACCCATGGCTTCCGTGCCCGTATGGCCACTAAGGGTGGTCGTGCCGTGCTCGCCCGTCGTCGCGCCAAGGGCCGCAAGCGTCTCACTGTCTAGCAGCGATACACACATCTCGCATGAAGACTATTAAGTCTCGGCAAGATTTCGAGCATGTGTTCAGTCAGGGGCGTCGTTTCAATCATCCTCTGATTCGAATGACCATATGTGAATCGGTTGGCGAAGGCGACTCCGGAAGGGTCGCCTTCGTTGGTGCTAAACGGCTCGGTTGTGCGGTCGTGCGCAACCGTTCTAAGCGTGTGATGCGCGAGGCCGCCCGCAGCTGCGGATTTCCCGTTGCGGGTTATGACATCATCTTGTTTGCAACTCCCAAGACGAGGGTTTCCTCGCCGCAGGAGATGGACAAGGCGTTGCGTTCGCTTATGAAGCGCGCCGGCGTTGCCGGGGAGGAGCGATGAGCAATCACGTTTTGCGACGTGTTGCCATCGCTCCTATTCGCATATATCAACAGGTTATTTCGCCCTTATTGCCTGACGCCTGCATTTATTACCCAACGTGCTCGCAATACGCCATCCAGGCGATTGAGAAGCACGGTGTTTTGAGAGGCTGCTGGCTTGCCGTGAGGCGCATCGCTCGTTGCAATCCCCTGCACGTCGGCGGTTATGACCCTGTGCCCTAGCGGGCACTCGCTATCGGAGGAAAACTTACATGTGGGATTGGATCGTTAACATCCTTTTCGAGCTGCTCAAGCTCATCCAGACCTTTGCGGTCGACTGGGGCCTGTCCATCATCATCCTGGTGGTCATCATCCGTCTGCTGCTGACGCCGCTCATGCTCAAGTCGACCAAGTCGACGGCCCGCATGCAGGTGCTGCAGCCCAAGATGCTCGAGATCCAGGAGCGCTATGCAGACGATCCCCAGCGTCAGGCCGAGGAGATGCAGAAGTTCTACAGCGAGAACAAGTTCAACCCCATGGCTGGCTGTCTGCCGCTGCTGATTCAGATGCCTATCCTGTTCGCCCTGTTTACATTGCTGCGCAACCTGCCGCAGTACTTTAACGACGGCACGTTCTCGTTCTTCAACATCCTGCCCGACCTGACCACCACGCCGAGCGCTTCCTTTGCCGATGGCTTTATGGTTGCACTGCCTGCGCTGGTCTGCCTGATCCTGTTTGCCGTCCTGACCCTGATTCCGCAGCTGTACATGTCGCGTAACCAGACCGGTCAGCAGGCCCAGAGCATGCGCATGATGGCCGTCGTCATGACCGTCATGATGCTTTGGATGGGTTGGAGCCTTCCCGTCGGCGTTTTGCTGTACTACGACGTGTCCTCTGCTTGGCAGGTCATCCAGCAGATCTTTGTGACGCAGAAGGTCATCGACAAGGCTAAGGCCGATGAGGAGGAGCGTCTTAAGAACGCTCCGCTGCAGGTTGAGGTCACTCGTCGCGAGAAGAAGCCGCGCCCGCACAAGAAGAAGTAGTGGGATATCAATCTTATTTAGGTACCTAACTTTTGGAGTACGTTATGTCTGAAGAGATCATCGAGGATATGCTTGAGGAGGTTGCCCCGCAGGTCGCGGGCGATTATCCCGAGATTGCACAGCGCTACAAGGCTGGTGAAGAGCTGACTGATGAGGAGCTTGACACCATTGCCGATGTTGCGATTTCTATACTGCGTTCCATCCTTTCGCACTTCGATGCCGCCAACTCTCCTATCGATGAGTATGAGGGCGACGAAGGTGAGCTGATTTTGGATGTAACGGCTCCCGACCTTGCTGTTCTCATTGGCCGTCATGGTCGCACCCTTGATGCCCTTCAGGTTATGTTCTCTTTGCTGGTGAGCCGCAAACTTGGCTTTAGGTATCCGGTTGTAGTGGACGTCGAGGGATACAAGAGCCGCCGTCAGGACAAGGTTGCCTCCATGGCTCAGTCTGCTGCCGAGCGTGCTATTCGCACTCATAAGAGTGTTTCGCTTCCGCCCATGAATGCCTATGAGCGTCGACTGGTTCATATTGCACTTCGTGGCAACGATGCGGTCGATACCCATTCTGAGGGCTCTGACCCCGATCGTCACGTAGTGATTGTTGCTCGATAATCTGCTTGAGCTTATGCTAAGGGGACGTGGTTTCCACGTCCCCTTTTTTTGTCAAAAGTTCTCGATACGCTGATTTTTGTCAGAAAGGAGCTTTCGTTGTTAGTACTTACTGATCAGCAGGCTGACGAGATGTTGAGTCGTCTAACTTCCTATTGCAAAGAGTATTCCTTGAGCGCAACTGATGTTGAGCTGAGGAAATGTATTCAGCATTTGGATTTGGTTCTAGAAACAAATAAGACAACCAATCTCACCCGTATTCTTAATGTAGAAGATGCTGCAGTACTTCATATCCTCGACTCACTTGTTTTGCTCCCCTATATCAACAAGGCTCCTGAGGGAGCTTTGCTTGATATGGGGACAGGTGCGGGCTTCCCTGGTATTCCGTTAACCATAGCCACGCATCGTAAAGCTACTTATATTGACTCTGTTGGCAAGAAGGTTGATGCTGTCAATTCTTTTGTCCATGTTCTTGGATTGAAACATGCTCATGCGGTTCATGATCGTCTTGAAGAATTTGCTCGAAGCCATAAGAAGCAGTTTTCTGTCGTAACCGCCCGTGCACTGGCCCCTCTACCGATTCTTGTTGAGTATGCGGCACCGTACCTGAAGGATGGAGGGCTATTTGTTATCACCAAGGGCAATCCTTCGGATGAGGAGCTTGCTTCCGGTATGTCAGCAGCTAAGATTTGCGGCTTCACTTTGCTTCTGAATAACGCAATTGATTTGCCTGAAGGCTTGGGTCACAGGGAGTTCATTGTTCTTAAGAAGAGTCATCCAGCATCTGTTTCACTGCCTCGTGCAAATGGCATGGCAAAGAAGAATCCGCTTGCTTAGATGTTTCACGTGAAACATAATGGATACTAACAACTTGCAGTGTTTCACGTGAAACATGGCGGTTGATATCGATTCGGAATGTTTCACGTGAAACATCCTCCGTTTGACAGCTTTAATACACACCAGGAGGGACCGTGGGATTTCGCGACGTTAAGCGTTCTAAGAGCGCAAAAGACACGCGTATCATTGCAATCATCAATCAAAAAGGCGGCGTCGGTAAGTCAACGACGGCTGTAAACCTTGCAGCAGCACTGGGTGAGCAGGGTCGTAAGACACTGATTGTCGATTTTGATCCGCAGGGAAACAGCACTAGTGGATTCGGAATTGAAAAAGAAGACCTTGATCACTGCATCTATGATGCATTGTTGAATGATGTGCCGGCAGAATCGCTTGTTCTTGATACAAATTGTAAAAAGGTATTCGTAATTCCGGCTACAATTCAGCTTGCAGGCGCGGAAATTGAGCTCGTAAGCGCAATCGCTCGTGAAACCCGCCTCAAAGATTTGCTTGAGCCGATTCAGGACGAGTTCGATTTTATTTTCATTGACTGTCCCCCTTCGCTCGGCCTGCTTACTATCAACGCCTTGACCGCAGCAGACAGCGTTTTGATTCCTATCCAGTGCGAGTATTACGCACTCGAGGGCGTTACGAAGTTGCTTGAGTCAATGAAGATGGTCAAATCAAGGCTGAACAAGGGCTTAGACACCTATGGTGTGCTTATGACCATGTATGACTCGCGTACTTCACTATCGAATCAGGTTGTTGAGGAGGTTCAATCGTACTTTGGTGATAAGGCGTTTAAGACGCTAATCCCACGTACGGTTAAAATCTCCGAAGCTCCGTCTTTTGGGGAACCGGTAATTACCTATGCACCTCAGAATAAGGGTGCAAAAGCATATATGAACCTTGCAAAAGAGGTGATCAAGCGTGCCTAGTGTAAAGAAACGTGGCGGGTTGGGACGTGGACTCAATGCTTTGGTCTCAGAGGCCGAGTATGAGACCGGTGGTTCGGCTGTGTCGGCTTCAAATGCCGCATCTGAAACAAAGCTACCTATTGAGGATATTGTTCCCAACCCTAATCAGCCGCGAATTCACTTTAACGAAACTGAACTTCGCGAGTTGAGCGAGTCAATCCAAGAACATGGCGTTTTGCAGCCGCTTTTAGTTCGCAAGCATGGAAACGGCTATGAGATCATCGCTGGTGAGCGTCGTTACCAGGCGTCAAAGCTTGCTGGCCTTGAAGAATTGCCAGTCATCATTAAAGAGGTAAATGATGAAGAGATGCTGGCTCTTGCTCTTATCGAAAACCTTCAACGTTCAGATCTGAATCCCGTCGAAGAGGCTAAGGGCTATCGACAGCTCATCGATGCTAGCGGTATGACCCAGGAGGCATTGTCGAAGGCAGTAAGCAAGTCACGCTCTGCAATTACAAACTCGCTGCGTCTTCTCGATCTCCCCGAAATAGTTCAGCAGATGATTTTTGAGGGCAAACTTACTGCTGGTCATGCACGTGCGATTCTTGCAGTTCCCTATGAGGACGCGCGTATTCGACTTGCAGAGAAAGTTGTTGCGGAGGGCCTTTCCGTAAGAGCGACAGAAAATCTTGCTCCGTTGTTTTCTGCCGGAGAGACACCTAAGACGTCTAGGCCTGCAACGCCTCAGTCTTTTAAAAAGGCTGCCCGTGTGCTTCGTCAGGTATTTAATACCAACGTGCGTGTGAAGAGCTCGCGTGGAAAGAATAAGATTGAGATTGAGTTTAAAGACGAGGAAGAGCTCTCTCGTATTCTTGGCGAAATGATTCAGTTCGATCAAGGAGGCCAAGATGAGGAATAAGATCTTAACTGCGATTGCATTGGCGACAACTGTCGCAGCTGGTGCCTTTGCTGGCTATAAGATCGCGACAGACGATGAACTTCGAGGTCGTTTGCTTCGTGGCGCGCAAGATATCGTCGATACTTCCAAAAAGAAAATGGATGTTATGACGGAAGATGTTGCGATGCGTACTGCTCAGGTAACGAAGAATCCCAAGATTACTCAAGGTTGGGTCAGCAACCAATGGGAAAATGTAGGCTATTAGGTACCTAACAATTACTCAGCATATTTTGAAGGGTCCTTGTCTGATTCACGAGACAAGGACCCCTTATTTTGGCCGTAAAAATGGAACCAGTAGCAGCTGAGTAAAATTGAGGTCAATAAATGAAACAGCCCCGGTTGCATATCCTGCAACCGGGGCTGTTCAGTGTTTCACATGAAACGTTTTGGGATGCGACTCCCCTATGCGTTCTTCTGAACTTTGAAGCGCTGCTTCAGCTGTCCGCAAGCGGCGTCAATATCGTTACCACGGGAGTTACGAATCGTGGTCTCGATGCCACGGGACTCAAGACGACGCTGAAGATCCTCAACCTTATGAATCGGCGACGGCTTGAGCGGGCTGCCCTCGATGTCGTTAAGCTGGATCAGGTTAACGTGGCACAACGTTCCCTCGCAGAAGTCGCAGAGCGCCTGCATTTCGGGATTCGTATCGTTGACGCCTTCGATCATGGCATACTCATAGGTCGGGCGGCGGCCAGTCTTCTCGGTGTAGAGCTGAAGCGCCTCGTGAAGGCGAAGCAGCGTGTACTTCTTAACACCGGGCATGAGTTTGTTGCGCGTCGACTGGATGGCGGAATGCAGGGAAACGGCAAGCGTGAACTGCTCGGGGATGTCGGCAAATTTGCGAATACCGGGAATAACGCCGCTGGTAGAGACGGTGAGGTGACGAGCGCCGATACCGATGCCATCGGGGTCGTTGAGGATTCGCAACGCCTTGAGAACCTCGTCGTAGTTGGCAAACGGCTCGCCCTGGCCCATGAAGACTACGCTCGTGGCGCGCTCGCCAAAGTCGTTGGATACATGAAGTACCTGGTCGACGATCTCTTGAGCGGTCAGAGAGCGCTTGAGGCCGTTGAGACCGGTAGCGCAAAAGGCACAGCCCATGCCACAGCCTGCCTGGGTGGAAACGCAGACGGAAAGTTTGTTACGACGGGGCATGCCGACGGTCTCGACGGAAACGCCGTCGTGGTACTCGAGCAGATACTTGCGAGAGCCATCTTTGGAAACCTGCTTGGTGAGTTCAGTCGGCGTGTCAAAGGCAAAAGCCTCTTTAAGCTGCTCGCGGAAAGCCTTGGGAAGGTTGGTCATATCGTCAAACGAACAAACGTTCTTCTCAAAGACCCATTCGATGAGCTGCTTCGCGCGGAAGGCGGGCTGGCCAAGCTCGGCCACGAGCTCGCGAATATCGTTTTGGCTCAAGTCGCGAATGTCCTGAGATTTAGTCCTGGGATTCATGGAAGCCTTTCGATTTTGGGGAAACGTAGAGGGTATCGCTACAATATGGTATCAGCTGCAGAAATTATAGAGGAGGAGTCTGCCCATGCCGGGTAAAAGCCTAGAGAACATGCACGTAGCGGTCTTGGCGGGCGGTCATTCCGCTGAGCGCGAGATCTCGCTCAATTCGGGAAAGAACGTCGTGGTTGCCTTGAAGGAGGCCGGCTACACTTCGGTGGAGCTGCTCGACACGGCTGCCGATGATTTTATGGTAACCATGGCGACCGGCGGCTTTGACGTGGCGTTTATCGCCATGCACGGTGCCGGCGGCGAGGATGGCGCCATGCAGGGCGCCATGGAGACCCTGGGTATCCCCTACACGGCCTCGGGCGTGCTTGCCAGCGCCTGCGGTGCCGACAAGGAGGTCTCTAAGCTCTTGTACGCCAAGGCGGGCATCCCCATTGCCCCCGGCCTCGCGCTCGAGGTGGGCGATGAAGTCGATATCGATCATATCGTCGAGGTTTGTGGCGAGCGCTGCTTTGTGAAGCCGGCCGTCAACGGTTCCAGCTATGGCATTTCCCTGGTCCATGAGCCCTCCGAGCTGCCCGCGGCAATCGCCAAGGCGTTTGCGTACGGCGACAAAGTGCTGGTCGAGAAGTGCATCGAGGGTACCGAGATCACCGTCGGCGTGTACGGCGAGGACGACGTGCGCGCTCTGCCAATTGTCGAGATTCGTAAGCCCGAGGACTGCGAGTTCTACGATCTGGACGTGAAGTATGTCGACCCTACGGACATCCATCGCATTCCGGCGCAGATTTCACCCGAGAATTACACTCGCGCTCAGGAGCTTGCCTGCGCTGCTCACAAGGCCCTCGGTTGCCTGGGTATCTCGCGCAGCGACTTTATTGTGAGTGAGGACGGCCCCGTCATCCTCGAGACCAATACCATTCCCGGCATGACCGATACGTCGCTGTATCCGGATGAGATCCGCCACACCGACGACATGACGTTCCCGCAGGTCTGTGACAGCCTGATCCGTATGGGCCTTCGTCGAGCGGGCATTGCATGCTAATCGAGGACGCGGTTTCGTCAGGAACGCCGCAGTTTGTCATCGACTCCTATGCCACGCTTGCCGAGCGCGCCAAAACGCAGTCCTTCGGCCTTATCGAGGAAGATGTGATCGTCCTCGATACCGAGACCACAGGTCTTTCGGTGCAGGACAATGAGCTGATCGAGATCTCGGCGGCCCGTCTTTCGGGCCGCGAGATCGTCGACCGCTTCGATACCTTCGTGCATCCCAAACAGCTGATTCCCGCCGAGATTACCGAGCTCACGAGCATTACAAATGCCGATGTGGCAGATGCCCCGTCGGCCGTTGAGGCCGTAGCCGCTCTCGCCGATTTTGTCGGTGGTTGCCCGGTAATCGCACATAACGCCACGTTCGACCGCTCGTTTATCGAGTCGGTCAAAGGCGGCGTCAACGTGAGCGATATTTGGATCGATTCGCTGGCGCTGTCGCGCATCGCGCTTCCGCGCCTGGCCTCGCACAAGCTGTCTTTTATGGCCGATCTGTTTGGCTGTGACTCGGTATCACACCGTGCCAATGCCGACGTCGACGCCCTGTGTGGCGTATGGCGCGTGTTGCTCGTGGCACTCACCGACTTGCCTCAGGGCCTCATGGCGCGCCTAGCCGACATGCATCCGGACGTGCCTTGGTCCTATCGTCCAATCTTCTCATTCTTGGCGGGGCAGAACCCTGGTTCTATCTTCTCTCTCAGCGCCGCTCGTGCTGACGTTCTCAAGGCCGATCGCGCCGACGATCGGGTGGACGCCGACGAACTGCCGGTACTCAAGATGCCGAGTCGTGAGGAGATTGAGGCAGACTATGCGCCAGGTGGCCTGGTCAATCGCATGTATCCCACCTACGAGCCGCGTGATGAGCAGATCGCGATGGCGCTCGAGGTCCGCGATGCGCTGGTCACGGGCACTCATCGTGTAATTGAGGCGGGCACGGGCGTCGGCAAATCGATGGCCTATCTGGTACCTTTTGCCGAGGCAGCGCGCCGTAACAACATCACGGTTGGTATTGCGACCAAATCGAACAATCTTGCCGACCAGCTCATGTACCATGAGCTGCCAAAACTTGCCGAGCAACTGGACGGTGGCCTGTCATTTTGCGCTCTCAAGGGGTATGACCACTATCCGTGCCTGCGCAAGCTTGAGCGCATGAGCCGCGGCCAGGTCGAGATTACCACCAAGCGCGATCCGGCGGACACGCTCACGGCGGTCGCGGTCATTATGGCGTACGTCTGCCAATCAGCCGATGGCGACCTCGACTCACTTGGCATTCGGTGGCGCAGCGTCAACCGCCCCGACTTTACGACGGCCTCGCGCGAGTGTGCTCGTCGCCTCTGCCCGTTTTTCCCTGATAAATGTTTGGTCCACGGTGCTCGCCGTCGTGCGGCGCATGCCGATGTGGTGGTCACCAACCATTCCCTGCTGTTCCGCAATGTCGCGGCCGAGGGCAGGATTTTGCCTCCGATTCGTCATTGGGTAATCGACGAGGCTCATTCTATCGAGCGCGAGGCGCGCCGTCAGTGGGCACGCGTGGTGTCGGCGGACGAATCACGCGTTCTGTTTGAGCGCCTGGGTGGCTCGAGCACCGGCGCGCTAAGCCAGGTTTCCCGTGATTTGGCAACCTCCGAGGGCTCTACGCTCTATCTGGGCCTTACTGCCAAGGCGACGTCGACGGTTGCGCGCGCGAGCATGGCAATCGCCGACGTGTTCGATGGCGTTCGCGAGCTCGGCCGCCGTGCCCGTGGGGGTTATGACAATGCCAATCTATGGATTGGCCCCGAGCTGCGCGAATCTGACGACTGGCATGATTTCTTACAGTCGGCCTACGCTGCCATCGACGCATTGGAACAAGCTGACAAGAGCGTCGATGCGCTGGTGCAAGCCGTCGCCGCCGACAAGCCCGAGGTTGTTGTCGACCTGGGTGATATCTCGCGCCGCCTGCACGAGCTGGCCGAGAACCTCAAACTCATCATTGATGGCACCGATGAACACTACGTGTATTCGCTGCAGGTCAATCGCAGGTTGCGTGCCGGCGGAGAGTCAATGACCGCAGAGCGCATCGACATTGGCGAGGCCTTGGCAACCGAGTGGCTGCCCGAGGTTCACACGGCTATCTTTGCCTCGGCGACCATGACGGTGTCCAAAAGCTTTGAACACTTTAACCACGCGGTCGGCCTCGATCGCATCGGTGCTTCGACATCCTCATCGCTGCACTTAGACTCGAGCTACGACTTTGATTCGAACATGGCCGTAGTCGTTGCGGGCGATATCCCCGATCCGCGCGATCGCGAGAGCTATCTTACGGCGCTCGAGCGCGTGCTGGTCGACGCCCATCTTGCCATGGGCGGATCGGTGCTCACACTGTTCACCAATCGGCGCGACATGGAAGACCTGTACGCCCGCGTTGAACCCAAGATGGCCCGTGCGGGTCTGGAGCTCGACTGCCAGCAGCGCAACTCATCTCCTCGTCGCCTGCGCGACCGGTTTATCAACGAGCCGACCTCGTCGCTTTTTGCTCTTAAGGCCTTTTGGGAGGGATTCGACGCCAGCGGCGAGACGCTGCGTTGCGTCATCATTCCCAAGCTGCCGTTCTCGAGCCCCATGGACCCGCTCTCGTGCGAGCGCAACCTGCGCGAAGACCGCGCTTGGGCGCGCTATTCGCTGCCCGAGGCGGTGCTCGAGGTCAAGCAGGCGGCCGGCCGCCTTATCCGCTCGTCGACCGATTGCGGCGTGCTGATTCTGGCCGACCCGCGCCTGGTGACGAAGGGCTACGGAAAGAAGTTCTTAACGTCGCTGCCCACGAGCTCCTACCAGCGCATCGAATCGGCGCAGATCGGGCACTATCTGCAACTGTGGCGCGCACGCCACGAGCGGCGGCGCTAAAGCGGACAGACGAGGGTTTTTGCCATATCGCACAGACGCTTTGACAGGGCGGGGTCATCCAAGATGCGGATGGCTCCGCCCGCTGCGATTACCTGGCTCAGTAGCCAACGCTCGGAGCCGTAATGCACGGTTACCGTTGCCATGTCTGCTCCGCTGCGCTCGATTAGGGTGATGCCGGCCCAGTCCAGATGCTCCGCCATATCGAATGGCATCAAGAGCTTTGCACTACGCTGCGTCCGGGCAAGGGAATCGTGGAGGGATGCGACGTCCGGTGCGTGAGGCACGACGGAGTCTTCCGTCAAGGCGAGTCCCTCGATTTTATCCATGCGATAGGTGCGCTGCTCATCGACTGCGATGTCCCAGGCAATCAGGTATGTTTGGTCGCCGTTTGCCGTAATGCGCAAGGGGTCGACCAGACGCTCGCGTGGCCGTGCATCGTCCATCGAGCGATACGAGATACGACAGCGAACGCCGTCCTGAATGGCGCAGCTCAGCTGCTGCCAGTGCGACCCGCGGTTGACGGTGTCAAAGACGCGCTGGTTATAGCCGAGCTCTTCGGGTAGAAGAGCAGATCGAATCCGAGCCGCCGTCTGCGGTTCGATCCCCAACGATTCAAGTTCATGGTTGAGCACAGCGCCCTCGGCGGCACTCAGGCGCAGCGGTAGCACACGCCCGGCGTCACCGGTGAGGACCACACGCTCGCCGTGGCATTCGCAGATGATGCGCGCGCCCGATTCTCGGTCCGCGAGCGTCGAGACGATCTCGAGAATCTCGTCGAGCGACACCCCCGTGATGTTAAAGCGACTGCAAATCTCGGTTCGAGTCATGCCGTTCTCGCCGGCGGCGTAGAGGGCCTCCATGATGTCGATGGCGCGCGAGAGCCTCTGCTCGCTGGTGAGTTTACGCACGGGCATGCTCGTGCACCGTCCTTTCTATGAGGTGGTTCCACGCCTGCTTGAGCGATTTGGGGGCCATGGGCCTCATGCCGTCCATGGCGTGGGCCATGCAAAATGAGGCGGCGGCTTCAAGGTCACGCACGTCAACGGTCCAGGTCCATCCCAAATCGGTGTGTGCGAGCTCGCCGCGCCCGCGCGTGAGACCGTTGATCATATCGATCTGCGTCTGAGGGGCGAACGAGAACGTAGCTGCAACGGGCGGTCGGTCGGCAAAATCGAATTCAAAGAACAGATAGTCGTTGAGATTGAAGTCTGCAGGGATGGCGTAGGCCTTCGAAGGACGCCAAGCGCGAACGATACGGTCGCAGCGGAATGTCCTGATGTCGTCGGTGACATTGTCGAGGCCGCAGAAGTACGCCACGCCCTCGCGCTCGAACATGCCGTAGACGCAGGCGGTACGTTCTTTCTGCTCGCCGCGTCCGTTCTGATATAAAAATCGCAGCGCGCATCGCTCGGCAAAGGCGCTCCATACCGCATCGACGGTGGGAGAGCGGCGGATCGGTGCTTCGTCCACCGCCGACATGCCGGTGAGGTAGGCAATTTTGGAGCGAATATCGGCAAGCGGCGCGGCAAAGGTGGAAGAGCCGGCCGCTAGCGTCTGGTCGATGGCGTTGAGTAGGATGTCGGCGTCGTCTGCGGTGATGAGGCCGCCTGCTGCAAAGGTGTGCTCGCGGTCGATTGTCCACGAGCTTTCCTCGGTCTCCTGCGCACCGGCGGGGCGAACCTCCTTGATTAAGATGCCACGCTCGAGCAGTTTGTCACGATCGCGCCGAAACTTGCGCTTATCCGAGTCGATGTTGCCGGAGCCATATCCCAGGTCGGAATCCAAGACGATCTGCTCGGTCGTCAGCGGTTCGGGGGAGCTGTTGAGCACAAAGAAAAGATTGAGGATGCGCTGAGCCGTTTTATCGAAACCGGGCTCCGAACTTCCCTTTTTAATTGTCGCGGTCGCGTCGCTTGCCGTCATAGAGTCCTCGCATGAGAAGGTGGTTTGCTGCCATGATTTTAGTCCGATATGGAGATTAGGCTATATCCTTGTCCGCTCGGGGCGTTAAGATGGCCCGATTTCGGTCGTTTGCGCTCGCTCGGGGTATACTTTCGACTATATACGGTTCTAATGTGCATGCATTGGGCCTATTTGTCGGATTATGGATGTGGAGCGCACATGGCGAACACCCAGAACTATATTAACCACCTGCTGCAGAACACCGGCATTACGCCGGCATGCAGCGAAGAAGAGCGCTTGGCTGCCGAGGATATCGCTCAGATCTTCCGCAACCACGGCTTTGATCCCGAGGTTCAGGAGTTCAATGCCCCGGCGCCCAGTAGGTTGGCATTTGCCGTTACCGGTATTCTTGCGTTTGCCGGCGCCCTGCTGATGGGCATCGGCGGCGGTATCGGCTTGGTCGGCACCTTGCTGGCCGTTGTCGGCGCCGTTCTTTACGTGCTCGAGCGCACGGGCCACCCCGTGGTTTCGCGCCTGGGCAAGACGGGCGTGAGCCAAAATGTCATCGCCTACCACAAGGCCTCGGGCCCGCTTGCGTCTCCGCGCAACCGCCCGGTGGTCGTTGTCGCACACTACGACTCTCCCCGCGCTGAGCTGCTTGCCCGCGAGCCTTATGCTTCGTATCGTGCGCTCATCGCCAAGCTGTTGCCCGTTGCCACGGTTGCCCCTGCTGCCGTTGCTATCCTGCGTATCCTGCCGCTCCCCGGCGCGCTCAAGGTTCTGCTGTGGATTGTCGCGATCCTCGCTTCCCTCGTTGCACTTGCCAACGCGGCAAACATCATCTCTAACCGCCACATTCTTCCCTATACGTCCGGCGCGGTGTGCAACAAGTCTTCTGTCGCCGCTATGCTCGGCGTTATGGACAACGTTGCTCCCTTCCAGGGCGAAAACGAGTTTCCCGACGATGTTCCGTTCGATACCTATTTTGGGGAGCAAAAGCGTCGTGCCGAGGAAATGGCGCGCGCAGCGGCGGAGTATGCCGCGGCCCAGCAGCAAAACGACTACGGCAACACCATCGAGTATGAAGAGCCTACCTACGCCGAGGACGAGTTCGGTCAGCCGATTGCTCCCGACGCTCAAACCGAGCCCGAACAGGGCGAGGCTTTTGACGAGCAGATCGAGGGCTTTGAGGGTGCGTCTGCCGACGAGACGCTGATTGGCGCCATCGTGCCCGAGGATCAGAATCAGGCTGTCCAGGCCGAAGAGTTCAATGACGAGGTTCCCGCTGCTGAGCCGGCGGAGGAGCCTGCCGCGGCCGAGCCCAAGCTCTATCGCAACGCCGCCGGCAACATCCGCTTTGGTTCGGATGCCATCCGTGCGCTCGGAATGCTTCCCGAGTCCTGCACGCTCGATTACGAGGAGGGCGAGGAGCCGATGTTTGAGCCCGAGCCTGCGCCCGTTGTCACTGCGGATGATGAGTCTGCCGCGGTTACCGCTGCCGTTGCCGAGCCCGAGGCGGTGTCTGCGATCGATCCCGCGGCAGGATTGGACATTTTGGCTCCCGCCGCGCCGGCGCAAGACGTTGCGGACGAGTCTGACGACGATTACGTTGAACAGCCGAGGCGCGTGTCTTACGAGAGCGATACTGATTTCTCTGCCGAGATTCCCGCGGCAACGCCCCATGCCGATATTGCATCCGCGTTCTCTTCGATTGGCGCCAGCGCTTCCAGCTTCTTTAAGGGTGCGCTTGCAAAGGGCAGGAAATTTGTCGACGATTTCGAGGAGAAGCGCGCTGCCGCACGCGAGGCTGCCGAGCAGGAGGCTATCGCTCAGCAGCAGGCAGCCGAGGCGGCACGTGAGCGCGCGGCGCAAGAGTTTGAGCAGAACGAGGCTATGCAGTCCGGGCCCGTCGACGCTGCCGAAGCTACGACGTCCTTTGAGTCCCAGCAACCGACGTCAGCGGATGTTGTTGAGGCAACAACGTCTTTCGAGGCTCAGCAGCACGTCGATAGCACCATGTCGTTTGATGCCGCGCAGTTCGATTCCACGATAACGTTTGAAAAGCAAGGCACCGCAATTGCCGAGCCCCTTCCTGTTTCCGATGAGCAGGGCGACGCGGCGGGCGATGGCGAGCCCATTGATGCTGCCGAAATTCAGGATGCGACCGAGGACGAGTCCGTCGAGGCCAACTCTGACGAAGAGCAATACGCGACAGCCGAGCAAGATGATTCGACCGAGGTCGAGCAGGAGGAAGTGCCTGCGGTTTCCGAGACTCCCGAGACGGATGAGTCGAGGCCTTACTCCACGCAGATTTTCACCATGCCGACCCCGAGTGGTTCCGGTGCCACGGTTGCCAATGTTGCTCCCACCCAGGACGAAACGGTCGATTCCCTTATGGCCCAGATTTCCTCCCAGGCATCGCCGCGTCCGCAGATGAATGTTCCCGATCCGGCGTCGGCTCCGTCGCCTGCACCTTCCTCGTCTCCGTTGGCTTCGGTCCCCGATCCGTCGCTGCCGTCGATGAAGCAGGCAAACGTTGCGTCTCGCACGTCGCTGTTCGACCTTCCCGACCCCTCCGCACAGGCCAACGACCCCTTTGCTACCGCTCAGGGTCCCGAACCCACATCGGCACCCGTTGCGCCTCCTATGCCCGTTGCGTCGGGCGCTCAGCCGATCGAGACCATTTCGGCTCCCGCCCCGGCGGCACCCAAGTCTCGCAAGCGCGGCCTGGGCGGCCTGTTCGGTCGAAAAAAGAAAAACGAACAGGACAGCATGAGTGATTGGCTGGGCGTCGAAGACGATTACGATGCCAAGAAGTCCGGTCGCGGTATCGGTTCGTGGGATAACTTCGAGGACGATAACGATGGCTGGAAGGGCGGCGCTACGTCTTCCGATGGCGCTTCTTCCGAAGATATGCTCTCGGCTGTCGCCTCTATGGGCGATGATGAGCTGCTCGGTCACGATATCTGGTTTGTGGCAACGGGCGCCTCGGATTGTGATGGCGCCGGTATGAAGGCCTTCTTGGCTTCGCATCGCGATAAGCTCCGCGGCGTATTCTTTATCAATCTTGAATCCGTCGGCGCCGGTAGGCTTTCGGTGGTGACGGTCGAGGGCGAACAACAACTGCTCAAGGGCGATCGCCGCATCATGAACCTGGTCAGCAAGGTCTGCAAGTCGTTCCATGTCGATTGTGGCGCGCTCGAGATGCCCTATGCCAAGACCGATGCCTATGCTGCGCTCGAGGCGAGCCGCAGAGCCCTTACCATCGCCGGCGTGGACGGCACGCGTCTGGCTTGCGCTCGTACCGAGGACGACCTGCCCCACAATGTCAACCCGACGAACATTGCTACGGTATCCGAGGTCGTGACCGAGGTTATCCGCCGTTCGTAGACGGAGCTCTAAGGAGTCAACGTGTTTTCGTATATTAAGCGCCATTGGCCTGTCTACGTGATTTTGACCTTGATTGCCATTGCGTTAGGATTTGGGGCTGCCTACATCGTGGGTGCAAAGGGCTCGACCCCCGCCTCCGCAATCAGCGAAGAGGTGGAGCAAGAACAGAGTACGGGTGCCGATGGGATTCCTGAGTCCGAGCAGGCAATCGTTGATGGTGGATCTTCGTCTGCAGAGTAGATACGACGATTTAAATGATTGAAAGCGGGCGAGCCGGGGGACTGGCGCGCCCGCTTTTTCATTGCGCTAGTGCTTCTTTGGGATCGACCTAAGGCGAGCGAACCATAGGGCTGCGGCACCCGAGGTCAGGAGCGCGGTGATGCAGGCGGCGATGGGAACTGGTCCTGTTGCCGGCAGGTCCTGCGGTAGGGTACAGCGTTGAATGACGCTGTCCTCGTCATGTGACTCAAGTTCATCGCCGCCGCCGTTGCGGCAAAGATCGACGCGTGCGCTGTTGGTGAGTGCGGTTTGGGGCGTATAAGCCGACGTCGCCTGCATGTGCACGATTGCGCCCCGAGCGTCTGTGCCAAGGATTGCTTTGGCATCGTCAAGGTCGTCGTGCTCATCTTTGAGATCATCGCGGGTCCAAGAATCCGCATCGCTTCGAGTCGTAAAGTCGGCGGCTACCGCACCGTATTCAATTCGAATGCCTGTTACGACGGTATTGGATGCAAGGTCGAGCTCTTCCACCTCGAGTGTGGTGGATTCCGTGGTCGAGATATCCGCCTTCCAGAGGTGCCAACCGTCGTAATCGACGAGGCGACAGTCCTCACCCAGGCTCTCTTTTACTTCGTCGGACTCAAGCCAAGGATTTTCGTGCCCATCGTCAAGTGTCGCGTTTGCCGGCTCATCGACGTCTGTCGAGTCCAACGGCGTCGTGCGATACCACACGTTGCACAGACCGTTGAGGTCGCCGATGGCGACGGGGGTTTCGATTGAGACGAATCTCGCTGTATCGTCCTCGGCACACTCAAGATCATCGGTAATTGTGAACTCATCAACCCAGGTAGCTGAATCGTTTCGAGCGTCGATGGTATAGGAGAAAAGCCCATCACTATTGGTTTGCGTCGTGGCGCGGTTTTTACCATCGCCGTTAGCCAACAGGCCCTTTTCGATAGGTTGGACAAGTTCCTGACGCTTGTCGACCTGCCCCTTGATCTCGATGGGCGCATCCTTCATCGCGACGGATTGGACTTCTCCCGTATCCTTTATTTCAAACGTTATCTCCTCGGCAAGGTCATAGGTCCGCGGAGACATCATTTCGCGCAACGAGTAGGTGCCGGGTGCAAGATGTTCGACGCGGTGCGGCTTGTCGGATGAGGTCCAGGAGTCTATTTCGGTTTTATCGGGACCATATAAGGTGAGCTGTGCGCCTTCCACTTCCTGCTCACCGCTTGCATCGACCTTGGAGATATCAACCTTGGTGTAATCGTCGGATACGTTAAGCCGTGCTTCTACAACGGGTGTTTTCTGGTCGGCATAAGTAAGGTCGACAATATGGGTTGTCTGATCGAGCAAGAAGCCTGCCGGCGCTTGAGTCTCGACAACCTCGTAGCGTGCGGTGCCAGATCCCAGTGGGAGGTTGTCCGCGCGTGCTTCTCCAGTTTCATCCGTCGTGACGGTCGCGACGGTCTCACCGTCGAGCGCGGCAATGCTACCGTCGGGGCGCACGATATCACCCGAGGCACGGATCTCAAAGACGGCGCCCGCGAGGCTGCTGCCGTCTATGGCATCGGTTTTAACGATCCTGATGTTTCCGGTCGCGGCGTGGTCATAATACGAGGCGATTGCAACGGGCGTTAGGTTCATGTCGGCGGGTATGTTTACCTCGATCTCTTCGCCGACAAGATAGGGCTCTTTGGCCGAGGTTTCGCGTACATAATAGGTGCCCGGCATGAGCGATTCGGGCAGTGTGACGGTGCCGGTCGCGTCAGTCGTAAAGGTGTCCATTACGTTATGTGCTGGATACCAGCAAGTTTGTGAGACAGGTTCATGATTGCTGTCGAGGAGTTGGAAGGTGAATCCGGCTAGTGGAACAGAAGCGCCTGTTTGGGCATCGCGTTTTACAATCTGGAGATGCGTCGACAGCGCGTGGTTGTCCACAATATATTGAAGCTCGGCCCCGTCGGAAATCTGATTGGCCCCGACGGTCCATTCCCCTGCACGTTTAAAACCCTCGGGGACGGTTTCCGGAACCTCGCGAATCGTGTAGCCGGCACGGTCGTATGGGACAGCTCCGTGGACACCGGCGGGTCGCTTGCCTGTGCCGAACCATGCTTCGGGCTGATCTTTGGTGGAGGCAAAGCCATAGATGTTTGTGGTCAGTGTGCCAACAACCTGCTGAGAGCTGTTGCTGACAACCTCAAAGACAACACCACCCGCCGGCTGCTCCAGGCCGGATTGGTCGCTATTGCCGTAATCCTTGAATTTGGAAATCTCAAGGTCAAACGCAATGGGGATATCGGAAATGCGAGATTCGATCTCGACCACGCCTGAATCGCCGAGCTGGTCGGCTCCAACGGTATAGGTCCAGCTGTCGTTGGATGGCAGGTAGCCCTCGGGGGCTTTTGATTCGTAGATGGTAAAGGTTCCTAAGGGGACATCGGCGAGGGTGGCCTGACCGCTTTCGTCGGTCGTGAGGATTTGCGCCCATCCAGGGGTTGATTGCGACACACACGTGAACTCTGCTCCTGCGAGTGAAGATCCCACCTGGGGCCGGCATTCGTCGCGGCATCGAGTTTTACGATACGCAGGTTGATGGTGCCGGGCTGTTCATCAATGGCGACCCGCCCGCCGTCATTCCCCGTGGTAAAGGCGATGCGATCGTGGCGGGGGACATAGCCGGCCGGCTCCTTCGTTTCAACTAGGTAGTATGCCGTGTTGGGCAGAAGTGTTGCTTGCGCTCGACCGTTGCTGTCCATCTTGATGGTGCCGACACGCGCGCCGCTGGCGCTCTCAAAAATATCGAATGTTGCCCCGGTAAACTGATAGGTATTGTTTCCGCTGGTAATAACGGTGTTCGCAGACTGCTTTTGGAAGGAAACAGAGACCGCCGGCAGTACATAGAGCATGTCTTGACGTTTGCTGCCGCCCGATACGGCCCCTAGATAGCGTCGCGCGCGGTGCGGAGCGGCTTTGATGCCTCCTGATTTTGCGCTGTCGTGGAGCCACCGCGCAGCCGCCACGACTTCATTGTCGGCGGTAAAGTGTCCGCTCTTGGTTTTACCCTGAGCGGTCGTGTAGGAGTAGGTGCCGTCGACATGGGTAGTGCCGTTGAGCATCCATACGGCAAGCTGGGTGGCGGCGCGGGCGCGATCGGGTGAAAGATGGTAACCGCCAAACGACGTGGTGGTGGGATATCCGTGACAAACGATTGCCGCGAACTCGTCGTCGAGCCACACCCAGCCTTGATCAAAGTTGAGCCATGGGCCGCCCGGTTTGGTGGGGCCGGGGCGCTCCTGGTTCATGCAGTAGGCAATCGAGGTGTCTTGAGCTTCATACTTGCCGATGAAGAAGGGTCCACAATCATCGCTAATAGTGCGGAAGCCGAGCTGGTCGTGGCCATCGACGGCAAATGCGGCTCCCGGTGCCAGGCAGCCGAAAAGCAGGAAGAGGAGCAGGAGCAGCGGACCTGTTGCGATTGCGCTGTGGACAGAGTGCGTGGGTGCGTTGGACATGGCTGCTCCTTATCCCTCGTGCGCCGCACGGGGAGGCTGCGACGCGTAGGATGAGGCTACCCCCGAGGTTCATGCGGGTAAGTACCGGAGCCTGACCAAAAGCTTGCCCAATTCCTGACAAATTGAGCTCAAATACAACAATCAAGCAAAAGCGCAGGTAGAAGATAAGGAGAACAGGAGGTCAAAGGTCCTCATCTCCACAATTGACGCGATTTTCAAACGAATCTCCATAGCTAAAACAAGCATCGCCACCCTTGTATCGAACAAGACAACCGCGTTATACTATCCCCCACATATGCGGGCATCGCCAAGTGGTAAGGCATCAGCTTCCCAAGCTGACACTCGCGGGTTCGAGTCCCGTTGCCCGCTCCAGCTAGAAGCACAAGCACGGCACCATTACGGTGCCGTGCTTTTTTCAATAAAGCGCCGGGACTCGAACCCGACAGGGTGCGAGCGTAAAGCAAACGCGAAGCGTTTGTAGCGAGCAGGCGAAGGCGCCGACAGGCGCCTGAAGCCGGTGCGGATTTGCGAAGCAAATACGCGGATGTCCCGTTGCCCGCTCCATCGAGTGCGGGAGACATGGGGACGGCCAATTCAACAAAGTCTTCCCCATCGTCTCCGTGAATCCGAGGATATCGACCGCAGCCGGTGCGTATTTGTGAAGCAAATGCGCAGACGTCCCCATGCCCGCTCCAATTCCAAAATGTTAGGTTAATGCCTACTGCCCATACTTGCACCTGCGCACGGTACAATGGTTGGGTTACGACCAACGTGCCAATAACCAAAAAGGAGCCGCTATGATCGATCGCTATACCCGCCCGGAGATGGGACACATCTTCTCCCTCGAGAACAAGTACGCCATTTGGCAGGAAATCGAGGTTCTGGCCTGCGAGGCCCAGGCGGAGCTCGGCAAGATCGGTATTTCCAAAGACGAGGCCCAGTGGATCCGCGACCATGCCAACTTTGAGAAGGCGAAGGTCGATGAGATCGAGGAAGTCACGCGCCACGACGTCATTGCCTTCCTGACCAACATGAAGGAATACATCGATGCCGATGTTCCCGAGGGCGACCCCAAGCCCAGCCGCTGGGTTCACTATGGCATGACCAGCTCGGATCTGGGCGACACGGCCCTGTGCTACCAGCTCACCCAGGCCTGCGACCTGATCATCGAGGACGTCAAGAAGCTCGGCGAGATTTGCAAGCGTCGCGCCTTTGAGGAGCGCAACACGCTCTGCGCCGGCCGTACTCATGGCATCCATGCCGAGCCGATGACCTTCGGCATGAAGTTTGGCTCTTGGGCCTGGGAGCTCAAGCGCGATCTGGATCGTCTTGAGGACGCCCGCAAGAATGTTGCCTTCGGTGCTATCTCGGGCGCTGTCGGCACGTACAGCTCCATCGAGCCGTTTGTCGAGGAGTACGTCTGCGAGCACCTGGGCCTGGTCCACGATCCCCTGTCCACGCAGGTCATCAGCCGCGATCACCATGCCTACCTTGCCGGCGTGCTTGCCACTACAGCGGCCACCTGTGAGCGCATCGCTACCGAGGTTCGCAATCTACAGAAGACCGATACGCTCGAGGCCGAGGAGCCGTTCCGTAAGGGCCAAAAGGGCAGCTCAGCCATGCCGCACAAGCGCAACCCCATCACCATGGAGAAAGTCTGCGGTCTGTCGCGCGTCGTGAAGTCCAACGCCCAGGTTGCCTTCGATAACGTCGCCCTGTGGCACGAGCGTGACATTTCGCACTCCTCTGCCGAGCGCGTCGCCCAGGCCGACAGCTTCATCGCCCTCGACCACATGTTCCAGTGCCTCATCCGCGTTATCGACGGCCTGCAGCTGTATCCCGCCCGCATGATGGCCAACCTCAATAAGACCCGCGGCCTCATCTTCTCTTCCAAGGTACTGCTCGCCCTCGTCGACACGGGCATCACCCGCGAGGACGCGTACGCCATTGTGCAGGAGAACGCCATGGCAACCTGGCACGAGGTGCAGGATTGTGTCTCCGGCCCCACCTTTAAGGAGCGTCTCGAGGCCGACCCGCGCTGCACCGTCAGTCAGGAGAAGCTCGACGAGATCTTTGATCCATGGGACTTCCTCACCCGTATCGACACGGTCTTTGATCGTCTGGAGCAGCTGAGCTTCGAGTAGGTTCGGGCATAACGTTAGCTTTTTAGGGCGCTTTGCTGGTAATGTGTGTTGCCGGCAAAGCGCCTCGTTGCATTTAGGGAAAGACGGGGATAATAGTCGTCTCGAATAACATTCTGAGAGGGGATCGCATGATTTCGTTTGATTACAAGCCTCAGGGCGTGTGTGCTCGCAATATTCACCTTGACCTTTCCGATGACGGCAACAAGGTGGTGGGCGTTGAGTTTACCGGCGGCTGCGACGGCAATCTCAAGGCAATCTCCAAGCTGGTCGAGGGCGCTCCTGCCGATCGCGTAATCGAGGTTCTCGCCGGTAATACCTGCGGTATGAAAAAGACCTCCTGCGCCGACCAGCTTACGCGCGCTATCGAGGCCGCTCGCGCCGAGATCGCCTAATGGGTATCGCCGATCACATCAAGAACGGAATATCGCGTCGCGGCTTTGTACTCGGTGGGGCTGCCGCGGGCGCTGCCACGGTGCTTGCCGGATGCTCGAAAAAAACGGGTACCAGCGATGATGCCGCCGGCGAGCCGCAGGTTATCAAGGACGATTCCAAAATCATCTCGATTACGGATGAGTATGAGGCTGTCGACATCGATCTTGAGCCGGCGTCATCGTGGACGCTGCCTCTGGGTACGCTGCTGTACTACTGCGACGGCGATTACGCCGCGGCGATGATGGCGCCCGCATCGGCACTGCACGCCAACACACTCGGCGTGCTCAACCTGGGCGATGGCTCGCTTACCACATTAATCGAGGATCCTATCGAGGGCACGGGATACGCATTCTACGATGTCCGTGCCGGCGACGGCGTATTCGCGTGGGTTGAGATGAACTTTGCCAATTCATCGTGGAAGCTCTACGCTCAAAATCTGTCGGGCGCTTCGCTCTCTGGCGACGTGGTTGAGCTCGATCGAGGTGGCAAGGACTATGATCCGCCCCTGTTTACGGCGTTCGGGTCATCAGTCATCTGGTATAAAATGCCTTCGGCAGGCGGCAATAAAACGAGTAGTGATTCGTTTTGCTATCGTCGCTCGCTTGATGAATCCAAGGCCGAGACAATTTGGAAATCGACGGGCCGCTTTGCATCGGCCCCGCGCGCGAGCGACGGCATTTTGACCATCTCGCCGCGTGTCCGCAACGACGAGGGCGTCTACTACGGCATAACGGCAATCGATCTGACCGACGGCAACAACACCAAGCGTGCCCAGCTAGTCCTTCCCTCGTCAGTCTCGCCTTTCGAGGCCGTATATATGGGCGATACCTTCGTGTTTTCTATCGAGGCGACCTATAGTGGCGTGGGCAGCCTGGGCAACATGGGCACGTATATCGGTAATGAGGGAGGGCCGTATCTCTTCCTGTCCCGCGAGCCGCTTGCATGTGCGGCTGGCAAGAAGAATAAATACCTTGTTAAGGTACAGGCGTCGCATTTCCTGATCGACACCTCTGCCAAGACCTATGGCTCGCTGCTGTCGCCCGACCGCGCTTTGGAGTATGGCGATTATCCAGCTACGGCGGGAAAATCGGACTCATTCCTTACGTACGCCACGGTGCGCAACAGCCAGGGTATACCAGAGACGGTCACTGCACGCCTATTCTCTCTTTAAGCTTAGAGGGGTTAAAAAGGCGCCAACAGGGGAATAAACGCGTTGTAATTGTGAGTACCGCCCGCCGAGCTGCCGCGTCATAGCGGCATCCGGCGGGCTCAGGTGCGTTAAAATGGGCTTGTTCTTAGCTAATTGAGACAGGGGGGCCGTGTTATGGCTTCAGATGCAAAAAAGATTCTGCTGGTCGAGGATGAGAAGGCAATCCGTGACGCCGTCGCTGCCTATCTCGAGCGCGAAGGCTACTGGGTTGTGGGCGTCGGCGACGGTCAGTCCGCGATCGAGGAGTTCGAGAAGCATCAGTTCGACCTGGTCGTGCTCGACCTTATGCTCCCCAAGATTCCCGGCGAGCGCGTTTGCCGCACCATTCGCGATACCTCGGATGTCCCCATCATCATGCTGACGGCTAAGGGCGAGATCGAGGACCGTATTATCGGTCTTGAGCTCGGCGCCGACGACTATCTGATTAAGCCGTTCTCGCCGCGCGAGCTCGTCGCCCGCGTTCGTGCTCTGTTCCGCCGTGCCCATCAGGCCGACGAGCCCGCCGTCGAGGTGCTCGACTTCGGCGATCTGGTCATCGATATCTCGGGCCACAAGATCTTGGTCGAGGGCAAGGAAGTCGATCTGACGGCTTCCGAGTTCAAGCTGCTCACCACGCTTGCCCGCCATCCCGGCCGTGTGTATAACCGCATGGAGCTGGTCGAGAAAGTGCTCGGGTATGACTTTGAGGGCTATGAGCGCACCATCGATAGCCACGTGAAGAATCTTCGCGCCAAGCTGGGCGATGATCCCAAGAAGCCCAAGTGGCTCTACACCGTCCATGGTGTCGGCTATCGCTTCGAGGCTCCGGCCAAGACCGATAAGTCGGACGAGAAATAGGGAAATCACATATGACACCTGCGCGCTTTGAAATCGGACAAAAGCACAAGCAGGAGAGCGAGGCGGGTTCCAAGGCTAGTTGGAACACGCCTCGTTCCGATTCACGGCCAACGATGAGCTATCCCTCGCGCATGGCACTTGCTTTTGCTCTGACATCGCTCATGACGGTATTGGTGCTGGTGGGCGTTGTCTCTGTTGTGTGGGGCACGGTCTTTTCGGATTACACACGCTCCAATATCGTCGAAATCGCAAATTCCGCTGCCGAGAAGTTGGCAACCTCATATGAGGAAAACGGCTCTTGGACCGCGGGAGAACTGCGCACGGTCGCAACGTCGAGTTTGGTTTCCGACGATCTGGGCATGCAGGTCGTCAATAAAAAGGGCGTGATCGTTTATGACGATTCCTGGCCCTCGGCAAGCGCCACCGCCGATGTACGCGAAAACCAAGCTACGACCGACGACACGAGCGGCAAGAGGGCATCGCATAGCCCGGTCTCGTCTGCTCCAACCGACTCCGATAGCGTTGCTAACGTCGAGATTGTAACGTCTTCCGGCGAGCATGTCGGACAGGTAAAGCTGTGGGCCATCGGCTCCGACGCTCTGCTCACCAAGGCGGACTCTGCGTTTAGGGAGAAGACCTTTAACGCCATGGCCCTCGCCGCGGTTGTTGCAATCTGCATTTCGGTCGTTATCGGATCGCTCGTGTCGCGCATGCTCACCAAGCCGATTCATCGCATCACCAGTACCGCAAAGCAAATCCGTGACGGCGACCTGTCGGCTCGCACGGGACTGCGCGGTGATGACGAGATCGATCAGCTGGGTGAGACCTTCGATGAGATGGCCACTTCGCTCGAGAAGGATATGAAACACGAGAAGCGCCTGACCTCAGACGTTGCACACGAGCTTCGCACGCCGCTTATGGCCATGCTCGCAACGGTCGAGGCCATGCAGGATGGCGTGTATCCCACCGACGATGAGCATTTGGAAACCGTTGCTTCCGAGACGCGTCGCCTGGCTCGTCTGGTGCAGCAGATGCTCGACCTGTCGCGCATGGAAAACAGCACGGCTCCGCTCAACCTTGAGCCGGTGGACATGGTTCCTTTCGTGCGTTCCATCGTTAATGCCCAGGAGCGCCTGTTTGTCGACCGCGATCTGCGCCTGCGTTTTGCGGACGAGACCCAGGGTCACGACGATGTCGTCGAGGCCGATCCCGACATGATCACGCAATGTGTTATCAACCTCATGAGCAACGCCATGCGCTACACCCCCGAGGGCGGTTGGGTCGTGGTGTCGGTGCTCAGTGACCGCAGGCACGTCAGCATTGCCGTTTCTGATACCGGCATCGGTATTGCCAAGGACGATTTGTCGCGCATCTTCGGGCGGTTTTGGCGCGCCGATGCCAGCCGCGCCCGCGAAGCTGGCGGCCTGGGCGTCGGCCTCGCCGTGACCAAGCAGATCGTCGAGCGTCACCATGGCTACATATCCGTGGAGTCGGAGCTTGGAAAGGGTACGACTTTTACAATTCATCTGCCCCGCGAGCACACGGCGGACGCGGCATCTACTACAATGGAGCACTAGCTTTTCGCTATTCGGTGAAGGAGGGGCCGCGTCCCTGCCGCTCCGAGTTTGCGAAAACATGCGGGAAAGAACCCGCATTTCTGTCGTATTTAGGTAAGGAGTGACTCACGTGACAACGATGGAGCGTCGTCCGGATTCCCGTGGCAAGGTTCGTGATATTTACGATGCCGGTGAAAACCTGCTGATGGTCGCCACCGACCGCATTTCTGCGTTCGACTTCATTCTTCCCGACGAGATTCCGTTTAAGGGAGAGGTGCTCAATCGCATCTCGGCATTCTGGTTCGATAAGTTTGCCGACATCGTCCCCAACCATCTCGTTTCCATCGACCCGGCGGATTTCCCCGAGGAGTTTGCTGAGTATCGTGACTACCTCGCTGGCCGCGCCATGCTGGTTAAGAAGGCCCAGACGATTCCTATCGAGTGCATCGTCCGCGGCTATCTGACCGGTTCGGGCAAGAAGACCTACGACGAGAACGGCACCGTCTGCGGCATCCAGCTGCCTGAGGGCCTGACCGAGGCTTCCAAGCTTCCTGAGCCGCTGTTCACGCCGTCCACGAAGGCCGAGATCGGTGACCACGACGAGAACATCTCGTTCGAGCGTTGCTGCGAGATCGTGGGCGAGGACATCGCCACGCAGATTCGCGACCTTTCCCTCAAGATCTACAAGGCTGCCGCCGAGTACGCCGCGACCCGTGGCATCATCATTGCCGACACCAAGTTCGAGTTTGGTGTTATTGATGGCAAGGTCACGCTGATCGACGAGTGTCTCACGCCCGACTCCAGCCGTTTCTGGCCTGCTGCCAGCTACGAGGAGGGCAAGATCCAGCCTAGCTACGACAAGCAATTCGTCCGCAATTGGCTCAAGGCCAACTGGGATATGACGGGGGAGACCCCGCACCTGCCCGCCGAGGTCATCGATGGCACGTCCGAGCGCTATCGCGAGGCCTTCCAGATCATCACGGGCTCCCAGTTCACAAGCATGAAGGAGAACGCATAAGTGAGTACCCGTAGCGCCACGAACAAGCGCACGCAATCCCACGAAGTTACCGGGGTTGCGCGCAAGTCTGCCGCATCTGCTAAGCCCGCCCGCCAAGCAGCGAGCTCCGTTCGCGTCGTGCCGGCTTCGTCTAAGGCACGCCGCAAAGAGCTCGAGAAGGGCGAGAACCTCGAGGGCCTCTCTAAAGAGGAGAAGCGCGCCCGCAAGGCTAAGCAGCGCGCCAAGGAGGACCGCATCTATACGGTGTCGAATATTCTCCTCAAGCAGGACGAGGACTACACCAAGCGCCGTCGCATCTGGTGGATTGTGCTCGCCATTGGCATGGTGCTCGTCGTGGCAATTTGGGCCTCGCTGTACTTCGCTCCCGCTGGCATGGTGTCCAGCCCTGTCCAGATGGTCGGCATTGTTTTGTCCTACGTCATCATTTTGGGCGACTTTATCTATGACTTCGCTCGTATTCGTCCCTTGCGCAACATGTACCGCGCGCAGGCCGAGGGCATGTCCGAGAACAAGCTCAACGCTCTTATTGAGCGCGCGGCTGCCGAGGAGGACAAGAAGGACTCCAAGAAGAAGTAGCGTTTGCATACATACTTATCGCTAAGATATAAGGCGCGTCGTTTTTGCGGCGCGCCTTTTTACTGTTCTATAGATAGATGGAGTGGCACATGATTCGAGCTGCCCTGACGGTCGAAGAGGCCCTGGAGGGTATGAAGTCCCTGGAGCCCAAGATTAAAAACTATGCGCGCCTGGTTGTCCGCAAGGGCGTAAACGTTAAACCCGGCCAGGAAGTCGTCGTTCAGTCTCCGGTCGAGTGCGCGCCGTTTGCGCGCGTGGTGGTCGCGGAGGCCTATGCTGCCGGCGCCGGCCACGTGACGGTCATCTGGGCCGATGATGCCGTGACGAGGCTCACGTACGAGCATGTCGAGAAAAGCTATTTTGAGCAGACGTCCGAGTGGAAGCGCATGCAGCTGGATTCCTTGGCCCAGGATGGTGCCTGCTTTGTCTTTATCGAGGGTGCGGATCCTGCGGCCCTCAAGGGCATCGATCCAGCCAAGCCGGCCGCGGCATCAAAGGCGAGGAATACGCAGTGCAAAGTTTTCCGCCGTGGACTGGATTACAACATCAATCCGTGGTGCATCGCCGGCGCTCCGGTCGTGGCTTGGGCGCACGAGGTGTTCCCGGGAGACGCCGATGAGGTTGCAATCTATAAGCTGTGGAATGCGATTCTGCACACCGCGCGCGCCGATGGCCAGGACCCAGAGAGCGACTGGGAACTCCATGACGCCGCATTCGAAAAGAACCTGCGTTTCCTGAACGACAATCGTTTCGACTACCTGCATTACAACGCGGCAAATGGAACCGATCTGACGATTGGCATGACGAAAGGTCACGAGTGGGCCGGCGGCAAGGGCAAGACGCCCGATGGGCACCCCTTCTTCCCCAACATTCCCACCGAGGAAGTCTTCACTTCGCCCGATCGCATGCGCGCCGACGGTATCGTGTACTCGGCCATGCCGCTCATCCATCACGGCAATAAGGTCGAAGATTTTTGGATTAAGTTCGAGGGCGGCCGCGTGGTGGACTACGACGCCCGCGTGGGCAAGGCAACGCTCGCAAGTATCATCGATACTGACGAGGGCGCTGCTCACCTGGGAGAGGTCGCGCTCATTTCCAAGAACACGCCGATCCGCGAAAGTGGTGTTCTGTTCTACGATACGCTCTATGACGAGAACGCTAGCTGCCATCTCGCGCTAGGTGTAGGTTTTCCCGAATGCATCGAGGGTGGGTATGACATGTCCAAGGAGGAGCTCCTGGAGCATGGCGTTAACGTCTCGAGCACGCACGTCGATTTTATGATCGGCACGGACGACATCGATATTACGGGCATTACGCCTGATGGACGTGAAGTTGTGATTTTCCAGAACGGCCAATGGAGTTGGGAATAGTCCCAGACCGTGGTACAATGCCACCCGCGGGCCGTTAGCTCAGCTGGCAGAGCAGGGGACTTTTAATCCCAAGGTCCAGGGTTCGAACCCCTGACGGCCCACCCAAAGATTGTTGAGACGGTCAACTTCGGTTGGCCGTCTTTTTTGTCGCCCTTTCATGGGTTCGAACCCGTCGGGGCGCGGAGCTGAGTAAACGCGTGAGCGTTTGCCAGCGCAGCGCGCAAGGCGCGAAAGCGCCGCAGCGGCCGCCTGCGAAGCAGGCTGAACCCCTGACGGCCCACCCAAAGAAAGGAAAACGAAATGAAAACAGACAGATACGGAATTAGCGGCAGCACATTAAAGATAATAGCGGCCATTTCGATGGTTCTCGATCATGTAAGCAGGATCGTCCTGACCAATGGAATCATGACTCACGCATCGTACAATCAGATATCAGACGAGCAGTGGGCGATTCTAAGCGAGGCTTCGGATGTGCTTCATGTTCTTGGCAGAATTGCATTTCCCTTATTTTGCTTTTTGATAGTTGAGGGATTTTTGCATACTCATGACATAAAGAAGTACCTGCGAAATATGCTTGTCTTCGCAATCATTGCGGAGCCCATATACGATTTTGTTCAAACCGGGCAACTATTCGACCTTCGGCAACAAAATGTTATGTGTGAGCTCCTGCTTTCCTTGGTCTTTTTGATTATTCTGGAAAAGATACAAAGTCTTTCAAAATGGAAGAGGCACATCGCAGAATTTGCTCTGATTGTTTTGATAGCACTGGCAGCTGAATACACTAAACTAGATGGCGGCGTGTATGGCATTCTGCTTGTGGCTGCATTCTATTTATTCCACGACAGCAAGGCCAAGATGTTCTTTGCTGCAGTATGCGTAGTGCTCCTTTCGTCATGCCATATAGTTGGCGGCGGATTTGAGTTTGCTACAGCTAATGTATTTAATCCTGATGTTGCTGCCGCGGTCGTTTCGTTGCTGCTTATCAATCTTTATAATGGCAAGCGAGGGCTGAAGCTGAAATACTTCTTCTACGTTTTCTATCCGGCACATCTTGCTCTGCTTTATGGTGTCTCACTTATTGTTTTGAACTGTCTTTAATAACTCTCAAACAAGTCTCTGAAAGCAGAAACAAACTGACCCTAAGACTGCTTGTGAATTTCCGGAAGACCTGAGAGATGCGAGGATAGACAACGAGGGCTGCAGAAAGATGCTTCTCAGTTCTCTGGCGGATCGCACGTATCTGTATGAGGATCACTTCCGCACACTCATTAATAGCAGTGATAAACACGGCAGATCCTCAAAACATGGGACTGCGGAGGTCGAACGATGCTTCGACAGCATGAATGGCAGCGAGAAAGTGAGTTCGGAAACATCCTTTGGATGCTCCACCATAGAACAGAAAGCGATCGACTCCGGTTGATCGCTTTTTTGTTGCCGGTGCATGGGTTCGAACCCGAACTTCTCTATATATAAGAACGCTTGGCGAACAAAACCTGCCTTTTACCGACGGGAAACAAATAGCTGATGCTTTTGGAGTAAAGTGGCGCTCCAGAGATGACCGATGCCTTAACACCTATAAACCAGCTGGTCATCGCCAATATCAGAAGCCAATGCTTCAGTTATAACCTCAGGGACGCGACTGAGGGACATATTCATTTGTGAACAAAATATGGAGTGCGCGATTCCCGCCCCCGGCGCCCCTCCGGTCTGGCAATATATCTCCTTGCCGCGCGGCCCGGTGCAACCGGGAACCAGCGCAGGCGTGCACCTTGAGAACCGGATACTGCGAGGATGGACACTTCAAGTGTCGCATCCGGGCAGACATCGAACCATTTGAAATGGTCTAACTTGGATTTGTTTTTCGCAAGGCCGCCGAGAGGCGGCCCCGAGAAATTCCTTTTCCTATACTAAAACCATATGAATCGAACGGAACCGATCAGCGAATGACTGAGAGGACCGGACGGGCTCGAAGCCCATATATTTTGGACGGAGAGTTCGATCCTGGCTCAGGATGAACGCTGGCGGCGCGCCTAACACATGCAAGTCGAACGGCACCCCTCTCCGGAGGGAAGCGAGTGGCGAACGGCTGAGTAACACGTGGAGAACCTGCCCCCTCCCCCGGGATAGCCGCCCGAAAGGACGGGTAATACCGGATACCCCGGGGTGCCGCATGGCACCCCGGCTAAAGCCCCGACGGGAGGGGATGGCTCCGCGGCCCATCAGGTAGACGGCGGGGTGACGGCCCACCGTGCCGACAACGGGTAGCCGGGTTGAGAGACCGACCGGCCAGATTGGGACTGAGACACGGCCCAGACTCCTACGGGAGGCAGCAGTGGGGAATCTTGCGCAATGGGGGGAACCCTGACGCAGCGACGCCGCGTGCGGGACGGAGGCCTTCGGGTCGTAAACCGCTTTCAGCAGGGAAGAGTCAAGACTGTACCTGCAGAAGAAGCCCCGGCTAACTACGTGCCAGCAGCCGCGGTAATACGTAGGGGGCGAGCGTTATCCGGATTCATTGGGCGTAAAGCGCGCGTAGGCGGCCCGGCAGGCCGGGGGTCGAAGCGGGGGGCTCAACCCCCCGAAGCCCCCGGAACCTCCGCGGCTTGGGTCCGGTAGGGGAGGGTGGAACACCCGGTGTAGCGGTGGAATGCGCAGATATCGGGTGGAACACCGGTGGCGAAGGCGGCCCTCTGGGCCGAGACCGACGCTGAGGCGCGAAAGCTGGGGGAGCGAACAGGATTAGATACCCTGGTAGTCCCAGCCGTAAACGATGGACGCTAGGTGTGGGGGGACGATCCCCCCGTGCCGCAGCCAACGCATTAAGCGTCCCGCCTGGGGAGTACGGCCGCAAGGCTAAAACTCAAAGGAATTGACGGGGGCCCGCACAAGCAGCGGAGCATGTGGCTTAATTCGAAGCAACGCGAAGAACCTTACCAGGGCTTGACATATGGGTGAAGCGGGGGAGACCCCGTGGCCGAGAGGAGCCCATACAGGTGGTGCATGGCTGTCGTCAGCTCGTGTCGTGAGATGTTGGGTTAAGTCCCGCAACGAGCGCAACCCCCGCCGCGTGTTGCCATCGGGTGATGCCGGGAACCCACGCGGGACCGCCGCCGTCAAGGCGGAGGAGGGCGGGGACGACGTCAAGTCATCATGCCCCTTATGCCCTGGGCTGCACACGTGCTACAATGGCCGGTACAGAGGGATGCCACCCCGCGAGGGGGAGCGGATCCCGGAAAGCCGGCCCCAGTTCGGATTGGGGGCTGCAACCCGCCCCCATGAAGTCGGAGTTGCTAGTAATCGCGGATCAGCATGCCGCGGTGAATGCGTTCCCGGGCCTTGTACACACCGCCCGTCACACCACCCGAGTCGTCTGCACCCGAAGTCGCCGGCCCAACCGCAAGGGGGGAGGCGCCGAAGGTGTGGAGGGTGAGGGGGGTGAAGTCGTAACAAGGTAGCCGTACCGGAAGGTGCGGCTGGATCACCTCCTTTCTAGGGAGATAAATCTTCTAGAGAGACAAACTTTAACTCGAATAGAGGGCAGGAGCCCGTCCGGTGGATGTCGCCCGGAGTAAGTCCCCGCAGCACCCGGTCCCCGGGGTCGCACCCGCGTACCTTGAGAGCCGCATAGCGATAGGAGAGAGATGGAAGATCAATTTCTTCCAGACTCGATTCTTTTCTGCGATTTATCAGACAGAATGATAGCAATCATTCATCCGATCCAAACAAGAAGAATTCACTTATATATGAGTGAGGAGCATCTGATCGCGAGCACAGTGAAGACACTGTGCCGCGGTATGAGATACCCGAATTGCGACATACGAGCGCTATTCATGATATCGATTAATTTTTATTAGCGACACGTGGATATCCCGCGGGCCCGATGCGGTCCCGCAAGATACCACGGGCGCACGGCGGATGCCTTGGCACAGGGAGCCGATGAAGGACGCGGCAAGCTGCGATAATCCCCGGCGAGGAGCACACATCCTTCGACCCGGGGGTCTCCGAATGGGCGAACCCATCCACAGAGGTGTGGATATCCCCGGCCCGAACACATAGGGCCGGGGAGGACAACCCGGGGAACTGAAACATCTAAGTACCCGGAGGAGAGGAAATCAATCTCGAGACTCCCCGAGTAGCGGCGAGCGAAAGGGGACCGATGGCCAAACCGTCGAGCGGGCATACCCGGCAGGGGTTCCGCCGACGGGGTTGCAGGGCCGCGCATCCGGGGGCTGCCGCCCCCGGGCGCAGGTCCGGCTGGGGAGCGGAACGGCATGGGAGGGCCGGCCGCAGCGGGTGACAGCCCCGTACGCGAACCCAGACCGGACGGCGCGACGCGGTCCCTGAGTAGGGCCGGGCACGTGAAACCCGGTCCGAACCTGGGTGGACCACCATCCAAGCCTGAGTACTACCCTGTGACCGATAGCGCACCAGTACCGTGAGGGAAAGGTGAAAAGCACCCCGGGAGGGGAGTGAAACAGTACCTGAAACCGTGCGCCCACGAGCAGTCGGAGCACCTTTATGGTGTGACGGCGTGCCTTTTGTAGAATGAGCCAGCGAGTCGCTGGCGCGGGGCGAGGTTAACCGAAAGGGAGCCGGAGCGAAAGCGAGCCTTAACAGGGCGACTTGAGTCCCGCGCCGCGGACGCGAAGCCGGGTGAGCTATCCGTGGGCAGGCTGAAGCGGGGGTAAGACCCCGTGGAGGGCCGAACGCACGTCGGTTGAAAACGGCGGCGATGACCTGCGGATAGGGGTGAAAGGCCAATCAAACCCGGAGATATCTCGTTCTCCCCGAAATAGCTTTAGGGCTAGCGTCGCGCGTTCACCGCCGGAGGTAGAGCACCGGATGGACGAGGGGGCTTCGCCGCCTACCGAATCCAACCGAACTCCGAATGCCGGCGGCCCAGAGCGCGGCAGTCAGAGCATGTGGGCTAAGCTGTGTGCTCGAGAGGGAAACAGCCCGGACCGCCCGCTAAGGTCCCCAAGTTCCAGCCGAGTGGCAAAGGATGTGCGTCCGCCCAGACAACCAGGATGTTGGCTTAGAAGCAGCCATCCATTCAAAGAGTGCGTAACAGCTCACTGGTCGAGTGGACATGCGCCGACAATACACGGGGCTAAGCTGGACACCGAAGCGGCGGGATTTTAATTCATTAGAATCGGTAGGGGAGCTTCCCATGGGCGGAGAAGCCGGAGGGCGACCGACGGTGGAGCGCATGGGAGTGAGAATGCTGGCATGAGTAGCGAGAGACGAGAGAGTAACTCGTCCGCCGTGAACCCGAGGTTTCCTGGGCAAGGCTAATCCTCCCAGGGTCAGTCGGGGGCTAAGGCGAGGCCGGGAGGCGTAGCCGACGCGCAGCAGGCAGACATTCCTGCACCGCGCACGCGGCGCTACGACCGACGGGGCGACGGATGGGGGTGGCTCGGCGGGGTTCTGGACGTCCCCGTGATGGAGCGCGGCCCGCGGACCAGGGAAATCCGGTCCGCATTGAGGGCGAGGCTCCGGACGAAGCGACTGAGCGAAGCGAGTGAGCCCGAGGTCCCTAGAAAAACCCCTAGGCAGGCGCGTGCGCGCCCGTACCGCAAACCGACACAGGTGGGTGGGTAGAACATACCGAGGCGATCGGGTCAACCATGGTCAAGGAACTCGGCACAATGGCCCCGTAACTTCGGGAGAAGGGGTGCCCGCGCGTACGTGAACCGGCTTGCCCGGGGAGCGGAGGCGGGCCGCAGTGGAGAGGCCCAAGCGACTGTTTACCAAAAACACAGGACTCTGCAGAAGCCGCAAGGCGACGTATAGGGTCTGACGCCTGCCCGGTGCCGGAAGGTCACGCGGAGGAGTTAGCCGATTCGGCGAAGCCCCGAAGCCAAGCCCCGGTAAACGGCGGCCGTAACTATAACGGTCCTAAGGTAGCGAAATTCCTTGTCGGGTAAGTTCCGACCTGCACGAAAGGCGCAACGACTTGGGCGCTGTCTCGACCATGGACCCGGTGAAATTGCACTGGTCGTGAAGATGCGACTTACCCGCGGAAGGACGGAAAGACCCCGTGAACCTTCACTGCAGCTTGGCATTGGCCGCTGGTCCCGCGTGTAGAGGATAGGCAGGAGGCACAGATCCGGAGGCGCCAGCCCCCGGGGAGCCGCCCTTGGAATACTGCCCTCGCGCGACCGGCGTCCTAACCCGAGGCCGTCAACCGGCTCGGGGACCGTGCCAGGCGGGCAGTTTGACTGGGGCGGTCGCCTCCTAAAGGGTAACGGAGGCGCGCGAAGGTCCGCTCGGGACGGTCGGCAACCGTCCTTTTGAATGCAAGAGTACAAGCGGGCTTGACTGCGAGGCCCACAAGCCGAGCAGGTGCGAAAGCAGGCTCTAGTGATCCGGCGGCCCCGAGTGGGTGGGCCGTCGCTCAACGGATAAAAGGTACTCCGGGGATAACAGGCTGATCTTGCCCAAGAGTCCACATCGACGGCAAGGTTTGGCACCTCGATGTCGGCTCATCGCATCCTGGGGCTGAAGTAGGTCCCAAGGGTTGGGCTGTTCGCCCATTAAAGCGGTACGCGAGCTGGGTTCAGAACGTCGTGAGACAGTTCGGTCCCTATCCTCCGTGGGCGCAGGAGAATCGATGGAGGCTGCCCCCAGTACGAGAGGACCGGGGTGGACGCACCTCCGGTGAACCGGTTGTCGACCAACGGCACGGCCGGGTAGCCGCGTGCGGCGCGGATAACCGCTGAAGGCATCTAAGCGGGAAGCCGTTCCAGGGATTAGTTCTCCTTCCGGTAAGGGCCCAGGTAGACTACCTGGTCGATAGACGGCAGGTGCAAGGCTGGCGACAGCCTCAGCCGAGCCGCACTAATCGCCCGAGCTCTTCCGGAACCGCACCTCGCGGCCCGCGGGACCCAGCGCTCATGCGCGGTCCGGGCACGAGGATGCCCCCGAGTCACCTCCCCTATGCGCCATGCGGCCCCCAGGGCACGTGTAAAGTGAGACACCGGACACCGTAACGGTGGGCGCCGCCCACCGGTCAGCGGCCAGAGCATGGGGGGCACGCCCGGTCCCGTTCCGAACCCGGAAGCTAAGCCCCATCGCGCCGAGAGTACTGCGGGGTCAGCCCGTGGGAGGCCAGGGCGCCGCTGACCGGTGGACGGCACCGAGCCGTACGCTTGAACTGAGAAGGGGGAGGCCTCGCGGCCTCCCCCTTTTTTGCGTTTATGGGGCGTAAATGACTCAATTACACCAGACGATCTTATCGTTTTTGGTATTGAGCCTTTATTTAAAGAAGATAAATCGAATAACAAGGGTAACTGCTATGGCCACAATGATCAAAAGCAGGATTGTCAGTCGATGCTGCTTGCGTCGTTTACTTGATGAAACGAAGATTGATTTTCCCTGTTTTGGCGTTTCGAGATAGCGAGCCGAATGCGTCAAGGTTTGCTTTGGCCGAGGACCTCTTTGTTGACGAGTGACGGACGCTTTCATCGGTTCATCACTAGCTGCGCTGTTTTTAGATAATGGTGCGTCTTTCAGATATACAGGGTCTCCCGAGGCGACGCCCATATGTTTACGTCCCGTTTGGGCATCCTCGAGCGTTTGATATCGATTTCTCGTCACATACTCGGGCTCCGGATCATTAATGGGCTCTTGCGAGATGTGGGGGCGATGGAACCGTGGCGGCTGCGTGGAAGTATCTTCCCCCTGCGTCGGCATAAACATTTTGTTCTGGTTTTGGTCGTCCATGATGCCCTTTAGCTTGTTACCAATAATGTGTACTCGCTCATTGTAAGCCCCCTGTTATTTGTAGCTGCGAACATACTCGTTATTTATGCTCTGGTTCAAAGAACCTTAACCTTACTAAAACCTTAGTCATATACACTTAGATATGCTTATAGTACCGGACTCAAAAAACTTTATAGTCGATGAATATATAAGAAGCGGCTGGGCATATATAAGAGCGTCAAAAGAAGTCCCAGTCACCTGGAAGATGACTCGGCAGTCCTATAAAGGAGTGGTAAACATGGCAAGCATGGTTCCTTATCGTTCGGTTTTTGGCGTTCGTCCCTCTGCAAGCTCGCTGTTCGATCTGTTTGATGATATGAGCGACCTAGCGAACAGCTCGATTGCCTCTAAGGCGTTCCCCGTTGACGTTGAGGATAAGGGCGATGGCTATGAGGTCAAGGCTTATCTGACCGGCGTCGCCAAGGACGATATCGATGTCGAGCTTAACGAGGGTCGTCTGTCCATTAGCGTGAATGTCGAGGAAGAAGAGGAGAACGAGGGCAAGAACTTCCTGCAGAAGGAGTTCAGCTCGTACAGCGCGACGCGTGGCGTGTATCTTAAGGACGCTTCGAGCGAGGGTCTCTCGGCTAAGTACGCTGACGGCATCCTGACCGTTACGGTTCCCAAGATCGTCGAGAAGAAGAACGTTACGAAGATCTCTATCGACTAACTTCGTTGATGTTCTGCGCTATCAAAAGACAGCAAAAGGGGCTGGGAAGTGATTCTCGGCCCCTTTTGCTGTCTAGCCCAGTTATTGAATGGTTGCTGGCCGATGCTGGCTTGCGGGGCGTATCGAGAGTTTTCGCGATCCTTGGAGAAGGGTGGCGGAGCTGCCGAGCTCGTCATCCAGGGTTGCGGCTAGAGCTTTGGCATAGCTTTTGACGGTAAGGCTCGGACGATTGTTGTCTTGGCTGATATGCATGGCAATGAGCTGTTCGGTGCGATCGGTAACAAGTTCGCGCGCGGCTTCGGCGGCTTGGCCGTTGGAGAGGTGTCCCCTTGCAGACAGGATGCGCTCCTGAAGAAAGCGGGGATATTCTCCCTCGCGCAGCATGGTCACATCGTGGTTGCTTTCGAGTGCGAGGACTCGACAATCTTTGAGGGTGTTCATGGCTTGGCTCGATAGCTCTCCGGTGTCGGTGGCAAAGCCGATGGAATCATCGAGAGCATTGAATCGATAGCCGACTGGATTGATGACATCGTGTGATGTTGAGTAGGTTTGCACGTGGATGCCGGCAATGGAAAGGGTGTCACCGGGATCGAATTCCTCGACAGGCAGATGCGAAAGATTTTCTTTGTTCGAAAGAGTGCCCCTGCTGGCAAAGAGGGGGCCGTGCCAGTGCTTACACCAGACATCGAGACCCTTGATGTGATCGCTGTGCTCATGAGTAATGAGAAGAGCCGAGACGTTGTCTGTCGAGAGCCCTAGTTCTGCCATGCGCTTTAATGTCTCGCGGCGAGACAGTCCGTCATCGACCATAATGAGCCCCTGCGGGCCCTCGATGAGTGCGCAGTTGCCTTTAGAGCCACTGCCGAGGATATGAAGGTGCAGACGAGACATAAGATTCCAAAGGATACAATGGGTGCGAACGAATAGAGGAGGAAGCAAATGCCAACGGTATCTCAGCATTATGGACACCATGCTGCATCGTGGACTGATGATAAAGCCTTGGCAACGCGGCAGGCGGCTGCCCCCGTGGTGCTCATGGTATCAGGTGGTGCGGACTCGACGGCTTTGCTCCTTATGGCGTGCACATCAAAGTTGGATATTCTGGATGGGCGTGGTGTGGCCCCCATCGCGCGCGAGCGACTGCACGTGCTGCATGTGAACCATCATCTGCGCGGCGAGGCATCCGATGGCGACGAGGCTTTCGTGCGTGAGCTCTGCGCGCAATATGGTCTACCGCTGTGTGTTGAGCATGCCTATTTTGATGATGAATCGGGCAATATCGAGGCGGCTGCCCGCGAGGTGCGCTATGCCGCGGCGCGGAGGTATGTTCGCGAGCTCTGCGCCCAGACGGGGGCACCGCGAACGGCGGCTCGTATCTGCACCGCGCACACGTCTTCGGATCGCGCGGAAACGTTTTTGATGAACGCGATTAAGGGTTCAGGGCCCGCTGGCCTATCGAGCATTCCTCGCCGGAGGAATATCGTGGTGCGTCCCTTGCTCGACCTAACTCATGGCGAGCTCGTGGGCTATCTACAGGTACATGGTCAGCCGTGGCGTGAAGACGAGAGCAATGAGGATATCTCGTATCTGCGAAACTACGTGCGCCATCGAGTGATGCCGGTGGTGGCGCAGCGCAACGCGAGCGTCTGCAAGACGATTGGCGCCGCCTGCGAGATCTTAGGCGATGAGGACGCGTTTTTGTCTCAGCTTTCGGCACAGGCGTTTCGAAGCTGCCTGCGTAAGGAGGCAGCGGGCGCGCTGGTGCTCGATGCCAGGCGCCTTGCTGCGGCCGAGGTGGTAATCGCGCGGCGCATCGTGCGACTGGCGATTAAGCGCATCGATCCGGACGCTCGTCCAGAGATGCGACATGTGGAGCGAGTGCTTTCCTGCGTTGCCGAGGGTGCCGGCTCGGTCACGCTTCCGGCGGGGATTGACGCACGCATTGAGTTTGGCATGCTGGCGTTTAAGGTGCCGGTGGCTCGCGAGGGCCTGGTCGCGGACTGGGTTACCGTGCCCGGTCGTTTGCCGTTGGGCGGGGGACGTATGCTGGTCACAGAACCAATAGCCGTTGAGCCGGGATGCGATATCGTGTGCCGCGCCCGTGAGCTTGCGGCTGCCGGGGAAGTGACAGCTTTGGTAGACGCGGCTGCCCTGGGTTTTGCCGACAGCGATAGTGAGCGGATCCTGGCGGGCTCGCGTGGCGAGATCCCTGCCGAGGCGCGATTGGCGCGCCTGTGGGTGGACGGTCCCGCACCGGGAGACGTGATGTGCCCGTTAGGGATGAGTGGCCGAAGCAAGAAAGTATCCGACTTGCTAGGCGAGGCTCGCATTCCCGTTTCCGAGCGCGCCGGCGTGCCCATGGTGAGGACGGCGCCGGGGGGTGCCGTGGTGTGGGTCGCCGGAGTTCGCGCGGACGAGCGTTTTAAGTGTACGGCCGCAACGCGCGTGGCATATCTGCTCCGCGTGGTTGACGCGGATTAGCTTCTCGCACCAGCTATTCTGTGCGACGTTGACGGTATTCCCGCGCTGATGGCGCACGGGCTGGTAAATTTACCCCGTGCGCTGCTAGAATGTGTAGTTCGCGTCCATACGGCGGTGTGTGGGCGATAAGCACAAGAAAGGGTTGTCATGGCTTCTCAACATCCGGATATCGAGAAGGTTCTGTTTACGCAGGAGGATATCGACGGTATCGTCTCTCGCCTAGGCGAGCAGATTACTCGCGACTACGCGGGTAAGGATCTGGTGCTGATTGCGGTCCTGCGCGGCGCCGTGGTCTTTATGGGCGACCTGATGCGTAAGATCGAGCTGCCGACCAACATCGATTTCATGGCTGTTTCGAGCTACGGCGACGGTGTGAAGTCCTCGGGTATCGTGCGTATCATTAAGGACCTGGATATCGACATCCGCGGTCGCGACGTGCTGATCGTCGAGGACATTCTGGACTCGGGCCTGACGCTCAAGTATCTGATGAAGAACCTCGAGAGCCGCAAGCCCGCTTCTCTGGAGGTCGCCGCCTTCCTGTGGAAGGACGTTGAGGACCGCGTCTCGGCCATCACGCCCAAGTATGTTGGAACCCATTGCCCCGATGCCTTTGTGGTGGGCTACGGCCTCGACTATGCCGAGCGCTATCGCAACCTTCCGTATCTGGGCATTTTGAAACCGGAGGTTTATTCGTAAGATGCCCGACGACCGTAACGATAACAATTCCCAGACTCCCCGGGAGCCTAAGATCCCGGGGATGCCCGGAGGCAAGAAGCCCACGCGTACGGGCTGGTTGTATTTTATTTTGGCTTGCGCGCTTCTGGGCTATGCCTTCTTTAATATGGGCTCCGGCTTTGCCAGCTCCAGCAATACCGTTAAGCTCGCGACGAGCGAGATGGTCAGCGCCATCAAGCAGGATCGCGTCGAAGATCTGACCTATACGGTTCAAGACGGAAGCGTGACGGGTCATTACTGGAAGACGAAGAAGGACAAGGGCGATACGAGCGAGCTCAAGAGCTTCTCTTCGACCTATGTCGGCTCCGATTCGCTTGCCGAGCTCATGGCGGAGCACCCCGATACCAAGCACATCGTCAACACCAACGATCCCGATTTTTGGGGCGACTTGGCGATGAGTGTGCTTCCGACGATCGCCCTTATCGCCATCATGTTCTACTTTATGCGCCAGATGATGGGCGCCAACAACAGGAACATGCAGTTTGGCAAGACCAACGCCAAGACCAACGAGGCCACACGCCCCAAGGTCAAGTTTGAAGACGTTGCCGGCGTGGACGAGGCAGTCGAGGAGCTCGAGGAGATCCGTGACCTTTTGAGCGATCCGGATCGCTATCGCAAGCTGGGCGCCAAGATCCCGCGTGGCGTGTTGCTGGTTGGCCCTCCGGGCACCGGTAAAACGCTGCTGGCCAAGGCCGTTGCCGGCGAGGCGGGCGTGCCGTTCTTTAGCATCTCGGGTTCCGACTTTGTCGAGATGTTCGTAGGTGTCGGCGCCAGCCGTGTGCGTGACCTCTTTAAGGAGGCCAAGTCCCAGGCCCCGTCAATCATCTTCATCGATGAGATCGATGCTGTGGGACGTCAGCGCGGAGCTGGCTTGGGCGGCGGTCACGACGAGCGCGAGCAGACGCTCAACCAGCTGCTGGTCGAGATGGACGGTTTCGAGGAAAGCGAGTCGGTCATCCTGATCGCTGCGACCAACCGTCCTGACATCCTGGATCCGGCATTGCTGCGTCCCGGCCGTTTTGACCGTCAGGTTACGGTCGACCGTCCGGATGTGAAGGGCCGCGAGCAGATCTTGCGCGTGCATGCCGAGAACAAGCCGATGGACGAGGACGTTAAGTTTGAGAAGCTCGCCCAGATGACCGTTGGCTTTACTGGTGCCGATTTGGCGAACTTGCTCAACGAGTCTGCGCTGCTGGCCGCTCGCCGTCATCGTTCCGTGATCTCGATGGACGAGGTCGAGGAATCGATGGAGCGCGTGATTGCCGGACCGCAGCGCAAGGGTCGCGTGATGACCGAGGCCGAGCGCACCACGATTGCCTACCACGAGAGCGGTCACGCCCTGGTGGGCCACATCCTGGAGCACTCCGATCCGGTCCACAAGATCTCGATCGTCAGCCGCGGTCAGGCTCTGGGCTACACGCTGCAGCTTCCGCAGGAGGACCACTTCCTCAAGACCAAGAACGAGATGCTCGACGAGCTTGCCGTGTTCTTGGGCGGCCGCGTTGCCGAGGAGCTCATGTGCGATGACATCACGTCGGGCGCGAGCAACGACCTGGAGCGCGCGACCAAGATGGCACGCGAGATGGTTACGCGTTTGGGCATGAGCGAGGAGCTGGGCACGCAGGTGTTTGGCGAGGCACAGCATCAGGTGTTCCTTGGTCGCGATTACGCCGATCACCAGGATTACTCCGAGGAGACGGCACGCCGCATCGATATCGAGGTTCAGCGCATCATGCGCGAAGCCCATCGCCGTGCGGTCGAGATTCTGGATGCCCGTCGCGATCAACTCGATCTGATGGCGAAGGTGCTGCTTGAGCGCGAGACTGTCGAGGGCGATGCCGTGAATGCCCTGCTCGATAACGAGTGGGACGCCTACCTTGAGCGCGAGGGCGATATCCTGGCGGCCAAGGAGGAGCGCAACGCCAAGGCGGCCGGCATGCCGGCCAAAAAGCGCATGCCTCGTATGAGCGAGGAGGAGCTGGCGGCTGATGCCGCAGCTTTTGCGCAGGCGGCCATGCAGGAGGATGCTGAAGTGGCATCCGGTGACGCTGGCGATGACCGTGCCGTCAACGCCGATGCCGACGTCGACACCGACAAATAGCCCTTGTAACAAAAGCCTCCGCGGGGAAACCTGCGGAGGCTTTTTCTTTTGAGCGATATGGGGCTGTCTGTTGATTGGGGACAGACTTAAATGAGCGTTTTCACGCATTTAAGTCTGTCCCCAATTAACATTGCTGCGGCACTTTGTTCGGCTAAAGCGTACAATAGCGCCTATGCGAAAGGGGAACAGATGATCAACGAAACTATGTATGCTCGCGGCGCGGAAAGCTCCATCATCCGTGAGATCTTTAGCTATGGTCTTGAGCGCAAGGCACAGATCGGTGCGGAAAACGTATTCGATTTTTCGCTGGGCAATCCGAGCGTTCCGGCGCCCGCTGCTGTGGCTGAGTCGATTAAGAAGGCCCTGGAGCTGCGGAGCGACCAGCTGCACGGCTACACGCCCGCACCGGGCCTGCCGCAATGTCGAGCAGCCATCGCCGAATCGCTCAACCGCCGCTTTGGCACGAGCTATGAGGGCAAAGACGTCTTTATGACGGTGGGTGCCGCGGCTTCGCTCACCTGCACGCTCAACGCCGTTACGAACCCGGGCGACGAGGTTATTGTTATCGCCCCGTACTTTCCGGAGTATCGCGTTTGGATTGAGAAGGCCGGCTGTACGTGTGTTGAGGCGCTCGCCGATGAAGATACGTTCCAGCTGAGCGTGGACAACGTGCTCAAGGCGATTACCGATAAGACGACTGCCGTTATCATCGACTCGCCCAACAATCCGACTGGTGCCGTATATACACGCGACACGCTGACGCGACTGGCCAATGCTCTGCGCGAGGCCAACGCTCAGCGCGATCCCGAGAATCCGATCATGCTCATCTCGGATGAGCCGTACCGCGAGATCGTGTACGGTGCCGAGGTGCCTTGGGTTCCTTCGATCTACGAGCACACCGTCGTGTGCTACTCGTATTCCAAGTCGCTGTCGCTACCGGGCGAGCGCGTGGGCTGGATCTTGGTTCCCAACACCAATCCGCAGGCTGCCCGTCTGATGCCGGCTGTTGCGGGTGCTGCCCGTACGCTGGGTTTTGTATGCGCACCGGCACTCTTCCAGCGCGTGATCATCGATTGCATCGATGAGCCGAGTGACGTTGAGGCCTATGCACGCAACCGCACGGCGCTTACCGACGCCTTGGCGGAGTACGGCTACACGTATGTTGAGCCGGATGGCGCGTTCTACCTATGGGTGAAAGCGTTGGAGCCCGATGCGAATGCGTTTTGCGAGCGCGCAAAGAAGTATGAGTTGCTTGCGGTTCCCTCGGACGGCTTTGGTATGCCGGGCTGGTTCCGCTTGGGCTACTGCGTGAGTTACGAGACGATTATCAATTCGCTACCCGCTTGGAAACAGTTGGCGGACGAGTATCGTTAAAAGTAAAGCGCTCTGCCTACAATGTTTTACGTGAAACGGGGTTTGGTGTTAAGCCGGACCCCGTTGTCATGGACGTTGTGTCTTTGGGGTGGAGTGGTTTTACGACTATCGAAGGCTATGCGTACAATGAATATAAGCGACGGCCGTGCCAGATAAGGAGACCTGATGCCCTACCTGCTTTCTTGTGACATTCATACCCATACGATGTTCTCTGCGCATGCATATTCGACCATTGAGGAGAATGTGTACTGGGCGGCAGAGCGTGGTCTGCAGGTGCTCGGATCTGCCGACCATTTGAGCTCTATGGTTACGGCTTGCCCCAATGACCTGCGCAGTTACCAGTTCTTTATCAACCAGGATATCTGGCCGCGCATTTGGAGCGGCGTGCTGGTGCTGCGTGGTGCCGAGGCCGATATCGTTTCGCTGGACGGAAGCCTGTTTGGCGAGGACACTCCTGTCACGCTCGATATTGCCGGCGATTCGTACAGCCGTCAGCATTCGCTGTTCGATTTGGTTACGCGTAATTTGGATTATTTGGTTGCGAGCGTGCATAATCCGCAGATTGCTGAAGGCGCGACGCTGGCCCAGACGACCGAGATGTATATCAATGCCCTGGAGCACCCCAAGGTGTTCATGCTGGGTCACACGGGGCGTTCGGGCGTGCCGTTCGATATCGACGAGGTGCTGTTGGCGGCTAAGGCCAAGCACAAGATTATCGAGATCAACAACCATAGTCTTGAACACGGTGTCGACACTGAGCATTGGGTCGTATGCCGCAAGATCGCCGAGCGCTGCGCCGAGCTGGGCGTGGGCATTGGCGTTTCGACCGATGCGCACATTGGCATGGCAATTGGTAAGCTCGATTACGCTCGCAAGATGCTCGACGAGATTCACTTCCCTCTGGATTTGATCGTGACGCGCGACCGCGAGACGCTGCTGCGCGAGATGGCGGCAGCCGGCGTGTGCGATCTGCGCAATGGGATGTAGCGGAGTTTATAAACCAAGCGAAGGGGGCGGCCCAGACGGGTCGCCCCCTTTCTTGTCCCAAAAATCTACTGAGGTTGGTTAGCGGCGTTCGAGGACCGCTACGGTTTCGGTGTGGTCGGTGTGAGGGAACATGTCGACGGGCGTGATCTTGAGCAGGCGATAGCCTTCGTCGAGGAGCTGATGCAGGTCGCGCTCTTGAGTCACGGGGTTGCAGCTGATATAGGTGATGCGGCGCGGCTTAAGCGCGCAGGCAGCTTCGAGGAACTCGGGCGTGGAGCCGGCGCGCGGCGGGTCGATGGAAAGAACGTCGACGCGTTCGTTGTTGTCGGCGGCATCCAGGATGTAATCGGTGGCGTCGTCGGCCATAAACCAAGCGCTGCGGGTGAGGCCGTTGAGCTCGGCATTGCGGCGTGCGTCGGCAATGCCCGCCGGGTTGCGCTCCACGCCGAGCAGCATAATGCCGATACCCTTGTTTTGGGCATCTTTAGCTGCGCAAAGACC